>Ga0209930_1000803_pt1 | contig 61635 bp, 59 predicted proteins | sample ThiBiot_500_biof_2_FD_183948 | JGI IMG/M metagenome (GOLD analysis project Ga0209930, IMG submission 183948) | Wastewater bioreactor microbial communities from Cape Town, South Africa - Thiocy_cont_500_biof (SPAdes) | ecosystem: Engineered > Bioreactor > Thiocyanate-remediating >...
GGAAAACCACCCAAAGTCGCCATCACCGCCGTCATGCGAAAACTCCTCGTCCTCGCTAACTCTCTCGTCGCTCAAAACCGGCCATGGATACCTCGACCCGCTTGATCAACATCACAGATGCTCCCTTGTTCAAGGGAGGGGAGTGAAGAAGAGGGTGACGGTTACCCCGGTATCTGCTGGCTGATGCAGTGGAAGCTGCCCCCGCCGGTGAGGATCGCATCGGCGCGCAGCCCGACCACCTCATGCTGCGGGAAGATCGCCTGGATCGCCTGCACCGCCGCCTGATCGTTCGCCGCGCCGTAGAGCGGCACGACCACGCTGGCATTGCCGATGTAGAAGTTCATATAGCTCGCCGGCACGATCTCGTCGTCGCGGATCACGCGGCCGGGGGAGGGGATCGGCACCACCGCCAGCCCGAACGCCTCGGCGCGCGCCGCGGCCTGCTGATAGACCTGCCAGTTGGGATCATTGTCCGCCGCGACCGGGATCGCCAGCCGCCCCTCGCCGACGAACCGCGCGAGATTGTCGACATGCCCGTCGGTATGATCGTTGAGCAGCCCGTCGCCGAGCCACAGCACGCGATCATAGCCGAGGTCGCGCTGGAGCCGCTCCTCGATCTCGGCCTTGCCGATATGGCCGTTGCGATTGGGGTTGAGCACGCATTGCTCGGTGGTGACGACCAGCCCGGTGCCGTCGCCGTCGAGCGCGCCGCCCTCGAGCACCCAATCGCATGGGACGATGCTCTTCTTCGCGCGGCGGGCGAGCCGTGCGCCGATATCGTCGTCGCCGGGCAGGTCATATTTGCCGCCCCAGCCGTTGAACGCGAAATCCCGCGCGGTGCCGTCGCCGGTCAGGATCACCGCGGTATCGCGCAGCCAGATATCGCCGAACCGCTCGACGACGACCTCGGCGAACGGCGCGAGTCTGGTCGCGGCGACACCCGCCTCGGCATCGGCGGCGACCAGCAGCACCTTCTCGCCGCGCCCGTCGGCATGCACCGCCTTGGCGAAGGCGGCGACTTCGGCGCGCGCCTCGTCGAGGTCCTCCTGCCACAGCTCGGCGTGCGACGGGAAACCGATCCACACCGCCTTGTGGTGCGCCCATTCGGGGGGAGGGGGCAGCGTCACTTCGTGGCCCCCCGCGAGGTGTCGCGGATCGCGCGGAATTCGGCGGTCGGATACCAATTGGGCCATGCGTCGCTGTCGGCCAGCTCGCGCCCGAGCTGATAATAGATCGTCAGATCCTGCACCGCGCCCGACCAGTCCCACTTGGGATCATATTCGTCCTGCGGCTTGTGATAGCGGTGGGCGTTATAATCCTCCGCCGCCGCGCGGCCCGCAGCGACCCCGCCGTTGACCAGATCCTCGCCGCTTCCCCCCGACAGCATCGGCACGCCGAGCTTGGCGAAGGAGAAATGGTCGGAGCGGTAATAATGGCCCTTCTCCGGGGTCGCTTCGGCCACGATCGCGCGGCCCTGCGCGGCGAGCAGCGGCTTGACCATATCCTCCAGCTCGGACTTGCCCGCGCCGGTGATCTCGAAATCCCTGGTCGCGCCATTGACGTTGAGCACGTCCATATTGACCCCGCCGACCGTCTTGCCGAGCGGGAACACCGGATGCGCCGCATAATAAGCCGAGCCGAGCAGCCCGCTTTCCTCCGCGGTCACCGCGAGAAAGGCGATCGAGCGCCGCGCCGGCCCCGCCTTCGCCTGCACCTCGGCCATCGCGATCAGCCCGGCGACCCCCGAGGCATTGTCGACCGCGCCGTTGCAGATCCCGTCGCCGTCGACCGGATCGCAATGCCCCAGATGATCCCAATGCGCCGAATAAAGCACCGTTTCGCCGGGCGCGCTCTTGCCCGGCAACAGCCCGATCACATTGTGCGAGGCGCTGCGACGGATCGTGTTCGAGAAGCTGCCGGAGAATTTCGTCCCCAGCGGCACCGCCCTGAACCCCTTGTGCTTCGCGGCTTCGGACAGCGCCGCGAAATCCTTGCCCGCGGCGGCGAAGATCTCTTTCGCGCGGTCGAGCTGGATCCAGGCGACGATCTCGCTCTGGTCCATATGGTTGTTGGCTTCGTCCAGCTCGTGCTGCGCGCCGGTCCATGACGAGCGCACCACCGCCCAGGGATAGGCGGCCGGCTCGGTATCGTGGACGATGATCGCGGCGGCGGCGCCCTGCCGCGCGGCCTCCTCGAACTTATAGGTCCAGCGCCCGTAATAGGTCATCGCGCGGCCCTCGAACGGGCCGGCGCCGGCGCCGGCCTCTTTGGTCTGCCAATCGGGATCGTTGACCAGGATGACGACGGTTTTGCCCTTCACGTCGACGCCGGCATAATCGTTCCAGCCCTTTTCGGGCGCGTTGATGCCATAGCCGACGAACACCATGTCGCTGGCCTTGAGCGAAATCTTCGGCACGACGCGATAGGTGCCGGCGACGATATCGTCGCGATAGGCGAGCGTGATCGGTTTTTTGCCCCCGGTGACGGTGAACGGCGCGATGTCGGTGGCGGTGATCTCCACCATCGGCACGTCCTGGGTCCATTTGCCGTTATTGCCCGGCTGGAGCCCGGCGGCCTTCATCCGCTCGACGATATAGGCGACGGTCTTTTCCTCCCCGGCGGAGGTCGGCGCGCGGCCCTCATAAGCATCGGAGGACAATTCCTTGGTCACCGTTTTCAGCGTGTCGACCGGGATCGCCGGGGCCGCCGGCTCGGCGAGCGCCGGGGTGGCGAGCGCGGTGGCGAGAAGGAACAGGGACAGGCGACGAGGCATTAAGGGGCTCCGCAAACGGGAAGATGCCGCTGTTTGGCAGCGCCGCGAGCGGGGTGCAAGGCGGCCGGATCGCGCCGATCGGGTGTCGCCCCGCCGCACGATCTGTGTCATGCGCATCGGCGGACGAGGAAGGACGCTGGGAGTATATGACCAAGGTCGGAATCTACGGCAGCGCGGGGCGGATGGGCCGCGCGATCGCGACCATCGCGAATGAGGAAGGCGTGACGGTCGCCGGCGGGGTCGATGCCGGCGGCGACGCGGCGGCGCTGGCGCGCGCGGCCGATGTGCTGGTCGATTTCTCCACCCCCGCGGCGCTCGAGGCGAATCTCGCGGCGGCGGTGGCGGCGGGGACGCCGATCGTGATCGGCACCACCGGGCTGACCCCGGCGCACCACGCGGCGATCGATCGCGCGGCGGAGAGGATCGCGGTGCTCCAGACGGGCAATACCTCGCTCGGCGTCACATTGCTCGCGGTGCTGGTGCAGGAAGCGGCGCGCCGGCTCGGGCCGGAATGGGATATCGAGATCGCCGAAATGCATCACCGCCACAAGGTCGACGCCCCCTCGGGCACCGCGACCCTGCTGGGCGAGGCGGCGGCGGCGGGGCGCGGCACCACCTTGGGCGAGGTGCGCGTCGACAGCCGCGCGGGGCTGACCGGCGCGCGGAGCGAGGGGACGATCGGCTTCGCCTCGCTGCGCGGCGGATCGGTGGTCGGCGATCATCTGGTGGTGTTCGCGGGCGAGGGCGAGCGGATCGAGCTCGGGCATCGCGGCGAGGATCGCACGATCTTTGCGCGCGGCGCGCTCAAGGCGGCGCTGTGGCTCGCGGGCAAGCCGGCCGGGCGCTATCATATGGCCGAGGTGCTGGGGCTTTGAAGAAGGCGGATATTTTCGAGTTCTACCGCCGGCTCGCCGAACTCAACCCGCATCCGGAGACCGAGCTCGAATCGGGCAACACCTTCCAGTTGCTCGTCGCGGTGGTGCTGTCGGCGCAGGCGACCGACGTCGGGGTCAACAAGGCGACGCGGCGGCTGTTCGCCGAGGTGACGACCCCCGAGCAAATGGTTGCGCTGGGCGAGGAGGGGCTGAAACAGCACATCAAGACGATCGGGCTGTTCAACACCAAGGCGAAGAATGTCATCGCTTTGTCCGAGGCGCTGATCGCCGAACATGGCAGCGAAGTGCCGGCCGATCGCGACGCGCTGGAGAAACTGCCGGGGGTCGGGCGCAAGACCGCCAATGTCGTGATGAACGTCGCGTTCGGCGCGGAGACCTTCGCGGTCGACACGCATATCTTCCGCGTCGGCAACCGCACCGGGCTCGCCCCGGGCAAGACCCCGCTGGCGGTGGAAAAGAAGCTCGACAAGGAAACCCCGCAGCCGTTCCGCGTCCACGCGCATCACTGGCTGATCCTCCACGGCCGCTACACCTGCAAGGCGCGGACGCCGGAATGCTGGCGGTGCGTCGAGGTGGATTTGTGTGCGTTCAAGCCGAAGACGCCGGCGCCGAAGGGGGCGAAGGTGGAGGGTGGGGGCTAGGGACTGCGCGCACGTGTCAGCGGCAGTATTTGGGTGGAGAGCGGTCAAACGGCTATTGGCGGTAAATGCGCGTTAAATCCCACTGATCTGGTTGTTTAAGGCTGGAATAAGCTTTTTGGTTTTGCTAGCTTCAAGGATGATGACCAGTCTCGGCGCACACGTTTCTGAATGGAATCCCGTTGTCTAAACAGGCCGAACAGAATTATCTTAGATTAACTGGCGATGCCGGTCGTGCTCATAGCATTAATAAGCCATTTTCCGACAATTATTGTGGCGTGAACTTGGCGTCCATCGGCGCGATCATGACTCTGCTTCCGCCGCCGCCCGCGCGTATACTGGATATGGGTTGCGGAGCAGGATGGACCAGCGTTTTCTTTGCTCGGAACGGCTATGAGGTAGTCGGCCAGGACATCGCGCAAGATATGATCGAGCTCGCCCGCGAAAATCAGGCCCGCCAAAGTACGGAATTGAACCTGACATTTGTGTGCGCCGATTATGAAAGCATGACGATGGATGGCACATTCGACGCCGTCGTCTTCTTCGATTGCCTCCATCATGCCGAGGACGAGCGGGCTGCGATTGCGACGGCGTATCGGATGCTTAAACCCGGTGGCACGATGATCACGCATGAGCCGGGCGAAGGTCACGCCACGGCCCCTGGATCTATCGAAGCAATGAAGTTGTATGGCGTAACCGAGCGAGATATGCCGCCACATGTCATCATTCGACATGGACGGGCGATCGGCTTTTCAGAGCATAGGATTTTCCCGATGCAGCATGAGTTGCTGGGAATATTCTACCGCCGTCAAACTCCTAAAATTTTCAGTCGAAGCGGATGGTTGCTAACGAAGCGGGTGTTGAAGGCTGTATTTCGGCCGTCAGAACGTGCGAGTTCCATTGTAAAAATGGTTAAGTAAGTTTGAAAACGTCGTTGCGATATAATTTTTGAGGGTCGCCGTCAGTGGTCTATCTGGGGTGGCCGCCGACAAGACGCCCCCCAATCACCCCGCCCGCACCTCGCGAAACGGGATCGTCCGATCCACCTCCGGCTCCTTCGGCAGCCCCAATACGCGTTCGCCGATGATATTGCGCTGGATCTGGTCGGTCCCGCCGCCGATCGAGGTGAAATAGGCGTTGAGCGTCAGGAAATTGGCGTCCTCCGCGCGGGGATGCTCCGCGCCTTCGAGCAGGCTTTCCGCGCCGAGCAGCAAGGTGCGGACGCGTGCTTCCTCGTGGAGGATGCGGCTCATCGCCAATTTGCCGAGCGACATGATCGAGGAGGAGGTGCCTTGCTGCAACTCGGCCTTGGCGCGCTGGGTGTTGAGCCGGTTGAGCACGCGCCACGCGATCGTCTGCGCGAGTTGCTGGCGGATCACCGGATCGTCGAGCTTCCCCGCCTCGCGCGCCAGCCCGATCAGTGCGTGGTCGCCCTTCGGCCCCGCCGCGCCCGATCGCGGCCCGCGCGCCGCATCGCCCATCACCGAGCGTTCATAGGCCAAAGCCGTTTGCAACACGCCCCAGCCGCCGTTCAATGGCCCGAGCAGATTGTCCTCGGGCACGAAGGCATTGTCGATGAACACCTCGTTGAAATGCGCCTCGTCGGTGATCTGGCGCAGCGGGCGCACCTCGACGCCGGGCTGCTTCATCGGCAGGAAGAAGAAGCTGATCCCGCGATGCTTGGGGACATCCCAATCGGTGCGCGCGATCAGCATCCCGTAATCGGCGATCTGCGCGCCGCTGGTCCACACTTTCTGGCCGGAGACGCGCCACCCCCCGTCGACCTTGTCGGCGCGGGTGCGGATCGCGGCGAGATCGCTCCCCGCGCCCGGCTCCGAATAGAGCAGGCACATGCCGACCTCGCCCGCGAGCAATTGGGGGACGATCTCGCGCCGGAAGGCGGGGGTAGCGTGGGCCAGCGCGGTATTGGCCCACAGGTTGCTGCGATCCTGCCCCGCGCCGGGCGCGCCGACTGCGGCGAAGGCGCGCTCGACGATCCGCGCCTGTTCGTCGGCCAGCCCCCGCCCGTAGAAATCGCTCGGCCAGCGCGGTACCGCCCAGCCGGCGTCGCGCACCTTGGCGAGCCATTCGGCGCGCGGATCGCGGCCGAAGCTTTCCTTATGCGTTGCGGTGCCGCGCCAATTGGCGGCGAGCCATGCCTCGACCTCGGCTTTCAGCTGTTTGTCGGTCATGCCTCAACCTCCAGCGCGCGGACGTAACGCTCACGCCAATGATCGCTGTCGCCGTAAAGCTGCGCCGCCGATCGCGCGCGGCGCAGATAGAGATGCGCGGGATGCTCCCAGGTGAAGGCGATCCCGCCGTGCATCTGGATGCCGTCCTTGGCGCAGCGGACGAAGGCGTCGGCGCAGGCGAAGGCGGCGAGTGCGACGCTTTCCGCGCGGGCCGGCGTATCTTCCGCGACCTGGCGCGCAGCGTCGCGCGCGGCGCTGGTCGCGCTTTCCGCCTCGAGCAGCAGATCGGCCGCCATATGTTTGATCGCCTGAAAGCTGCCGATCGCGCGGCCGAACTGGTGGCGCTCGCGGGCGTAATCGACCGTCATGTCGAGGATGCGCCGCGCGCCGCCGGCCTGCTCTCCGGCCAGCCCGACCAAAGCGATATCGCGCGCCGCGGCGATCCGCGTGCCGTCGCCGATCAGCGTCGCCGGGCCGCGGAAGGCGACGTCGGCGAGCCGGCGGGTGCGGTCGAACACCGGGAGCGGGACGATCTCCGCATCTTCGCGCGCGACCGCGAACACCGCATCGTCGAGCGTGACGAGGATCGTGTCGGCGATCGCCGCATCGGGGACGAAACGCGCGGTGCCCGCCAGCCCCGCGCCGTCGCGCCGTACGTCGCCGCGCCCGGTCCAGTCGTCGCGCCCGGCGAAGGCGACCGCGGCGATGCTATAGCCGCCGGCCAAGGCCGCGAGCCGTTCGCCGTCGAGCAACGCCGCGGCGATCGCGGTCGAAAGGAGCGGGGCGGGGAGCAGCGCCGCGCCGGCCGCTTCCATCACCAACTCGAGCTCGATCGCGCCGAGCCCGGCGCCGCCATGTTGCTCGGGGACGGTCAGCCCGACCACCCCCAGATCGGCGAGCGCGCGCCACAAGGCCGCGTCATGCCCGGTCTCGCTCGCCATGATGCGGCGCACGTCGCTTTCGGCGCAGCGGTCGGCGAGCAGCCGGCGGAGCGAGTCGAGCAGCGCCGCGCGTTCGTCTGCCGTCAGTCCCGCCATCGCTTTTCCTCTCCCCGGCGCCGTCTTGTCGGCTGCCCATAACGAAAGTTATGATCGCGCGCGGTGGCAAGTCAACCAAGCGTCGGGAGAGGATGATGCGGTTTGCGAACAAGGTGGCGCTGATCACCGGCGGCGGCTCGGGCATCGGCGCGGCGACCGCGCGGCTACTGGCGCGCGAGGGCGCGGCATTGGTGGTGGTCGATATCGCCGCCGATCATGCGCAGGCCGTGGCAGCGGAGACCGGCGGAATCGCGGTCGAGGCCGATGTCGCGCGCCGCGCCGATGTCGAGCGCGCGGTGGCGGTCGCGGTTGAGCGCCACGGCCGCGTGGATATCCTGTTCAACAATGCCGGTATCGGCTGCATCGGGCGCACCCCCGATCTCGATCCCGAGCAATGGGAACGGGTGATCGCGATCGATCTCAATGCGGTGTTCTACGCCTGCCGCGCGGCGATCCCGCATATGCCGAGGCCTGGCGGAGCGATCGTCAACACCGCGTCGATCTCGGGGCTGGCGGGGGATTATGGCTTCAGCGCCTATAATGCCGCCAAGGGTGCGGTGATCAATTACACCCGCACGCTGGCGATCGATCATGCGCGCGAGGGGATCAGGGTCAACGCCTTGTGCCCCGGGCTGATCGCCACTCCGCTGACCGCCGGTGCGGCGGCGCTGCCGGGGCTGGAGCAGGCGTGGCATGCCGCGATCCCGATGGGGCGGGCGGGCACGCCCGAGGAGATGGCCGAGGTGGCGGCGTTCCTTGCCTCCGATGCGGCGTCCTATGTGACGGGATCGGTGATCGTCGCCGACGGCGGGCAGACGGCGTGGACGGGGCAGCCCGATCTGACGCGGTTTCTGCCGGGGTGAGAACCAGCTGACCGCTTGCCCTGAGCTTGTCGAAGGGCTGTCCTTCTTCTTTCCGAAGAAAAGTGCAGGGCTTCGACAAGCTCAGCCCGAACGGGGAAAGGTAAGCGACGATCCGCTAAAGCAGCAATTCCTGACGGTCCGGCCGCCCGACATGCCCACCCCCGCGGCGGCGCGCCATCTCGGTCTCTGCGGTGAAGCGCACATCGGGATCGCGATCGGTGAGGAAGCCGATCAGGCTTTCCTCCTCGATCTCGCGCCAGTCCTTGCCGCGATCGGGGCCGTAGCGCACCCGCGGGAGCAGCCCCGGCAGCCGCGACCATTCGAGCAATTGCTGCACCCCCACTTCGTTGAGCATGTCGCGCAGGTGGAAGGCGGTGACGTAAGCGTCGGGGAAAGCGCGATGCGCGGGCAGCCCGGTTTCGTGGACCAGCCCCTCGGGCTTGCGCCAATAGCGCAGCACCTGATTGGAAAAGCTCGGCGAATCCTGCCACAGCCGCAATGCGCATTTCCACGTGCAGATCCATTCCGCGCCGTGGGTCAGCGCCGAGGTGCAGAACACCTGCTCGAAATCGGCGCGATGCGCGGCGAGCGCGACGCGGCGCGGCCACGGATCGAGCACCGGGCGCGCGACATCGTGCCAGTAAGGCGCGTCGGCGACATCCTCGTCGCGGATATGGTGGATCGCCTGGGTGATCGGGGGCATCAGCCGCCCCGGATTGACGAAGCGGGCGCCGCTGTCGCCCGCGACTTCCCACCGCCCGTCGGCGCCGAGCGTGACGTCCTGCCAGCCGATTTCGCACACGCCGTGCTGGGGCGGGGTGGGGCCGGTGGTTTCGAGATCGATGACGCGGATGATGCTGGGGGTGGGGCGCATGATCCTAATGTGGGGTGTCGGGCGCCGCATGTCGAGCGACCCCGCTCGGCGCGAGTTGCGCGTCGATCGCGGCGAGTACGCGCGCGAGCGCGGCTTCGTCATGCGCTTCGGCGCGCGCGGTGAGCATATCCTCGGTGTGCGAGACGCGCAGCAGCCACCAGCCGTCGGGGGTGGTGACGCGCGCACCGTCGGTCGTATCGACCGCCGTGCCGGCGGCGCGCAGCCGCGCGATGACCTCCGCCACCACCGCCTCCTTGCGCGCCGGATCTACCGCGAAGCGCAATTCGGGGGTGCTCACCACCGGCGGCATCGCATCGCGCAGCGCGTCGAGCGTCGTCCCCGACGCGGCGACCGCATCGATCAGCCGCACCGCGGCGAGCAAGGCATCGTCGAAGCAATGCCATTCGCCGCCGAAGAAGATATGCCCGCTCATCTCGCCCGCGATCGGCGCGTCGAGCTCGCGCATCATCGCCTTGATGTTGCTGTGCCCCGATTTCCACATCACCGGCTGCCCGCCGAGCGCGGCGATGCGATCGAACAGCGCCTTGCTCGATTTCACATCGGCGACGATCGCCGCGCCGGGGCGCTCGCGCAGCACGGGTTCGACCAGAATGGACAGAATCTGGTCGCCGCGCAGCACGCGTCCCTGCCCGTCGACCGCGCCGATCCGATCGCCGTCGCCGTCGAAAGCGACGCCGAAATGGAGCCGCTTCCCGACGACCAACGCGCGCAATTGCGCCAGATTGGCGTCCTCGGTGGGATCGGGATGATGATTGGGAAAATTGCCGTCGACATCGGTGAACAGCAGGTGATGCTCACCCGGCAGCAGCTTGACGAGCTGCTCGATCGCCGGGCCCGCCGCGCCGTTTCCCGCATCCCAGCCGATGCGCAGACCTCCGGCGCAGCCGGCGGCGACGCGACGGACATAGCGATCGAGCACCGGCGCTTCGGTGATTCGCCCGCTGCCCGTTTCCCAATCGCCGGCCTCGGCGGTCCGCGCGAGATCGCGGATCGCCGCACCGAACACCGGGCGACAATGATGCAGCATCTTGAAGCCGTTGTGATCGCCGGGATTGTGGCTGCCGGTCACCTGGATGCCGCCATCCACTTCTAGCGTCGCGGCGGCGTGATAGAGCATCGGCGACGGACCGAGCCCGATGCGCACGACATCCACGCCGCTCGCGGTGAGCCCCGCGACCAGCGCGGCCTCCAGGGCCGGCGAGGTCAGCCGCCCGTCATAGCCGACCGCGACCGAACGCCCGCCCGCGCGGCGGATCATCGTGCCGAAGCTGCGCCCGAGCGCCAGTGCGTCGGCGGTGTCGAGCGTGCGCCCGACGACGCCGCGGATATCGTAGTCGCGCAGGATCGAGGGAGCGAAACAATGCGCCATCGGCGCGGCTTAAGGTGAGGAAACCGGCACGTCAAAGTTACATGCGGTGGCGCGAACGCTGATGTGCTCCCGCGAAGGCGGGAGACATTCTCGCCACCCCGGCGCAGGCCGGGGTCCGGCATCGGGCCGGTCGTAACTGGACCCCGGCCTGCGCCGGGGTGGTATCTCAACGATCGACCAGCAGATCGCGCGCCGCGTTGAGCGCCCGCGCGCGCTCCGCCGAGCCGCCGCGGTCGGGATGCGCCTCGGCCATCAGCCGGCGGTGCGCGGCGCGAATCGCCTCGTCGTCGGCATCCCGCGCGACGCCGAGCAGCGACCGCGCCGCCCGTCGCTCCGCCGCTTCCGCCGGCACCGCCCGGCGCGGTTTCGGCCGCGCACCGAACGCATCCTTCCACAGCCGCCACCCGGCATAAGCGACGAGCAGCGCGAGGACGAACTTCGCCATCAGGCGAACAGCGGCATCGCCGGCTCGGGGAGGGCAAGCCCGGCCATCATCTCGCGCAATTCCTGCCGCGCGGCGACATGGCTCAGCCCCATCGCGCCGAATTCCTTGGCGTCGAGCATCGTCAGCCCGGCGGGGAACAATTCGCGATAGATCACGCGCTCGCCGAGCCCCGGGATGATGCGGAAGCCGACGCGCTTGGAAAGCTGATCGAGCGCATCCGACACGCGGCGCATGTTGCGCGCCTCGATATGCTGGAGGCGGTTGCGCAGCACGACCCAGTCGATCGTCGTCCCGTCCGCCTTGGCGCGCGCCTTGCGCGCTTCCCAGATCAGCTCCGAATAGAAGCTCGGACGGGTGACCTTGAAAGTTTCGGGGTGGACCTGCCCGATCAGGTCGAAATCGACGAAGCTGTCGTTCATCGGCGTGACGAGCGAATCGGCGCGCGACGCGGCGACGCGGGCGACCGGATCGTCGCGCCCCGGCGTGTCGATCACCAGATAGTCGCTGCCCTCGGCCAGCTCGTCGAAGAGCGATTCGAAATTGCCGCTCTCCTGGCCATCGCCGGTGGCGTGGCGCGGGACGGCGAGTTCGGCGCCGGTGCGCTTCACGGTTTCGGCGCGATTGTCGAGATAGCGGCCCATCGTGCGCTGGCGGTGGTCGAGATCGAGACACGCGACTCGCGCGCCCTGCGCGGCCAGCGCGATCGCGACATGCACCGCCGTGGTCGATTTCCCCGTCCCGCCCTTCTCGTTGGCGAAGACGATGACGTGGGTTTGTCCGTTACCGCTGGGCAATTGGTCGAATCCCTTGTTGATCCCCTGGATAGGCACCCATAGAAGCCCGGTCCGTCAAGGACGAGGGGGTAAAGATTAGTGTTGACCGTTCGTGACCTCGCCGCGCTGCGTGAAGCGGTGAGGGAGTTTCGCGCCGAGGGTATGCGTGTGGCGCTGGTGCCGACGATGGGCGCGCTGCATGCCGGGCATATCGCCTTGGTCGAGGCGGCCAAGCGGCCGGGCACGAAGGTCGTCGCGTCGATCTTCGTCAATCCCCGCCAATTCGGCCCGAACGAGGATCTTTCCCGCTATCCGCGTCGCGAAAAGGCCGATCTGACGATGCTCGAGGACGCCGGCTGCGACCTTGCCTGGCTGCCCCCGGTCGAGACGATGTATCCCGAAGGATTCGCCAGCAACGTCCAGGTCGCCGGGGTGAGCGAGGGGCTCGACGGTGCGGCGCGCCCCGGTCATTTCGACGGGGTCGCGACGGTGGTGTCGAAGCTGTTCAACCAGGTCGCGCCCGATGCGGCCTATTTCGGCGAGAAGGATTACCAGCAATTGCAGGTGATTCGCCGGATGGTCACCGATCTTGATTTTGATATCGAGATCGTCGGGGTGCCGACCCAGCGCGACGATGACGGGCTCGCGCTCTCCTCGCGCAACATCTACCTCGACGAGACCGAGCGGCAGAAGGCGGTGGCCTTGCCGCGCGTGCTGGGGATCGCGGCGCGCGCGATCGGCCGCGGCGACGATCCCGCGGCGGCGCTGGCCGAGGCCGAGGCGAGCCTGACCGGCGCGGGCTTCACGGTCGATTATGTCGCCTTGGTCGATGCCGAGACGCTCGAGGCGAATCCGGGCGCAGGCCGCCCGCGCCGGCTGCTCGCCGCTGTGCGGATGGGGGGGACCCGGCTGATCGACAATATCGCGGTCGAAGAGGTTTAAGCCCTGCCTCTCCGATAAGGGTTACCTCTCCCCGTTCGGGCTGAGCTTGTCGAAGCCCTGCACTTTCTCCCGATGAGGCAGGGCAGCGCTTCGACAAGCTCAGGGCGAACGGGTTTTTCTGCGCTCCCAAAACGTCCTTAATGTCGTTAACCATTTTTGAACGACCGGCGCTGCACGCTGTCCTTCGGTTCGGTTTGTCACCGCATTGGGGGCGTGAGATGGGAAACAGTCTCAAGAGCGCGGAATTTTTGATCGAGAGCCGGCTGCGCGACGCGGCGCGGGGGGATTGCACGGCGTGCTATGACCTTGGCGTCGCTTATTCGACCGGCACCTCGGGGGTATGCTTCGATCTGATCGAGGCGCACAAATGGTTCAACCTCGCGGCGATCGCCGGCGACGAAGCGGCGCAGATCGCCCGTGCCGAAATCGCGGGGGACATGACCCCGCGCGACATCGCCGTCGCGCAACGCGCCGCCCGCGACTGGCTGGGCGGGCATCGCGCGCAGGCGGCCTGAGCCTACCCCCTTTATGTGCTCCCGCGAAGGCGGGAGCCCAGTCTGGGTCCCCGCCTTCGCGGGGACACAAGGCGTTACGCAATCACTTCTTCGCCGCCGCCTTTTTCGCCGGTGCTTTCTTCGCCGGCGCCTTCTTCTTCGGCGCGGCCTTCTTCTTGCCCTTCGCCGGCGCCGCTGCGCGCGCGTCGATCAGCTGCGCGGCTTCCTCCAGCGTGAGCTGATCGGGGGCGATCGTCTTGGGCAGGGTCGCGTTGGTCGTGCCGTCGGTGACATAGGGGCCGTAGCGCCCCTCCATCAGCTTGATCTCCGCCTCGGTGCGCGGATGCGCGCCCAGCACCTTGAGCGGCTCGCGGCTGCCGCGCTGTGGCCGCCCGCCGCCCGCCGCGGCTTCGGCCAGCTTGACCACCGCGGCGTTCATCCCGGTCTCGAACACCTCGGCGGTCGATTGCAGCCGGGCATATTTGCCGTCATGCGCCAGATATGGCCCGTAACGCCCGATCGAGGCGGTGATCGGGTTGCCGCTGTCGGGATGCGCGCCGATCGTCCGCGGCAGGCTGAGCAGCTTGAGCGCCCATTCCAGATCGAGCTCGCCGATATCCTTGGGGATCGACGCGCGCTTGGCGTCCTTGCCCTCGCCGAGCTGGATGTAGGGGCCGAACCGGCCCGATTTGCGCTCCACCTCGAGCCCGGTCTCGGGATCCCGGCCGAGCGATTCGGGGGCGCTGCTCTCGCCCTCGCTGCCGCCCGGCTGGGCGAAACGACGGGTATATTTGCACTCGGGATAATTGGAGCAGGCGATGAACGCGCCGAACCGCCCGCCGCGCAGCGCGAGCTTGCCGTCGCCGCAATTGGGGCAGGCGCGCGGATCGCCGCCGTCGGCGCGCTCGGGGAACAGATAGGGCGCGAGGAACTGATCGAGCGCGACGGTGATGTCCGACGGCTTCTGTTCCATCACCTCGGCGGTGCGCGGTTTGAAATCGCGCCAGAATGCCTCCAGCACCGCCTGCCATTGCGCGCGGCCGCCGGAGATATTGTCGAGTTCCTCTTCCAGCTCGGCGGTGTAATCGAACCCGACATAGCGTTCGAAGAAGCGTTCGAGGAACGCCGTCACCAGCCGCCCGCTCTCCTCGGCGAAGAAGCGGTTCTTCTCGACGCGGACATAGGCGCGGTCCTTGAGCGTCTGGATGATCGAGGCATAGGTCGAGGGGCGGCCGATGCCGAGTTCCTCGAGCCGCTTGACCAGCGACGCTTCGGAGAAGCGCGGCGGCGGCTGGGTGAAATGCTGCTCGGCCTCGACCGCTTTCTTGGCCGGCGCATCGCCCTCGCGCATCCGCGGCAGGCGGCGCGCATCGTCGCCCTCGGCATCGTCGACGCCTTCCTCGTAGAGCGCGAGATAGCCGGGGAACAGCACGACCTGCCCGGTCGCGCGCAGAATGTGGCGCCCGGTGCCGTCGGCCAGCTCGACCGTGGTGCGCTCCATCCGCGCCGAGGCCATCTGGCTCGCCAGCGCGCGCTTCCAGATCAGCTCGTAGAGCCGCGCATGATCGCCCGATCCCACGCGGTCGCGCGAGAAATCGGTCGGGCGGATCGCCTCGTGCGCTTCCTGCGCATTCTTCGCCTTGGTCTGATATTGGCGCGGCTTGTCCGGCACATAGCTCGCGTCATAGCGATCGGCGACGGCGCGGCGCGCGGCGGAGATGGCGGAGCCGTCCATCTGCACCCCGTCGGTCCGCATATAGGTGATCGCGCCGTCCTCGTAGAGCGCCTGCGCGATCCGCATCGTGTGGCTGGCCGAGAAGCCGAGCTTGCGCGCCGCCTCCTGCTGGAGCGTCGAGGTGGTGAAGGGCGGGGGCGGGTTGCGCGTCGCCGGCTTGGTCTCGACCGACTGGACCGCGAAGCGCCCGGCTTCGACATCGGCCTTGGCGCGCTGGGCAGTACCCTCGTCGCCGATCGACAGGCGATCGAGCTTCTTGCCGTCCCACTGGACGAGGCGCGCGGCGAACGGCGTGCCGTCCTGCTCCATCGTCGCGATGACCGACCAATATTCCTGCGAGCGGAACAGCTCGATCTCACGCTCGCGATCGACGATCAGGCGCAGCGCGACCGACTGGACGCGCCCGGCCGATTTCGCGCCGGGCAGTTTGCGCCACAGCACCGGCGAGAGCGTGAAGCCGACGAGATAATCGAGCGCGCGGCGTGCGCGATAGGCGTCGATCAGATCGGTATCGAGATCGCGCGGCGCCGCCATCGCGGCGGTGACCGCAGGCTTGGTGATCGCGTTGAAGGTGACGCGCTCGACCTTGTCGGGCAGCGCCTTGCGGTTCTTGAGCACCTCGCGGACGTGCCACGAGATCGCCTCGCCCTCGCGATCGGGGTCGGTGGCGAGGATCAGGCGATCGGCCTTCTTCGCCTCGTCGGCGATCGCCTTGAGCTGCTTGGCCTTGTCGGCGTAATTTTCCCATTCCATCGCGAAGCCGTGGTCGGGATCGACCGACCCGTCCTTGGGCGGCAGATCGCGGACATGGCCGTAGCTCGCGAGAACGCGGTAATCGGCGCCGAGATATTTCTCGATGGTTTTCGCCTTGGCGGGCGATTCGACGATGACAAGTTGCATTGCGGTCCGGATGTTATCCCTCACGTATACGCGCGAGGGTGGAGAAGCCCCGCGGGGCACGTCAAGAGCGTGGCGTCGCGCGCCAGGCGAGGAAGAAGCCGAGACCGAGCATCAGGTCGATCACCCCGAACGGCAGCAGGAAGGCCGGCGCGCGGCCCTGCGCGTAGAGGAGCGCGACCGGCACGCCGAACACCAGCTTTTCGAGCACCGTCACCGGCATCAACGCGCGATAGCGCGACGGATCGCCGCCGATGATCCAGAAGACGAGCTGGAACACGCTGGCGGTGCCGATGAAGCCGTAAGCGACCGCCTCGGCGCCCGGCGGCGGGGCCTGGAGATATTGCGGGAGCAGGACGGCGAGCCCGTAAATCGCCGCGCCGCGATACCAACGTGAGACCCATTTCGGCGCCATCGCGTCCTCCTTTTTTACTCCCCTCCCTCATGAAGGGAGGCGCTGGGGGTGGGTGGGTGTGCGGGATACCGATTCATATCCTCGCAGGCCAACCCCACCCCCGGCTCCTCTCTTGTTCAAGGGAGGGGAGAAATCAGGCTCACCCGCCCTCCCGCATGCCGCTCGAGCCGCCCCGCCAGTTCCAGCTCGAGCAGCACGATCTGCACGATCGCAGGCACATAGCCCGATTGCCGGATCAGCTCGTCGACCGCCACCGGCACCGGGCCGAGCAGCGCGACGATCGCGCGGCGCGCGGCATCGTCGGCGTCGGCGGGCGGGATCGGATCGAAGCGCATCGCCGGTGCGCGGATCGCGCGCGGGTCGATCGGACGGATCTGTTCGAGCACGTCGGCGGCGCTCTGTACCAAGGTCGCGCCTTCGCGGATCAGCAGGTTGCATCCTTGCGCGCGCGGATCGAGCGGGCTGCCGGGGACGGCCATCACCTCGCGCCCCGCCTCATTGGCGAGCCGCGCGGTGATCAGCGACCCCGATCGGGGCGCGGCCTCGACCACCAACGTCCCCGCCGCGATCCCGGCGATGATGCGGTTGCGGTGCGGGAAGTGCCGCGCGCGCGGCTCGGTGCCGGGGGGCATCTCGGCGATCAGCAGCGCCTCCTCGCCGATCTGCTGCTGGAGCGCCTCGTTTTCGGGCGGATAGGGCACGTCGATGCCGCCCGCGATCACCGCGATCGTCTGCCGGCCCGCCCCCATATGCGCGGCGGTATCGATCCCGCGCGCCAGCCCCGACACCACCGCCGTACCCGCATTCGCCAGGTCGTGCGCGATCTGGCGTGCGAAGCGGCAGGCCGCGGCCGAGGCGTTGCGCGCGCCGACGATTGCCACCACGGGCTTGTGCGCGAGCGCGATGTCGCCGCGCACGACGATCGCCGGCGGGGCGCTTTCCAGTTCGGCGAGCAGCACCGGGTAAGCGCTGTCACCGATGAACACATGCCGCGCGCCGAGTTCGGCGACGCGCCGCAATTCGCGTTCGATCGTGCGCGGCTCGGGGGGCCTGGGTGCGGTGCCGCCGCCGCGCCGCGCGAGATCGGGCAAGGCGGCGAGCGCGCGGGTCGCGTCGCCGAAACGCGCGATGAGCTGGCGATAGGTGACGGGGCCGATGCCCGGGGTGCGGATCAGCCGCAGCCGATCGACATCACGCACTTTTGCGGCCGACGCGCGGCTCGGTGCCGTCGATCAGCCGGCCGATATTGGTGCGATGCTTCCACAGCACGATCAGCGCCAGCGCGATGAGCAGCGGGACGATATCGAACCAGCCGAACGCCGCCGCCGCCACCGGCGCGGCGATCGCCGCCGCCATTCCGGCGAGCGAGGAGATGCGCAGCGTGGCGAGCAGCCCCAGCCAGATCGCGGCATAGATCAGCCCGAGCTGCCAGTGCAGCGCGAGCACGATCCCCATCAGCGTCGCGACGCCCTTGCCGCCGCGGAAGCCGAGCCAGATCGGGTAGCAATGGCCGAAGAATGCCCCCGCCGCCGCCAGCGGCGCATCGCCGGGGAAAAGCCGGTCGACGATCAGCACCGCGGCGAAGCCCTTGGCCATATCGAGCAGCAGCGTCGCCGCCGCGAGCCCCTTGCGGCCGGTGCGCAGCACGTTGGTCGCGCCGATATTGCCCGAGCCGATCTTGCGCAGATCGCCCGCGCCGAACGCGCGGGTCAGGATCACCCCGAACGGGATCGACCCCAGCAGATAGCCGATCAGCAGCGCGGCGGTCGGCGCGGACGAGAGGAATCCGGTTTCCAGTGTAGAGGCCCCCTATGACGAAACGCCCTTTAGCCTGAAAGCGGAGGGCGGTCTTGTATTTTGTCGTCATTGGCGGGGCTGGCAACTGCGCCTTTTGTCTCTCTTCTCCCCTCCCTGGAAGGGAGGGGGCGGGGGTGGGTTGGTGTGGGGGGCACCGGGATCGCATCCTCGCAGGCCAACCCACCCCCAGTCCCTCCCTTGTTCAAGGGGAGGGGAGAAAGAAGGAAGCGGGCTTGTCTGGCGCGCGAACCGGCCTAATTGCTCGCACCGATGAGTGACACGCGGCCCGTCCTGTTCTTCGATTCGGGGGTCGGCGGGCTGTCGATCGTCGCGCCGGCACGACGCGCGCTGCCCGCCGCGCAATTCGTCTATGTCGCCGATTCGGCGGGTTTTCCTTATGGCACCAAGACCGAGGCGGAGATCGCCGCGCGGGTGCCGGCGCTGCTCGGGCGGCTCGCCGAACGCTATCGCCCGCGGCTGATCGTCATCGCCTGCAACACCGCCTCGACGATCGCGCTGGCGGCGGTGCGCGCGGCGCTCGATCTGCCGATCGTCGGCACCGTCCCCGCGATCAAGCCGGCGGCGACGATGAGCGTCACGCGGACGATCGGGGTGCTCGGCACCGAGGCGACCGTGCGCCAGGCCTATGTCGATGATCTCGCGCGGCGCTTCGCCGCCGATTGCCGGGTGATCCGTCACGGCTCGGCCGAGCTGGTCCAGCTCGCCGAGGCGAAGCTGCGCGGCGAGCCGACCGATACGGCGCGATACAAAGCGGTGCTCGCCGGGCTGTTCGATCAGCCGGGGGGCGAGCGGATCGACGTGATCGTCAACGCCTGCACGCATTTCCCGCTGGTCGAGGCGGAGCTTGCCGCCGCCGCCGCGCCGCATGCGGTGCGCTTTGTCGACGGCGGGGAGGGGATCGCGCGGCGAATCGTCCATCTCACCGAAGGGCAGGATATCGCCCGCGCCGCCGCCGACGTCGCGGTCTTCACCGGCGAAGGCGGCGAAAAGCTCGCCCCCGCGCTCGCCGGCTACGGCTTCGCGCGGATCGAGCGGCTGTAGCGCGGGCACGACCGGCGCGGGCGATCAGTGCAAGCGAGGATTTCCGCTGGCGCTGCTGCTGACATGACGGTAAGCGACCGGGACATGAGCATCGAGCATAATGAGGCGCGGCCAGTGGATTATGGACGCGTCTTCAATCAGGCGATCGACCGGCTGCATGCCGAGGGGCGGTATCGCGTGTTCATCGATATCCTGCGCAACAAAGGGGCTTACCCCAATGCGCGCTGCTTCGCCGGGCATAACGGGCCGAAGCCGATCACGGTATGGTGCTCGAACGACTATCTCGCGATGGGGCAGCACCCCAAGGTGATCGCGGCGATGGAGGAAGCGCTCCACGACGTCGGCGCCGGCTCGGGCGGCACCCGCAACATCGGCGGCAACACGCATTACCACGTCGATCTCGAAGCCGAACTCGCTGATCTGCACGGCAAGGAAGGCGCGCTGCTTTTCACCTCGGGCTATGTCTCGAACGAGGCGACGCTGGCGACGGTGGCGAAGGTGCTGCCGGGCTGCATCATCTTTTCGGACGAGCTCAACCACGCCAGCATGATCGCGGGGATCCGCAATTCGGGCTGCGAGAAGCATGTCTTCCGCCACAACGATCTGGCGCATCTCGAGGAATTGCTCGCCGCGGCCGATCCGTCGCTGCCCAAGCTGATCGCGTTCGAGAGCGTCTATTCGATGGAGGGCGACGTCGCGCCGATTGCGGCGATCTGCGACCTGGCCGACAAATATAATGCGCTGACCTATCTCGACGAGGTCCATGCCGTCGGGATGTACGGCGCGCGCGGCGGCGGGATTTCCGAGCGCGACGCGGTGGCCGATCGGCTGACGATCATCGAGGGCACGCTGGGCAAGGCGTTCGGCGTGATGGGCGGCTATATCGCCGCCGACAAGGTGATCATCGACGTGATCCGCAGCTATGCGCCGGGGTTCATCTTCACCACCTCGCTGTCGCCGGTACTGGTGGCGGGGGTGCTGGCGAGCGTGCGTCACCTCAAGCAGAGCTCGGTCGAGCGCGACGGGCAGCACGAAGCCGCCGCGAAGCTCAAGGCGATGTTCGTCGAGGCCAATCTGCCGGTGATGCTGGGCGAGACGCATATCGTCCCGGTGCAGGTCGGCGATCCGGTGAAGGCGAAGAAGATCAGCGATATCCTGCTCGCCGAATATGGAATCTACGTCCAGCCGATCAATTACCCCACCGTGCCGCGCGGCACCGAACGGCTGCGCTTCACCCCCGGCCCGACGCATAGCGAAGCGATGATGCGCGAGCTGACCCAGGCGCTGGTCGAGATCTGGGACCGGCTGGAGATGCGCAAGGCGGCGTGAGGGGTTAACGCCCTATCGCCGTTCGCCCTGAGCTTGTCGAAGGGCTGCACTTCTTTCCGCGGAAGAAAAGGGCAGGGCTTCGACAAGCTCAGCCCGAACGGGGATGGGCAAGCCTTTCCATCGCCCAACCCGCCGCCTCGCGCACCACCTCGTTCGGGTCGTCGAGCAGCGGCGCCACCGCCGCCTGCAATCCGGCGTCCCCGCTATTCCCCGCCGCGATCAGGCAGTTGCGCATCATGCGATCGCGCCCGATGCGCTTGATCGGCGATCCCGAAAACACCTGGCGGAACGTCGCATCGTCGAGCGCGAGCAATTCGGCGAGCCGCGGCGCGGCGAGTTCCGCGCGCGGCAGGAAGGCGCGGTTGGCGCGCGCCGCTTCGGCGAATTTGTTCCACGGGCAGGCGGCGAGGCAATCGTCGCAGCCGTAGATGCGGTTGCCCAGCGCCGCGCGGAATTCCACCGGGATCGGCCCGGCGTGCTCGATCGTGAGATAGGAGATGCAGCGCCGCGCATCGAGCCGATAGGGCGCGGGAAAGGCATCGGTCGGGCAGGCGCGCTGGCACGCGTCGCACGAGCCGCACCGGTCCCGCCCCGCCACGTCGGGCGTCAGCGACAGCGTGGTGTAGATCGCGCCGAGAAACAGCCAGCTCCCGTCGGTGCGGCTGACGAGATTGGTGTGCTTGCCCTGCCAGCCGAGCCCGGCGGCCGCTGCCAGCGGCTTTTCCATCACCGGCGCGGTATCGACGAATACCTTGAGATCGCCCCCCGCCTCCGCGACCAGCCAGCGCGCGAGCGCCTTGAGCGCCTTCTTGACGATATCGTGATAATCGACCCCCTGCGCATAGACCGAGATCCGCGCGCGCGCGGTTTCGCCCGCCAGCCGCATCGGGTCCTCGCGTGGGGCATAGCTCATCCCGAGCGCGATCACGCTTTGCACCTCGGGCCACAATGCCGCGGGGCTTTCGCGCTGATGCGCGCGCGTCTCCATCCACAGCATGTCGCCGTGCGCGCCCTCGGCGAGCCATTGGTGCAGTCGTTCGGCGGTGCGCGGCGCGGCATCGGCGCGCGCGATGCCGCAGGCGGCGAAACCGAGCTCGGCCGCCTTCTCCTTCAGTCGAATGTCGAGGGGAGTATTTACTTCCACCTTTTCCCGCTAGCACATGGAGGAGAGCATGAGCGACACTCCAGCGATCACCGCCACTGGCCTCGTCAAGCGTTTCGGCGGACGGCGCGTCGTGGACGGCGTCGATCTCATCGTTCCCCAGGGGATGGTCTATGGCGTGCTCGGCCCCAATGGCGCGGGCAAGACGACCACGCTGCGGATGCTGCTCGGCATCATCGAGCCCGACGAGGGCAGCCGCACGCTGCTCGGCTATGGGCATCCGCGCGCGGCGAGCGATCTCGTCGGCTATCTCCCCGAGGAGCGGGGACTCTATCCCGCGATGAAGGCGCGCGAGGCGATCGCCTTCATGGGCGCGCTGCGCGGGCTGCCCTGGGCCGAGGGGCGGCGGCGCGCGGTGGCGATGCTCGAGGCGAACGGCCTCGGCCATGCTGCCGATCAGAAGATTCGCAAGCTTTCGAAGGGGATGGCGCAGCTCGTTCAATTGCTCGGCTCGGTCGTCCACCAGCCCGAGCTGATCGTGCTCGACGAACCCTTCTCCGGGCTCGATCCGGTCAATCAGGAGCGGCTGGAGGCGCTGATCCTCGCCGAGCGCGATCGCGGCGCGACGATCCTGTTCTCGACGCATGTCATGGCGCACGCGCAGCGGCTGTGCGACCGGCTGGCGATCATCGCAGGCGGCACCCGCCGTTTCGAGGGGACGGTGGAGGAAGCGCGCGCGCTGCTGCCGCAGCAGGTGCATTATGTGCCGCATTTCCCCGATGCGGCGATCCGCGCGCAATTGCCGCCCGATGCCGTGCCGGCGGGGGAGGGGTGGCGGTTCGAATTGCCGCGCGACGGGATCGAAGGCCTGCTCCGCCGGCTGATCGATGCGGGCTACGGCATTTCCGGGCTGTCGATCGAACGCCCCGGCCTCCACGAGGCGTTCGTCCGCATCGTCGGCGATGCCGCGCGGGAGGAGGTAGCGTGAGCCACGCCCGCTTTCCCGCACCCGCTTGTGTCCCCGCGAAGGCGGCGACCCAGTCTGGGTTCCCGCCTTCGCGGGAGCACATCTCGTTCGTCGGAATGTCGGCATGAGGCTCCCCCGCGCGCTCCGCCAGACGCTGACGATCGCCCGGCGCGATTTCGTCGCGACGGTATTCACCCCGATCTTCCTCCTGTTCCTGCTCGCGCCGGTGATCATGGGGTCGTTCGCGACGATCGGCAGCCTGGGGGCGATGAACGCGTCTGCCGGATCGGCAGCCAAGGCGCGGCTGGTGGCGATCGCCCCCGCGCGCGAGGCGGCGTTGCTGCGCGATGCCGATGCCGCGCTCCGCCCGTTGTTCCCGCGCGATGCCCGTCCGCCGACGCTCGAGATTCGCGCGCCGTCGGGCCATGCCGCCGCGCCGCGCGAGATGCTCGCCAGCGCCGGCACCGATGTCGAGGCGGTGCTGACCGGGCCGCTCGATCGCCCGCAGATCGTGCGCGCCGGCGATGCGCGGCACGATGCGGCCTATCTCGCCGCGCTTGCCGATCGCGCGTTGCGCATGTCGCGCGATCCGGCGGCGCGCTCCGTCCCGGAGATCAGCATCGCGCCGCGCGGCGCGCCGAGCGCGGGCGGGCGCAGCGCCTCCGGGTTCCTCGCGGTGTTCGGGGTGTTCTTCCTCACCCTGTTCCTGTCGGGGCAGGTGGTCGGGACGATGGCGGAGGAGCGCAACAACAAGGTGATCGAGGTGCTCGCCGCCGCAGTGCCGCTGGAAAGCGTATTCCTCGGCAAATTGCTCGGCATGTTCGGGGTGGCGGCGATGTTCGTCGCTTTCTGGGGCGTGGTGCTGAGCCAGATCGGCGCGATGCTGCCGGACGGGCTCGATGCCTTTACCCCGGCGGTCGGGCTGGTGCCGTTCGCCTTGCTGTTCGTCGCTTATTTCACGATGGCCTATCTGTTGCTCGGCTCGGTGTTCCTCGGGGTCGGCGCGCAGGCCTCGACGATGCGCGAGATCCAGATGCTGTCGCTGCCGATCACGATCGTGCAGGTCGCGATGTTCGGTCTCTCCTCCGCCGCCGCCGCGAACCCCGATGCGCCGATCGCGCTGGTCGCGGCGGTGGTACCGCTGTCTTCGCCCTTCGCGATGGCGGGGCGCGCCGCGATCGAACCGGAAATCTGGCCGCATCTGCTCGCGCTCGGCTGGCAGGCCTTGTGGGTGGCGATCTTCATCATGATCGGCGCGCGGCTGTTCCGCCGCGGCGTGCTGCAATCGGGCAGTCCGGCCGGCGCGTGGCGCAAACTGTTCGGCCGATCCGGCCGGACCCGCGAGCGCGTCGGCTATTGACATTTGTGTCAGCTATGGCTTTCCTTGTGCCAGGATGAGGAGATAGCCATGGCTACGTTGGCGACGAACGCGCTCGAAACCTTTGACGTCGATCCGCTCGATGTCAGCCGGGCGGAGCTGTACCGCGACGATACGTGGCACGAACCCTTTGCAAAACTGCGCGCAACCGCGCCGGTCTATAAGACCGAGCATTCGGCCTATGGCACCTATTGGTCGGTCTCCACCTACAAGCCGATCGTCGAGGTCGAGTCGCTGCCCGATCTCTATTCGTCCGAAGCGGGGGGCATCACGCTCGCCGACTTCATCGAGGATTCGGACGTGCGCATGCCGATGTTCATCGCGCGCGATCGCCCGGTGCACACCGGCCAGCGCCGCACCGTCTCGCCGGCGTTCACCCCGTCGGAAATGGTGCGCATGTCGGCGGATATCCGCCGCCGCACCGAGGAGGTGCTCGATAGCCTGCCGTGGGGCAAGGAATTCGACTGGGTCGATACCGTCTCGATCGAGCTGACCACCCAGATGCTGGCGATCCTGTTCGATTTCCCGTGGGAGGATCGCCGCAAGCTGACCTTCTGGTCGGACTGGGCGGGCGATATCGAACTGGTCAAGAGCGAGGAGCTGCGCAAGCAGCGGCTCGAATATATGTATGAATGCGGGGCCTATTTCCAGAATCTGTGGAACCAGAAGGTCGGCAAGCCGCAGACGCCGGATCTGATCAGCATGATGATCCATTCGGACGCGATGAGCCACATGGATCATTTCGAATTCATCGGAAACCTGATCCTGCTGATCGTCGGCGGCAACGATACGACGCGCAACACGATGTCGGGGCTGGTCTATGGCCTCGACCAATTCCCCGACGAGCGCGCCAAGCTCGAGGCGGATCCGGCGCTGATCCCCAATGCGGTGAGCGAAACGATCCGCTGGCAGACCCCCTTGTCGCACATGCGCCGCACCGCGACCGCGGATACCGAGCTGATGGGGCAAGAGATCAAGGCCGGCGACAAGCTCGCGCTCTGGTATATCTCCGCCAATCGCGACGAGACGGTGTTCGGCGGGGATGCCGACAAGCTCGTGGTCGATCGCCCGAATGCGCGGCGCCATCTCGCCTTCGGGCACGGCATCCACCGCTGCGTCGGCGCACGGCTGGCCGAATTACAGGTCGGCATCCTGATGGAGGAAATGGCCAAGCGCCGGATGCGGGTGAACCTGACCGGCGGGGTCGAGCGCGTCTCGGCCTGCTTCGTCCACGGCTATCGCAAGATGCCGGTCGAACTCACCAAATACTGACCGCCGGGACACAAAATTACGATTTACAGACCTGCGCGGACACGATATCGGTCCGCGTGATGTTTCAGATGGTCAAAACCATTAGCACCAAGCCGACCCGCGCGAGCGGGGCGGTCTGGTCGTGCTGACGGTTTAACCCCAGGCCACCGGACACAGCCCCGCCGAAGCGCGGGGCGGCCTTGAACGACAAGTCCGAAACCAACCCCGCGCCTCCGCTCAAGACAGGAGACGCGTTTCAATGACCTCTTTCCGCACCTCGCCCGATCGCCTCAATGTCGGTGTCGTCGGCGCCACCGGCCTTGTCGGCGGCATGATGCTGTCGCTGCTCGCCGAGCGCAATTTCCCGCTGACCTCGCTGCGGCTGTTCGCCTCGGCACGCTCGGCGGGCTCGACGCTGCCGTTCCGCGGCGCTGAGATCGTGGTCGAGGATGCGGAGACCGCCGATTTCGCCGGGCTCGATATCGTCTTCTTTTCCGCCGGGGGCTCCACCTCGAAGGCGCTGGCCGGCAAGGTCGCGGCGGCGGGCGGCGTGGTGATCGACAATAGCTCGGCGTGGCGCGGCGATCCCGAGGTTCCGCTGGTTGTCGCCGAGGTCAACCCGGAGGCGCTGCGCGAACTGCCCAAGGGGATCATCGCCAACCCCAATTGCACGACGATGGCGGCGATGCCGGTGCTCAAGCCGCTCCACGATGCGGCGGGGCTCAAGCGGATCGTCGCGAGCACCTATCAGGCGGTGTCGGGCGGCGGGATGGAGGGCGTCAACGTCCTGCACCGCCAGATCGTCGCGGGCGCCGAGGGGAGCGCCGCGCTGGCGCGGGACGGCGGCGCGGTCGATCTCGGCGAGCCGGAAAAGTGGGCGGTGCCGATCGGCTATAACGTCGTCCCGCTCAATTATGTGATGGCCGAGGAAGGCTATACCGAGGAGGAGATCAAGCTGCGCGACGAGAGCCGCAAAATCCTCGGCATTGCCGGATTGGCGGTCTCCGCGACCTGCGTGCGCGTCCCGGTGTTCACCGGCCACTCGCTCTCGATGAACGTCGAATTCGAGCGGCCGATCACCCCGGCGCAGGCGACCGAATTGCTCGCGCATGCGCAAGGGGTCGAGCTGGCCGAGGTGCCCAACCCGCTCGACGCGACCGGCAAGGACCCGGTGTTCGTCGGTCGCGTGCGCCGCGATCCCACCGTCGCGCACGGCCTCGCGCTGTTCGTCGCGGGGGACAATCTGCGCAAGGGCGCCGCGCTCAATGCGGTGCAGATCGCCGAAGTGCTGCTCGAACAGGGGCGGTGAGATCGCCGACGGTGAAGCCTCGGCGGTGATGCCGGGGCTTCGCTATCCCTTTGCCAAGCCCGCGTGCCGGCGGTATTTCCCGCCGGCGAAAAAGGGGGGCAGGGATGACAGGGATCGAAGCGGGCGCGGATATCGCCACCGGGGCGTTGATCGCGCGCGCGGTCGAGCCGGCGGAGGATCGCGCCGCGCACGGCGGCCACGATAGCGGGGTCTGCCTCAATTGCGGCACCACGCTGATCGGCACGCATTGCCACGCCTGCGGCCAGGCGGGGCATGTCCATCGCACGCTCGGCGCGATCGGGCACGATATCGCGCACGGCGTGTTCCATTTCGACGGCAAGATCTGGCGTACCTTGCCGATGCTCGCGTTTCATCCGGGCGATCTCACGCGGCGCTATATCGCGGGCGAGCGGATGCGCTTCGTCTCGCCGCTGGCGATCTTCCTGTTCGCGGTGTTCCTGATGTTCGCGATCGTCGCCAGCCTGCCCGGCTGGCATATGGACGGCGGGAATTTCCTCAAGCCCGGGGTCAACGGCGGGATCATGCAGGCGCGCGCCAAGCTCGCCGAGGAGAACAGGCGCGCCGCCGCGATGGCGAACGAGGCGCGCGCCAAGCTGGCCAAGGAACAGCGCAAGGCCGATCCCGATCAGGCCCGCATCGCCACGCTGCAGCAGCGGATCGGCAAGGCCGACGAAGCCGCGCGCACGATCGGCAATGCGCAGAAAGTGCTCGGCGGCCCGCCGGGCGCCGCCGCCGCCGAAGCACCGCTGCCCGACGAAAATTGGTTCGAGGCCAGGATGCGCCACGCGCGCGAGAACCCCGAGCTGCTGCTCTACAAGATGAAGAACAGCGCGTATAAATACAGCTGGGCGCTGATCCCGATCTCGCTGCCGTTCGTGTGGCTGCTGTTTCCGTTCAGCCGGCGCTACGGGCTGTACGACCATGCGGTGTTCACCACTTATTCGTTGACCTTCATGTCGCTGCTGACGGTGGTGCTGGCGGTGCTCGCCGCGGCGGGGGTGCCCGAATGGATGCTGTGGACCGCGGCGGGCATCATCCCGCCGGTGCATATCTACAAGCAATTGAAGGGCGCCTATCGCCTGAGCCGCCTGACGGCCGGCATCCGCACCGCGCTGCTGAGCCTGATGATCCTGTGCGGGGTGATCCCGATCTTCTCGGTGCTGCTGGTTTATATGGGGGTGGGGTAGGGCGCATCGGCTCCGCCCACCGTCATCCCAGCGCAAGCTGGGATCGCGTGCCGCAGGCGTCGCCCTTGCCGCCCGAGATCCCAGCTTGCGCTGGGATGACGGGGATCAACAAAAAACCCCGGCGGGTTACGCCGGGGTTTTTCGTTTCAGTCTCGTCCGCCCGGTCAGGTCCCGGCGGGCGAGGGGTTACCGAATGGCCCGGTCGGCCGCCGCGTCTTGGGCACCGAGGTGCCCGCCGCCGCGACGATCGTCGTCTTGGGGCCGTTGTCGATCCGCCCGATTTCCTCGCCGGCGATCAGCTTCTTGATCTCGTCGCCGGTCAGCGTCTCATATTCGAGTAGCGCCCCGGCCAAAGCGTGGAGCTGGTCGATATGCTCGCTCAGCACCTGCTTGGCGCGGTTCAGCCCGCCCTCGACGATCGAGCGGATCTCGTCGTCGATCAGCTGCTGCGTCTGGTTCGACATCCGCACCGGCTGCGACGCCGAATAACCGAGGAAGCTCTCGCCCTCCGGCTGCGAATATTCGACCGGGCCGACCTTGTCTGACATGCCCCATTTGGTGACCATGTCGCGCGCCAGCCCGGTGGCGTATTGGATGTCGCCCGAGGCGCCCGACGAGACCTTGTCGTAGCCGAAGATCACTTCCTCGGCGACGCGCCCGCCCATCGCCACCGCGAGGTTCGCGTACATCTTGTCGCGGTGATAGCTGTACGAATCGCGCTCCGGCAGCCGCATCACCATCCCCAAAGCGCGGCCGCGCGGGATGATCGTCGCCTTGTGGATCGGGTCCGACGCGGTTTCGTGGAGCGCGACGATCGCGTGCCCCGCCTCATGATAGGCGGTCATGCGCTTCTCGTCCTCGGTCATCACCATCGAGCGCCGCTCGGCGCCCATCATGACCTTGTCCTTGGCTTCCTCGAACTCGGCCATCGCGACGAGCCTTTTGCCCTTGCGCGCCGCCATCAGCGCCGCCTCGTTGACGAGGTTGGCGAGATCGGCGCCCGAGAAGCCCGGCGTCCCGCGCGCGATCGTGCGGCTGTCGACGTCGGGCGCCAGCGGCACCTTCTTCATATGGACTTCGAGGATCTTGACGCGCCCTTCGATATCCGGGCGCGGCACCACGACTTGCCGGTCGAACCGGCCCGGGCGCAGCAAAGCCGGATCGAGCACGTCGGGGCGGTTGGTCGCGGCGATGATGATGATGCCTTCGTTCGCCTCGAACCCGTCCATCTCGACCAGCAGCTGGTTGAGCGTCTGTTCGCGCTCGTCATTGCCGTTGCCGAGCCCCGCGCCGCGATGCCGGCCGACCGCGTCGATTTCGTCGATGAAGACGATGCACGGCGCCGATTTCTTGGCCTGTTCGAACATGTCGCGCACGCGGCTCGCGCCGACGCCGACGAACATCTCGACGAAGTCCGAGCCCGAAATGGTGAAGAAGGGCACCCCCGCCTCGCCGGCGATCGCGCGGGCGAGCAAGGTCTTGCCGGTGCCGGGCGAGCCGACCAGCAACGCGCCCTTGGGAATCTTGCCGCCCAGCCGCGCGAATTTCGACGGGTCCTTCAGGAATTCGACGATTTCCTGCAATTCCTCGCGCGCTTCGTCGATGCCGGCGACGTCGTCGAAGGTGACCTTGCCCTCTTTCTGCGTCAGCATCCGCGCGCGGCTCTTGCCAAAGCCCATCGCGCCCGATCCGCCGCCCTTCTGCATCTGGCGCATCACGAAGAAGGCGATGCCGAGGAACAGCAGGAAGGGCAGGGCCTGGACAAGCACATATTGCCAGATCGACGGCGATTCCTCCGGCCGCCCCGAAATCGCCACGCTCGCCTTGCGCAGGCGATCGGTGAGCTGGGGATCGGTGACCGGATAGGTCTTGAACTTGTCACCCGACTTGAACGTGCCGGTGATGAGGTCGCGGCTGACGTTGACCTCCTTCACGGTCCCTTCGTCGACCTTGTCGAGGAAGGCCGAATAGGCGATCGTATTGCCCTGCGGCGCGGGCGTCTTGCCGTCGAACAGCGTGACGACGAGCGCGAGCGCGAGCAGAATGCCGACCCAGATCAGCAGACTCTTCATCCACGGATTGGGGCCGCCGCCGCTATTCTCGGGGCCGGGCTGCTTGTCCTTGTCGATCATACGCTACCTTTCACCGCCCCAATGTAGGCGACGGGAGGTTAATGGCAATGGAACAACCTCGATCAAGCTGATCGACGCGGCGGCGCTTTGGTAACCGTCCAGATTTCGCCGTGCGGTGTCAGCATCACGCCGGCCTGTGTAGCCGATGTTCCCGCGGCGAGCGAGTCGAGCAGCGGCTCGATATTGGCGGCATCGCTCCATTCGGGGACGGTAATGGCGTGACGCGCACGCGTCTCGCCGATCGCGCGGCGGGCGAGACGGCGGCGCAGCTCGCGGGGGAGGTCGCTGACATCGAGGGTGAGGGGTGATTCTTCCGCGGCACCCTTCGCCGTCATGCCGGGCTCGACCCGGTATCCAGAGCCACGAAGGTCACCGTCTGCTGCGCCGGATACCGGGTCGAGCCCGGCATGACGATGCGGGGTCGGATCGCGCGTGCGCTCGGCCCACAGTCGGTCGGTGACGAAGACCAGCGCCGCCTCCGCTTCAGCCAGCGCGGCGGCGGATCGGGCGAGCGCGATGGGATCGAGCGCCGGGGTCTCGGCGAGCAGAGCGCGGAAGCGGGTGCGGTCGTGGCGCGCGTCGGCGTTGCTGGGATCGTCGACGAACGGTACGCCGGCGTCGGTGGCGATGCGGCGCAGATCGTCGCGCCGCCAGCCGAGCAACGGGCGCAGGACCGGGAAACCCGCGATCGTGGCGCGCGCGCGTACCCCCGCGAGCCCCGCCGCGCCGGACCCGCGCACGGCGCGCATCAGAAAGGTCTCGGCCTGATCGTCGGCGTGATGTGCGGTGAGCAGGGCGAGCGCGCCGGCGTCGCGTGCCCAGCGCGCGAGCAAAGCATAACGCGCCTCGCGTGCCTGCGCCTGGATGCTGGCGCCGGCGATCGGCGCCTCGGGCGTCAGGATCGTGTGAGGAACCGCCAGCGCGGCGCAATATGCGGCGACCATCGCCGCCTCATCGGCCGCCGCGACGCGGAGGCGGTGGTCGACCGTCGCCGCGACGATCTGCCCCGGCAGCGCGGCATATGCGAGCGTGAGCAGCGCCATACTGTCCGCCCCGCCCGACACCGCGATCGCCAGCCGTCCGGTGGCTTCGAGGCGCGCGAGATCGGCGCGGAAGCGATCGAGGTCGGCAGGGGCGATCATCGGCACCTGGGATGTCATGCGCAAAAAATATCCGTTCGCCCTGAGCTTGTCGAAGGGCTGCCCTGCTTGGCGAGGAAGGGCAGGGCTTCGACAAGCTCAGCCCGAACGGGATAAGCGGTTTTACCCTAATGTGAGGCGCCGTGTTCTGGGGCGCCCCACCCGCTCACTTGCACTTCGCCGCGGTGCGCGCGCGCTCGATATCGCCGCGCATCTGCGTGCTGATCTTTGCGCCATAGACGTCGCTCAGCTCGCCATAGACCTTGCAGGCATCGGCCGGCTTGTTGAGCTTCATCAGCGACTGGCCGAGATAATAAAGGCTCTCCGGCGCGCGCTCGCCGTCGGGCATCTTCTTGTAATTGTCGTAGAAAGCGATCGAGGCGAGGCTCGGCTTGCCGTCGTCGAGATAGGTGCGGCCAATCAGATATTGCGCATAGCTGGCGCGGCGCGAGCGCGGATAATCCGCCACCACCTTTTTGAGCTGGGTCACCGCCTCGGGGTAGAGCTTCGCATTCCACAGCCGGTAGCCGTAGATATAATCGTCCTCGTCGGGCTGCGACGTATTGGGCTTTTCGATCGCCGCGAGCCGCCCGGCGCGCGCCGGATCCTTGCCCGCCTGAGCGGGCGCGGCGGGGGCCGGCGGCGGCGTGGTCGGCTTGCGCCCCGGCGGCGGCGCGGCGCCTGGTTCCTCACCGCCGCCGATGCCGCCGGCGACCGGCGCGGCGCCCGCGCCCCCGGCGATCTTCGCGTCGGTTTCCTTGCGATAGGCGGTGAACTGCTCCTCGAGCTGGCGCATGCGATATTGCGTCTGCTCGACCTGCCCGGTCAGGTTGGTGACCTGCTGTTCGAGCAGATTGACCCTTTGGGTAAGGTCGGCGAGCGGCGCGGTCGCGGGGGAGCCGATCTCGCGCCCCGGCGGCGGGGCGGCGGTGATCTGCGGCTCGACCGAGGGCGGCAGGCCGTTGCCCGGAAACACCTTGCGCTGCACCGCGCGCATTTCGCTTTCGAGCCGCCCGACGCGGCCCTCGAGCCCTGATTGCGCGAAGGCCGGCGCCGCCACGCAGATCGCCGCGCCCGCCAACAACACCAAATTACGCATGTTCATCCCCTAGAGCGTCGTGCGCAAAACCTAATCCGCCCCGGCCTGCGCCGGGGCGGAGGTCGCTAACTTGTGTCCCCGCGAAGGCGGGGACCCAGTCTGGGCTCCCGCCTTCGCGGGAGCACAATGAGGTTTCGGTGTGATCCCGATCAAACGCACGATGCCCCACCGCGCGGACGCGGTCTGTCAGCAAGGGCTTCATTGCCCCGGCGGCGTACCGGCCGGTGCCGCGCTATTGGCGGCCGGCGCGGGGGCTGCCGGTTTCGGATCGGTAAAGGCCGCCGGGCGCGCCGGGGTCGATGTCGGTGCGGCGGCGGCGCCGGCGGCCGGGGCCGCGGCCGGCGTGCCGGAGACGCGCGCCGAAAGCGCCGCGGCGCTCACCGCGATGCCCTTGATCGGGCGCGATCCGTCGCCGAGCGGCGGCAGCGCCGAGCCGTTGAGCGTCACGGTCAATTTGTCGGGGCGGCCGACGTTGATCTTGGGATCCTTGGCGTCGGCCGGCACGTCGAACTTGTCGCCGGCCTTCATCGTGCCGAGGTACAATGTCTTGTCGTCGGCGTCATAGACGCGCAGCCACACCGCATCGGTCGCGGTGAGCGTGACATGCCCGCTGGCGGGGTTCTGCGCCGCGGCCGGGGTGGCGGTCGGCACCGGGGCGACCACCGCGGGGGCGCTGGCGACGCTCGCGCTCTCCGCGCCGCCGCTGTTGCGCCACATGCCGACCGCGAACCACAGCACCGCGAGCACGACCACCGCGAGCGCAACACCGGCGGCGACGATCACCACCCCGCGCGAGGGCACCCGTGCCGGATCGGCGATCTCATAGGGCTGATATTGCGCGACCGGCCGGCCGATCCGCGCCACTTCCTCGCGCGTGTCGCGCGCCAGCGACACCTCGTCCTCGCCCACCGTGCGGGCATAAGCGCGCACGAACCCCACCGCATAAGTGGGGGAGGGGAGGGAATCGTAGCTGCCGTTCTCGATCGCCTCCAGATGCCGCAGCGGGACGCGGGTGCGCGCCGCAATCTCCGCCAGCGCAAGCTTTTGCTTTTCGCGCGCACTCCGCAGCCGCTCGCCGACCGAGCGGGGAATAAGCGCATTCTGTTCGCCGTTTGCGGCGTCGGTCATGGAAGTCTCCGGCGCGGGCAACGCTCCCTTGCCCGCGATTTTTTCCACCTGTCCCAAAGCCCGACAAGCGTGTCAATCGGGCGGGCCGACGATTGGGACGGATCGACCCAAGTTCCGCGCTTTTCTACCCGTCGCCATACCGGGGCTGACCCGGCACGGCGGCGCGGAAACTCACCCTAATTCGATCCGCTGCGCCGCGGCGAATTCGCTCAGCGCGCCGCGGAAATCACGCGGACCGCTGGCGAGCAGCCGCTGCATCTCCGCGACCACCGCGGCGTGATCGAGCGAACGGACCATCGCCTTGATCGGCCCGACCGCCGCGGGGGTGATCGACAACCGTTCGATCCCCAGCCCGATCAGCGCCATCGCCTCCAGCGGACGCCCGCCCATCTCGCCGCACACCGTCAGCGTCACCCCCGCCGCACGTGCCGGCGCGACGACGCTCGCGACGAAGCGCAGGATCGATGTCGAGAGCCAGTCGTAGCGCTCGGCGAGCTTGGGATTGGCGCGATCGGCGGCGAACAGGAATTGCGTAAGATCATTGGTGCCGACCGACAGGAATTGCAGCTTGGGCAGCAGCAGATCGAGCTGATAGGCAAGGCTCGGCACTTCGAGCATCGCGCCGTAGCGGATCTCGTTGGGCAGGCGGCGGCCGCGCCGCGTCAGCCAGTCGCGCTGCGCCTCGAACAGGTCGCGCGCCTCGTCGAATTCCCACGCTTCGGAGACCATCGGGAACATCACGTTGAGCGTGCGCCCGGCGGCAGCCTCGAGCAGCGCGCGCGCCTGCACCTTCATCAGCCCGTCGCGCTCCAGCCCGAGCCGCAGCGCGCGCCACCCCATCGCCGGGTTTTCCTCGTCGGCGGGATTGTCCTTCAGATAGGGGAGCGCCTTGTCGCCGCCGATATCGATCGTGCGGAACACCACCGGGCGGTCCCCCGCCGCATCGAGCACCTCGCGATACAGCCGCTGCTGCCGCTCGCGCGCGGGGAGGGTGGCGGAAACGAGGAACTGGAATTCGGTGCGGAACAGGCCGATCCCGTCGGCGCCGGTCAGGTCGAGCGACGCCACGTCGTCGCGCAGGCCGGCATTGACCATCACCGTGATGCGCTTCCCGTCGCGGGTTTCCGGCGCGACCTCGCGCAGCGCGGCATAAGCGGCGCGGCGCTTCTGGCGCAGCGCGAGCTTGGCCTCGAACGCCTCCTCCATCGCGCTCGAGGGGCGGACGAGCACCGATCCCTCGCCGACGTCGAGCAGCAGCAGGTCGCCGTCGGCGATCAGCCGCCGCACGTCGCGCACCCGGCCGAGCACCGGCACCCCCATTGCGCGCGCGACGATCGTGACGTGCGCGGTGAGCGAGCCTTCCTCGAGGATCACTCCCTTCAGCCGGCGGCGATCATATTCGAGCAATTCGGCCGGGCCGAGATTGCGCGCGATCAGGATCGTGTCGGTGCGCAGCCCCATTTGCGCCGCGGTGCCCATCTGCCCCGAAACGATCCTGAGCAATCGGTTGGAGAGATCCTCCAGATCGTGCATCCGGTCGGCCAGCAGGGGATCGTCGATCTGGCGCATCCGCTGGCGGGTACGCTGCTGGACGCGCTCGATCGCCGCTTCGGCGGTCAGCCCGGAATCGATCGCCTCGTTGATCCGCCGGCCCCAGCCTTCGTCGTAAGCGAACATCTTATAGGTGGCGAGCACCTCCTCATGCTCGCCGCCGGTGCCGAATTCGGCCTCGCGCGTCATGCGGTCGATCTGCTCGCGCATCTTGTCGAACGCGGCATAGACGCGGTGCCGCTCCGCCTCGATATCCTCGGCGACGGTATGTTCGATCGTGATCCGCGGCTGGTGGAACACGGCATAGCCCGCCGCCATCCCGTCGACCAGCTTCTGCCCCGCGATGCGCACGCTGGCGGTCGATTGCGGGCTCGCCCCGCCGGCGGGGCCGCCGTCGCCGTCGATCAGCCCGGCATTGGCGATCAGTTCGGAAAGGACCATCGCCACCGTCTGCAGCGCTTCGATCTCGACATCGGCATATTTGCGCGCTTCGCTATGCTGGACGGCGAGCACCCCCACCGCCCGTTCGCGGCGGATGATCGGCACCCCGGCGAAGCTGTGGAAACGATCCTCGCCGGTTTCGGGGCGATAGGCGAAATGCGGGTGGCTGGCGGCCTCGTCGAGGTTGAGCACCTCGACATCCTCGGCGATCGTCCCGACCAGCCCCTCGCCCAACGCGAGCTTGGTGACATGGACCGCGCTCGGATCGAGCCCGCGGGTCGCGAACAATTCGAGCACGCCTTCGCGCAGCAAGTAGATCGAACAGACCTCGCTCTCCAGCGCTTCGCCGATAATCTCCGCCACCTGGTTGAGCTTGGCCTGCGCGTTCGAACGCGCGGCCATGACATCGTGGAGGCGGACGAGAATCTCTCGGGCGGAGGCGGCGGCGGAAAGCGGCATAGGGGACAGCTATCAGACCGAAGCCTTGGGTGCCACGCAACATTATGTGCTTTGTAAATTCGAAATGGGTGCTTTGTTCGGGCGTTACTCCCTTCTTCTGCTCCCCTCCCTGGTGAAGGGAGGGATCGGGCGTGGGTTGGCCTGCGAGGAAGCGGATCGGTAACCCCCACCCACCCCCAGCCCCTCCCTTCACCAGGGAGGGGAGCAGAAGAAGAGGGAGGGCGTACGCTCAGTCGAACAACCCGTCCTGCGCCCCCGCGGGCGGGTTGAGCCCGAGGTGCTTCCACCCGCCCGCGTTGAGCATCCGCCCGCGTGCGGTGCGCGCGACGAGGCCGAGCTGGATCAGATAGGGTTCGATCACTTCCTCGATCGTGTCGCGCGGCTCGGACAGGCCGGCGGCGAGCGTTTCCACGCCCACCGGGCCGCCGCGATAAATGTCCGCGATCATCGTCAGATAGCGGCGGTCCATCGCGTCGAGCCCGAGCTGGTCGACCTCCAGCCGGTTGAGCGCGCGATCAGCCGCCTTGGCGTCGACCTCCGCGACCCCGGCGACATTGGCGAAATCGCGCACCCGCCGCAGCAGCCGCCCCGCGATCCGCGGGGTGCCGCGCGCGCGGCGCGCGATCTCCGCCGCGCCGTCGCGCGCGATATGCAGATCGAGCAGCCGCGCCGCGCGCGACACGACATGTTCGAGCTCGTCGATCGTATAGAATTGCAGCCGCACCGGGATGCCGAAACGGTCGCGCAGCGGGGTGGTGAGCAGCCCCTGCCGCGTCGTCGCGCCGACGAGGGTGAAGCGCGGCAGATCGATCCGCACCGATCGCGCCGACGGTCCTTCGCCGATCATCAGATCGAGCGCGCGATCCTCCATCGCGGGATAGAGCACTTCCTCCACCGCGGGCTGGAGGCGGTGGATCTCGTCGATGAACAGCACGTCGCCGTCTTCGAGATTGGTCAGCAGCGCGGCGAGATCGCCCGATTTGGCGATCACCGGCCCCGAGGTGGCGCGGAAGCCGACCCCCATTTCGCGCGCGACGATCTGCGCCAGCGTCGTCTTGCCGAGCCCCGGCGGGCCGAACAGCAGGACATGATCGAGCGCATCGCCGCGCGACTTCGCCGCCTGGATGAACACGCGCAGATTCTCGCGCGCGGCCTTCTGCCCGACGAATTCGTCGAGCGTCTTGGGGCGCAGCGCGGCATCGACATCCTCCGGCCGGCGGGCGGGGGTGATCAGGCGATCGCTGTCGGTCATCGCGCCGCCTTACGCAGCGCGAGCCGCACGAGCGCGTCGAGCGTCGCGCCCGGCCCCAGTTCCTCCTCCGCCGAAGCGACCGCCGCGCTCGCCTCCGCCGGGCGGAAGCCGAGATTGAGCAAAGCCGACACCGCATCCGCCCCTGCGCCGCTCGCCGCCGCCGGCGCAGCGCCGCCGCCCGGGCCGAGCGCGATGCCGCCGGCCTTGTCCTTCAATTCGCGCACGATCCGCTCGGCGAGCTTCGGCCCGACACCATTGGCGCGCGCGACCATCGCCTTATCCTGCGCCGCGATCGCGCGGTTGAGATCGGCGGGTTCGAGCGCGGACAGGATCGCCAGCGCGACCCGCGCGCCGACCCCCTGTACCCCGGTGAGCAGCCGGAACCAGTCGCGCTCCTCGGCACGCGCGAAGCCGACGAGGCGGATGAAATCCTCCCCCACCAGCATCTCGGTGAACAGGATGCACGCCTCGCCGACCGGCCCGATCGCCGCCAATGTGCGCGACGAGGCGCCGACGAGATAGCCGACCCCGCCGACGTCGATCACGGCATAATCAACCCCGGTCGATTCCAGCCGGCCCTTGAGGTGCGCGATCATGAATCGCGGCGGGTGAGAAAGGTGAGGCGCACGCGCATGGCCGGGACATAACCGGAACAGGCGGGCGGCGGAAGCGGCTTTTAATGCCGGGCGTTGCGCATGATCGCACCGCCGTTTCCGCGGTTCGCCGTGATTACAAAGGTTTACTGGCGGTTGATCGCCGGCGATGCGATTATCCGCACTGTAACGACATTCACTTGGCCCCCGGGAGTATGTGGGAGGCACCCCGCCGGTTCGCGCCGGCGGGGTTTTTTTGCGTAGCGCCTGCCTGGTCTCGCTCCCCTCCCTTCCAGGGAGGGGAGAGCCAGCTTCAAACGATCCCCGCGCGCCGGCTGGCAAGGTGATGCGCGTGGGTGATCGCCACCGCGAGCGCGTCGGCGGCGTCGGGCCCGGCGATCTTCGCGCCGGGCAGCAGCCGCGCGACCATCGCGTGAACCTGCGCCTTTTCGGCGTTGCCGACCCCGACCACCGCTTTCTTGACCAGCCGCGCGGCATATTCGCCCGGCTCGATCCCGGCGCGGGCGATCGCGAGCAGCGCGATCCCGCGCGCTTGCCCGAGCTTGAGCGTCGATTGCGGGTTGGCGTTGACGAACACCTCCTCCACCGCCGCGGCATCGGGGGCGTGATCGACGATCAGCGCGGCGAGCACCGAATCGAGATACGCCAGCCGCCGCGCCAGCGGTTCGGCGGTATCGGTGGTGATCTTGCCGTTGGCGATATGCGACAACCGGTTGCCCTCGGCGCGGATCAGCCCCCAGCCGGTCGTGCTCAAGCCGGGATCGACGCCGAGAATGATCAAAGCCCCTCCCCTTCAGGGGAGTTGCCGCCCCGTGTGTCCCCGCGAAGGCGGGGACCCAGTCCCTCGATCACCAGCGTCCTATTCCTTCACCCTGGGTCCCCGCCTTCGCGGGGACACACATGCTCTCAGCCGAGCTTTTCCATCACCTCATCGGAGACTTCGTAATTGCCCCACACCTGCTGGACATCGTCGTCGTCGTCGAGCGTGTCGATCAGCTTGAACAGGGTCGCGGCGTCGCCTTCGTCGACCTGCACGATCGTCTGCGGCCGCCACGCGAGCTTGGCGCCTTCGGGTTCGCCGAGCACCGGCTCGAGCGCGCGTGCGACTTCGTGGAGGTCGGCCTGCGCGGTCCAGATCTCGTGCCCGTCCTCGCTCGACTGGACGTCCTCCGCGCCCGCCTCCAGCGCCGCCTCGAACACCTTTTCCGCGTCGCCCGCGCTCGCCGGATAGGTGATCAGCCCCATGCGATCGAAGCCGTGGCTCACCGAGCCCGACGCGCCGAGGTTGCCGCCGTTCTTGCTTACGGCGGTGCGCACATTGGTCGCGGTGCGGTTGCGGTTGTCGGTCAGCGCCTCGATGATCAGGCTTACCCCGCCGGGGCCGAAGCCCTCGTAGCGCACTTCCTCGTAATTCTCCGCGTCGCCGCGCGTTGCCTTGTCGATCGCGCGCGCGATATTGTCCTTGGGCATCGATGCTGCCTTGGCCGCGTTGACCGCGGCGCGCAGTCGCGGGTTCATGTCGGGATCGGGCGTGCCCATCTTCGCCGCGACGGTGATTTCGCGGCTGAGCTTGGAGAATGCCGCCGAGCGCTTCTTATCCTGCGCGCCCTTGCGGTGCATGATGTTCTTGAACTTGGAATGGCCTGCCATGGGGACTCCGAAAATCTGTGGCCGCCCCTCTAGGCCTCTGACAAGGCGCGCTCAAGACGCGCGCGATGGCAAAGCCCGCGACGCGGCGCTATGTGGGCGCGGATGACCCACGATCCCTTCGCCCTGTTCGATGCCTGGTATGCCGAGGCGCGCGCGAGCGAGCCGAACGATTCCAATGCGATGGCCCTGGCGACCGCCGACGCCGAAGGGCGCCCGTCGGTGCGCATGGTGCTGCTCAAGGGGCATGGCCGCGACGGCTTCGTTTTCTACACCAACCGCGAGGGGCGCAAGGCCGGCGAGCTCGCGGCGAACCCGCATGCCGCGTTGCTGTTCCACTGGAAATCGCTGCGCCGCCAGATTCGCATCGAGGGCGCGGTGACGCTGGCGAGCGATGCCGAGAGCGACGCCTATTTCGCGACGCGCAGCCGCGATTCGCAGCTCGGCGCCTGGGCCTCGGATCAGTCGCGCCCGCTCGATGCGCGCGCCACCTTTGAGGCGCGCTTCGCGGCGATGGAAACGCGCTTCGCCGGGCAGGACGTGCCGCGCCCGCCCTTCTGGGGCGGGTATCGGGTCGTCCCCGAGCGGATCGAATTCTGGCAGGACCGCGCGCACCGCCTCCACGAGCGCCGGCTGTTCCTCCCGGACGGCGCGGGCGGGTGGAGCGAAGGGTTGCTCTACCCATGACCGGCGAGGAACGCCGCCGCATCATCCCCTTGGCGATGCGCGCCGCGCTCGCCAGCGTGGCGATGGCGACCTCGCTGTTGCTGCTCAAGGGTTATGGCGCGTGGCATACCGGATCGGTGGCGATGCTCGGCTCGCTCGCCGATACCGCGCTCGATCTGCTCGCCAGTCTCGTCACGCTCTACGGCGTCAAGCTCGCCGCCGAGCCCGCCGATCACGATCACCGCTTCGGCCACGGCAAGGCCGAGGCGCTTGCCGCCTTGTTCCAGGTCGCGCTGATCACCGCCTCCGCCGCGGCGATCGCCTGGCGCGCGATCGCCGCGCTGCGCAATCCCGAGCCGACCCACGACGCCGGGCTCGGCATCACCGTGTCGGTGCTGGCGATCGCCGCGACGTTGCTGCTGCTGTGGTATCAGCGGCACATCATCCGCCGCACCGGATCGGTCGCGATCATGGCCGACAATTTGCATTACCAGTCGGATGCGCTGCTCAACGGATCGGTGATCGTCGCGCTGGTGCTCGATCAGCTCGTCGGGTGGAGCTGGGCCGATCCGGTGCTCGGCATCGTCATCGCCTTGTGGCTGGCCTGGGGGGCGTTCCAGGCGTCGAGCCAGGCGATCGACCAGCTGATGGACAAGGAATGGCCCGAGGACCAGCGCGCCGCTTATATCGAGGTCGCCGCGCGCTCGCCGGGGATCCGCGGCATCCACGATTTCCGCACGCGCCGCTCGGGCAGCCACGATTTCGCGCAATTCCATATGGAGGTGGCGGCCGACCTGACCGTCGCCGCGGCGCATGAGATCGTCGTCAACGTCGAGCAGCGGCTGCGCGATGCCTTCCCCAAGGTCGAGGTGCTGATCCACCTCGATCCCGAGGGCTATGTCGATACCGACAATCCCTTGGTCGAGGCGGATGTGACGCCGCACTGGTTCGGCAAGCGGATCTAGGCGCTTCCCTACTTTCCCCCTTCCCTTCCCCAGGGAGGGGAGAAAGTAGGGAAGCGGGAAATCCCCCTATTTCCCCCGTCGCGTCAGCGCCGAGACGCAGCTTGCGCGGTCGATCGCGCTGCCGTCGGGCTCGCGCGCGTCGATATAGGTGACGCGCTGTTCGTTGCCGCGCGGATAGAGATAGGCGTCGAGCACGCAGATGCGGCTCTGGAACTGCAGCTTGCGCGCATCGCCCTCGCGCACGTCGGCGTCGGGCTGGCCGAACAATTTGACCAGCGCGGCGGCATCCTGCCCGATCACGCGTTCGAGCCCGCTCGACGTATAGGGCAGGGCGACCGCCGCGGGGGTCGCCGGCGGCGCGGTGGTCGCGGTCGAGGCGCAGCCCGCCAGCAGCACCGCGCCCGCCAAAATCGAAAACCTCATGTCCGTCCCCGGTGGAAGAAATGCGTTGCCATCGCCGCGCCGAGCACCGGCGCGAGGATGTTGAGCAGCGGAACCACGAACAGCCCGGTCGCCGCAAGCCCGAGCAGGAAGCGCCGCGCGCCGTTCGTCCGGCGCCACGCGCGCAATGTCGCCGCATCCATATGCCGCGCCGCGACCATATCGCCGAGATCGCGCCCGAGCAGCCAGCCGTTGACCGCGAAGAACAACGCCGCGGTGCCCACACCGGTGACGAGCAGTACGCCATAGAGCGGGAGCAGCAGCAGGTTGATCGCCACGACCCGCGCCGCCGATCCCAGCCCCATCATCAGCGCGCGATGCAGCGGCACCGGCCGCGCGCTCGCCAGCGCGGCGGGATAATGCCGCGCCTCGACCGCCGCGACCACCTCGTCGGCGAAGATGCCGATCACCGCGATCGCCACCGCGCGGAACAGGAACCAGAAGGCGAGCGCGAGCCCGACGATCGTCGCGGCGGAGGCGATCTCGTCATGCCATTCGCTTTGCGCGAGCCACGTCTCGACGCCCCACCACAAGCCGACGCCGAGCAGCACGAACAGCGCGAGCGTGAGCAACAGGCTCTTGCCCAGCACGCGCAGGATACGCGGATCGCCCAATTGGGCCACCGACAGGGCGAGTGCGCCGAACATTGTCAAAGGGATGCAACGGCAGCAGGCGGTTGCGCAAGATGCGGCGTCCCCCGCATTCCGTTGTGTCCCCGCCTTCGCGGGAGCACAAGGGTGCCGGGGCGCCGACAGTTGCCCTGATCGGCTTTGCCGCTTAACGCACCGCTCGTTTGCGTTCGCCCAACGGCCGCACCCAGAGATTCGGAGACACCCATTTTGACCAGCCCCAATTACGCCGTGGTGGCGATCGGCAATGCGATCGTCGACATCCTCGCCCCCGCCACCGACGAATTCATCGCCGACAACGGGATGACCAAGGGCGCGATGCAGCTCGTCTTCTCCCCCGAGGAAGCCGATGCTCTCTACGCCAAGATGGGGCCGGGGCAGGAGATTTCGGGCGGATCGGCGGCGAACACGATCGCCGGCATCGCCTCCTTGGGCGGCAAGTGCGGGTTCATCGGGCAGGTCGCCGACGACCAGCTCGGCGCGGTCTTCGCGCACGACATCCGCGCCGCGGGCATCCGCTTCGACACCGCGACGCGCCCCGGCCAGCCGACCACCGGCCGCTGCCTGATCTTCGTCACCCCCGACGGGCAGCGCACGATGAACACCTTCCTCGGCGCGTCGCATTATCTCCCCGCCGCGGCGCTCGACCGCGCGCTGATCGCCGATGCGCATTACCTCTATCTCGAAGGCTATCTGTGGGATCCGGAGGAGCCGCGCGCCGCGATGCGCGCCGCGATCGACGTCGCCCGCGCGGCGGGGCGCAAGGTCGCCTTCACGCTCTCGGCCGAATTCGTCATCGAGCGCCACCGCGGCGCGTTCCACGAGCTGATCGACCACGGGCTGATCGATGTTTTGTTCGCCAATGAGGCGGAAATCATGTCGCTCACCGAAACCGCCGATGTCGAGGCGGCGATCGCCGCGGTGCAGGCGAAGGTGCCGTTGCTCGTCGTGACGCTGAGCGAGCGCGGCGCGCTGGCGATCGCGGGCGGGGAGCGCGTCCACGTCCCCGCCGCCCCGGTCGAGAAGGTGGTCGACACCACCGGCGCGGGCGATCTGTTCGCGGCAGGCTTCCTCCACGCGCAGGCCGAGGGGCGCGATCTCGCGCAATCGCTGCGGCTCGGCGCGATCTGCGCGGCCGAGGTGATCAGCCATTTCGGCGCGCGCCCGCAGGTCGATCTGAAGCAGCTCGCGGCGGAGTCTGTTGGCTGACGATCTGCCCATCCACGCCGTTTTGCCCGATCTGCTCGCCGCCCTGCGCGAGCGATCGGCGGCGGTGCTGGTCGCCCCGCCGGGGGCGGGCAAGACCACCGCGGTCGCCCCGGCGCTGATCGCGGAAGACTGGTGCACGGGCGAGGTGCTGCTGCTCTCGCCCCGCCGGCTCGCCGCACGCGCCGCGGCAGAGCGGATGGCGGCGCTCGCCGGGGAGCCGGTCGGGCGGACCTTCGGCTATGCCACGCGGCTCGACAGCAAGCGTTCCGCGCAGACCCGCGTCACGGTGGTGACCGAGGGCATTTTCGTCGCGCGCATCCAGAGCGACCCCGAACTCGCGGGCATCTCCGCAGTGCTGTTCGATGAAGTCCACGAACGCAGCCTCGACGGCGATTTCGGGCTCGCGCTGGCGATCGATGCGCAGGCAGGATTACGCCCTGATCTCAGGTTATTAGCGATGTCGGCGACGCTCGACGGCGCGCGCTTCGCGCGGCTGCTCGGCGACGCGCCGGTGATCGAGAGCGAGGGGCGGAGCTGGCCGCTCGAACTGCGCTACCTGGGCCGCACCGGCGAGACGCGGATCGAAGACGCCATGGCCGCCGCGGTTCGCCAGGCGTTGCGCGAGACGCAGGACGGGGTGCTCGCCTTCCTCCCCGGCGTCGCCGAGATCGAGCGCACCGCCGAGCGGCTGGAGAATATCCCCGGCGTCACGCTCCACAAGCTCCACGGCAGCCTCGATCCCGCCGCGCAGCGCGCCGCGATCCGCGCCGAGCCGGACGGCGCGCGCAAGCTCGTGCTCGCCACCTCGATCGCCGAGACCAGCCTGACGCTCGACGGGATCGGCGTGGTGGTCGATTCGGGGCTGGCGCGCCGCCCGCGTTACGATCGCGCGGCGGGCATGACGCGGCTCGTCACCGAGCGCGCCAGCCAGGCCGCGGTGACCCAGCGCGCCGGTCGCGCCGCGCGCCAGCGGCCGGGGGTCGCCTATCGCTTGTGGGAAGAGGCGGCGACCGCCGGGCTGCCGCGCTTCGATCCGCCCGAAATCCTGGAGGCGGATCTTTCCGCTTTGGTGCTGGCGAGCGCGATCTGGGGGGTCGCCGATCCGCGCGATCTGGCGTGGATCGACGCGCCGCCCGACGCCGCGGTGGCCGAGGCGCGCGCCCGGCTCGCCGCGCTCGATGCGATCGACGCCGACGGCCGCCCCACCGCGCACGGCCGCGCGGTCGCGGTGCTGCCGATGCCGCCGCGGCTCGCGCATATGCTGATCCGCGCCGGGGAGATCGGGCTGGCCGAGACCGCGGCGGAAGTTGCGGTGCTGCTCGGCGAGCGTGGGCTGGGCGGCAACGACCCCGATCTCGAGCTGAGGCTGCGGCGCTGGCGCGGCGATCGCGGGCGCAAGGCGCAGGACGCGCGCGGCCTCGCGGCGCGCTGGGCGCGGCTTGGGCACGTCGCCCCCAACCCCTCGACCGTTCGCCCTGAGCCTGTCGAAGGGCGTCCTGCCGGTCGTGATGTGAAGACGCCCTTCGACAAGCTCAGCGCGAACGGGTCGGGGGATGCGCATGACGCTCCAGCCGATCGCGCCACTCGTGTGAACTTCGTGAACTTTGGCGACGGGCTCGCGACCTGCATCGCCTTGGCCTTCCCCGATCGCGTCGCGCGTCGCCGCGATGCCTCGGGAGAGCGCTGGGCGTCGGTCGGCGGGCGCGGGTTCAGGCTCGACCCGACATCGCCGCTGGCGCGCAACGAATGGCTCGCGGTGGCCGAGACGCAGGGGATGGCGGCCGGTGCGCGCATCCTTTCGGCGGCGCCGATCGACGCGGCGGCGGTCGAGACGCTGTTCGCCGACCGGATCGAAACCCGCCACACCGCCGAATTCGACCCCGCGAGCGGCGCGGTGCGCCCGTTGCGCGAGCGGCGGCTCGGCGCGGTGCGGCTGTCGAGCGGCCCGGATTCGCACGCCGCGCCCGAAACGATCGCGGCGGCGCTGGTCGAGGGGGTGCGGCGCCACGGCCTCGATCTGCTGCCGTGGAGCGAGGGCGCCCGCGCTTTTCGCGTGCGCGCCGATTATGCCGGGGTGGCGCTCGACGATGAAGCGTTGCTCGCGCGGCTCGACGAATGGCTGCCGGCGGCGGTCGAGGGGCGGCGGCGGCTCGATGCGATCCCGCCGGGCGCGCTGACCGAGGCGATCCGCAACCTGCTCTCGTGGGACGATCTGCAACGCATCGAGCGCGTCGCCCCGGCGCATTTCACCAGCCCGGCGGGCAGCACCCATGCGATCGATTATGGCGCGGAGGGCGGGCCGCGCGTCGAATTGCGCGTGCAGGCGTTGTTCGGGCTCGCCGAGCATCCGGTGGTGGGGGAGGGGCGGGTGCCGCTCGTCCTGTCGCTCACCTCGCCGGCGGGGCGGCCGATCCAGACGACGCGCGATCTGCCCGGTTTCTGGGCGGGAAGCTGGGCGGCGGTGGCGAAGGAAATGCGCGGCCGCTACCCCAAACATCCCTGGCCCGACGATCCCGCGAGCGCCAACGCCACCTTGCGGACGAAAAATGCCGATGCAAGGCGCGCGCAATCGCGATAAGGGAGCCCATCATGCCAACCGCTCGCATCTATCAGCGCCCGAAAAATGCCATGCAATCGGGCAAGTATCGCACCGACCGCTGGGTGCTCGAATTCGAGCCCGCGGAAGCCAAGAAGCCCGATCCGTTGACCGGCTGGGCCGGCAGCGGGGACACGCGCGATCAGGTGCGGCTCGGTTTCCCGACCCGCGAGGCGGCGATCGCTTATGCCGAGCGCGAGGGGCTGGCCTTCACGGTGATCCCTGCGCCCGAACGCAAGCTCAAGCTCCAGGCCTACGCCGACAACTTCCGGTGATCTAACCGCCGTTCCCCCTGAGCTTGTCGAAGGGCAGCCCTTCTTCCTTGGAAGAAAAGTGCAGGGCTTCGACAAGCTCAGGGCGAACGGGAGGGTGATCGCCGCTCGCTAAACCAGCGTATCGGCGAGCAGCAGCAGCATCTTCACGTCGATCGCCACGCCTGCCGCGCGCTTCGCCGCGACGAACGCGGCGACCTCGCGCCGCGGGACGAGATGGACGATGATATTCTCGTCCGCATCGCCGCCGCCTACGCCGGTCTTCACCAGATCGTGCGCGCGGACGAGGGTGAAGCCTTCGCTGACCATCCCGGGCGAGGAATAGAAGAAGCCGAGCGGCTCGATGCGCCCGGCGCGATACCCGGTTTCCTCCTCCAGCTCGCGCGTCGCGGCGGGGCCGACCGCTTCGCCCTCCTGCTCGTCGCCGATCAGCCCGGCGGGCAGTTCGAGGCAATTGCGCCCGAGCGGGACGCGATATTGCTCGACGAGCACCACCTCGTCCGCCGGGGTGATCGCCAGGATCACCGCCGCCTCGATCCCGCGCGCGCGTGAGGCATATTCCCATTTGCCGTCCTTCATCATGCGGATGAAGCGGCCCTGCCAGACGGTTTCTGCTGTCATAAGGTGATGAGTCGATCCGGTAGTTCGTTGGTATCGCCCGGCGTGCGCGGGAAATGTTCGGCGAGGACCAGCCCGATCTGCGCCACCGCCGCGGCCATGCCTTCCGCCGCGCGGCCCTGCTTGAGCGGCCCGATCAGCGCGGCCATCGCCGCGCCCCAGGTCGCATCGGGGACGCGATCGTGGATCGCGGCATCGGCGATGATCTCCGCGCGATGCTCGTCGAGGCTGAGGTAGAGCAGCACCCCGGTCGCGCCGATCGTGCGCTTTTCCGCGGCGGCGCGGAAGATCGCGAGCGCGCGGGCGCGGACGCGGCGTGCCTTGGTCGCGCGCGGGGTCAGCGCCAGCCGCAGCGGCCGCCACGCGAAGACGACGCGGCAGATCAGGAAGACGATGACGAGGACGAACAGCGCGATCGTCAGCACCGCGTTGATCGGCACCGCCGGCGCCCAGGGATCGAGCCATTGATGCAGCCGCTCGATCGGCAACGGGAAGGCGGCGAGCAACGCGATCGCGAGCAGCATCGCCAGCATCGTCCAGTGCAGCGCGACATCGTGATAGGCATCGGACGACCGCGCGACGACGGTGACGATCTCGCCGTCGGTCCCCGCCTCCGCCGTGGTGACCGCCGCGGTCACCGAATCGCGCTCTGCAGCCGTCATCCGCATCACCATCCCCCCGAGGCGCCGCCGCCGCCGCTCGATCCGCCGCCGCCGCCGGTGAAGCCGCCGCCGCCCCAGCCGCCGCCTGAATCATCACCGCCGCCACCACCCCATCCGCCGCGGGTCGCCTCACGACCGATCTCATTGGCGATCGACCACAGGATGATCGGTAACGTGCCGGAGCCGCCGCCTTCGTTATACAGCCGCCCGCGCCCACGCCGCGCGAAGAACAGCAACACGAACACGAGCACCATGCCCCAGAAGATCAACCCGATCGGGATTCCGCCGCCGCCCGTCCGCTGGCGTTGGTGCGTCGCGTCAAATTGTTTGACCGCCGCATCGAGCCGAGCTTGCGCTTCCTCCGGCGAGGCACGGAGCTGGGTGATGATCGCGTCGGTTCCGGCCTGAACGCCGCCGGGCAGATCGCCGGCCTTCACACGCGGGACGACATCGTTGTTGATGATGACGCTGGTCAGTGCATCGGTCAGGACCGGTTCGAGCCCGTAACCGACCTCGATGCGCAGCTTGCGATCGTTGGGCGCGATGATGAACAACGCGCCGTTGTTAACATCCTTCAGGCCGATGCCCCACGCGCGGAACAGCTTGTTGGCATATTCCTCGATCGGATAGCCCTGCAGATCCTTCACCGTCGCGACAACCACCTGCCGCTTGGTATCGCGCTGCAACGCCTCGAGCTTCTGCGTCAGATCGGCCTTCACCGCGTCGGGCAGCACCCCGGCCTCGTCCACCACCAGCCCGGTGAACTTCGGAAAGGTCTGCGCCGCCGCCGGCAGTGCCAGCGTCGCGAGCAACGCGACAAGGAGCGCGAGCAACGCCCGCGCCCATTGCCATTCGGGCCGAGCGGCGGCCGGGGCGCGCATCGTCACCTCAATTGCCGAAGTTCACCTTGGGCGCGGTATCGGCGCCGGGGGTGGTCGCCTCGAACGGCACCATCGGCTTCGCGCCGTAGAAAATCTTCGCGCCGATCGCCGCCGGGAAGGTGCGGATCGTGGTATTATATTGCTGCACCGCCTGATTGTAATCGTTGCGGGCGATGGTGATGCGGTTCTCGGTGCCTTCGAGCTGGCTCATCAGCGTGGTGTAATTGCCCTGGCTCTTGAGCTCGGGATAGGCCTCCTGCAGCCGCTGGAGCGACAGCGTCAGTCCGGCCTGCGCATTCTGGAACTGCTGCATCTTGGCCGGATCGGTGAGCTGGTCGCCGGATACCTTGACCTGATTGGCCGAGGCGCGCGCCTGCGTCACTTCGACGAGGATATCCTTCTCCTGCGCGCCGGCGGCCTTCACCGTGGCGACGAGATTGGGGATCAGATCGGCACGGCGCTGATATTGGTTCTGCACATCGGCCCAGCGCGCCTTGGCATTTTCCTCGGCGGTCGGGATGCTGTTGATGCCGCAACCGGAAAGCGTGAGCGCAACGCCGGCAATCGCGACCGAGCGGATGGCAATCGGACGAAACGTCATCGGGGGTCATCCTCCTGTTTCTGTCCTAGCCATATAGGACACTCGCGGCGCTTGGCGAAAGGGCAATCGGCGACTAATCATTCGCCACCCACAGAGGAGAGCGGGAATGTTCAAGGAGTTCAGGGCATTCATTGCGCGCGGGAACGTGATGGACCTCGCCATCGCGGTCATCATCGGCGCGGCGTTCGGTAAGATCATCACCTCGCTGACCGAGGACGTGATCATGCCGGTGATCGGGAAGATCTTCGGCGGCCTCGATTTTTCCAGCTATTTCATCGTGCTCGGCGACGTGCCGGCCAAGCTGCAGGGATCGACCGATTATGCCGCGCTCAAGAAGGCGGGCGTGCCGCTGCTCGGCTACGGCCAGTTCATCACCCAGGCGGTCAATTTCCTCATCATCGCCTTCATCATCTTCCTGATGATCCGGGCGGTGAACCGGGTGATGCCGAAGAAGGAAGAAGAGGTTGCGGCCGAGCCGGCCGATGTCGCGCTGCTGCGCGAAATCCGCGACGAGCTGCGTAGCCGTCGCGGTGCGTAAATAATTGTCGCCGGCCCGTCGCCCCTCGGGGCGGCGGGTCAGGCCGCGACGAGATGCTCGGCGGTGGCGTCAGCCAGGCTGGTGCCGTCAAGGATGCGCGCGGTTTCGTCGCGCACCCGCATCATCGCGTGGCGAATCGCGCAATCCGCCTCGCTCTTGCAATCCTTGCACGGGCGATAGGCGGTGCGGCTGACGCAGGGGACCAGCGCGAGCGGCCCCTCGATCACGCGGATGATCTCGCCCAGCGACACCAGATGGCTGGGGCGCGACAGGCAATAGCCGCCCATCTTGCCGCGGTGGCTGAGCAACAGCCCAGCATCGCGCAGATCGGCGAGAATCAACTCGAGGAACTTGCGTGGCACATTCGCCTCGGTCGCGATCCGATTCATCGGAATCGGCGGGCTGCCGGCGGGGGCCTCGGCCAGGAAGAGCATCGCGCGAAGCGCGTAACGGGAACGCTGCGTCAACATGATAGCTTGCTCTATGCACCCCTATTATGGCGAGCGAAAGGCGGGCTTTTAGTTTTCGTACCAAGCCCCTATATCGGTCTCGCTCGCGGGGCTCGCCCCACGGCTATGGCGATAAACGCCGGCGATTAATAGGCGCAGCGGACCCGGGGGCAGTACCCGGCGGCTCCACCACCAACCGTCCGTTCCACGGACGGGTGATGACGGGGCCGAACCAGGATCGACGTGTGTTGAAAAGCGCTGGCTTTTGCTCGGAATGGGACCACCGTGACGGCCCGTACACAAGTGCCAACGATAACGAGGCGCTCGCGATTGCCGCGTAATCAGTGACCTAACGGTCTAGATTACAAGGACAAAAGCGCGGTTGGACCGCACCGGGCAACAGAAGCGGATTCCAGCGGCACGGGGAGCGCCGGGCAACAGAAGCTCCCCACCTTCCATATTCTAGCTTCCACCCCGGCGCAGGCCGGGGTCCAGCATCGGGCCGGTCGTAACTGGGCCCCGGCCTGTGCCGGGGCGGAGAGATCTTGTCCTACGGCTCGATGCTCGTCCCCAAGGCGGCGTTAACGAGTCCGCCGTCGACCACGAGCGTATCCCCCACGACATAATCCGACGCGCGGCTAGCAAGGAAGATCGCGGCGCCCGCCATATCGTCGAAATCGCCGATACGGCGCATCGGGATCGATTTCGCCACTTCATCGCCATGATCGCGCGCGGCGCGGTTCATCTCGCTGGCGAAGGCGCCGGGGGCGAGGCTGGTGACGATGATCCCGTCCTTCACCAGCCGCGCCGCCATCCGCTTGGTGAGATAGATCAGCGCCGATTTCGACGCATGATAGCTGTAGGTCTCCCACGGATTGAGCCGGAGCCCGTCGATCGAGGTGATGTTGATCACCTTCGACGGGCGGTCGTGGCTCGCCTGCCGCTTGAGCAGCCCGTGAAGCGCCTGCGTCAGGAAGAAGGGCGATTTCACGTTGAGGTCCATCACCTTGTCCCAGCCGCTTTCGGGAAATTCCTCGAACGGCGCCCCCCATGCGGCCCCGGCGTTGTTGACGAGGATGTCGAGATGATCCTCGCGCGCCGCAATGTCCGCGGCGAGCGCCTGGCACCCCGCGACGGTCGACACGTCATGCGGGATCGGGATGCAGTTCGGCCCCAGCTCGGCGGCGGTTTCCTCGCAGGCGGGGGCCTTGCGCGAGGAGATGTAAACCTTCGCGCCCTGCTCGATATAGGCCTTGGCGATGATCTTGCCGATCCCGCGCGATCCCCCGGTGACGAGCGCGACGCGCCCTTCGAGGCTGAAAAGTTTGCTCAGGCTCATCGCTCTCTCCTGCATCCTTGTTCGATGTCCTCGCGCTACCGGAGGCGCTCGCGCGAAGCAAACCGATAGTTCGAACCGTCATATGATTGACGTGGGGCAGCCCCATACTATGCTGCCGAAAAACTTGGAGAGGAGAATTTATGCGCTTCACGGGCAAGCGCGCCGTCGTCACCGGCGGCGCCTCCGGCATCGGCCGTGCCACCGCGATCCGGCTGGCGGAGGAGGGGGCCGAGGTGTGGATCGGCGACGTCGACGAAGCGGGCGGGCGCGAGGTGGCGGAAACCTCGAACGGCCGCATCCGCTTCCAGCGCCGCGACGTGACCAAGGCGGAGGATATCCGCGCGCTGATCGAGGCGGCGGATGCGGCCGGCGGCGTGGACGTGCTGTTCAACAACGCCGGCGCCGGCGGCGCGCGTGAGCATATCGACGAAATCTCGCCCGACGATTGGGATCGCACCCAATCGCTGCTGCTGCGCTCGGTCGCGCTCGGCATCCGCTATGCCGCGCCGTTGATGGCGAAGCGCGGCGGCGGGGCGATCGTCAACACGTCGAGCGTCTCGGCCTTGGGCAGCGGCTATGCCCCGATCGCTTATTCGACCGCCAAGGCCGGGGTGCTCCATCTCACCAAGGTCGCCGCGGCGGAACTCGCCAAGGATTCGATCCGGGTCAATGCGGTGGTGCCCGGGTTCATCACCACCAATATCTTCGTCAGCGCGCTCGATCTGCCGAGTGACAAGCGCGCGGCAGCGAATCAGGTGATCGGCGGGATTGCAGCGCACGCGCAGCCGGTGAAGCGCGCCGGGCGCCCGGAGGATATCGCAGCGGCGGTGGCCTATCTCGCCAGCGACGATGCGGCGTTCGTCACCGGGACGCACATTCTGGTCGATGGCGGGCTGACGATCGGCACGCGGCAGAGCTGGGATCCCGAAATGCCGGGCATGTTCGAGGCACTGGAGTCGATGGCGTGAATGCCCGCATCACGCCCGCCGAGGCGATGCCGCTGACGACTCCGCCGGCGCGTCGCCTGTCACCGGGCGTGATGGGAAGTTACGGCTTCGGCGCCGCGGCCTATGGCGTCAAGGATTCGGGCTTCGGCACGTTCCTGCTGCTGTTCTACAATCAGGTCGTCGGGGTGCCGGCGGCGACCGTCGGCTTCGTGGTGATGATCGCGCTGATCGTCGACGCGTTCGTCGATCCGACGGTCGGTTTCCTCTCCGACCGCACACGCAGCCGCTGGGGGCGGCGGCACCCGTGGCTTTATGGCGCGGCGCTGCCGATCATGCTCGGCTGGGTCGCGCTGTGGAATCCGCCGATCGGCCAGTCGCATATGCTGATCCTGGTGTGGCTGTTCGTCACCGCGGTGCTCGTGCGCAGCGCGGTGAGCGCTTATGAGGTGCCGAGCCAGGCGATGGCGGTCGAGCTCAGCGCCGATTACGACGAGCGCACGCGGATCATGTCCTACCGCTATCTGTTCGGCTGGCTCGGTGGGTTGCTGATGCTGGTCGCGGCCTATGTCTATTTCCTCGCGCCCGCGCCGGGCTATCCCAACGGGCTGCTCAACCCGGCGGGCTATCGCGGCTTCGCGATCGCTGGCGCCTTGTTCATGGGGCTGGCGATCCTCGTCTCGGCGATCGGCACGCATCGCGAGATCCCGCGGCTGCCCAATCCGAAGATCGAGAAGCAATCGCTCGCGCGGAACCTGCGCGACATGGTCGAGACGCTGAAGAACAAGGCGTTCGCAGTGCTGATGCTGGCCGGCCTGTGCGCCTATACCGGGCAGGGGATCATCTACGCCATCTCCAATTACGTCGCGAGCTTCGTGTGGCGCTTCGAGGGGATGACGTTCCTCTATTACAGTATCACCTTGTTCGCCGGGGTCGGCGTCGCCTTCGTCGTCGCGCCGGCGGTCGGGCGACGCGGCAGCAAGCCCAGGATGGCGGCCTGGGCGTCGACGATCGCGGCGGTGCTGGGCACCGCGCCCTTCTGGCTGCGGCTTGCCGGCTGGTTCCCGGCGGTCGGCGATCCGTGGCTGCTGCCGCTGGTGTTCTTCTTCGCCGGGCTGTCCACCGCCGCCGGGGTCACCGCCTATATCACCGGCGCGTCGATGCTCGCCGATGTGGTGGAGGAATCGGAGGTGCGCACCGGGCGGCGCTCCGAGGGGCTGTTCTTCGCCGGCGGCTTCTTCATCCAGAAATGCACCAGCGGGGTGGGCATCTTCGTCACCGGGCTGATTCTCGCTGCAGCGGGCTTTCCGGCGAAGGCGGTGCCCGGGCAGGTGCCGGTGCCGGTGCTCGATCGGCTGACCGCGATCTACGGCGCCTGCTACCTGCTCTTCTATTGCCTCGCCGCCTTCTTCTATGCGCGATTCCCGTTCGGTCGCGGCGAACATGAGGCACGGCTGGCGCAGCTTGCTGCAACCGGCGTCCTCGAGTCGGAACCCCGCCAGCCCGCAGCATGACCCCCCGATGAACCGCATTCGGATCGAGTCATCGGCGCGTCGAAACGATTCATCGGAAACGCCGCGGGCGGCACTTGGTTTCCTTGGTTTCTGCCCGTAGCCGGAATTCACCGAACGTCCTGTTGACCGGGGGGTCGCAAGTGAATTTGAAGGTTTTGGCTGCGCGTTTTGCGCTGGTGGCTTCGTGCGGCCTGATGGCAGCCGCCCCGGCGTCTGCTCAATTCTGGCAGTGCGCCACCTATGCCCGCGAGATTTCCGGCATCCAGATCCGCGGCAACGCGAACACCTGGTGGGGCCAGGCCGCCGGCCGCTACGAGCGTGGCGCCGAGCCGCGCGTCGGCGCGGTGCTGGCGTTCAAGCCGACCCGCCGCATGCGCGTCGGCCATGTCGCGATGGTTTCCCGCGTCGTCAGCGATCGCGAAGTGCTGCTGACCCACGCCAATTGGTCGCGCCCCGGCCGCGTCGAAACCAATGTCCGCGCGATCGACGTGTCCCCCAACAACGACTGGTCCGAGGTCAAGGTGTGGTACGGGCCGACCGGCGATCTCGGCAGCTCGACCTATCCGGTCAACGGCTTCATCTACGCCGATCATGCGCCGGAAACGCGTCCGGCGCTCGACAATGGCACCGAGCGCACCACCGCGTTGGCCAATGTGGCGATCGCCGCGGCCGCCAAGGCGCCGGTGACCGGCGGACTTTCGCTCGCACAGTAAGCGCCGCGATGCCGCGCGCCATTGCCAGCGCGCGCGGAACGATTATGGTGCAGCGCATACGGGGCCGCCTTCGATCGCAAGCGCGGCCCCATGTTGTGTTCGAGCCAAGGTATAGCCCCGTGACCCTTCGCCAATCCGTTGCCCCGATTGCCCTTCTCGCTGCGTTGGGGGGCTGCGCGAAGACCGGCGACATCGATCTCACCTCCGGCGTCGGCATCACCGCGGTGCGCTCGGCCTGCCCGGTGGTCGGGGTGCCGGCGGGGACGGGCGACATCACCTTGTTCGATCCGGCAACCAGCCAGGACGAGCGCGCGATCGATGTGGTGGCGAACATCACCAATGTCCGCTCGACCTGTGACGACAGCGGCGCCGAAGTGGCGACCACCGTCACCTTCGACGTGCGCGCGCGTCGGACGCGGACCGAGGGCGCGCGCGACGTGACCTTGCCCTATTTCATCACCGTCGTGCGCGGCGGCAATGCGGTGACCGCCAAGCGCATCGGCCGCGTCGGGCTGCATTTCGACGCGGGGCAGGCGATCGCCTCGACCAACGGCCAGGCCTCGACCACGATCAACCGCGAGGCGGCGACGCTGTCGAAGGAAGTTCGCGACAAGCTCAATCGCAAGCGCAAGGCGGGCGAGCAGGATGCCGCGGTCGATCCGCTGAGCGCGCCAGACGTGCGCCAGGCGGTGCTCTCGGCCAGCTTCGAGGCGCTGGTCGGCTTCCAGCTGACGCAGGATCAGCTCAAATATAACGCCCAGCGCTGAACCGTAAGACCGGGTGACGGTGCCTATGGCAGGGTATCGTGCGCAAAATATGCTCCGTTCGCCCTGAGCTTGTCGAAGGGCTGTCCTTCTTCCTCGCGAAGAAAGTACACGGCTTCGACAAGCTCAGCCCGAACGGGAGAGGTAATCGCTGCGTAACGCCGCGTGAGGCTCAATCCCGCTCGATCAGATAGTTCATTCGTGCCGCGGCGATCGGCCGGCTGCGATCGTCCTGCCACGCGAAGGCGTCGACATTGGCGACGCGGTTGCCGAGCCGGGTGATGCGCCCCGCCGCGCGGGTTTCCAGCCCGCGGCCGCCGCGCATGAAATCGACCGTCACGTTGATCGGCTTGATCCGGCCGCCGCCTTCGTTTTCCAGCGCATGGCGCAGCGCGGCGATCGCCGCCACCTCGAGCAGCCCGGAGATCGCGCCGCCTTGCAGGAAACCGGGCCGGCCGAGCACGTCGTCGTGGAACGGCATCACCATCACCGGGGTGCCGTCTTCCGCCAGTTCCAGCGTCGCCTTGAGCAATCCGGTATAGGGGGGCAGCTTCATTTGGCGGCTTTCGGATAGGCGCCGTTGGGCACCATGAAGGTGGCCGCGACATGCGCGATCGGGTCGTCGATATCGCCGTCATGCGCGATGCCGCGCGTGAAGGAGATCGATCGCGCGATGCGCAGGCATTCGGCGCGGCCGATCACCGTTTGCCCCGGCCGCGCCGGGCGGAGGTAATCGATCCGCAGGTCGAGCGTGGCATGCGGCGCGAAGGCGCCGATTTTCTGCCACACCGCGATGCTGGTCGCCATGTCCATCATCGCGATGATCGGGCCGGAGGCGAGCACGCCGCTTTCCTCGTCGCCGATCAGCTCGTCCGAATAGGGCAGCGCCAGCTCGACCCAATCGTCGCCGCGCGCATGATAGCGAATGCCCAGCCGCCCGCCGTGGCCGCCGAACGACCGGCCATTGGCCATCCCGATCGGCATGGTTGTGGGATCGAAGTTCATGGCGCGTCTCTACGGACCAAACTCGCGCAGGACAACGCCGCGTGCCGTTGTCCTTCGCGCGATTGGACCGTAACGCTGGTGCGACAAAGCCATAGGAGAGCGCGATGGAACAGCGGGTGACGATCACGGTTGCGGACGGCGTGGCCGATGTCCGGCTCAATCGCGCCGACAAGATGAACGCGCTCGATCCCGCGATGTTCGCCGGGATCAACGATGCGATCGCCCAGCTCGCCGGGATGAAGGACGTGCGCGTCGCGGTGCTCTCGGGCGAGGGACGGGCGTTCTGCGCGGGGCTCGATATGGCGTCGATGGCCGGCGGCGGATCGGGCAACGATCTCGCGGCGCGCAGCCACGGCCTCGCCAATGCGCCGCAGAATGTCGCCTGGGGGTGGCGCGATCTGCCGATGCCGGTGATCGCGGCGGTGCACGGCGTGGCGATGGGCGGCGGCTTTCAGGTGATGTCGGGCGCCGACATCCGCATCGTTCACCCGGCGACGCGGATGTCGATCCGAGAAACCTATTGGGGGCTGGTGCCCGATATGGCGGGCGTCGCGCTGTGGCGGACGCTGGCGCGCGACGACGTGCTCCGCGAGCTGACCTATACCGCGCGCGAATTCTCCGGCGCGGAGGCGCTGGGCTATGGTTTCGCGACCCGGCTTGACGAGGAGCCTCGCACTGCCGCGCTGGCGCTGGCACGCGAGATCGCCGGCCGCAACCCGCAGGCGGTGCGGGCGTCGAAGCGGCTCTACAATCTTGCTGCCGATGCGGATGCCGCAGCGGTGCTTCGCGCCGAGAGCGCCGAGCAGATCGCGCTGCTGCGCTCGCCCAACCAGATCGAGGCGGTGCGCGCCAATATGGAGAAGCGTGCGGCGGTTTTCGCCGATTGACGGGGCAGACCGGCCGACCTCAGCACATTGGCCAGTTCGTCGTCACGCCGGGCCTGACCCGGCATGACGGCAAAAGAGCGGACTCGGGTTGGCTGCTCAGAAGGGCAGCCACTTCGATTTATGGCTGAACTTCATATAGCCGACATTGACCCCGGCGCGCCAGCCGACCCCCAGCCGCACCGGGATCAGCACGACATTGCCGCGCCGCAAATAGGTCGCAGCGAAACCGCCGACGAAATAGAGCCGCCCCTCTGCGGCGGGGAAGCGGCGGTACAATTCCTCGGTATCGTAAAGGTTGTAGACCAGCACGAAGACCTTGTTGGCATCCCCGCCGAGGTCGAAGCCGACCGACGGCCCGGTCCAATAGACCGGCATCTGTCCCTCGACCTTATGGGTCATGATCCCCGAGCCGTAACGCAGCCCGACGACCACCGCGCCCGATGCCTCGCGCCCGGCGATATAGGCATTGGGCTCGCCCTGCTCCTTGAGGATCTTTTCGATGATCCCGGCAAGGCCGGCGGCGCCCTTGCCGAACACGCCTTCGCCCGCGCTGATCAGATCGTCACGCTTGAAGGTCTCGGCGGCGTTGCTCGTCTGCTGCGCGCGCTCGGTGCGCATCGTGCTGCTGTTGTCGCCGGCCGGCGCCGGCGCCTGGGCCGGCGGCGGGGCGGACTGTTCGGGCATCGGCTCGTCGGGATAGTTTTGCGGCGCGGGCGGCGGCGTCTGTGCCGATCCGCGCGGGGCGGGGGCGATATCGTTGTCGATCGCCTTGTTGGGGTCGATCGTGCGGACCTGAGCGGGGGCGGCCGCGCCGACCATCACCGTCGCGGTCAGCCCTAGGGCCAGCATCACCTTGCGCATCTTCGTCATCCCCCCGGGCACAAAATCGTCCCGATCAGCGATTCTAGCGCCGTCGCGGCTTTCGCGGCAATGAACCGGACGACGACCCGAGTCGATTTCGCGCCGAGGCGAATCGTTGCACGATCGGTTGATCGCACCGATTCCGCTCGCTATAGGCCCCCCTCACGCCGCACCGGAGACGTGGGTGAGTGGCTGAAACCAACGCTTTGCTAAAGCGTCATACGGGAAACCGTATCGAGGGTTCGAATCCCTCCGTCTCCGCCAGCGGGTGTGCCGCAGTGGTTCGCAGAGGGCCACTGATATCGACTTTTTCCTCCTAAAAACCGACACTTAGCTGATCAGCTCGGCCACGGCCGTTCGTACCCGTTCGCGCCAATCCGGCGAATCGGAGGTACGGAAACGTGGTACCGGCGGTCAAAAAACGTGGTACTTTGGGAGACGAATCTTGTTGACCGATGCGATAGTCCGCGCCGCCAAGAAGCGCGCCAAACCCTACAAAATTTCTGACGGGAATCGGCTCTACCTGCTGGTGACCCCTGGCGGCGGCAAGCTCTGGCGCTGGAATTACGAATATGACCACAAGCAGAAGAGCATGGCCTTCGGCGCTTATCCCGACGTGTCGCTGGCTGATGCGCGTGAGCGACGGAAGGAGGCCGCAGCGCTGGTAGCCCAAGGGCTTGATCCAACCGTCGTCAAGAAGCTCAAGGTCGAAGCGAATCTCGAGGCTGCCCGCCAGACTTTCGAGCGCGTTGCTCGGGCCTGGCATGAGAATGGCCGTTCGCAATGGGCGAAGGTCCATGCGAACGACATCATTCGGAGTCTTGAACGGGATGTCTTCCCGACGATCGGGTCGCTGCCGATCGGGCAGATCACGCCGCCGCTCGTCCTCGGCGTGCTTCGAGAGATCGAGGCGCGCGGAGCGATTGAGACTGCCAAGCGAGTTAGGCAGCGCATCTCCGCCGTGTTCATTCATGCGATCGCCGAGGGGATCGCACAGTCTGATCCAGCCGAAAAGCTCGGAGCGGTCCTCAAGCCGCTACGAAAGGGCCGCCAGCCGGCCATCACCGAGCTGGTTCCGCTGCGAAAAATGATTATCGCGGCGGAGGAGGACTATGCTCGCCCGATAACCCGTCTGGCGCTGCGTTTGCTCGCACTCACCGCAGTTCGGCCAAGCGAATTGCGCGGCGCATATTGGGCCGAGTTGGAAGACCTCAACGGCAAGGAGCCGCTGTGGCGAATCCCCGCGGCGCGCATGAAAGGTGATCTCGACCGCAAGGCTGAAATTAACGGCGACCATCTTGTGCCGCTAGCGCCGCAGGCAGTTGCCGTCCTCAAGGCGCTCTGGCCACTGACCGGAGAAGGCGAATTGCTGTTTCCTAGCAATCGGCATTGGCACAAGCCCATGAGCGAAAACGCGATCGGTTATCTTCTCAATCGCGTCGGATACCATGGTCACCATGTACCCCATGGATTCCGTGCCGCCTTCTCTACAATCATGAACGAATGGGCAGAGCGTCATGGGAAGGCCCATGATCGCAGCGTCATCGACCTTATGCTGGCGCATGTCCCGAAGGAGAAGGTCGAGGGTGCTTACAACCGGGCGGCCTATATGCCGCGGAGGCGCGAATTGGCGATCATCTGGGCGGATATGCTGAGTGAAGGATTGCCACCGCCCGACGTGCTCGTGGGGCGACCGGTGAAGGCGACCGGACGGGCATCGCGGCGCTCTCTCACGGCGCCTGTCGCACCCGACTTTCGGTTTCCTGTCCGATTCCGTTCGGGTCGCGATCGCAACAGCAGCGCGCCCCCGCTCTGACCAGCTCGGCCCTGCGGAAGGCGGCATCCGATGTGGCGGCGGGAGATTGCGATGCCGATCTCGGAGGTGATGTATTCAAGCAGCGGACCGCACGGCCTGGGCGCGGCAAATCCGGCGGGCTCAGGACTATCATCATCCTGTTCAGGCTGCACCGGCACTGCTTTTTTGTTCATGGCTTTACCAAGAACGAGAGGACCAACGTTAGCGCGAAGGATCTGAAGGCATAGAGGCAGCTTGCTAGCGTGCTGATTGGGATCCTCGCGTGACGATATCGCGGCCGCCATGGAAGGCAGTGAGCTGATTGAGGTGGTGAACAATGACGGCGAAGAACAAGCAGACGGCCAGCTCGTTGCTGGCTTCAGTGCATAAGGCGGCGAGCGGCCTGCATAGGCTCGGCCGTGTCGACAAGGCGACGATGCGCGAGTTCGATGCGCTGTGCCTGACCCCGATTCCGCCGCTCGCGCCCGAGGAAATCCGGGCGCTGCGCGAGCGCGAGGACGTCTCGCAGCCAGTCTTCGCCCACTATCTCAACGTGCGGAAGGATGCGGTCAGCAAGTGGGAGAGGGGAGAGAAGCGCCCGGATGGTCCCTCGCTCAAGCTGCTCAATCTGGTCAAGCACAAGGGTCTGCAGGCGATTGCGTGATTGCGGAAGTGACTATGGGCGTTCCGCTATTGAGGGGATGCGCTTGGGTGTCGATTTGTGTCGCTAGATCGGTGCTGTCGAGTATGGCGCGGCGCACCGGGGGGTCGCGAAGCCGACGACGGGCCCGCAGATGATCGGCTTTGAAGTGATCGGGACGGGCGGGCCGTGGGAGCGATGGGCGACAATTCTGACTAAAATCCCCGACGCGTCGATGGTGATGACGACGCGTGTTGCAACCGCAGTGCTACGGGGTGGGGTAATCGCACGGCGGCTAAATTACGTCAGGCTGCAGTGTGGGTTCGGACGCCTCGGTCCACGGCTCGTCAGCTACTCGGTCGAAAGTCACCGTGCAGCTTTCAGCGACCTCGGTTAGCGGACCGGCGTTCCAGAAATGTCGGCAGGCATAGACGCATATGACTGAGGCACCACGGAGCGCACGCGCACACCATTGGCATATTATGCCAATGGTGCTATATTCGGTCTGAGTGAAAAGCTCGAGGATTGAACGATGCCGACACGGAATGTGGTGCTGACCGATCACCAGCAAGGGGTGATCGAAACGCTGGTTGAGTCCGGCCGCTATCAAAATGCCAGCGAAGTTTTGCGAGAAGGGCTTCGGCTTGTCGAACAGCGTGAGCAGGAAGACGCGCTCAGGCTCGAAGCCCTGCGCGCCGCGACCCAGGTCGGCCTTGCCGATCTTGCGGCCCGTCGGTTCCGTGAAGTCAAACCGGATGCGATCGGATCGTTTATGACAGAACTCGGCGCCGAGGTGAGCAAGCGCGCGAGCTCGGGCGCTTGACCTACACGATCCGGCTGACGGCTGCGGCTTATGGCGATATTGTCGACATTCTTGAGCGTTCGGAACGCGAATTCGGTGTTGACGCGCGACGGCGATATCAGCACCTCGTATCTGTCGCGTTGAAGGACGTCAGCGACGAGCCGGAACGATCCGGAAGCGCGCTACGGCCTGAACTCGGTAGCAATGTTCGCTCCTGGCACCTGCGAATGAGCCGTGAGCGAGCGCGGACTGTCCACGGAGGCGTCCGTCACCCCCGGCATTTCATCGTCTATACTATCATCGACGAAGCGACGGTCGGCGTGCTGCGCGTGCTTCACGATGCAATGGAGCTGCACCGCCACCTGGGCGAGGGTTTGCCATCTGTCCCTAGCGATGATCCCGGATACTGAAGACTGGAGCCCAAGACGACAGCGTCGCGTTTTCGCTGAGCTCCAGGGTCGGGCCATTGGTAAGTGACCATAGTTGGGTGGAAGTACGGAACCCGCTGCGCGGGAGGGCGTGCGCTTCAGCGTTGAGGTGCCAGCGAGGGCGTGCGGCGTGAGTTGAGCGGTTTCGGTGACGGGCAGAGCATTGAAGCTCCTTCAAGCTGAGGAG
>Ga0209930_1000804_pt1 | contig 61543 bp, 39 predicted proteins | sample ThiBiot_500_biof_2_FD_183948 | JGI IMG/M metagenome (GOLD analysis project Ga0209930, IMG submission 183948) | Wastewater bioreactor microbial communities from Cape Town, South Africa - Thiocy_cont_500_biof (SPAdes) | ecosystem: Engineered > Bioreactor > Thiocyanate-remediating >...
TGCGGCCACGTGGCCTCAGCGTCGAACAGCTCGGAGCCAACCGCGCCAAGGTGGTGGTCGAGCCGCTCGAGCGTGGCTTTGGCCATACCCTGGGCAACGCGCTGCGCCGCGTGCTGCTCTCCTCGATTCCCGGCAGCGCCATCGTCGAGGTGGAAATCGACGGCGTGCTGCACGAATACACCACGCTTGAAGGTCTGCAGGAGGACGTGATCGAAGTCCTGCTGAACCTCAAGGACGTGGCAATCCGGCAGCATTCGGGCGATGAGGTGACCCTGACCTTGTCCAAGAAAGGCAAGGGCGTGGTGACCGCCGGCGACATCGTGGTCGACCACACGGTGGAGATCGTCAACCCCGAACACGTCCTGTGCCACCTGACCAAGGACATCGCGCTCAACATGCGCCTCAAGGTACGCCGCGGTGTCGGCTACCAGCCGGCCAGCGCGCGCCAGCATCCGGACGACGAGGCGCGCCCGATCGGCCGCCTGCAGCTGGATGCCTCGTTCGCGCCCGTGTTGCGGGTGGCCTACGAAGTGGATGCCGCGCGTGTCGAGCAGCGCACCAACCTGGACAAGCTGGTGCTGGACATCGAGACCAACGGCACCATCGACGCCGAGGACGCGGTGCGCAAGGCAGCAGAGATCATCAACGACCAGCTGTCGGTGTTCGGCGACTTCTCGCGTCGCGAGAGCGCGACGGACAAGGCCGAGAAGAGCGGCTTCGAACCGCTGCTGCTGCGTCCGATCGACGATCTGGAGCTGACCGTGCGTTCGGCGAACTGCCTGAAGGCCGAGAGCATCTACTACATCGGCGACCTGGTGCAGAAGACCGAGGTCGAGCTGCTGAAGACGCCGAACCTTGGCAAGAAGTCGCTGACCGAAATCAAGGATGTCCTGGGTGGGCGCAGCCTTTCCCTCGGCACCAAGCTGGAAAACTGGCCGCCGCCGGGGCTGTCGCACGGCATGCAATTGGGCTAGCGCGATCATCCGTGATCGCGGCAGTTGGAACGGTTGCCGTACAGGCATCCGTTCCGGTGCTTCATGGGATCCACCAGCGGCCATCCTTGGCTGCACCCCTCACAAGAGCTCTTGCTCCGATGGGGTTTTCGATACAAAGCCTCGGTTGATGGGGCTCACATAAGCGGGTAACCGCGGGGTGCTGGACACAGGTGCCAGCGCTTCATAACAACAGACCACATAGAGAGTATTCCGTCATGCGCCACCAGAAATCGGGCCGCAAGCTCAACCGCACCAGCTCGCACCGCGAAGCGATGTTCAAGAACATGGCCTCGTCGCTGTTCAAGCATGAGCTGATCCGCACCACCCTGCCGAAGGCGAAGGAACTTCGCCGCGTCGCCGAACCGCTGATCACGCTGGCCAAGACCGACGGCGTCGCCAACCGCCGCCTCGCTTTCTCGCGCCTGCGCGACAAGGAAGCGGTGGGCAAGCTTTTCGTCGAGCTCGGGCCGCGTTACATGGAGCGTCCCGGCGGTTACCTGCGCATTCTCAAGTGCGGCTTCCGCGACGGCGACAATGCACCGATGGCGTACGTCGAACTGGTGGGGCGTCCGCAGGTCGAGTCCGTCGACGCGGAATGAGATGCCGGCCGGACGACTTGATTGTCGCCCGAAGCGTCACGCAAACCCGGCCTCGTGCCGGGTTTTGCTTTTTCTGATCCGGCACCGGTCCGTCTCCGCGGTTGCTGCAGCATCGCGTGCTGACAGCGCTGCGCCGAACGGGTAATGTCATCTTCCCGCAACGCAACAAAGCCCTCATGAACCCATTGCGCTGGTCGTACCGTTTCAGCTTCGCTGTCGGCTTTCTGGTGTGCGCCGCCCTGATGGGCTTCGCGCTGTATGCCGAATATGTCTGGGAAATGACGCCGTGTCCGTTGTGCATCTTCCAGCGCGTCGGCTTCATCGTGATGGGCGTGTTCTTCCTGCTCGGCGCGTTGCACGCGCCGCGCGGCGGTGTGCGCTGGATCTATGCCGCGGGCGTCTGGATCGGTGCGGGGTTCGGCATCGTGGTGGCGGCACGGCACTTGTGGATCCAGTCGCTTCCGGTCGACCAGATTCCGTCTTGCGGGCCGCCGCTGGATTACATGTTCAGCGCGTTCCCGTTCGCGAAGGTGTTGCGCATGGTGTTCACCGGTTCCGGCGAATGCGCCGCGGTCGAGCCGATCCTGGGCTTGCCGATGCCGGCGTGGACGCTGCTGTGGTTTGTGCTGCTCGCCGCGCTGACGGTGGTAGCGGTCCGCCGTCGGACGCCGCGCGCATGAACAAGTTGCGGGATTCCGGCGTTGGCGCCGTGGCCGCCGATGTGGCCGGTGTCGGTGCGGCGCCGTGGACGCCGGACTCCTGGCAGCGTCGCCCGGCCCTGCAGCAACCGAGCTACGACGATCCGATCGAGCTGGCCAGGGCGGGTGCGCACCTGGCCGAGTTGCCGCCGCTGGTCACCTCGTGGGAGGTGCTCGCGCTCAAGGAGGCGGTGGCCGAGGCGCAGGAAGGAAAGCGCTTCCTGTTGCAGGGCGGCGATTGCGCGGAAAGCTTTGCCGACTGCACTAGTCCGGTGATCTCCAACCGGCTCAAGGTGCTGCTGCAGATGAGCCTGGTGCTGGTGCATGGGCTGAAGAAGCCGGTGCTGCGGGTCGGCCGCTTCGCCGGGCAGTACGCCAAGCCGCGTTCGGCGGACAACGAGGTCCGCGACGGCGTGAGTCTGCCGAGCTTCCGCGGTGACGTGGTCAACAGCCAGGAGTTCACCGCCACCGCACGGCGACCCGATCCGCAGCGGCTGATCCAGGCGCATGCGCATTCCGCCCTGACGATGAATTTCGTGCGCGCACTGATCGACGGCGGTTTCGCCGACCTGCGTCATCCGGAGTACTGGGATCTGGCCTGGGTCGAGCATTCCCCGTTGGCTGCGGAATACCGGAAGATGGTCGCCGGAATCAGCGACTCGCTGCATTTCATGGAAACGCTGGCGGGGCCCATCGCCAGCTTCTCCAAGGTGGATTTCTTCACCTCGCACGAGGCGCTGCTGCTGCACTACGAACAGGCCCTGACCCGCCAGGTACCGCGCAATCCGGGCTGGTTCAACCTGTCCACCCATTTCCCGTGGATCGGCATGCGTACCGCTGCTCTGGAGGGTGCGCACGTGGAGTATTTCCGCGGCATCCGCAATCCGGTTGCGGTCAAGATCGGCCCCTCGGTGACTCCCGATCAACTGCTGCCGCTGATCGATGCGCTCGACCCGCGCGCCGAGCCGGGCCGGCTGACCCTGATCCACCGGATGGGCCAGGCGAAGATCGCCGATGCGCTGCCGCCGCTGCTGGACGCGGTGAAGCGCGAAGGTCGGCGCGTGCTGTGGGTGGCCGACCCCATGCACGGCAACACCGAGAGCACCTCGAACGGCCACAAGACGCGCCGCTTCGACAACATCCGCAGCGAGCTGGATCAGGCTTTCGACATCCATGCCGCCGCCGGCACGCGGCTGGGTGGCGTGCACCTGGAGCTGACCGGCGAGGACGTGACCGAGTGCATCGGTGGCGCGCGCGACCTCAAGGAGGGCGACCTGGATCGCGCCTACAAGTCGATGGTCGATCCGCGCCTGAACTACGAACAGTCACTGGAGCTGGCCATGCTGATCGTGCGCAAGTCGACCGGCGGGGCGGGCTGACGCCTTGCATGTTCAGTGGGCCGCCGGGGGCGGATCGCCCACGGTGGGCAGAAACTGCGGCGCTTGCCATGCCTTGGCGTGCTGCTCGAAACCGTAGGCGATCGAGATCAGCACGGGTTCGCTCCACTTCGCGCCGAACAGCACGATGCCGACCGGCAGGCCGTGGGCGAAGCCGGCGGGCACGGTGATGGACGGGTAGCCGGCCACGGCCGCCGGTTGCGAGGCGCCGCCCACGGTCGGATCACCGCTGACGATGTGATCGCCCAGCACCGGGTCGGTGACGAAAGCCGGCCCCCACGACGGCGCCAGCAGCGCGTCCAGGTGCTGCGCCTGCAGCGCCGCGTCGATGCCTTCCGGTCCGGACAGGCGCTTGGCCGTGGCCAGCGCAGCCGCATAGGCCTTGTCGCTGAGCGGACCCTTCTGCTCGGCCTTTTCGAACAGCTCCTGACCGAACCACGGCATCTCTTCGGCGGCATGCGCCTGGTTGAACGCGATCAGGTCGGCCAGCGTCTTCACCTTGAGGCCATGGCGGCTGGCCAGATAAGCGTTGACGTCGTGCTTGAAGTCGTACAGCAGCACGGTGAATTCCGGGCCGCCGAGCTCGGCCAGGTGCGGCAGCGTGACCGGATCGACGACGATGGCGCCCTGCGCTTTCATCAATGCGATCGACTGCGCCAGCACGCGGTCGGCGTTCGGCTCGGCACCGGCGAGCTGACGCACCACGCCGATGCGCTTGCCCTTGAGCCCGTTCGGGTCGAGGAACTTCGTGTAGTCGGTGGCATGCCGGTCGGCTTCCAGGGTGGCCGGGTCGCGCGGGTCGCTGCCGGCGATCACGCTGAGCACAGCCGCCGCGTCGGCCACGCTGCGTGCCATCGGACCGGCGGTGTCCTGGTTGTGACTGATCGGCACGATGCCGCGGCGGCTGACCAGACCCAGGGTGGGCTTGATGCCGACGATGCCGTTCATTGCCGCGGGGCAGATGATCGAACCATCGGTTTCGGTCCCGACCGCGACCGTGGCCAGCCCGGCCGCCACTGCCACAGCGGAGCCGGCGCTGGAACCACAGGGGTTGCGATCGAGCACGTACGGGTTCTTCGTCTGCCCGCCGCGCCCGCTCCAGCCGCTGCTGGCGTGGCTGGAACGGAAGTTGGCCCATTCGCTCAGGTTGGTCTTGCCGAGGATCAGTGCACCGGCCTTGCGCAGCCGCTCGACCAGGCCGGCGTCGCGTGCGGCCGGTGCATCGATCAGTGCGAGCGAGCCGGCGGTGGTGAGCATGTGGTCGCCGGTGTCGATATTGTCCTTGAGCAGCACCGGGATGCCGTACAACGGGCCGCGGGATGTCGTGCGTTTCGCATCGAGCGCGCCGGCCAGCTCCAGCGCCTCGGGATTGGTCTCGATCACGGCGCGCAAAGTGGGGCCGGAGCGGTCGATCCGCTGGATGCGATCGAGCAGCGTGCGGGTCAGCTGGCGGCTGTCCAGCGTGCCGGCATCCATGCGCTGCTGCAGTTGCTCGATCGACGCGTAACCGACATCCGGCGGCTTGCCTCCGGTAGCCAGCGCCGGGCTGGCGAGCAAGGCGAGGGCCAGTGCGGGGAGATGGAGCGCTTGACGGTTCATGGTAATCCCCCGGTTCCGGGATGCAGCGTACGCTTGCCCGACCAGCTTGGCGCCGGTGCAGTTTGGGCGCTGCAGCCGCCAGCGTACAATCGCCGGATGATCACGAACGTCAGCTTGCGTCAGGTCCGGTCGTTCGGTGTCGCCACGCTGTTTGCGGCCGCCCTCGGGTACGGTGCCGTCAGTCGCGCCGCCGACCGCCCGGCGATTCCCGATACCTTGCAGCAACGCATCGCCGCCTGCACCACCTGCCACGGCGAGCAGGGCGAAGGTCGTGCGGCCAGCGGGTATTTCCCGCGCCTGGCCGGCAAGCCGGCGGCCTATCTGGCGCGGCAGCTGCAGGATTTCCAGGACGGCCTGCGCAAGTACGCCCCGATGGAGTACACGGTGCGCGAGCTCACGCCGACGTACATGCACGAAATCGCCGAGTACTTCGCCGCCCAGCGCGTGCCGTTCGCGCGCTCGCCGATGCCTGCCGTGCCCACGGCGGTGTTGCAGCGTGGTGCGCAATTGCTGGATCAAGGCGACCCATCGCGACGCATTCCCGCCTGCAGCAGCTGTCATGGCGACCAGTTGACCGGCGTGGAACCGTCGATTCCCGGCTTGGTGGGATTGCCTTACGACTACATCAGCGCGCAGCTGGGCTCATGGCGTACGCACACCCGCGCCACGGTGGCGCCCGACTGCATGGCCGAGGTGGCCAGTCGATTGAGCGAGTCGGACATCGGCGCGGTGGCCGCGGCGCTGGCCAACCGCGCGCTGCCGGCAGATACCCGTCCGCAACCGGCCGGTTCGGTGAGGCCACCGCTGCATTGCGGGGTGCTGGATGCGGCGACCGAAGCGGCACCGTCGGCCACGACGGCAAACTGAAGCTGCGGCGCGTCAGCGCGCGTGCTCGGCCCGGTACAACGCACCCAGTGCCAGCCACGGCTGCAGGCTCCAGTGTCCGCGCGCCTGGCCGGACGGCGAGGGCAGCACGAACAAACGCGTGGCGCCGAAGGTTTCCTCCTGCACGCCGTAATCGACCGCACGACCCAGCGCCGCGCGGGCGGCGTTCTTGCTGGTGAAGGCGAGCAGGCACGGTCGGCAACGCTGGACCTTGCGGCGCAGTGTGTCCGCGTCCAGGGCGTCGCGGGGCAGCTCGGCGTCATTGCCGCTATGGCGCTTGGCCAGGTCGGTGAGGCCGATGCCGAGCGGCAGCAACTGCCGAAACTCGGCCGGTGCAAACACGTGCGGGGTGAGGCCGGCATCGAACAATGCGCGCCAGAACAGATTGCCGGGATGCGCGTAATAAGCGCCTTCCGCGGCCGAGCGTGCGCCGGCGGCTGTGCCGCAGAACACCAGGCGCAAGCCGGGTGCCAGCAGGTCGGGCAGGATGGCGTCAGGCCGGGCCGGCATGCTCGTCGAGCAGGAAATCGGTGTACTGGAAGCGTCCGTCGCGCAGCACCGATTCGCCCCGTCGCAGCCGCAGAGGGTGGCGGAACAGCGGTCCGGCGTAGCTCAGCGTGTGGAACTCGCCGCGTTCGCCACAGGGATCCACCCCGGCCGGCATGGCGTCGAGCAGGCCCGCGTCGTAATCACGACCGCAGAAATCGCCGTCCAGTTGCTGGGTGTCCACGCAGCACAGCACGGCGCGGTGGCCCTCGCCGACGAAGCGACGCGACAGCGTCGCCGTGTCTTCGCCCCACAACGGGAACACCGCGCGCCAGTTCTCGCGGCCGAGCTGGCGCACGCGGTAGTCGCGCACGTCCTCCAGATACAGGTCGCCGAACGCGCAATGACGGATGCCGGGCCAGCGCATGCGCGCCTCGACCAGCGCGCGGGCGTGGGCTTCCTCGTAGGCTTCATTGCTGCCGGGCCAGTCCAGCAGTACCTCGACCAGCGGCAGCCGGAGCGCGGCGGTCTGCGCCAGCAGCACGTCGCGATGGACGCCGTGCATCGCCACGCGCTGATAGTTGCGGTTGAGCGTGGTCAGCAGGCCGACCACCTGCCAGGCCGGGTCGGCCAGCAGCCGCTGCAGCGCCAGCAGGCAATCCTTGCCGCCGCTCCAGGCCAGCAGAATCGGGGTGGACATGCGTGGCTGGCTCCAGATAGCGGGCACGTCTCGCGCCGGGAGCGAGACGAAAACGGGCCCATTTTGCAGTATTGGTGCGGCCGGGTCGATTTCCCCGCGCCGTTCATCGACAGCCTGCATCGGCAACGGCTATAAAGATGGCTTGTGCCTTGGGGGTGTGCGGTGAGTGAAGAAATCCTGATCAACGTGACGCCGCGTGAAACCCGGGTCGGCGTGGTCGAGAACGGCATGTTGCAGGAGGTGCACGTCGAACGGGCCTCGCGGCGCGGCTACGTCGGCAACATCTACAAGGGCCGCGTGCAGCGGGTCATGCCGGGCATGCAGGCGGCGTTTGTCGAGATCGGGCTGGAGCGGGCCGCCTTCCTGCATGCCTCGGACATCGTGCGTCCGGCGCTGTCGACGGTCGAGGATGAGGAATCCGGCGGCAACGGCAATGGCCACGTGCCCTCGATCAGCGAGCTGGTGCACGAGGGCCAGGAGATCGTGGTGCAGGTGGTGAAGGACCCGATCAGCACCAAGGGGGCGCGGCTGTCGGCGCACCTGTCGATTCCCTCGCGCTACCTGGTGCTGCTGCCGCATGCGCGCACCTTGGGCATTTCGGCCCGCATCGAGGACGAGGGCGAGCGCCAGCGTCTGCGCGAGGTTCTCGGCACGCTGATCGGCGCCGATGCCGCCGAAGGCAACCGCCTCGGCTACATCGTGCGTACCAATGCCGAGGGCCAGGGCGCGGAGTCGCTGGCATTCGACGTGACCTACCTGGGCAAGGTGTGGCGCGTGGTGCAGGAAAACATCGCGAGGGCGCGCGTGGGCGAGCGGGTCTACGAAGAGTTGTCGCTGCCGTTGCGCAGCCTGCGCGACATGCTCAACGACGACATCGAGAAGGTGCGGGTCGATTCGCGCGAGACGTTCGAGAAGGTTGCCCGGTTCGTGCACAAATTCATGCCGCACCTGGACGACCGCGTCGAACATTACGACGGCGAGCGCCCGATCTTCGACCTGTACGGCGTCGAGGACGAAATGCAGCGCGCGCTGAAGAAGGACGTGCCGCTGAAGTCCGGCGGCTACCTGATCGTCGACCAGACCGAGGCGATGACCACGATCGACGTCAACACCGGCGCCTATCTCGGCACGCGCAACCTGGAGGAGACCGTTTATCGCACCAACCTGGAGGCGGCGCAGGCGGCGGCGCGGCAACTGCGCCTGCGCAACCTCGGCGGCATCATCATCATCGACTTCATCGACATGACCGACGAGGAGCACAAGCGCCAGGTGCTGCGCATGCTCGGCAAGGGACTGGCGCGCGACCATGCCAAGACCACGGTATACCCGATGTCGGCGCTGGGCCTGGTCGAGATGACCCGCAAGCGCACCACCGAGAGCCTGGCGCGCCAGCTGTGCGAGCCGTGCCCGGCCTGCAACGGCCGCGGCGTGCTGAAGACCGCCGAAACGGTGACCTACGAGATCTTCCGCGAGATCACTCGCGCCGTGCGCCAGTTCAACGCGGAGAAACTGCTGGTGATGGCCAGCCCCTCCGTGGTGAACCGCATCCTGGAGGAGGAATCCGCCGCGGTCGCCGAGTTGGAGGAGTTCATCTCCAAAAGCATACGCTTCCAGGCAGAAGAGCATTACTCGCAGGAACAGTTCGATGTGGTCTTGCTGTAAGTCGACGCCGGCTCACGACGCATGAACAAGGTGTGGCGTCGTCGGTTGCACGGCAGCGCGCGCGGCCTGGGTTGGGCCGCGGGCGTACTGGTGATCCTGTTCGCCGTGCTGACGGCGCTGGCACAGTTGCTGCTGCCGCTGCTGGCGCGCCATCCGGAATGGGTGGCCGCGCAACTGAGCCAGCGGCTGCAGCGGCCGGTCGGCATCGCCTCGATGGCAGGGCGGTGGACGCCTGGCGGTCCGGAGTTCGTGCTGCACGACGTGCGCATTGGCCCGGCCGTCGGGGCGAACGGCACGGCACTCAAGCTGCCGGAGTCCCGCCTGAAACTGGACCTGGGCGGTTGGTTGCTGCCATCGCGGCACCTGTTCAACGTGTACGCGCGAGGTTTGCAACTGGATCTGCTGCACGACGCCAGCGGCTGGCGTGTCAGCGGACTCGGCAGCGCCGGCGGCGCGGACCAGCCGGCGCTGTCGCTGCGCCATCTGTCGGTGGATCTGTGGCTGGACGACCTGCGCGTGGTGGTGACCGATGCCACGCTGGGCAAGCGTTACACCTTGCTGTCGCGGCAGTTGCGGATCAGCTCGCAAGGCGACCGCATCCGCTTCGGCGGCAGCCTGCGGCGCGAAGGCGTGGCCGAGGCCAGCGTGCGCGCGGTGGGTGACCTGCGCCAGGGCGAGCGCTCAGGGAAGCTGTGGATCAGCGCCGATGCAGCCCACCTGAAACCCTTGCTCGATGGCATCGACCTGAAAGGTTACGGGATCGAACACGGCACCGGCCGCCTCAGCGCGTGGATCGACTGGCGTCAGGGCGAGCTGGGCGACAGCGTGGTGCGCGTCGACCTGGACACGCTGTCGGTGCGCGGCCCTGCGGGCGGCGTGGCCGAAGTGGCGTCGCTGCATGGCCTGGCCGGCATTCATGCCGGGGACGCCGGCTATGCGCTGCGCTGGGCCGGCGACGACGGCAGTGCCGCGGTGGTGCAACTGGATCAGCCCGGCACGCCGCAATTTCGCCTGGACGCCGCCGCGCGCAAGCTGCAATTGGCGCCGCTGCTGCCGTGGTTGGCGTTGAAGCCGGACCTGCCGCCGGCCTTGGCGCGCTGGCTTGGCAGCGGGCGTCCGCGTGGCGAACTCGAGCAGCTCGCGCTGCACTGGACGCGGGCGACCGGATTGCAGCGCCTGGCCGTGGCGTTCGACCGGCTCGGCATCGATCCGGTGGACAAGTCGCCGGGCTTGAGCAGCCTGCGCGGCGTGCTGCGCGGGGACGCCGAAGCCTTCTCGCTGGAGTTGCCGGCGCAAGCCACCACGGTGACGTTTGCCCACGTGTTCCGCCAGCCGTTCGCGTTGTCGAAATTGTCCGGCACGCTGGCATTCTGGCCGCAGGATGGAGACTGGCACATCGGCGCCGACAGCCTGGAATTCGTCGGCGCCGGCTATGCCGGCAACGCGCGCGGCGAGGCGGTGCTGCCTGCCGCCGGAGGCGCGCCGTGGCTGGGTCTGTACGCCTCGATCGACCACGCCGACGTTCCCGCGGCGAAGCTGTTCTGGCCGGTCAACGTGATGCCGCCGGCGACCGTGGCCTGGCTGGACCGCGCGCTGGTCGCCGGTACCGTCGAGCAGGCGCAGGTGCTGGTGCGCGGCGATCTGGCGGACTGGCCGTTCCACCACAACGAGGGCCGCTTCGAAGCGCGGGCCGAGATCAGCGGCCTGACCCTCGACTATGGCGACGAATGGCCGCAGGCCGAAGGCGTCGATGCGGTGGCCAGCTTCGTCAACGGCGGCATGCTGGTGCAGGCCAGCGCCGGCCATTCGCTGGGCGTGAAGGTGGACAGCGCGGTGGCGCTGATTCCGGACTTCGGCCAGGCTCTGCTCGACCTCAATGTGCGCGGTGGCGGCAGCGGCGCGAGCCTGCTGAACTTCGCCCGCCGGAGTCCGGTCGCCCGCCGTGCGTCCGATACGCTGGCCAAGCTCACGCTCGGCGGTCGCGGCACGTTCGAGTTCCATCTGAGCCTGCCGTTGACGCACCTTGCCGATGCACAGCTCGACGGCACCGCGCAGCTGCGCGGTGCCGATCTCGCGGCGCCGGACTGGCAGCTGGCGTTGGCCGGCATCACCGGTCCGCTGCGCTTCGACCTGCACGGCCTGCGGAGCGGGCCGCTGAATGCCGTGTTCCATGGCCAACCCGCGCAGTTGCAACTGGCGATTGCCGGCGCCAACGCCGCGCCGGACACGGTGTTCTCGGCGGCCCTGCAGGGTGATTACCAGGTCGCCGAGCTGGTGCAGGGTTATCCCTCGCTGGCATGGCTGGCGGATCTGGCGCACGGGCGTGGCCCGTTCAGCATCGGCTTCACGCTCGCCCATCCGCAGGGCAGCGAGGAGCTCGCGCAGACGCTCAGCATCGATTCGCCGCTCAGCGGCATCGCGCTGGCGCTGCCCGCGCCGCTGGACAAGTCCGCCGCGGGCAACCTGCCGCTGCATCTGCGAATGAGCCTGCCGACCGCCGGCAGCGACGTGCAACTGGAGCTGGGCCAGGTGCTGCGCGGCCACCTGCGGCTGGCCGACGACGCCACCGGGCGGCCGCTGGCCGGCACGCTGGCGTTCGGCACGCAGATGCCGCCGGCGCTGCCCACGCAAGGCTTGCGCATCCGCGGCCATGCGGCCCGGCTGGATGTCGCCGGCTGGGTCCAGCGCGCGGTGGCGGGCGCGGGCGGCAACGGCCCGGCGCTGGAAAGCATCGACGTCAGCACCGACCAGGCGATCGGCTTCGATCGTCCGCTCGGCGCGCTCACGGTGCGCGCCACGCCTCAGCCGGGCGTGCTCAGCGTGGATGTGGATGGGCCCGCCATGGCCGGCAACATCAAGGTGCCGACCGACGAGCTGGACAAGCGTGGCGTCACGGCGCGCATGGAACATCTGCACTGGCCGCGGCAGCCCGTCGCGCCCACGGCATCGACCACCGCGGCGAGTACGCCTGCCGTCGCGGCGAGCGTGGCCGCCTCGAGGCCGGCACCGGCAACCATCGCCGATGACCCGGCGAACACCGGCATCAATCCTGCGGCGCTGCCGCCGCTGCACCTCTGGGTGCGTGACTTGCGCCTGGGCGACGCCAGGCTGGGCGAGGCGCGGCTGGAGACGTGGCCCACGCCCAAGGGCATGCACATCGAACAACTGCGCGCGCTGTCCGAGCGCGTGCAGGTCACCGCCAGCGGCGATTGGGACGGCACCGCCACCGACAGCCGCACCCACATGCGGATCAGCTTCTCCGCCGAAGATCTCGGCGCGATGCTGTCGGCGTTCGGCTACGACGGCCTGGTCGACGGCGGCCGGACCCGCGACGAACTCGATGCCAGCTGGCCCGGCAGCCCCACTGCGCTGTCGCTGGCCACCATGGACGGCACCCTCAAGGTGCAGGTCAACGACGGCCGCATTCCGGAAGCCAGCTCGCCGGGCGTGGGGCGCCTGCTCGGCCTGGTCTCGCTGGCCGACCTGCCGCGCCGGCTCACGCTGGATTTCGGCGACGTGTTCGGCAAGGGGCTGGGCTTCGACACGATCAGCGGCGATTTCCGCCTCGCCGATGGCAACGCCACCACCGACAACTTGGTCATCAAGGGGCCGGCGGCCAACATCAGCGTCACCGGCCGCACCGGCCTGCGTGCCCGCGATTACGACCAGCAGATGGTGGTGGTGCCGCACGTCGGCAACAGCTTGCCGGTGGTCGGTGCGGTGGTCGGTGGCCCGCTCGGCGCGGCAGCCGGTTTCGCGGTACAAGGCCTGCTCGGCAGAGGGCTGAACAAGGCGGCCAGCGCGCGCTACCGGATCACCGGGAGCTGGGACGACCCGAAGATGATCCTGGTGGAAAAGCACGACGTGGTCGTGCCGCCGAGCCTGCTGCTCGAACCCGCGCCAGCTTCGTCCGGCGGCATCGCGCCGACCGGTTCCGTGCCGGCACCGGCCCGCGCCGGTTCGTCGGGGCCGTGAAGCTTTAAAGCCACCTTCGCCAGCCCCATGTGGGATGGTTCCGGACCGACCACAGGCACGCTGACCCATGGATTCCCTGATCGCCCTCGCCGAAAGCAAGCTGCTGTCCCCCGGCGGCATCGCCACCGGCGACCTCGACCGCGTGTTCGGCCAGCTGATGGGCCCGTCGATCGACGCCGCCGACCTCTACTTCCAGCATTCGCGCAGCGAGTCGTGGACGCTGGAAGAGGGCATCGTCAAGGACGGCAGCCACTCGATCGAGCAGGGTGTGGGCGTGCGCGCGATCTCCGGCGAGAAGACCGGCTTCGCCTACTCCGACGAGATCGTGCTGCCGCAGTTGCTGGAAGCCTCGAAGGCCGCGCGCGCGATCGCCCGCGACGGGCAGGGCGCCGGCAGGCCATTGGCGCTGAACGGCGCTCGCTCGCTCTATCCGGCGATCGACCCGGTCGAGAGCCTGCCGAACCCGGACAAGATCGCGCTGCTGCGCGAGGTCGACGCGTATGCGCGCTCGCGCGACCCGCGCATCAGGCAGGTCATCGTCAGCCTCGCCGCCACCATCGACACCGTGCTGATCGCCGCCTCCGACGGCACGCTGGCCGCCGACGTGCGTCCCCTGGTACGCATCAACGTGCAGGTGATCGCCGAAGCGAACGGCCGTCGCGAACAAGGTTATTCCGGCGGCGGCGGCCGCTACGGCTACCGCGAGCTGATCGAGAATGGCCGCGCGCTGCGCTTCGCCGACGAGGCGGTGCGCCAGGCACTGGTGAACCTCGACTCGGTCGACGCGCCCGCCGGCCAGATGACCGTGGTGCTCGGCCCCGGCTGGCCCGGCGTGCTGCTGCACGAGGCGATCGGCCACGGCCTGGAAGGCGACTTCAACCGCAAGGGCAGTTCCACCTTCGCCGGCCGGCTCGGCCAGCGCGTTGCCGCCAAGGGCGTCACCATCGTCGACGACGGCACCCTGGCCGGTCGCCGCGGCTCGCTCAGCATCGACGACGAGGGCACCCCGACCGAGTGCACCACGCTGATCGAGGACGGTATCCTCAAGGGCTACATGCAGGACAAGCTCAACGCGCGCCTGATGGGCATGGCGCCCACCGGCAACGGCCGCCGCGAATCGTTCACCCAGCTGCCGATGCCGCGCATGACCAACACCTACATGCTCGCCGGCAAGCACGAGCCGGAGGAGATCATCCGTTCGGTGAAGAAGGGCCTGTACGCGCCGAACTTCGGTGGCGGCCAGGTCGACATCACCAACGGCAAGTTCACCTTCTCCGCCTCCGAGGCCTACCTGATCGAAGACGGCAGGGTCACCCGCCCGGTCAAGGGCGCCACCCTGATCGGCTCCGGCCCCGACGTGCTCAACCGCGTCTCGATGATCGGCAACGACCTGGCGCTGGACGAAGGCGTAGGCGTGTGCGGCAAGGACGGCCAGAGCGTGCCGGTGGGCGTGGGCCAGCCGACCTTGAAAATCGATTCGATGACGGTGGGCGGTACGGCCTCGTAATTCGGCCGATGCGGTGCGGCTGACTCGGCGCGCCGAACTGGCGTACCATCACCCGATCGCGCCACCGAGCCACGGAGTTCGCCATGCCGCCCGCCGCACGCCTTACCGACATGCACGTGTGCCCGATGGTGACCGGTGTGGTGCCGCACGTCGGCGGCCCGATCGTCGCGCCAGGCGCGCCCACCGTGTTGGTCGGCGGCCTGCCGGCCGCGCGGATCAGCGACATGGTCACCTGCGTGGGCCCGCCGGACACCATCATCATGGGCGCACCCAAGGTGTTGATCGGGGGTTTGCCTGCGGCGCGCATGGGCGACAGCACCGCGCACGGCGGCAGCATCGTGCTCGGCTGCTTCACCGTCATCATCAACTAGACGAGGTTCGGTTCCGGTATTGCGCCCGCGACGGGCAAGGCTGGTGCCGGACGCGACTGCGCGTGGCAAGGGGGGCGACTTGAAGCGTGTTTCGTCGGATCGAAACCGACGCCGGCCGCACGGCAGTACGTTGGCTGCCGGCGTGCTGGCTACCCTGGGCGAGGCGATCGCCGCGCATCGCGACGGCCAGCTCGACACGGCCGAGGCGCTCTACGGCAAGGTCCTGCAGCGACAGTCCGGACAACCCGACGCGCTGCATTTCCTCGGCGTGCTGTGCCACCAGCGCAACCGCAGTGAGGAAGGCATCCGGCTGATCCGCCTGGCGCTGCGCGCGACTCCGCAGCATGCCGACGCGCACAACAATCTGGGCAACATCCACAAGGAGTGCGGTCAGCTGGCCGAGGCCGAGGCCTGTTACCGGCGCGCACTCGGCCACCAGCCGAGACACCACGATGCGCTGAGCAACCTGGCCCTGGTGCTTGAGGCACAGGGCCGGGTGGACGAGGCCGGCGAGATCTATGCGCGCTTCCTGGCGCAGGAGCCGCAGCTGGGCCACGCGCACTACCTGATGGGCATGTTCCACCGTCGTCACATCAACCGGATCGAAGATGTGGAGGACGCGGTGCGCTGCTTCACGCGCGCATCGCAGCTCGATCCGCAGAACCTGCGCGCGCGTGATGCGCTCGGCGTGTCGTTGTACATGCTCGGCCGCAGCAGCGAGGCGATCGAGGTCTATCGCGACTGGATGGCGCGCGAACCCGACAACCCGGTGCCGCGGCACATGCTGGCCGCGTGCGGCGGCGAGGCGGCGCCTGCGCGCGCGGAGGACGCCTACGTCCGCCAGGTGTTCGACGGCTTCGCTGCCAGCTTCGACGAGATGTTGCTGAAGAACCTCGACTATCGCGCACCACAGGTGCTGGTGGGCGCGCTGGTGGATCGCCTCGGCGCGCCGCAGGCCACGCTGGACGTGCTCGACGCCGGTTGCGGCACCGGCCTGTGCGGACCGCTGATCGGGCCGCATGCGCAGCGCCTGGTGGGCGTGGACCTGTCCGGCGGCATGCTGGAAAAGGCGCGCCAACGCGGGGGTTACGACGAGCTGGTGGAGGCGGAACTGGCCGGGTGGCTGCGCGCGAGCCCGGCCGTATGGGATGTCGTGCTGTCCGCCGACACCCTGATCTATTTCGGCGACCTGGTGCCGGTGCTCTCGGCTGCCAGTCACGCGTTGCGCCCGGGCGGCTGGCTGGCCTTCACGCTCGAGGTGCTGGACGGCGAAGGCGATCGCCTGGAGCTGTCCGCCAGCGGGCGTTATCGGCACACGCGCGAGTGCGTCGAACGCGTGCTGGTCGCTGCCGGATTTCCCGATCCGTCGATCGACATGGATTCACTGCGCAAGGAGTTGGGCAGGCCGGTGGCCGGCTGGGTGGTATTGGCGCAAAAGCCCGCCGCGAGCGGCCATTGAAGGGGAGCGCTGGCGCCACGGGGCGTGCATGGACTCCCCAAACAGGCCAGACGTATGATACCCGGACTGGTTTGCCGGCCCATGCCGTCGGGACCGCTGGGGGAGGACGGACATGCCGCATCAAATGACACTGAAGTCAGATCTCGGTGACAAACTGCAACCAGCAAGCTTTTCCGGCAGCGAACAGCTGGGGCAGCTGTTTTCGTACAACCTCAAGGTGCTGAGCAAGGACGGCGAGGTTGCGCTGCTGCCGTTGCTGGGCAGCTCGATGACGGTCACGTTCGACACCGGCGACTACACCCGGCATTTCAACGGCATCGTGGCGGAGATTTCGCAGACCGGATTCGAGAGCTTTTCCGGCAAGCGCCAGGCGGAATACGCACTGACCCTGGTACCGAAACCCTGGCTGCTGCTGCACAAGATCGATTGCCGCATCTATCTCAAGAAGTCCGTGCCGACGATCGTCAAGGACGTGCTCGCCGAAATCGGCTACAGCGACGTCAAGCTGAGCCTGAGCGGCGACTACCCGGAGCGCGATTACTGCGTGCAGTACCGTGAGAGCTACTTCAACTTCATCAGCCGGCTGATGGAGCAGGAGGGCATCTACTATTTTTTCCAGCATCGCGACGGCGTGCACACGATGGTGCTGGCCGATTCGCTCGGTGCGCACGGGGCCACCGGCGGCTTCGACGAATTGCCGTACCGGCCGCAGACCGGCACCAGCAAGGCGTCCACCGAGCCGGCGATCACCGAGTTCAGCACCGCGCGTTCGGTGCAGACGATCAAGTATTCGCTGACCGACTATGACCCGCTGGACCCGAAAAAGTCGCTGCTGGGGGTCGAGTCGATCAGCAACGCCGACGGCAACCATCGGGTTCCCAAGCTCGATTCGTTCGACTATCCCGGCGACCACCTGACCGCCGCGGCCGGCAAGCATTACGCGCAGGTGCGGCTGGAGGCGATCAACGTCGCGCAGTCGCTTTGCACCGGCGCGACCAACGTCTGCGGCGTGCTGACCGGGGCGCTGTTCAAGCTGGCCAAGTTCCCGCGCGCAGAGTTGAACCAGGAATACCTCGTGGTCGGCTCCACCGTGCACATCGAGAATGCCGCCGAGGTTTCCGGCCAGCAGGGCGGTGACCAGTTCTTCTGCCATTTCTCGGCGATCAGGAGTCGCCAGCCGTTTCGCACCATGCCGACCGCGGTCAAGCCCGGGATCGTCGGCCTGCAGACCGCGGTGGTCTCCGGCAGCGACACCGCCGAAGACATCTCGGTGGACAAGTACGGCCGCATCCAGGTCACGTTCCACTGGAACAAGCCGGACAAGGAAAACTTCCACATCTCCTGCCCGGTGCGCGTGGCCTCCTCGTGGGCCGGCAAGAACTGGGGCGCGGTGAGCATTCCGCGCGTCGGCCAGGAAGTGGTGGTGAGCTTCCTGGAAGGCGACCCGGACCGGCCGCTGGTGATCGGCAGCGTCTACAACGCCGACAACATGCCGCCGTACACGCTGCCCGACAACATGACCCAGAGCGGCATCAAGAGCCGCAGCCACAAGGGCGGCGGAGCGGACGATTTCAACGAGCTTCGCTTCGAGGACAAGAAGGGCAGCGAAGACTTCTTCATGCATGCGCAGAAGGACATGCATGTGGAGGTGGAGAACGACCGCGTCGTGACGGTCGACCACGACGAAAAGATGACCGTCAAGAACGACCAGACCGAGGACATCACCGGCAAGCGCACGACCACGGTGGGCAAGGACGACAAGCTCGACGTCACCGGCAACGGCACCACGGGCATCGGCCAGAAGTTCAAGCTCACTGCGGGCACCGAGATCGAGCTGGTGACCGGTGCGGCGAGCATCGTGATGAAGTCCTCCGGCGCCATCGACATCAAGGGCGTGAACGTCAGCATCAAGGGCGTGAGCGTCAAGATCGACGGCGACGCCACGGTGGCGGCCAAGGCCGGCGCCTCGGCGGAGTTTTCCAGCAGCGGTGCGACCACGGTCAAGGGCACCATGCTGTCGCTCAAGGGCGACGCCATGGCGCAGGTGTCCGGCGGCATCATCATGATCGGCTAGGGGGCGCGCAGATGTCATCCGTGATGCAGGCATCGATCCAGATGGAGTTGTCCGAACCGGCCAGTGCGCTGCTGCGGCCGGAGATGACCGCGCAGACGGCGGTGCAGGCGCTGGTCGATGCCGGCCAGGTGCAGGACGCGCTGAAACTGCTGGCGCGGATGCTGCCCAAGCGCTACGCCGTGGCGTGGCTGTGCCAGTGCGCACGCGACCAGACGCTCGATGCGGAAGACCGCGCCGGCGCCTCGCTGGCCGAGAAGTGGGTGCGCGAACCGAACGAGAGCAACCGCCGCGCGGCGTTCGAGTTCGCCACCGCCGGCGGTTACAAGTCCGCCGGCGCCTGGGTCGCCGCTGCCGCGGGCTGGTCCGGCGGCAGTCTCGCGCCCGCCGCGCAGGAGACGCCGGTGCCCCCGGCCGACCATCTCACGGCGTGCGCGGTGGTGGCCGCGATCAACATGCTGGCGGCGCTGGATGTCGATGCCTTCGCCGCGCGCCGCGCCGCCTTCATCAAACCGGCCTTGAGTCTGCTCAACGGCGACGGCGCAGCGGGAGCCTGAAGCCGGCTGCGCGCGTTCGCGGCTTGCCCGTTGCACCTCGGGACGATACGATGGCGCGGACGGTTTCCGCGCGTCAGTCAGGCTATGCCGGCAGTTCCGGTCACGCGCTTCGCGCGTGGCGGCGACCGACCCACGGGGCCGCGGTTTTTCGCGAACAGTCAGCAGCCAGGCCGGACCGCGTGCCGGGCCCGGTCGGGACATGGACGGAATCCATCGTGCGCGGCGCCGGCTGATTCACCTTGACCAGGGAACACTCGAGCAAACCGATGTCGCAGAGCCTGATCCTCGCCGTTGCCGGTCATCAGGCTGCCCAATTCGGCAGCCGCAGCAGCGGGACGTTCGCGGGCGTCGGCGGCAGCATCGGTCGTTCCGAGGATTGCGACTGGGTGCTCAGTGCCTCCGGCGTGTCGCGCGTGCACGCGATGGTGCGTTACCTGAACGGCATCTACTTCATCGAGGATCGCAGCACCAACGGCATGCTGCTGAACGGAGCGCCGCTGGTGAAGGGCGAACCCTCCGCGTTGACCGACGGCGACCGCCTGCTGATCGACACCTTCGAGGTCGAAGTGCACCTGGGCGATGCCGGTGTCACGATCCCGCCGCCCGACCTGCTGGCGCCGCCGGCCGCTGCCACCATCGGTGCCGACATCGATCCGCTGGATTTCGGGCTGTCGTCGCCCATGGCGCCGCTGTCGCCGCAGCCCTCGCCGAACACGATTCCTGCCGATGTCGACCTGATTCCCGGTGCGGTCGGCGCCGTTGGGGCGTTGGACCCGCTGAGCTTCCTCGGTCCGGGCGATCCCGCTTCCGAACTGCTGTCCGGTGCCACCACCGGCAATGCGAGCGCCAGCTGGAACCACACCGCCAGCACGCAGGATCATTTCCACCCGCCGATGACCAACGAGCAGCGGCAGGCCAACCAGCTCCCGGAGAACTGGGACCTGACCATGGGCGACTTCTCCGCGCCGGTCGCCGCGGCACCGCGCGTGATGCCCGCTGCGCCCATGCCGGCGGCCGTGGTCGATCGCGCCGAGACCGCCGGTCCGCATTCGCTGCCGGCCGGCATGGACGAGATCTTCCGCGTGGTGGTCGACGGCGTGATGGACGTGCTGCGTGCGCGCGCCGAGATCAAGAACACGTTCCGCCTGCCGGTCACCATCATCCAGCGCTCGGAGAACAACCCGCTGAAGTTCGCGCCCAATCCGGAGGAGGCGCTGCAGAAGATCATGGCGCCCAGCGGCGGCGCCTTCATGTCCGGCACCGCGGCGTTCGAGGACGCCTTCGACGACATCCGCTGCCACCAGATGGCCATGCTGGCAGGCGTGCGGGCGGCGTTCGAGTCGCTGCTGGTGCATTTCAACCCGGATCGCTTCGAACAGGAGGCCGACGGCGGCTCCAAGCGTTCGGCGTTCGCCGGCAAAGGCAAATACTGGGAAAGATATCGCGAGCATTTCGAAGGCTTGAACAAGGACCCGGACGATTGTTTCCGGCGCCTGTTCGGCGACGAGTTCGCGCGTGCGTATGAAGAGCAGTTGTCACGCCTGAAATCGGCGCGGAGAATGCGGCAGGCAAGGCACCACTAGCGGGCGGTGGCTGTGGCGGTAGCGAACGCACGGCGTTCGAAGGGGTGCAGGAAGGGCAGGAGCGCTCTTTCTCGATGGCTTTCCGGGCGCCGGGGCGCCACGGACGCGGATGTTTTTCCATGCAGCGTCGGCCGGCGACAGCCGAGCGGCGCGCATATCCCGGCAGCGCAGCCGGGGAGACTTCTGACAGGGGCAGCGCTACGCATGGAAAACAACAAGGTTGTGTGGAGTGAGGGGCTGTTCCTGCGCCCGCAGCATCTGCAGCAGCAGGAGCGTTACCTGGAGCGTTTCGTCGAACTGCGCGCCGGCGGCTTGCGTCCTTACACCTGGGGCTTCTCCGAACTGGAACTGGAAACCGACCTGCTGGCGATCGGCAAGCTGGGCATCAAGCGCGCGCGCGGCGTGTTCCCCGACGGCACACCCTTCGCCATGCCCGGCGACGATCCGTTGCCGCTGGCGCTGGAGGTCAACGACAACTGGCGCGACCAGACCGTCTTCCTGACCTTGCCCCTGCGCTCGCCGGCGCAGCCGGACAGCGGCCGGCCCGAGGCGCCGGCGGAAAAACTGTTCCGCTACCGCGTGCGCGAGACCGAGGTGCGCGACGCCTCCGGCAGCGTCGATGGGCTCACCGTGCTGGAGGTGGGCGGACTCAACAGCCGGCTGTTGCCGCAGTCGCAACCGCTCGAAGGGCTGGCGCAGATCCCGGTGGCGCGCATCGTCGAGTGCCGCTCCGACCGCCGGGTGATCCTGGAAGAGGCGTTCATGCCGACCGTACTGAGCTGCCAGGCGGCGCCGCGGTTGAGCACGTTCCTGTCCGAACTGCTGGGCCTGCTGCACCAGCGCGGCGAGGCGCTGGCCAGCCGCGTGGCGGTCACCGACCGCGGCGGCGCCGCCGAGATCGCCGACTTCCTGCTGCTGCAGGTGGTCAACCGCTATCAGCCGCTGATCGCACACCTGTCGGCCGCGCCGATCCTGCACCCGGAGGATTTCTACCGCGTGCTGGCCGAGATGGCCGGCGAGCTGGCCACCTTCACCACTACCGGCAAGCGCCCGCCGGCGTTCCCCGCGTACCGGCACGAGGCGCTGTACGCGAGCTTCGAGCCGTTGATCGCCGCGCTGCGCACCAGCCTCAGCGCAGTGATGGAGCAGACCGCGATCCCGATCCCGATGCAGCAGCGCAAGTTCGGCGTGTGGGTGGCCGTGGTGCCGGACCTCACCCTGATCGACACCGCCGCCTTCGTGCTGGCGGCCAAGGCCGACCTCAAGTCCGAGGACCTGCGCCGCCAGCTGCCGGCGCAGTCGAAGATCGGCCCGGTGGAAAAGATCCGCGACCTGGTGAACCTGCAACTGCCGGGCATCCCGGTGGCGCCGATGCCGGTGGCGCCGCGGCAGATTCCCTACAACTCCGGCTATCTGTATTTCGAGTTCGACAAGAATTCGCCGATGTGGCGGAGCCTGAAGACGTCGGGCGGCATCGCGTTCCATTTTGGCGGCGAGTTCGCCGGTCTCGACCTGCAACTCTGGGCGATCCGAGGTTGAACGCATGAGCAGCAATGGTCCCCGCGACGACGACCCGCAGCAGGACCGGACCATAGTCCGTCCACGCGGCGCACCCGCACCGGCGGCACCGGCCCCTGCGCCCGCTCCCGTTCCCGCGTCACCTCCGGCCGCCCGGCCAGCGGCCGCGCCGGCACGGCCTGCGGCGGGTCATGCGCAGGCTCCCGCGGCCGCGATCGGCGATTTCCTGGGCGCCGGCCTCAACACCCTGGTGCAGGCGGCCAGCCCCTTGCTGCTGTTGTCGGTGCAGTTGCGCAACAGCGCCTCGCAGCCCGACGCGGCGCGCCTGCGCGAGCAGGTGATCGCCCAGGTGCGCCAGTTCGAGAGCAACGCTCAGGCCGCCGGCATCGCTGCGCAAACCATCACCGCCGCGCGCTATGTGCTGTGCACCACGCTCGACGAGGCGGTGATGAACACGCCGTGGGGCGGGCAGAGCGGTTGGGCGGCCAAGACGCTGCTGGTCGCGTTTCATGGCGAGTCGTACGGTGGCGAGAAGTTCTTCCTGATCCTGGACCGCCTGTGCGCGGATTTCTCGCGCCACATCGACCTGATCGAACTGATGTACATCTGCCTCACGCTCGGTTTCGGTGGGCGCTACCAGATCGAGGCCGACGGCCGCGCCAAGCTGGCCGATATCCAGGAGGAGCTCTACCGGCGCATCAAGGCGCAGCGTCCGCCCGCGGCGGATGAACTGGCGCCGCACTGGAAAGGTCTCGAGGATCGGCGCAACCCGCTGGTGCGCTACGTGCCGCTGTGGGTGATCGCGGCTGCCGGCGCCTGCATCCTGCTGGGCGCGTTCCTGTACTTCTACACGCGCTTGAACGAACTGTCCTCGCCGGTCAGCGCGCAGGTGGCGCAGATCGGCCTGCGCAGTGCGGTGCCGCCGGACGAGTCGCGGCTGCGCCAGACCCAGCCCAAGGTCGAGCGCAAGAGTCTCAAGCAACTGCTCGCGCCGCAGGAGCAGGCGGGCGCGCTGACCGTGGAGGAGAAGCCGGACGGCTCGGCACTGGTGCGGCTCGATGCACCGGCGATGTTCGCCTCCGGCGGCACCGAAGTGGCGGCGAGGCAGATCCCGATGCTGCATGCGATCACCGCCGCACTGAACCAGGTGCCGGGCCGGGTGGTGGTGGTCGGTCACACCGACGACCAGCCGGTGCACTCGCTGAAGTTCAAGGACAACTACGCGTTGTCGGCTGAGCGTGCGCGCGCCGTGGTGGAGATCCTCAGCCAGGGCATCGACAACGCCGGGCGGCTCGAATCCAGCGGTGCCGGCTCGTCGCAGCCGATCGCGCTGCCGCCGGACCTGCCAGCCAACCGGGCGCGCAACCGTCGCGTCGAAATTCTCTACAGCCCGGAGGACTGAACATCGTGGGCAAGCTTCTTGCGCTGTTCAAATCCCGCCTGTTCATCACCCTCGTCGGCCTGCTACTGCTGGGCCTGCTGATCTGGTTCGGCGGCCCCTACCTCGGTTTCGGCGAAGCGCACCCGCTGGAAAGCCAGGTCGTGCGGCTGCTGGTGATCCTGGTGATCGTGGTGATCTGGGCGGTATGGCTGCAGGTGCGGCAGATGCGCGTGCGGGGCAAGGCGCGTCAGATGGCCAGCGACCTCAGCGAGCAGGGTGCGCCGGCAACGGGCGGCACCGACGATCGCGCCGCCAACGAACGGGCGCAATTGCAGGGGCGCTTCCAGGAGGCGGTCGACACCTTGCGCAAGAACCGCAGCGGCGGCACCAACCTGTATGCGCTGCCGTGGTACGTGGTGATCGGCCCGCCGGGTTCGGGCAAGAGCACCTTGCTGCAGAACTCCGGCCTCAACTTCCCGTTGTCGAACAAGTTCGGCAAGGAAGCGATCCGCGGCGTCGGCGGCACCCGCAACTGCGACTGGTGGTTCACCGACGAGGCGGTGTTCCTCGACACTGCCGGGCGTTACACCACCCAGGATTCCGACCGCGGCGCGGATGCGTCGGCGTGGACGGAGTTTCTCAATCTGCTGCGCAAGTATCGCAAGCGGCGGCCGATCAACGGCGTGATCGTGGCGATGAGCCTGTCCGACCTGCTCACCCTCGACGAGGCGGGCCGGCAGCAGCACATCATGGCGGTGCGGCAGCGGCTGGACGAACTGGCCAAGCACCTGCGCATCGGCGTGCCGGCCTACCTGGTGTTCACCAAGTGCGACCTGGTGGCCGGCTTCACCGAGTTCTTCGACGATCTCACGCCGGAGCTGCGCAGCCAGGTCTGGGGCATGTCGTTCCCGGTCGACCAGACCATGGCCGGCACTGCCGCGAAGCAGTTCCTGGCGGAGTTCAACCTGCTGTTGGAGCGCCTCAATACGCGCATCCTCGATCGCCTGCATCGCGAACGCGACCGCCAACGGCGCGCGGCGATCCTGTCGTTCCCGCAGCAGCTTGGCGCCTTGCGCGAGATCACCCGGCAATTCGTCGAGGGCGTGTTCACGGGCCATCAGTACGACGCGCCGCTGCTGCTGCGCGGCGCGTATTTCACCTCCGGCACGCAGGAAGGCACGCCGATCGACCGCATGATGGGCGCGGTGGCGCGCACCTTCGGGCTGGATGCCTCGCGCCTGCACGTGCCCGGCGCGCAGAGCCGCACTTTCTTCGTCGAACGCCTGCTCAAGGACGTGCTGTTCCGCGAGTCGGGCTTCGCCGGCACCGATCCCAAGCTCGAACGCCAGAAGGTGCTGCTGCAGGCGGCCTGCTACGTCGGCGTGTTGCTGGTCTGCGGCCTGCTGGTGTTCGGCCTGGCCACCAGCTACCGGCGCAACGGCAACTATCTGGCCGACGTGCATACGGCTTTGGCCAAGTATCCGGGGCAGAGCGATCTTTCGCTGGCGCCGAACCAGCAGGCGTATTTCGCGCTGGTGCTGGAGCGGCTGGAGGCGCTGTCCGCGGCGGTCGACGTGGCCGACCAGCACCAGGGCGACGTGCCGTTGTCGATGCGCTTCGGCCTGTACCAGGGCAATGCGGTGGGTGGCGAGGTGCGCGACGCGTACTACCGCGAACTCAATGCGATCCTGCTGCCCGGCGTGGCCTCGCAGTTCCGCGCCGGCCTGGCCGCCAACGCCGGCGACCCGCAGATGCTTTATTACTATCTGAAGGGTTACCTGATGCTGGGCGAGCCCAGGCATCTGGACCACGACCAGATCGTGGCGCTGGCCGGAGTCGAATGGCAGCGCCTGTTTCCGAACGATCCGGTGCTGCAGAAGGCTCTGAACAAGCACTTCGACGCGCTGGTCGCGCACGAGGGGCGCCTGCGTCCGCTGAGCCTGGACGACAACCTGGTCGAGCAGGCGCGCAGCACGCTGCGCACGGCCGACCTGGCCACCCTGATCTACGGCAACCTCAAGCTCACCGCCGGCAGCGGCAGCTACCCGCCGTTGCGGCTGGACAAGGAACTGGGCCTGCTCGGCAACGTGTACCGGCGGCGCAGCGGCAAGCCGCTGTCCGATCCGATCCCCGCGCTGTTCACCCAACCGGTGTTCAAGCATGAGGTGGACAAGGGCATCGAGCAGTCGGTGGCGCAGTTCGCCGCAGACGACTGGGTCTTCGGCGCCAGCAAGATCGACGCGCTGCAGAAGGCTCAGCTCGCGCAACAGGTGCTCGGGCTTTACGAGCAGGACTACATCAAGGCATGGGACGACGTGCTCGCCGACCTGCAGTTGCAGCCCATCAACAACATCCAGGACGCCAGCGCCATCGCCGCCAAGCTGGCCGGGCCCAACTCGCCGCTGAAACTGTTGCTCAAGGTAGTTCGCGACAACACCAGCGACCTGATGCGCGCGCCGCCCGGCGATGCCGCCGACAAGGCCGAGGACGTGGCCAGGAAGCTGGCGCAGAAGCGTGCCACGCAAACTGCACTGGCGCGGGCGCTGGCGCAGGCCGGGGCCACCGGTGCGGCGGGTGGTGATGCAGCCAGCGAGAAACCGGGCAAGGTCATCAGCGACCATTTCGCCGAGATCGACAAGCTCACCGAGGGCGCGCCCGGCGCGCAGCCGATCGACCAGACCCTGAAGACGCTGGACGACCTCAGCAAGACCTTGCTGACCATGGGCGATTTCAGCAACGCCGCCGGCCAGCCCAACCCGCAGTTGCTGCTGGCCCAGCAGGCCGCCGCGCAACTGCCGCCGCCGGCCTCCAACTGGTTCGCCGCGCTCACCGGCAAGAGCCAGGCGCTGGTGGCCAGCGGCACCAAGAGCGCGCTGGACGACCAGTACCAGCAAGCGGTCGGCAAGGACTGCGCCGATTTCACCCGCGGCCGCTATCCGTTCTCGCCGTCGAGCAACAACGACATCCCGCTGCAGAACTTCGGCGAGCTGTTCGGCTATGGCGGGCGCTTCGACAGCTTCTACAACCAGACGGCCGGCAAGCTGATCGACGCCAGCGGCCGCAACTGGCAGTGGAAGACCGGGCCCGGGGCGATCAGCGGCTCGGCCGGAATGCTGGCGCAGTTGCAGGGTGCCGACCGGATCAAGCAGATGTTCTTCCGCAGCGGCAACCTGCCGGAGGTGGACTTCACCTGGCTCACTCCGGTGCTCGATGCCGGCATCGGCAAGCTGGTGATCGACGTCGATGGGCAAAAGTACGAATACCAGCCCGGTGGCGCGACCAACGTCAGCATGAAATGGCCCGGACCGCAGCCTGGCCGCGTGTCCATCTCCGCCTATGACGCCGCGGGCAACCTGCTTACCACGTTCGACTATCGCGGCGACTGGGCGTTCTTCCGTGCGCTGCAGGCGGCCAACTTGCAGAAGCAGTCCGACCTGCGCTTCGTGGCCAGTTTCAATTTCGGCGGCCACGTGGCGAAGGTGACGCTGCAGGCCAACAACCTGAAGAACCCGTTCCTGAGCAACGCCCTGTCCAGCTTCCGGTGCGGAGGCTGAACGCGTGCCGCCCTCGGTCGCAGGCTTTTTCGGCAAGCTGCCCTGTGCGGGGGATTTCGTGCAGCGGCGGCTGAGCGCCAGCTTCGTCGATGCCTGGGACCGGCACTTCGAGACGGCCGTGGCGCACAGCCGCGACGCGCTGGGCGACATCTGGCACGAGGCGTACCACGCCAGCCCGGTGTGGCGTTTCGCGCTCGCGCCGGGCGTGTGTGGCGAGGCGGCGTGGACCGGCGTGATGGGGCCGGGCGCCGATCGCGTCGGGCGCTGCTTTCCGATGGTGATCGCCGCGCCGCTCTCCCATGTCACCGCGGCCATCCGCGATGGTGCGGGATGGTTCGAACGCGCCGAGCAGTTGCATCGCGCGGCACAGGCCGATGCGAGCGTCGGCGTGGACGACTTCGACGCGCTGGTCGCAGCCCTGGGCGGCCCGATCGACGGTGGCCAGCCGCCCCCCGATCTGTGGCATGAGGTGGACTGGACGGCGGCCAGCCACTGGCGCTTGCCGTTGCCCGCGCGCGGCGGCGCGACAGCGGCCCTCGCCGATCTGTGGGCGCGCCTCGGCGGTATCCCCGGGCGCTGGTGTCTGTGGTGGACCGATGGCGCGGGGCGTGTCCCGGCCAGTGTGCTGGTGACTGATGGCCTGCCACGCGCCGAGGCTTACGTCGGCTTGCTCGATGCCGGACAGGGTGGGGCGACTTGGCGAACGCTGGGCAGCTTCGACCGCGAGGCGCCGCGCGCGCCGGCGTTGGCGGCGCTGGAATCGCCGTTGCCCGCGGCCTTCGACTCGTGGTTGCCGGACGACCTGGATCTGCTGGCCGACCTCGGCGGCACTCAGCCCGCGGCGGCCGCCGCTTCCGCCGTGGCACCGGACGAGGTGACGATCACACCAGCGATGGCGACCGCGGCGCCGGCCGCACAAGCCGATGCGGTGGCCGGCCTTGCCGTGCTGCAACGGCCGGACGTGGGCCTGAGCCTGGTCGCCGCCGAGGTAGGCGTGGCCGATCCGCGCCAGCAGGCGGTGGCCGCGGTGGCGGCGATTGCCGGCGACATGCTCGGCGCCGAACTGATCGGCGGCATGCAGGTGCTGCGCACGCGCATCATGGCGTTGAACCCGCAACTGCGGCAGTTCGGCGAGGACCTCGTCGACCCGGTGCCGGAGGATTGTGCGGTGATCGCCGCGCACGTGGCCAACGGTCAGGCCGCGTTGCTGCGCATCGGCGCGGCGGCGGGTTGGCACTGGCGGCACGGCCGGCTGCAACCGTTCTTCGCGCGCAGCGACGCGCCGCCTGCCGCCAGTGCCGGCGACGGCGACGGCGACGACCTCGACGACCTGCTGTTCAGCCCCGTGTCGCTGGCTGCTCCCGGCCTGGGTGCGACCGCGCAACCGACCTGCGGCGAGGTCAGCTGTGCGCTGCAGGCCGGCGACCGACTACTGCTGATGGCCTCGCATCCGCTGCTGCAGCTGCCGCCGGAGCTGCTGGCGCGCAGCCTGGCGGCAGGCACCTGCAGCGAGGCGCGCGCACGCATTGCGGCGGCTGCCGGACTGGGCACCAGTCCCGACCACTGGCCGTTGGCGGTCATCGAGGTGCACGCATGACCACGCGCTATGTTTCCGCCGGCCGCACGGTGACCGGCAAGGTGCGCAAGCACAACGAGGACGCGATCCTGGTGCGCGACGAAGTCGGCCTGTGGGTGGTGGCCGACGGCCTGGGCGGTCACGCTGCCGGCGACTACGCCAGCAACATGATCGTCGAGCGCCTCGGCGCGCTTCCGCGTGCCGGCAGCGTGTTCGATTTCATCGAGTCGATCGAGGACACCCTGGTCGGGATCAATGCGGAACTGCTGCAGACCGCCGCCTCGCGTGGCGTCGACCTGATCGGCTCGACCGTGGTGGTGCTGGTGCGCGACACCGATTTCACGCTGTGCGGCTGGGTCGGCGACAGTCGCGCCTACTGCTGCGAGAACGGCCGCCTGCGCCAGATCACCCGCGACCACGTGCATGGCGGCGACGTCGACGTGACCCATTTCGGTGCCGGTGCCGCGCCGCCGCCGGCTGCCGGCTCGGGCGTGCTGACCCGCGCCGTGGGCGCCGAGGATCAGTTGTTCGTCGACTGGGTGGTCGCGGGGAGTCAGCCCGGCACCACGTTCGTGCTGTGCTCGGACGGCATCAACAAGGAGATGTCCGATGCCGAGCTCAACGAGCAATGCCGCGCGCATCCGCAGCCCCAGGATCTGATCGAGAGCCTGTTCGAGCTGGCCTTGGGCCGCGCCGGGCGCGACAACATTTCGGCCGTCGTCGTCGGCCTGCAAGCATGAAGACAGCAACCCATCCATGAATTCCATTGCCGAACTGGTCAGCGCTTATCAGGCCGAAAAAATCAAGCTGCCCGCGCTGTTCGAAGCGCTGGGCGAGCTGCCGTCGTTGTCCGTCGACGAGCATCGCGTTGGTGTCCAATGGATCGGCCAGGAGCAGGCGGCGGGCCGGATCGATCCGCTGATCGCCAAGGCCTTGCTGGCCAAGCTGGCGACGCTGCAGCCTGGCCCGGCCAGTGCGGACGAAGACGTCACCATGGTCAAGCCGACCACCCGGCGACCGCCGCCGCCAGCGGGTGACGAGGCCACCCGCGTGGCGCCGCCCTCGCGCCCGCCGGCGCCGCCGCTGGACGAGGCCACCGTGGTCAAGCCGACCTCGCGGCCACCGCAACCCGCGACCGACGAGGCCACCATGGTCAAGCCGGTGTCCAGCGCGCCGGTGCCGCCGCGCGAGGGACAGACCACCAGCCACACCGGCACCCAGGGCACGCGTCAGGGCATGACCGGCACCAGCTCCAGCATGGGCAGCCAATCCAGCTGGCAGCACATCGGCGATGCTGAGACCGCCGACTTCGTCGCGGTCGGCTCGCTGCTCAAGGGACGCTTCTACCTCGAACGCGAGATCGGTCGCGGCGGCATGGGCGTGGTCTACAAGGCGCGCGACGAGCGCAAGGTGGAGGCGCGCGATCGCGACCCCTACGTTGCGGTCAAGGTGCTGAACGACGAATTCCGCCGTCACCCCGATTCGCTGATCTCGCTGCAGCGCGAGTCGCGGCGCTCGCAGCAGCTGGCGCACGACAACATCGTGCGCGTCTACGATTTCGACAAGGACCGCACCATCGTCTTCATGACGATGGAGTACGTCGACGGTTCCGACCTCAAGCAGCTGATCCGCGAAAAGGCCTACAACGGCATGCCGCTGGAACAGGCGCGGCCGCTGATCGAAGGCATGGCCCGCGCGCTCAGCCGCGCGCATGCGGCCGGCGTGGTCCATTCGGACTTCAAGCCTGCCAACGTGATGGTCACCCGCGAGGGCGTGCCCAAGGTGTTCGACTTCGGCATCGCCCGCGCCGGCAAGCACATGGGCGATGCGGCGGGCGAGCAGACCGTGTTCGACGCCGGCACGCTGGGCGCGCTGACCCCGGCGTACGCCAGCCTGGAGATGATCCAGGGCAAGGACCCGGTACCCAGCGACGACGTCTACGCGCTCGGCTGCGTGGCGTTCGAACTGCTCACCGGCACCCACCCCTACGGCAAGGTCAGCGCCGAAGTGGCGATGCGCGAAGGGCGCAAGCCGCCGCCGGTGAAGGGCCTGACCAAGCAGCAGTACAAGACGCTGTGCGCCAGCGTGGCGTTCCGTGCCGAGGACCGTCTGAAGAGCACCAACGAGCTGGTGGACGGCCTGCGCGACGTGGGCTTGCGCGAGCGGGCGCTGCCGTTCCTGATCTACGGCGTGCCGGCGGTGCTGATCGTCGCCGGCGGCGCGTGGGGCTGGATCACCTGGCGCCACGACCACCACGTCAATGAAGTGATCCAGCGTTTCACGTTGACCCGGCCGGATCGCTACGCCAGCGAGTCGCAGGCGCTGCAGGCGCTGGACACGCTCAGCGACGACGACCGCAAGCGCATCGTGGTCGATCAGGGCGACCTGATCCAGAAATTCCTGCTCAGCCGGCTCGACGCGTACTGGAGCCCGACCGAGGGTCGCTACGACTACGCCGGCACGCAGAAGGTGTTCCAGCTGCGCGACGACCTCAAACTTTATTCGCCCGCGCTGGACATCAGGCGCAGCGAGATCGAGAAGCAGCGCAACGACCTGCTCAACTCGCTCGATACCCAGCTCACCCAGCAGATCGGCGCCGGGGCAATCTTCGAGAACCAGCCGGACAACGTGGTCGGCACGCTGGACAAGATCCGCGCCATCGACCCGACCAGCGCGCTGCTGAAGAACACCGAGCTGGAACTCAAGTACGACGCGGCGATCGGCAAGTCGCTGGATGCCGGGCAGGTCGACCAGGCCACGACCGAATTCAAGCTGGCCAGCCGCCTGTTCCCCGATTCGGCGCGAATCAAGCAACGCGGCGCGCAACTGGACGAACTGGGCAAGGCGCTGGCCGCGCAGCAACTGGCGCAACAGCAGGCCGCGCAGCTGCAGCAGCAGCGCGAGCAGAGCCTGCTTTCGCTCAGCGGCCTGCTCGATCATCCCGACAACAGCGACGACTGGCGCAACCGCGCCGCCACCGCTTACGAGGGCGCCGCCAAGCTGCTGGCCGACGACGCCCGCCTGCCGGCGCAGGCCGAGCGGCTCAAGCAGGCGCTGGCCGCCCAGGCCGCCGAACGCCAGGGTGCTGGCGATCTCGATGGCGCCATCGCCATCGCGGGCTTCGGCATCAACCTGTTTCCCGGCGACGCCGAGCTGTCCTCGACCCGCCAGAAACTGCTGGAACAGCAGAACCAGCTGGCGCAGAAGGCGGCCAGCGAAGCCCAACGCAACGCACTGGCCAAGCGCCGTGTCGACGACCTGCTGGCCAGGCCGCTGGGCACGGCGGTGTGGCTGCAGGACGTCAGCGGCGCGCTGGGCACTGCGCGCGAGCAGATGGGCGCCAGCGCACCGGCGTACGCCGAAGTGCGCGGCAGCGTCGATGCCAGCCTGGTCAAGCTGGCGCGCGAGCGGATCGCCGCCGGCGATCTCGACGACGCCCAGCGCATCGTCCAGGCCGGCCAGCGGATGGACCCGGCCGAAGCCGGCTACGCCACCGTGTTGGCCGAGATCGGTGCTGCGCGCAGCGCCGCCCAGGTGCGTCAGCAGCAACAGCAGGCGCAAGCCATTGCCGCTGCTCGCGCCACCCTGGCCGGTCTCGCCGCCAAGCCGTTGCTTACGCCCGACTGGCAGCAGGCGGTAGCCAGCGCGATGGCTGAGTTGAAGGGCGACACCTCGCCGGAGACCACCCGGGCGATCGGTGCACTGGCCACCTCGATTGCCGACGTGGCCGCTTCGCAGGCCGATCCGCAGCACCTGCCGCAGGCGCGCCTGGCGGTGGATTTCGGCCTGAAGTACGTGCCGCAGTCGCCGCAGCTGCTGGCCGAGAGCGCCAAGCTGGATGCGCTGCAGGCCGACCTGCAAGCCAAGGCGGCGCGGGAGAGCGCGGACGCGGAAGTGAAATCCCGCATCGAGTCGATGCGCAGCGCGGCGGCGGCCGCCGACGTCGGCAAGGCGAGCCAGTCGCTGGCGCGGATCAAGACGTTGCAGCCGGACAACCCGTTCCTCCAGAACGAAGGCCCGAAACTGCTGGCCGATGCCTATCTCGGTCTGGGCCAGGAAACGTTCCAGAAGGGTCGCTACGAGAAGGCTGCGGAGGTGCTTGGCCAAGGCCTGCAGGTGCTCGGCGGCAATGCCCAGTTGCGTGGCGCGAAGGCACGCTACGACGTGGTGGCGGCGATCATGGCCGCGGCCCGGCAGCCGACCAGCACGGCCGATTACGCGCGGTTGAAGCAGCAACTGGCGAGCGTGCGGCGCAACGATCCGAAGGCGCTCGCCGCGCTCGAATCGGACATGCGCATTCGTGGCCAGCTGACCGGGAAGACGCTGGAAGAGCAACTCGACCGGGTCAAGCCGAGTGCCGCGGCGGCACCGGCGCCGGCTCCCGTCACACCTGTCGTGCCGACGCCGGCGGCGGAACAGGGCGCCCTGCCGGGCCGGCCTGCACCGATCCCCCGGCCCGGCGCGCCGGCGCCGACGCAGCCGGGCAAGGTCGCCAATGTGCCGAGCGGGCCGAGCGGCCCCGATCCATGCGCCAAGGCGGGGATGGCCGGAACCGGCAAGTTCTGCCGCGACAGCGTCGGAACATCGTACGGTCCCTTCCTGGTGGTGGTGCCTGGTGCGAGCGGTGGACGGCCGTACGCGATGTCGCGTGCGGAGGTATCGATCAACGAGTTCAACGCGTTCTGCCGCGCGTCCGGCAAGTGCGCAGCCAAGTCGGTCAGCGATCCGGATCTCGGCAATGCGCCTATCACCAACATCCCGCTCAGCCAGGCGCAGGCCTATGCGCGGTGGCTGAGCGACGTCAGCGGCTTCAGCTATCGCCTGCCGACCGATGCCGAATGGCTCAATGCCGCCAGCGCCGGCGGACGCTTCAAACAGGCCGAGGACAGCAACTGCGTGCCGCCATCGGCAGGCGGGGGCGACGGTAGCGGCGCGCTGGTTTCCGCCCGCGGGCGTTCGCGCAATCCCTGGGGCCTGGTCAACATGACCGGCAACGCCTGGGAGTGGGTCGTCAGCGGCGGCAGCGTGGCCGTGCGCGGCGGCAGCTACACCAGCTACTGGTCCGACTGCAGTGTGGGCACCCAGCGCAGCGATGGCGGCTCGCCGCAGCGCGACGTCGGCTTCCGCATTCTCAGGGAGGTGAAATGATCGATTTCGCTGAACGCGGACGTGCCGTGAACCAGGACCTGCGTGTGCTCGATGAAGCACATCGGCTCGGCCGGATCACCCGCGCCGAGTACCGCGCGCGTCGCCGGCGGTTGCTGGAAAGCCTGTACGACCCCAGCGCGGTGGTCACCGCCCGCAATACCCTGGTGCCGCCGACGGCCACCACCACCCCGCGCCTGCGCAGGGCGATGGCCGCGCCGCGAGAGGATGCTTCCGCCGACTCGGCCAGCCATGCCCTGACCAACCTGCTGGCGATGCGACCGGCCATGCGCTGGAAGGCGGTGGGGGGCGTCGTACTGCTGCTCGTCATCGCCCTGGGCGCGCTCGCCTACTGGTTGTTGCGCGGCTAACTTGCGCCGGCCTTGCCGGTTCCCACCATCGGCTGTTGCGGCGCGTCACGAGGGTAGGGCGGAGAGCGAAGAAATTGCCGGCCAAACCGTCGTGCGCAAGCCCACGGTGACTGGTTCCGTGGCGTGACGAGGGTGTATCCTGATCGGACGATCCAAGCCCGGGGGCAGCAATTGCCCGATCCGTGGGGGGCTTCGATTTCGCAGCCGGCACGCCTTCGATGTCCAGGCGCGCCGTCAATGGAAAGATGATGCAGCCGGGGGAGTGTATCGTGCGAATTGTTCGTCTCGCAGCAGCGTTGACATCGGCCTTGGCATTCACCGGCGGCGTGGTCCACGCCCAGGAAGCAGCGACGGCTGCGCCAGGTCAGGCTCCACCCGCATCCACGTCGACTCCCGCGCAGACGCCGCCATCGCCGCCGCCGGGCGGCGTCGTTCCGCCGGTACGCGATCGCGATGCGGCGGCAGTGCAGACGGTCGCGGTGCATGGCTTTCGCGTCAGCGGCGTCGGCAGCCATGCGCAACTCGGCATCACGCCGGCCAGCATCCAGGCATTGGCCGATGCGCAGTTCCGCGAGCTGGCCGCCGGTGCGGACACGGCCGAGCTGAGTTTCGCCCAGATGCAGGGTGTCGCCGACAAGATCACCGAGCGTTATCGCACCGCCGGCTTCATCGTCTCCAACGCGTTCCTGCCGGCGCAGACCATCGGTGCCGATCAGATCGTCGGCATCCAGGTACTGGAAGGGCAGATCGGCAAGATCATCGTCAAGGGCACCAAGCGCTATCGGCCGGACGTGATCTCGGCGGCAGCGCAGGAGTTGCGCGGCAAACCGCTGCTGAAGAGCGACGTCGATTCCGCCTTGCTGTATGCGCGCGATCTTCCCGGCGTCACCGTGGCCTCGACCTTCCAGCCCGGCGAGCACACTGGCGACACCGACCTGATCATGATCGCGCACGAGAAGCGGCCGGTTCAGTTCACCCTCGGCGCCAACAACTACGGTACCGACCTGACCGGCAAGTACCGCGTGCAGGCGGGCATGGAGTGGGCCAATCCGCTGCACCTGGGCGACACCTTCACGGCCAACGTCGATTACGCGCTCGACCCCAGCGACAACATCTACGGTGCGCTGACCTACCGGGTGCCGTTCACGAGCACGCCGGGGCTCTCCGCGGTGGTCGGCGCCTCGCGCAACGAGCTGCAGATCAATACCGGCACCTTCGCCGCGCTCGACGTGAAAGGCCCCAGCTCGCTCTACTACGGCGGCCTCGACTGGAAGTACATCAACCGCGACGACCTCCAGCACGTGGCCACCCTGCACGTGCTGCGGGAACGCTCCCAGCTCGACAGCCTGGGTTTTCACCTGTCCGACGAGAAGTTCACGGTGGCCGAAGCCACCTGGGGCATGCTGCATACCGATCGCCGCTTCCACGGCGTGGACATCATGCAGGTGGCCCTGCGCAAGTCGATCAGGGACGATTCGCGCGAGCCCGACCTGATCAGCCCGCAGCATGACCGCAGCTTCCTCGTCGCGAAGCTCTCCTACACCCGGTTGCAGTTCCTGACCAAGTCGCAGCGCCTGAACTTCAAGTTCATCAGCCAGTACACCCGCGACGCGCTGGTGCCGCTGGAGCAGTTCGCGATGGGCGGCCCGGACAGCGTGCGCTCCTACCCGATCGCCGACGCACTGCGCGACCGGGGCTTCTACACCGCGCTGGAATACCACGTGGACGCTCCCGGGTTCGGCGACAAGGTGTCGCCGTTCTACGGCAGGCCGTGGCGCGAGCTGCTGGAGTTCGAGGTGTTCTACGACTACGCCAAGGGCTATTCGGCCGGCGCCAACCGCATGACCACGCCGGACAGCGCCGAACTGAGCGGCGCCGGCGCGGGCTTCATCTTCCGCCTGCCGCGATTCAAGCAATTCGAGCTGCACTTCGACGCGGCCAAGACCACCAGTTCGCAGAACGCGTCCAACGGCAAGGGTTTCCACATCTATACCCGCTTCAGCTTCACGTTCTGAGGGATGACGACGACATGAGCAAGCACATCAGCACCCGGCGTGAATCGCGCAACGGCGCTTCGGCGGATCGGATCGCGCGCTTGCCCTCGGGCAGCCTGCCGCTGCGCAGGACGTGGCCGATCAGCCTGTGCATCGGGCTCGCGATCGGCTCGATCGCCGTCACCCCCGACGCCTTCGCCGGCGGCCCCACCGGCGGCACGGTGGTCGGCGGCACCGGCAGCATCACCCAGAACGGCAACGAGACGGTGATCAACCAGATCTCGCAGCGACTGGCGCTGAACTGGGAAACCTTCAACCTCAAGGCCAACGAATCGGTGCTGTTCAACCAGCCCGGCCGCTCGGCGGTGGCGCTCAATCGCATCCTCGATCAAAACCCCAGCCAGATCTTCGGCAAGATCAACTCCAACGGCCAGGTCTTCCTGATCAATACCCACGGCATCATCTTCGGTGCCACGGCCCAGATGAATGTCGGCGGCCTGATGGCCAGCACGCTGGACCTCACGCCGAAGGATTTCCTCGCCGGCAATTACAGCCTCAACGCCGCCGGCGCGGGCGCGGGCATCGTCAATCACGGCCTGATCCAGGCCGCCAGCGGCGGCTCCGTCGCACTGGTCGGTGGCAGCGTGGCCAACGACGGCGTGATCCTGGCCAACTACGGCAGCATCAACCTCGACGGCGCCGAACACGCCGTGCTCGACTTCGACGGCAACGGCCTGATCAACATCCAGATCACCGGCGAACTGAAGCAGCGCCTGGACGACAAGGAAGCGGCAGTCAGCAACTCCGGCACCCTCAAGGCCGAAGGAGGCACCGTGGTGCTGCAGGCCTCGGCAGCCAAGGATCTGTTCACCAACCTGGTCAACAACTCCGGCGTGATCGACGCCAGCGGCATCAGCACCGACGGCGGCGTGGTGCGACTGGTGGGCACGGGCGGCAGTGTGCAGAGCAGCGGCAGCATCGCCGCCACGGGCGACCACGGCGGACGCATCGAATTGCTGTCGGACCATGACGTGATGGTCACCGGCGGCACTGTGGATGCTTCAGGCCGCCTGGGTGGCGGAGCCATTCGCGTCGGTGGCGGCATTCGGGGAGGCGAAGGTCTCGCCGTGGCTGCGCGCACGTACATCGGGCCGGAGGCGTCACTCAACGCCGATGCCACCGCCAAGGGTGATGGCGGCAGCATCGCCGTGTTCTCGCGCGACAACTCGGTCATCGCCGGCAGCCTGTCCGCGCGCGGCGGCATCGCCGGCGGCAACGGCGGTTTCGTCGAGACGTCGAGCCACGGCGCGCTCGCCATCACCGGCACGCCGCAGGTCTTCGCGCGAAGCGCTGACGGGCTGGGCGGCAACTGGCTGATCGATCCGAACAACATCACGATCGTTGCGGGCAACGGCAGTACCAAGATCAATGCCGCCAATCCCTTTGTGTCGACCAATGACGGAGCGTCGCTCGGCGTCGACCTGATCACCGCCGCCTTGACTGGTGGCGCCAATGTCACGGTCACGACGGGCACGGCCGGCGCAAATACTGAAGCTGGCGACATCACCCTCAATGCCGACCTCGACTACAACGGCAAGGGAACCAACTCGCTCACGTTCGATGCGGCAAACGACATCGTCATCAACAACAAGATTTTCGATTCGGTGCTCGGCGGCGACGTGCTGAACCTGTCCTTGCTCGCCGGCGGCAACATCTCGCTCAACAACGACATCTCGCTGGGCACTGGCAGTACGGCCACGCTGACCGCGAGTGGCGGCAGCATCTCGCGTACCGCGGGCACGATTTCCGCCGGCGCGCTGACTCTCACGGCCGGCGGCACCAATGGATCGATCGGCGCATCGGGCGCCATCCAGACGAGCGTCGACAGCATCGTGTTCAGCGCGAAGGGTACCGGCGCCGTCAACATCGTCGACGCCGATGCCGTGAATGTCAGCGGTACCGCCGGCAGCGGCAACGTCGGCATCACCACCACCACGAGCGATCTGGGCGTGGTGGGTTCGGGCATCGTCACCGCCGGTGGTGCGGTGACGCTCGGAGCCAACGGCGGCGGCGCGCGCATCAACATCGGCGCGGGCGTCGCAGTGGACACCACCAATGGTGCCGCCACAGGCGCAGACGTCAGTCTGGTCGCCGACAACGCGGACATACTCGGGACTATCAAGGCAGGCACCGGCGGCGTCGCGACCATCCGCCAAGCCACCGCCGGCAGGGCGATTGCGCTGGGGGGGGATTTGCCCATCAACCTCGGCGTGAGCGACGCCGAACTCGACAACATCACCGCCAACACGATCGTGATCGGCGACGCCAACAGCGGCGCCATCACCATCGTCGGCGCGATCAGTCCGGCTTCCGCGAGCAAACTCGCGCTGAATTCCGGGAGCACCATCACGCAGACGGCGGGCTCGACCATCACGGTTGGCACCCTGACTGGCAGCTCGGTCGGTGCCACCACCCTGGGGGAAGCCAACCAGATCGGCAATCTCGGGAACTTCAACGCCGCAAGCTTCAGCCTGACCAATGCCGCTGCGCTCACCCTCGTCGGCGACGTGACGACCAGCGCAGCCCAGACCTACAACACGGCATTGGTGTTGGGCGGCGACCGCGTGTTGAGCGGCAGCGACATCACCTTTGCCTCGACTGTCGATGGCGCGCATGCGTTGACCGTGAACGCCAGCGGAATCACCAGGTTCGACGCTGCAGTCGGCGGCACGACGGCGTTGACCAGCCTGATCACGGATGCCGCCGGCAGCGTCACGTTGGGTGGCAATGTCACCACCAGCGGCACGCAGAGCTGGGGCGACGCGCTGACGCTCGGTTCCAATGTCACGCTGACCGGAACGACGATCGGCCTGGCGGCCGTGACGGGTGCTGGCAACAACCTGACGGTGACCGGCAATGCAGTGCTGGCCGGGGCGGTGGCCGGTGTGGGCGCGCTGCAGGTCAGCGGCACGACGAATCTCGGTGCTGCCAGCGTTAGCACCAGCGGTGACCAGACCTACAACGGCGCAGTGACGCTGGCCGCCAATGCGACGCTGACCAGCAGTGGCAGTGGCATCATCGGCTTCGGCTCCACGGTGAACGGTGCGCACGCGCTGGCGGTGAACACTGGCGGCGCCGCCAGCTTCGGCGGCGCGGTCGGTGGCACCACGGCACTGACCGGCCTGACGACGAACAGCGGCACGTTCAGTGCGCTCGATCTGACCGTTAACGGCCCGTTGTCGGTCACCACCACGGCCGGAGGGATCACGCAGGGAGCCGGTTTTTACACGGTCAACGGAACATCGACTTTCAACGCCGGCACCAACGCGATCACGCTGACCTCGCTCAACGACTTCATCGGTGCGGTGAGCCTGACCGGCGGCACCACGCAGATCACCGATGCCAACGCGCTGGCGCTGGGTACCTTGCAAACAGGCAGCCTGACGGTCAGTAGTGGCGGGGCGCTTGACCTTGGCCATGGCACGGTTGCCGGCGACCTGTCGGCGACCTCGGGGACGTCCATAACGCTCAGTGGGGCGCTTGCCGGGCTGGGCAACGTGGCGTTCAGCGGATCTGCGCCAAGCGGTACTGGAAGTATCGCCGGCACCGGATCGATTACAGGTATCGGTGGGTCACCGTTTGCGCTTGTCGGCGCCAACATGGGCACTTCCAGCGGGATCAGCTTCACGGGTTTCATCGCGGCCGACGCGGCGACGATCACCGGTGCCGCAGGCTTCGACGATGTTGGCAAGACCAGCCTGGGCATGACCTTCATCAATGCCACCAGCGTGGGTGGCAGCGGCACGGTTGCGAACGTGGCCGGCAGTTTCGCCGACAACACGGGAATCTCGTCTGCGAGTGGCATCGTGTACAGCGGCTTCGATGCGGTGGCGGGCACCGGTGGCAGCGTGACCGGGGTGACCGGCAGCTTCAATCTGGGCACGAAGGTGTCCAGCGCGTCGACCATCGACTACAGCGGCTTCGGCGTCACCACGCTGAGCGGCAGCGGTGCCGGTGCCACGATCGCCGGCAGCGGCCAGACCTACACGCTGGACAACACGGTCATCGACCAGGGCAGCAACGGTGGCGTGACCTGGACGGGATTCGGCAACATCGCCGACGCCAGCGGCACCGTGCTTTTTGGCACCGGCGGCCGCCTCAGCGGCAACGTGACGGCGGCGACGCTGAACTACGGCAGCTACGGCAGTGCGGTGAACTTCGCGCTGTCCAATGGCAGCGGCGCGACCACGGGCATCGGCGGGACGTGGGCGGGCGTCACGGCGGTCACGGGCAACGGCAATGCGGCGATCACGGGCAGCAGCAGCTTTGCCCTGAGCGGAGTCAACGCGGGCTCGGCGGGCGGCGTTGCCTTTACCGGCTTCACGACAGCCGACGCGGCGACGATCACCGGTGCCGCGGGTTTCAACAGTGCGGCCAAGAGCAGCCTGGGCATGACCTTCGCCAATGCCGCGAGCGTGGCGGGCAGCGGTGCAATCACGAACCTGGGCGGCACGGCGTTCAACCTGAGCGGTACCACGACAGGCAGTGCCGGCGGCGTCGGCTACAGCGGCTTCACGGCCGCCGACACGACGACCATCACCGGTGCCGTGGGCTTCGACGATGCCGCCCGGAGCAACCAGGGCATGACCTTCGCCAACGCCACCAGCGTGGGTGGCAGCGGCACGGTTGCGAACGTGGCCGGCAGTTTCGCCGACAACACGGGAATCTCGTCTGCGAGTGGCATCGTGTACAGCGGCTTCGATGCGGTGGCGGGCACCGGTGGCAGCGTGACCGGGGTGACCGGCAGCTTCAATCTGGGCACGAAGGTGTCCAGCGCGTCGACCATCGACTACAGCGGCTTCGGCGTCACCACGCTGAGCGGCAGCGGTGCCGGTGCCACGATCGCCGGCAGCGGCCAGACCTACACGCTGGACAACACGGTCATCGACCAGGGCAGCAACGGTGGCGTGACCTGGACGGGATTCGGCAACATCGCCGACGCCAGCGGCACCGTGCTTTTTGGCACCGGCGGCCGCCTCAGCGGCAACGTGACGGCGGCGACGCTGAACTACGGCAGCTACGGCAGTGCGGTGAACTTCGCGCTGTCCAATGGCAGCGGCGCGACCACGGGCATCGGCGGGACGTGGGCGGGCGTCACGGCGGTCACGGGCAACGGCAATGCGGCGATCACGGGCAGCAGCAGCTTTGCCCTGAGCGGAGTCAACGCGGGCTCGGCGGGCGGCGTTGCCTTTACCGGCTTCACGACAGCCGACGCGGCGACGATCACCGGTGCCGCGGGTTTCAACAGTGCGGCCAAGAGCAGCCTGGGCATGACCTTCGCCAATGCCGCGAGCGTGGCGGGCAGCGGTGCAATCACGAACCTGGGCGGCACGGCGTTCAACCTGAGCGGTACCACGACAGGCAGTGCCGGCGGCGTCGGCTACAGCGGCTTCACGGCCGCCGACACGACGACGATCACCGGTGCCGTGGGCTTCGACAGCTCGGCCAGGAGCAGCCTGGGCATGACCTTCGCCAACGCCACGAGCGTGGCGGGCAGTGGCGCGATCACGAACCTGGGCAGCACCGCGTTCGACCTGACCGGTATCGCGGCAGGCAACGCCGGCGGTATCGACTACAACGGCTTCACCGCGGCCGACACCACTACGCTCACCGGTGCCGCGGGCTTCGACTACACGGCCAAGAGCAGCTTGGGCATGGCCTTCGCCAATGCCACGAACGTGGCGGGCAGCGGTGCGATCACGAACCTGGGCAGCACGGCGTTCAACCTGACCGGCAGCATGGCAGGTACGGCAGGCACCATCAGCTTCGACGGCTTCGACGCGGCCGACACCACGGCCGTCACCGGCGCCGCAGGTTTTGACAGCTCGACCAGGAGCAGCCTGGGCATGGCCTTTGCCAATGCCACGAGCGTGGCGGGCAGCGGCGCGATCACGAACCTTGGCGGCACCGCGTTCAATCTGGTCGGCACCAGGACCGGCAATGCCGGTGGCGTGAACTACAGCGGCTTTACCGCGGCCGATACTACGACCGTCACCGGTGCCGCCGGTTTCGACAGCGCGGCCAAGAGCAGCTTGGGCATGGCCTTTGCCAATGCCACGAGCGTGGCGGGCAGCGGCGCAATCACGAACCTGGGCAGCACCGCGTTCAACCTGACCGGCACCCAGGCCGGAACGGCAGGCGGTGTCGGCTACAGCGGCTTCAGTGCGGCCGACACGGCGACGGTCACCGGTGCCGTGGGCTTCGACGACAACGCCAGGACCAGCGAGGGCATGGCCTTCGCCAACGCCACCAGCGTGGGTGGCAGCGGCGCGATCGCGAACGTGGTCGGCAGCTTCGCCGACGACACGCGCACCTCGTCGGCAAGCGGCATCGCGTACAGCGGTTTCGGTGTGGTGACGGGCACGGGCGGCAGCGTGACCGGCGTGACCGGCAGTTTCGATCTCGGCACGCAGGTATCGGGTGCCTCGGGCATCGACTACAGCGGCTTCAACCTCGCCACGCTGGCCGGAAGCGGCGCCGGTGCCACGATCGCCGGCAGCAACCAGACCTACAACCTGACCGGCACAGATGCCGGCAACAACGGTACGCTGAACTGGACGTCGTTCGGGAGTCTGAGCGACAGCGGTGCCGGCACCTTCGTGTTCGCGAACGGTGCGGGCGTGTCGGGCATGCTGACTTCCGCTGCCGCAGGCACGCTGGATTACAGTGCGTACACGACTGCAGTGAATGTGAACCTGGGAGGCACGGCGACCGGCACCGGGGGCTGGAGCGGGATCACGACGGCGAAGGGCGGTTCTGCTTCCGACACGATCAGCGGCAGCAGCCGGACCTACAGTCTGACCGGCCTCAATACCGGCAACAGCGGCACCGTGAGCTGGACGTCGTTCGAGAACATCGCCGATGCGGGTATCGGCACGTTGACCGCCAGCAACCAGACCTGGAGCCTGACCGGGCACAACCAGGGCACGGTGACCAATCTGGCCGGCGCCTTCTCCGGCATCGGCAACCTGATCGACGCCGGCACCGGCCACTTCCTCATGCACTCGGGTGCTGACGGGGACATCTCCGGCAACCTCGACGCCGGCACCGACGGAAGCCTGGACTATTCCGGCTACACCACCGCGGTCAATGTGAATCTTGCCGGTGCGGGCTCGACAGGCATAGGCGGTACAAACTCCGGAATTTCAGCGATAACGGCTAGCTCGAACCTCGGCATCAGCGGCAACGCGAGCAACGGGTTGACGATCAGCACGACGGGTGCCGGAACCACCACGACCCTGGGCGCGACCACGGTCGGAGGCGGTCTGAACATCACCGCCAGTGGGGCGGTCCTGCAGACTGGCGGTGCGCTGAGCGTTGTCGGTACGAGCACCATCGATGCCGGTTCGAACGCGATCACCTTGACCGGCGGGAGCAATGACTTCGGCGGCACGGTGAATCTCACCGGTGGTGCCACCCAGATCAATGACCTCAACGCACTGACCCTTGGCACGGTGAACACCGGTGCGCTGACGGTGGGTGCGGGCGATCTCGCCCTGGCAGGTGCGGTCAAAGGTACGGCGGTCAGCCTGACCTCTTCCGGCACGATCAGCGAAGGCGCAGGCGGCAGCCTCACGGCCACTTCGCTGACCGGTCATTCGGCCGGTACAACGACCCTTGCCAGGACCAATCACATCGGTTCGCTGGGCAGCTTCAGTGCGGCGGGCTTCACGTTGATCAACGCCCAAGCCTTGGCGGTGAATGGCTCGGTAAGTGGCGGTGCGAGTACGGCGCTGACCACGACCGCGGGCAATCTGACGATCAATGGTGCAGTGAGCGGCGCCACGACAACGCTGAGTTCCGCCGGTGGAATCAGCGAAGGCGGCAGTGGCAGCATCACGGCAGGCACCTTGACGGGTCAATCCATCGGCGCGACCACGCTCAACGGCGCAAACCACATCGGCACCCTGGGCGGCTTCAGCGCGGCGGATTTCACGTTGACCAACGCGCAAAGCCTGGTCGTGGGCGGCACCGTCGATGGCGGAGCCAGCACGGCGTTGACCACGACGAGCGGCGACCTGGCGATCAACGGTCTGGTGAAGGGCACCGCCACCACGCTGATCTCGGCCGGCGCGATCACCGAAGGCGCCGGCGGCAGCATCACCGCGAACCTGTTGACCGGTCATTCAGTCGGCAACACCACGCTCGATGGCAACAACCACATCAACATGCTGGGCAGCTTCAGCGCGGACTTCAGCCTGACCAACGGCCAGACGCTGACTGTCGAGGGCCCGCTTGACGGCGGCCCGCTCGTGGCGCTGACCACGACGGCCGGCGACCTGATCATCAATGGCGCGGTGACCGGCACCACCACCACGCTGACTTCGGCCGGTGCGATCAGCGAAGGCGCCAATGGCATCATCACGGCCGATACCTTGAGCGGCAGCTCTGCTGGCAGCACCAGCCTGCTCGGCGCCAACCGGGTGGCCACGCTGGGTGCATTCACCAGCGGTGGCGACTTCGCCTTCAACACCATCCAGACCTTGACGGTGAATGACGCACCATCGGCCAATGGTGGTGCCGGCGACCTTACGCTGATGGCCAGCGGGGCGAACTCGGACCTGATCCTGGCCAGCACCCTGACCGGCAACACGGTTACCTTGGGTGCAGGCCGCAATATCGACCAGACGGCTGGTGCGATCCATGCGAACACGTTGACCGGCAGTTCGGTCGGCAGCACCGCGCTCGGTGGCGCCAACCACATCGGCACGCTGGGCAACTTCACGGCGGCGAACTTTGGCCTGACCAACGCGCAGGCGCTGGCGGTGACGGGCTCCGTGGACGGCAGCGCGAGTACTTCGCTGAGGACCACCAGCGGCGACCTGGCGATCAATGGTTCGGTGAAGGGAGCGACCACGACGCTGGCCTCTGCTGGCGCAATCACCGAGGGCGCCGGTGGCAGCATCACCGCCGGCACGCTGAGCGGCAGCTCCGTCAGTGCCACCACGCTCAACGGCGCCAACCGCATCGGTACGCTGGGCGGCTTCACCGCTGCCAGCTTCGCCTTGACCAATGCACAGACATTGGCCATCGGCGGCACCCTGGATGGTGGTGCCAGCACCTCGCTGAAGACCACCAGCGGCGATCTGGCGATCAACGGATCGGTGAAGGGGGCAACCGCCACGCTGACTTCGGCCGGCGCGATCACCGAAGGCGCAGCGGGCATCATCATGGCTGGTACCTTGACCGGCAACTCGGTCGGCGCGACCACGCTCAACGGTGCCAACCAGATCGGCACGCTGGGCAGCTTCACGGCAGCCAATTTCGCCCTGACCAATGCGCAGGCGCTGGTCGTCGGCGGTCCGCTGGACGGCGGCGCCAGCACTTCGCTTAAGACCACCAGCGGCGACCTGGCGATCAACGGTTCGGTGAAGGGAACGGCCATTGCGCTGACCTCGGCCGGTGCGATCAGCGAAGGTGCCGGTGGCATCATCACCGCCGGCACGCTGAGCGGCAGCGCGGTCGGTCCGACCGTGCTGGGCGGCGCAGGTTCGCCCAACAAGAACATGGTCGACACGCTGGGCAACTTCACCTCGCTGGCCGGCTTCAGCATGACCAACGACAAGACGCTGACGCTGGCGTCGGTGGCCGGCAGCGCCTTCACGGTGAACGCAGGCACCTCGCCGTTCTACCTGTCGGTGACCCATGGCGACCTGTTCCAGTTGGGCACCGCGCCGGTGTATGACGGTGTGGGCGTCTGGGGCGCGACCGGCCGCATGGGCACCGGCTCCCAGCCGATCCAGGTGGTGGGCACCGGCCTGCAGAACATCGCCAACGTCGGCCTGCCGCCCGCGTACTTCTATGCGGTGGACAGCTCGGGCAACCTGCTGCCGCTGGGCGGTGGTTTCGCCATCAACGTGCCGACCGCCTCCGGTGCCGGCAGTGCGCAGAACGGCAATCACGGCGACTCCTACATCGACCCGAGCGTGATCACCGCCAACTACCGTTCGTACGGCATCGTGCCTTCCGGCGTGCGCCTGCCGGCCGATCAGCAGAGCGGATGCGATCCGGATCAGCCGGACCAGGCCGCTTGCCAGGACCCGGACGCGCTGGGGATGGTCATGCCGTGGCCGAAAGCGCCGCAGTGATCGGCATCGGCAAACGCGGCGCAGGCATCGTGGCGGCGATGCTTGCGCTGGGCCTGACCGGCCCCGCCGCAGGACAGGCGGCGCCGCCGATCGCGCCGCGGCTGACCGGGGAACTGATCGCCTCGCAGCTGGATACGGCGCAACACGACCTCGCCGCGCGTGCGGCCGAATCGCCTGGCTCCAGTCTCGCGGCAATCAGCCGGAAGCTGGGCGATCTGGGCCGGGACTTGCGCAAGGCGCTGGGCAAGGATATGGCCAAGCCGATCGACACGCTGGGCAACGACGAGAAGGCACAGGCCTACCGTGCCGAGGCTGCCGTGCAGCGCACGCAGGCATTCCTGGAGGCGAGCAAGGGCTGCCTGGGCCAGGATGTCACCGCGATGGAAGCGGCACTCGCGCGAACCGTGGCGTTGCAGGCGACCGCCTCCGGTGGGTCGAAACTGCCGCCGGTGGTCAATGGCGTGGAGACGCTGGATCGACGCCCGCTGTTCGTCCTGCATGGCGACGGCACCGGGGCGGCGTTCGCGTTGACCGGCGAGAACCTGCTTGATGCGCAGTGCGCCAGCCCGGTCGTCAGCGCAACCGACGCCCAGGGCAAGCTGCAAGCGGTGCAGCCGGAAGTGACCGGCGTGCTGCCCAACCGCATCGAGTTGAAATTGCCTGCCGGTGCGCTGCCGTCGGGCAGCTACGTGCTCAACGTGGTGGCGCAGCGCAAGGTGTTCCTGATGGGCTGCACGGCGCAGCCGCCCACCTCGGCTGCGCTGGAGGTGGCGCCCGCGCCGAAGGTGTCGGTGAGCTACTCGCTGACCCAGACCTGCCCGGCGCCCGGCGGCGGACAGGGGCGCGCCATGCCGGCGATCACCGGCAGCATGCCCGAGGGGGTGGGTCGGGGCACGGTGGCCAAGTACGTCGCCATCGACGGTTGCGCCGATCCGCTCAGCTACGCCATCAGCGCCACGGTGACGTTCGGCGATGGCCACAGCAGCACGGTGGGGCCGATCAGCCAGATCGCCTCGGCCGGCATCACGGCGGGGCTTCCCGGCGGCCTGTCGCTGAGCTGGGACCCTTCGGTGCACCAGCTCGTGGTTCGCCCGGCAGCCAGCACCTGCAAGGGCGTTTACTGACGAGGCGCCGCGCTCGCCGGAGTTGTTCCCGGCGGCCGGCTATTCGTCTTCAGGCGTACCCGACACCACGCGCAGTTCGGAAATGCCGCCCGGGGCCAGATCGCGCAGCAGGTCCATGAAATCCATGCCGACCAGCCGCTGCGCGCGCCGTAACAGCAACGGTACCGGGCTGGAGGGTTCGCAACGCGTGTAGTAGTCGCAGATCTCGTCCAGCCTGCGCATCACGTCCTGCGGCCCGGCGATCGGACCCGAAGCGCGCGCCGCGCCCGGGACTCCGCCTTCCGCCCCGCCTTCGCCGGCCTCGCCGTCGCCCACCTCGGCCGGCAGCCGACGCGCCAGCTGCGGGTCGAGGAATTTCTTCAACTCGTAGATGTCGCTGAGCAGATTCTTGAAGTCCGGACCCATCGTGCCGACGTGGTCGCTGAACAGGGCGTCGATGGCCTTGGCATGCTCCAGCGACTCGCTGATCGCGGCGGTGGTCTGGACCAGCTCCTCCTCCGCGCAATCCATGCAGCACGCTTCCATCTCGGTGATGCTCGGCTCGGGGCCGTCTCCCGGCGTGGTCACCTTCAGCGTGCCGTTGGCGATGCGCAGGTCGCGCAGGGTGAAGCGGCCCATGCGCGGCGACTGCACGAACGGCGTGGTGCGGAAATAACCGAGCACACTCTGCAGGTCGTTGAGTGGCACCACCGCGTTGACGCGCATGGTCGGGTCGTTGTCGTCCTCCGCGTCCAGTTGCGGATGCACGGTGTCCCAGAATTGTTCCAGCAGGCCGCGGATCAGCCCCAGCCCGGCGCTCCAGCCGGGCATGCCGGAGCTGCGCATCCAGGCCGTGGTCAGGTGCACTGCCGGGCGCAGATCCTTGGAACGCTGCAGCACCGCCTCGGACAGTTCGGCGACTTTCTCCCAGTCCGGTTCCTCGGCGGCCTTGACCGTGTCGCCCACGGCGCGCTCGGCCTTGGGCGCAGCAGCGCGCTCCAGGGCGAGAAACTCCGGGTCGTATTCGAGATCCGGTCCGGCCGGCGATTCGTCGGATACCGGGGCCAGCAATGGCTCCAGGTTGTATCGCGCCATGGATCTCCCCCCGCGGTCGAATGGTTTCCCATTATCGCCCATCGGCGGCGCAAAGCCAGTCGCCGGGGCGGTCGGCCGGCGACGCCGGGATCAGCGCGCGAAGCGGCGAATCCAGGCCACGTAGTCGTCGACGAATCCTTGCAGAAACTTGCGTGTACTGTCGCTGGCGATGCTGCCGTCGTCGGCAATCAGGTCGTCCCTGAAATGGATGAACACCTCGGGCTGGGCCAGCGTGGGCACATCCAGGTAGGCCAGCACGTTGCGCAGGTGCTGCTGCGCCATCGCGGTGCCGGTCGAGCCGATCGAAGTGCCGATCACCGCCGCCGGCTTGCCGGCGAACGAGTTGGTGCCCCATGGCCGCGAAGCGATGTCGATCGCGTTCTTCAGCACGCCGGGAATCGAGCGGTTGTACTCGGGCGTGACGAACAGCAGGCCGTCCGCCCCTTCGATGTCCTTCTTCAGTCGCGTGGCGGGGGCCGGGTAGGCGGCGTCGAAATCCTGCGAGTACAGCGGCAGGTCATTGAGCTGGAGGTGGCGGAAAGCAAAGTCGTCCGGCGCCAGTTTCTCCACCGCGCGGGCCAGCCGGCGGTTGAACGAATCCGCACGCAGGCTGCCCACCAGCACGGCAATCTTGATCTGGCTCATGTTCGGCTCCTCGTCGGGATGTGGAAGAATGGACGTCCAGCCAATGTACTGCGGCCTCGGGTTAAAGGCGCATGAACCCGACCGCACCCGTGCTGGCAGCCTGTACTCTTTGCCGTTCGCCGCAGCGGCCGCCTTTCATCGACCCCATCGAATCGCCATGCAAGCCATCGAAACCCTGATCGACGACGCCTTCGAGCGCCGCCATGCACTCACCCAATCCGAGATCGAAAGCCATCTGCGGCCCGCGGTAGGCCAAGTGCTCGACCTGCTCGAATCCGGCGAGCGGCGCGTCGCCGAGCCGGACGGCCACGGCGGCTGGATGGTGCACCAGTGGCTCAAGAAGGCCGTGCTGCTGTACTTCCGCATCAACGACAACCGCGTGGTCGACGGCGGTCCGGCGCAGGCCTTCGACAAGGTGCCGCTGCGCTTTGCCCACGGCAACGACGCCGAACTGCAGCAGCTCGGTGCGCGCGTGGTGCCCGGCGCGCTGGTGCGCCGCGGCGCGCACATCGCGGAGGACGCGGTGCTGATGCCCAGTTACGTCAACATCGGTGCCTTCGTCGGCGCCGGCACGATGGTCGACACCTGGGCCACGGTCGGCTCCTGCGCGCAGATCGGTGCCGGCGTGCACCTGTCCGGCGGCGTCGGCATCGGCGGCGTGCTGGAGCCGCTGCAGGCCAACCCCACCATCATCGAGGACGGCTGCTTCATCGGCGCGCGCTCCGAGGTGGTCGAGGGCGTGGTGGTGGAGAAGGGCAGCGTGATCGGCATGGGCGTGTTCCTCGGTCAGTCCACCCGCATCTACAACCGCGCCACCGGCGAGGTCAGCTACGGCCGCGTGCCCGCCGGCAGCGTGGTGGTGGCCGGCAGCCTGCCGGCAAAGGACGGCAGCCACAGCCTGTACGCGGCGATCATCGTCAAGCAGGTGGACGCGAAGACCCGCGGCAAGACCAGCATCAACGACTTGCTCAGGAGCGGCGAATGAACCTCACCCTGTACGGCCTGCCCACCTGCGACACCTGCCGCAAGGCGCGCAACTGGCTGGCCCGCTTCGACGTGGCGCACGACTTCGTCGACTACCGCGCCAACCCGGTGCCGGCGGCCACGCTGAAGGACTGGGCGGCGCAGCTCGGCGGCTGGGAAAAGCTGGTCAACAAGTCCTCCACCACCTGGCGCAACCTGTTGCCGCAGCGCAAGAACCCCGGCAGCGATCCGGAGTGGACGCTGCTCCTGAAGGAATATCCCGCGCTGATCCGCCGCCCGGTGGTGGTGCAGGGCGACGGCACGGTGAGCGTGGGTTTCACCGACAACGGCTTCAAGAAGCTGTTCGGGCGCTGACGTGACGATGCGCCTTTCGAAGATCGGCCTGGTGGCAACGATCGCGCTGTGGCTGGCATTGGTCGCGTTCGGCAACCTCACCGATTACGGCAGCAATCTGGCCTTCGTGCAGCACGTGCTGGCGATGGATTCGATCTTCCCCGACGCCACCATCCGCTACCGCGCGATCCACGCGCCGCTGCTGCAGCACGCGGCGTACGTGCTGATCATCGCCGCCGAAACGCTGGCCGCCGTGCTGTGCAGCGTCGGTGCCTGGCGCATGTGGTGCGCGCGCCGCGCGTCCGCGATGGCGTTCCGTCGCGCCGGACAGCTTGCCGTGGCCGGGCTCACCCTCGGCGTGCTGCTGTGGCTGGGCGGTTTCATGGCGATCGGCGGCGAGTGGTTCGGCATGTGGATGTCCCCGCAGTGGAACGGCCTGGCCAGCGCGTTCCGTTTCGTCGTGGTGCTGCTGCTGGCGCTGGTCTGGCTCGGCCAGCGCGACGACGAGCTCGGGCATTGAAGATGACCCACGGTCGCAGCCGCCGCTTTCGCAACAATCTGCGCATCGAGCGCGACAACGCCGCGCTGTATGCGCGACTGGCCGAGCTGGCCGATGAGCCGCAACTGCAGCACGTCTACCGGCGCATCGCCGCGGGCGAGCGTCGCAACGCGCAGTTCTGGGAAGCGCATCTGCGCGAACTGGGTGAAGCCGTGCCGCCGCCGCGGATCGGCCTGCGCGTGCGGGCGCTGAGCTGGTTTGCGCAACACTTCGGCACCGAGTTCGTGATGCCGACCGTGGTGCGGCTGGAGCATGCCGACCACGACGCCACGCCGGTCGACCGCAGCGGCCATCGCGACCACTTTCCGATGCCGCGGGCGGGCGGGCCGCACGGGCTTCGCCATCGCGCGCAGAGCGGCAACACCTTGCGCGCCGCCGTGCTCGGCGCCAACGACGGACTGGTCTCCAACGTCAGCCTGGTGATGGGCATGGCCGGCGCCGCCACCGGCGATCGCGCCGTGCTGCTGGCCGGCCTGGCCGGCCTAGTCGCCGGCGCGTGCTCGATGGCCCTGGGCGAGTGGTTGTCGGTCAACAGCTCTCGCGAGTTCTACCAGGCGCAGATCACCGAGCGCGCCGAGCGGCTGGCAGTGGCGCCGGAAGACGGCCGCGAACATATCGCCGGCATCTATCGCGACAAGGGGCTGGAGCCGGCGGCCGCCGAACACCTCGCCGAACACGTGGCCGAAGCGCCGCGCGCGGCGCTGGACATGCTGGTGCGCGAGGATCTCGGCGTCGACCCGGCCGAACTGGGCGGCTCGGCCTACGGCGCGGCGATCTCCTCGTTCTGCCTGTTCGCCTGCGGTGCGCTGTTTCCGGTGGCGCCGTATTTCTTTCTCGGCGGACAGGCGGCCCTGCTGGCCAGCGCCGGTTCCACCGCGGTCGGACTCGCTTTGATCGGCATCGGTACTTCGTTGTTCACCGGGCGCGGCATGCTCTTCTCGATCGCCCGGCAGTTCGCCATCACCAGCGTTGCGGCGGCGATCACCTTTGGCGTGGGGCATCTGCTGGGAGTCGCGCTGACCTAGCTTGGTATGCTGCGCCATCGTCCGTCACGCCAAGCCCATGCCCATGTCCGACGTCCTCGAACTCGCCTGCGACCTGATCCGCCGCCGTTCGGTGACGCCCGAGGATGCCGGCTGCCTGCCCTTGATCGCCGCGCGGCTGGAGCGCGCCGGCTTTCGCGTCGAACACCTGCGCTACGGCGAGGTGGACAACCTCTGGGCCACTCACGGAGGCGCCGGGTCGACCCTGGTCTTCCTCGGCCATACTGACGTGGTGCCCAGCGGCCCGGAAGCTGCGTGGCAGAGCCCGCCATTCGGACCCACCATCCGTGATGGCCGTTTATACGGCCGCGGCGCGGCGGACATGAAGGGTTCGGTGGCGGCGATGACGGTGGCGCTGGAGCAATTCGTGGCCGCGCACCCCGCTCATCGCGGCCGACTCGGCCTGCTGCTGACCAGCGACGAGGAAGGTCCGACCAATCTCGACGGGGTGCGCCGCGTGGTCGAGCATCTCCGCGGGCGCGGCGAGCGCATCGACTGGTGCGTGGTGGGCGAGCCCTCGGCGAAGGAAACACTCGGCGACCTGATTCGCGTCGGACGTCGCGGCTCGCTGTCGGGCACGCTCGTCGTGCGCGGCGTGCAAGGCCACGTGGCGTATCCCGAGAAGGCGCTCAACCCGATCCACGCGTTCGCCCCCGCCCTGGCCGAACTGGCCGCCGAGCGCTGGGACGAAGGCAACGACGATTTTCCGCCCACCTCGTTCCAGGTCTCCAACCTCAACGCAGGCACCGGCGCCAACAACGTGATCCCCGGCGAACTCGTGGCGCTGATCAACTTCCGTTACTGCACCGCCAGCCGCGCCGACGACCTGCGCGCACGCACCGAGGCGATCCTGCAACGACATGGCCTGGACTTCGCGCTGGACTGGAACCTCTCCGGCGAACCGTTCCTCACGCCACCCGGCGGCGTCCTGCGCGAAACCGTGGTGGCGGTCTGCCGCGAACTGTGCGGCCTCGATCCCGAGCAAAGCACCGGCGGCGGCACGTCGGACGGCCGCTTCATCGCGCCGCTCGGCGCCGAGGTGGTGGAGCTTGGCCCGGTCAACGCCACCATCCACAAGGTGGACGAGTGCGTGACGGTCGCGGAGCTGGAAAAGCTGCCAGCGCTGTATCGGGCGGTGTGCGAGCGGTTGCTGGGGTAGTTGCCAAAGGCGCGGGAAGCGGATCACCGCGCCAACATAAGCCACTCTTGATCCTGTCAGAGCAGATCTTTGGCCGACGTGCGTTGTTCCCCGGCCTCGTCCGGCTGGCCGCCCTTGAGTCCCTTGCGGAAATCGGCGATGGCGCCGCCGAGGTCGCGGCCGACGTTGCGCAGCTTGCCGGTGCCGAACACCAGCAGTACCAGCACGAGCAGCACGATCCAGTGCGAAAAGCTGTTCAGTCCGAGCATGGTGCGGATTCCTGTCATGGATGGGGGCGGGGATGCGCCGGCGAAGGCGCGGCTTGCGGATGGCTCGAAAGGCCGAGCGACGGCGTGGGCGCGGCGAGGCATTGCAGCGTGCCGTGCGCGCCGATGGCCCGGGCGGGGCAGCGGTAGTCCAGCGTGGCCACTAGTGTGGGCGTGATCTCGGCAAAGCCGAGCACGGCGCCGCCATGTTCGTGCACGAAGGCTTCGGCGACGGTGCGGCTGGCGAACGGCGCCAGGGTCGGTCCCATCGAACCGGCCAGCGGCTGCCAGGCCACGTAGGAGGCGGTGCGTGCGTCGGTGAAGCTGGCGGCGGCGTGGGCGGGTTGCTGCCAGTCGATGCGCGCGCTGTCCTGCACGTACAGCTCCTGCAGCGCGGCCTGGTTCTCCGGCTGCAGCACGTAGGCAAAGAAGTCGCGGGTGGAATCGAACACCAGCGGCTTGGTGCGTCCGCTTACCCAGGCTTCCGCGCGCGGGCCGGGCGAGCCGTCCAGGTACATGCCGCACACGGCGCAGGCGTCGTCCGGGTGGGTGTCGACCGCGTGCTGGGCGGGTGCGTGGCCACCGCCGCAGCCGGCGAGCAGGGCCAGCGCCAGGACCAGCGCGGCCGGGCGGGTGCAGTGGATGCGCATGCGATTCTCCTCAGACTTCCTTGCGCCGGAACGCGAACAGCGCCCACGCGAACGGCAGCACTGCCCAGGCCAGCATCACCAGGCCCAGCAGCAGCGGCGAATAGTCGTGGTGGGCGGTCATGCCGGTGAGCAGGTCGTTGCCGGCACCGTCGCCCAGCGCGGTGAGGTTGACCAGGCGGAACACGTCGACCGGGTTGAGCAGCAGCAGGTACGGATACACCGCCCGCTCCACCGGGTTGCCGCCACTGACCACCAGCAGCGCCAGCAGCGCGAGGTCGAACAGCACCACGCTGGCGAGCCAGCCGATCAGCGCCAGGCCGGCGGCGCGCGACTTGTCGGCAGTCTGCACGCTGATCAGGCAGGCCAGCCCGACGAAGCAGGCGCCCAGCAGCGAGGCGCTGAGGATGAAGCGGCCGATGTGCAGCCACGCCTGCAGCGTCTGCGCGGGCGGCTGCATCCACTGCATGATCGCCACCGCCAGGCCGAAGCCGGCCAGCGTGGCGGCGGCCAGCGCGCCGCAGTGGCCGAGGAACTTGCCGGCCACCAGCTGGCCGCGCGAGAGCGGGTAGCTCAGCATCAGCAGCAGGGTGCCGTCGTCGCGCTCGCCGACGATGGCGTCGTAGGCGATCAGCAGGCCGATCAGCGGGATCACGAAGGCGCCCAGCGTGGTCAGGCTGGCCAGCGTGGCGTCGAACGAGGTGAAGCCCACGCGGCCGGCGGCGGCGCTGCCGAACCAGGCAATGCCCAGCGCCAGCAATGCGAACAGGATGGTCAGCGCGACCGTCCAGCGGTTGCGGAAGTCGTCGCGGAACTCTTTCCCGGCGACGGTCAGCACGGTGTTCATGCGCAGGCCTCCGCCATGCTGTGCTGGCCGGCGCCCAGCCAGTCGTAGAGCTGCGCCAGGGTAGGTTCGCGCACGTCGAGGTCGGCCACCGCGGGGTCGGCGAGCAGTTCACGCAGCACCGGCAGCTTGCCGGCGCGCGGCACCTGCAGTTCCAGCAGGCCGTCCGGGCGCAGCAGGGCAGGCAGGCCGCGCGCGTCCAGCCGGACCAGCAGCCCGCTGGCGGCGTCCTCGCGCGGGCGCAGCAGCAGGCGCGCGGGCAGCGCGGCCTGTTCGCCCAGCGCGTCGAGGCTGCCGGCGGCGAGCAGGCGGCCCTGGCGCAGGATCAGCGCGCCGTCGATGTGCGGCTCCAGCTCGGCCAGCAGGTGCGAGGAGAGCAGCACGCTGCGCCCGTCCGCGCGCAGCTCGCCGACGATGCGGTACAGCTCGCGCGATGCCTGCGGGTCGAGCCCGGTGGTCGGCTCGTCCAGCAGCACCAGTTCCGGCGAGCCCAGCAATGCCTGGGCCAGGCCGAGGCGCTGGCGCATGCCTTTGGAATAGGTGCCGATGCGCCGGTCGGCGGCGTGCGCCAGGCCCACGCGCTCCAGCAGCGCCGTGACCTGGCCGCGCGGCGCCTGCTTCAGCCGGGCCAGGTAGTCGAGCAGTTCGCGCCCGCTGAGGCTGGCGTAGAAGGTGGCGTTCTCGGGCAGGTAGCCGATGCGCCGGCGCAGCGCGTGCGCGCGCCACGGCGACTGGCCGAGCACCTCGAGGCGGCCGCCGCTGGGCGCGATCAGACCCAGAATGAGCTTGATCAGGGTGGACTTGCCGGCGCCGTTGTGGCCGAGCAGGCCGATCACCCGGCCGCGCGGCACGCAGGCGCTGATGCCGTCGAGCGCGGCGAGCGCGCCGTAGCGCTTCGCCAGCGCCTCGAATTCAATCGCGTGGTTCATGGTCGGGCCGGAAGGAGGAGGGGGCTTGCATCAGCGGGCGGCTGTCCTGCACCGACGGCGGCGTGAACACCGGGAACGCGCGCTGCACGTAGCGCAGCAGCAGCACCGAGGGGCTGGACATCAGGTTGCGTGCGGAGGGGTATTTCCACAGCAGCACGTCGACGCCGTCGTTGGGACGGAACGGCACGTCGCCGATGCCGTCGGCGTCCAGGTCCCAGCCGAGGTAGTCGCTCCAGAAATTGCCGCGGCCGTGCGCCGACCACTCCTGGGCGAGGTTCTGCACGTATTTCACCTGGATGCGGTTGTCCACGAAGCGGTTGCGCCACAGGCGGTTGTTCTCCGAGCCGGCGGTCACGTGGATGCCGATCTGCGAGTCGGCGACGAGGTTGTCGTGGAAGTCGTTGAACTGCGACAGGTAGACGAACAGGCCCTTGCCCTCGGTGCCCTCGACGGTGCCGCCGGCGTCGTCGCGCTGGCCGTCGATGCGGTGCACGCGGTTGCCGGCGATCTCGCTGTGCGCGATGTAGTTGAGCAGGAAGCCGTAGGACTGCTCGTCCTCGGAACTGTTGCCGATCACCTTCAGGTGGTGCGAGGACATCAGCGCGTAGCCGGCCAGGTTGCCGCGGCTGACGTTGTCCAGCAGCAGGTTGTCCTGCGAATACATGTAGTGGATGCCGTAGCGCACGCCGTGCACCACGTTGCGCGCGATGGTGTTGTGCGGGCTGACGTAGACGTAGATGCCGTCGCGCGAGTCGGCCACGTCGTTGCCCTCGATGGTGCAGCCGGTGTCGTTCCACAGGTGGATGCCGTCGCCGCGGTCGGCCACGCGCAGCGAGCGCATGCCGCGGATCACGTTGTGCGCCACGCGCACGTTGGCGGCGCCGTCGAGGTAGACGCCGAACAGGCTTTCCTCGATGCGGTTGCCTTCGAGCGTGACCTCGCGCGCCCGGCGCTCGACGAAGATGCCGGCGTTCATCGCGGTGAGGTCGGTGCCGCTGCGGCGCACGGTGAGGCCGCGCACGGTGACGTTGGCGGCGGCGATGCGCACGACGTCGCCCGAGCCGCCGCCATCGAGGATCGCGCCGGGCTCACCGAGCAGGGTGACGGGTTTGTCCAGCTTGAGGTGCACCGCGTGCACGCCGGCCGGCACGCGGACGGTGGCGCCCGGCGCCGCGTCGGCCACGGCCTGTTCCAGCGGCTGGCGCGCATGCGCCGGCAGCGCCGGCGACAGCGCCAGCAGCAGGGCCGCAAGGATGCGAAGCATGTTCATGGCAGCGGAAGACCCGGCCGTGCCGCCGCGTGGTGCGGCGGCACGGCGCGGCTCAGGCCTCGACCAGCATCCGCCCGCTCATCTCCATGTGCATCGCATGGCAGAAGAACGTGCAGTAGTACCAGAACACCCCCGCCTTGTCGGCGGTGAAGGTGGCCGAGGCGGTGGCGCCGGGGCTGATCTCCATGTTGACGCCGTAGTTGACGATGCAGAAGCCGTGGCTGACGTCCTCCACCGCGTCGATGTTGGTCACCACCACGGTCACCTCGTCGCCCTTCTTCACCTTGAAGCTGCCCATGCTGAAGATCGGCGCGGCCGAGGTCATGTACACGAACACCTTGCGGCCTTCGCGGATGACCTTGCTGTCGGACAGCACGTTGATGCCGTGGCGCTTGGCCATGGCCACCGTCTCGGCGAAGAACGGGTCGTCGCGGTCCCAGCTCTTCCTGACCTTGTCGATCAGCAGCCTGCGGTGCAGCAGGATCACGTCGTGCGGCTCGGCGTAGACCGGGCCGTCGGCGACCAGCTTCATGGTCTCGCCGGAGATGTCGATCAGCTGGTCGTTGTCCGGATGCAGCGGGCCGGTGGGCAGGAAGCGGTCCTTGGAGAACTTGTTCAGCGACACCAGCCACTTGCCGTCGGCGTCGCGCGTCTCGCCCATCGAGGTGTGGCAGTGGCCGGGCTGGTAGGCCACGTCGATCTTCTGGCGCAGGTAGTTGACCTTCTTGCCGTCGTGGGCGGCGATCGCGTCGGCGATGTTCCACTTGGCGATCTGGCTGTCGATGAACAGCGTGGTGTAGGCGTTGCCGCGGCCGTCGTAGGCGGTATGCAGCGGGCCCAGGCCCAGCTCCGGCTCGGCCACCACCACGTCACGCGGGTCCTTCAGCTTGCCGGCGAACCAGTCGTCGATGCGGCTCCACTCCATCACGGTGACGGTGGGCGACAGCTTGCCGTTGGCCACCACGTACTTGCCGTCGGGGCTGGCGTTGATGCCGTGCGGGTTCTTCGGGACCGGGATGTACAGGGTGAACGCGGAGCCGTGGCGGCCGTCCAGCACCGGCACCTTCGAGCTGCCGATGGTCTTGAACTTGCCCTGCTTCACTGCCTCCTCGATGCGCGCGATGTTGAACACCACCACCCAGTCCCGCTCGGCCTGCATCGTGCTGGGCAGGTCCACGCCCTTCTCGCTGTTGTAGCAGGTGGAGATGGCGTACTTGCCGGTGTAGTCGGCCTCGGTGTTGTCCAGGTTGCCGTCCACCAGCACCTGCCAGGCGACTTCCATGGTGTCGCCGTCGATGGCGCTGAACATGGTCTGGTACTTGTCCGGGTCGTCCAGGTCGCGGCCGTCGTTCGGCGCCGGGATCAGGAACTCGCCGTTGGCGAACACGTAGCCGGTGCGCGGCGCGCGCTGCACGCGCAGGCCGTGGATCGCCTGCACGTTGGGTACGTCGATGATGCGGTCGGTGCGCATCACGTCGCAGCGGATGCGCGCGACGCGGGTGTGCGCCTTGTCGTTGATGAAGATGTAGCGGCCGTCGTAGTGGCCGTCGGTCTGGCTCATGTGCGGGTGGTGGCAGTCGCCGCCGGGCGGGAAGTTCGGCCCCAGCACGCGCTTGCTCTCGTTGGTGACGCCCCAGCCGATGGTGAAGTCGGGGTTGAACACCGGGATGCGCATCAGCTCGCGCATCGAGGGCACGCCGACCAGGCGCACCTCGCCGGACTGGCCGCCGCTCCAGAAGCCGTAGTACTCGTCGAGCTGGCCGGGTGGCACGTGGTCGGAGGCTTCGCCGGCGGTGGAGGCCGCCTTGGCCGGACCGGCGGCGCCCGCCGCGCCGGCGGGCTCACCGCTGCGGCCGCAGCCCGCCAGCGCCAGCCCCGCCGCGCCGGCGAGGCCAGCCAGTGCGCTGTTCTTCATGAAGTTGCGGCGTGCGGGGTTGCCCGGTTCCGCGGCATGGCCGGACTGGCCGGGTTGGTTGCTCGATTCGTCGTGCATGGCATTCCATCCGTTCGGATCGTGGTGGTTCAGTCGGCGACCTTCGCCGGCCCGCGGGTTTCCGGCGTCGCCGCCGGGGTAATCGTCAGCACCGGAGTAGGCAGCGGCCGCGCGGCGCGCTCGCGCTTCTTGCGGCGCTCCACCAGCGGCGGGCACTTCTGGTCGTTGGCGTAGGTGACCTGGCAGTCCAGGCAGTAGTGGCATTCGTTGAAGTTGATCTGGCCGATCGCGTTGATCGCCTTCACTTCGCATTCGTTGGCGCAGATCTGGCAGGGACGGCCGCATTCCTTGCGCCGGCGCAGCCACTCGAACAGGTGCCAGCGACCGGACACCGCCAGCCCGGCGCCCAGCGGACACACGTAGCGGCAGTAGAACTTGTTGTTGAACGCCGCCACCGCCACCAGCGCCACGGCATAGAGCACGTAGCCCCAGGAGCGGGCGAAGTGCAGCGTGATGGCGGTCTTGAACGGCTCGATCTCGGCGTAGTGCTCGGCCAGGTTGAGCGACTGCAGCGACATGCCGAACAGCACCAGCAGCACGATGTACTTGATCGCCCACAGCCGTTCGTGCAGGTACTGCGGCACCTCGAACTGCGGCACGTGCAGCCGGCGCGCCAGCTTGTTCACCAGCACCTGCAGCGCGCCGAACGGGCACAGCCAGCCGCAGTAGATGCCACGCCCGAGCAGCAGCAACGTGGCGGCCACGAACACCCACAGGATGAACACCAGCGGATCCATCAGGAAGGTGGACCAGTGGAAGCCGTGCAGCACCGCCTGGATGAAGGTGAGGATGTTCACCACCGACAGCTGCGCCAGCCCGTACCAGCCGATGAACACCAGCGTGTAGATCAGGAAGCCCACGCGCAGGCGTTCGAGCAGGTGCGGGCGCGTCACGATCCAGTCCTGGAACATCAGGATCAGGGTGAGCACGGTGAGCCCCGCCACCAGCAGCGCGATGTCGACGCGCCGCCCGTGCCACACCTTCTGCCACAGCGGCGCGTCGGCCGGCAGTGCGTCGGCGTCCGCCGCGGCCGCCGCTTCCGGACGCGTGGTGTAGACCGCCGGCATGCGGTAGTCGCGGGTGAAGGTGTGGTAGATGCTCTGCAGCGGGCCGACCTGGCGGTTCACCATCAGCTGCAGCGTCCACGGCCGGGTGGCGTCGAAGCCGCTGCCGCCGTGGCGCACGATGAAGATCGCCTGCTCGGCGAAGGCCGGCTTGCCGCGCAGCGGGGTGTCGTTCAACTGCACCAGGTCGGTGTCCTTGAACAGCACCAGCTTGCCGTCCTGCAGCAGGTGCACGCGGTCGAAGATGCCGCCGCGCACGTAGCCCACGCCCTTGAACGAGTAGATGCCGTTGGCCATCACCGCGATCGCCGTATCGCCAGGCTTGAGCTGCCTCATCAGCTCGGCGTGGGCCGCCTCGCCGAGCAGGTTGCGGCCCACCGTGGGCGGGGTGACGTCGGCGAAGTACAGGTCGATGAAGACATCGCCCTCGTGGCCTGGTGCCGGTGCCGTGGGATCATCGACCAGGCCGCTCTCCGGCTGGCCCTTGAAGGCATCGGTGATTGCCTGGCGCTTGAGCTGCAGGTGGCCGATCGCGCCGTTGCCGGTCAGCGTGTCCCAGTCGGCCGGCTGGTAGTAGTCGGCGCGCACGGCGGCGACCTTGGCGTCGGTGTCGGTCGCGCCGGCGATCAGCTTGCGCGAGGCGGCCACCTTCAGCGCCGAGTTCATGATCGTCTCGTTGGCGACCATCGAAGTCACCGTGGCGCTGCTGATCGCGTCGATGCGCACGCTGCCGCTGGCGCCGCCGCCGACCACGATCTGGTCGTCCACGCGGTGACCGATGTAGCGGGCCACGAAGTCGTACAGCTTGTGTACCGGGATGCCGACCAGGAGGATCGGCTCGTGCTGCTCCAGCACGCGGACGTCGCGGATGCTGCCGTCGGTGCCGATCGACACCAGCATGTTGATCGGCGCGCCGGAGTAGGCCGGCACCGGCGCCACCATCACCGTCTCGAACACGTAACCGATCACCTGGTCGCCGTGGTACACGGCCGCGGCGGGCGGATTGCCCTCGACGTCGCCGAAGCGGTCGGCCTGCGGGAACACCTGGTGCAGCGGCGGATACTTCGCGTCGATGCCGGCCAGCGCTGCCGAGGCGGGCAGCAGCAACAGCAGCGCGAGCAGCAGCCGGGCGATGAGTGAGCGTGCGTCGCGCATCAGGCCAGCTCCGCCGTGCCGGCGATCAGCGGCAGTTCGCGCGAGCGCCAGCGCTGCCCGCCAGTGCGCGAGAACGCCAGCCACTGGTGGTCCTGCGCGTCCATCAACGACGACAGCCGCGGCAGCTCCAGCGAAAACGCCGCCGTGCTCATGCCGTCGGCCAGCACCGAACGTTGCGCCATCACGGTCACGCTGGAATAGCTTTGCGGCGACCAGCCGGTGCGCGGGTTGACGATGTGGAACA
>Ga0209930_1000805_pt1 | contig 61422 bp, 59 predicted proteins | sample ThiBiot_500_biof_2_FD_183948 | JGI IMG/M metagenome (GOLD analysis project Ga0209930, IMG submission 183948) | Wastewater bioreactor microbial communities from Cape Town, South Africa - Thiocy_cont_500_biof (SPAdes) | ecosystem: Engineered > Bioreactor > Thiocyanate-remediating >...
AAGACGTTGAGCATGATGCGGCCGCCGCCATAGGCGATGACCAGCATGATCGGGACCGTGAGGAGCGCGGCGGTCCCTGTCGCGGCGGCGCCTGCGACGGGGTTCCCGCTCAGCGCATTCGTCGCCCACTTATAGAAGAACGGCACCATGACCGTGATCAGCTTGGCGATCACCAGCACGATCAGTGCGCCGACCACGCGGGCGCGGAGGTCGGGCCGGTCGGCGGGCCAGATATAGGGCCAGAGTTGGCGGATCGTGTGGATGGCGGGCCGTTCGTCGGGGCGCTTCGCCGCGCTCTTCGCTCCGGCCTTGCTCGCGGCGGAGGGCCCGCCCGTTTCGGCGCTGCTGCTCACGCCCGATCTCCTTCAACGGCGCCGACAGACGGCGCGAAACCGTCCGGTGCGCAGACGCCCGCTTGGGGCCCCTGCGACATCGCCGGACGGCGCTCTGGCGAAATTTCACCCCATGTGGGGACGGGGTCTCATTCCTTCCAGCGGGTATCGCCGGCGGGGAGGAGGAAGACCTGGCCGGGATAGATCAGGTCCGGATTGCGGATCTGGTCGTTGTTGGCCTCGTAGATGGTCGAGAAGCGCACACCCTTGCCATAGAGCTTGCGCGAGATGGTCCACAGATTGTCGCCGCGCTTGATGACGACCTTCTGAAGGTCGGCACTGCCCGAGCTGGCGATACCGGCCGAGCCGCCGCCCGCCGTACCGACATCCATCAGCGTCGCAACGTCGCCTGTCTGCTGGAAGGGGACCTCGGCGCGGGCGATGACCTTGCCCGTCTCCTTCTCGATCCGGTCGGCGCGAATCGTGTGCTGGCCGGAGCCGACGGCTCGGTCGGTCGCGATCTGCCAGCGGCCGTCCTCGTCCACCGCCGCGTCGCCCACGACGACACCGTCGACATAGATGCGCACGATCCCTCCGATCGCCGCCGAGCCGGAAATGAACAGCTTGCCGTCCTGGAAGGCGACTGCATCCACCGTGACGTCGGGCTTCGGGCCGGCCGCCGTGCCGCTAGAGGGCTGCGGGGTCTGCAGCACCTTGGTCGCGCCGCCGGGATTGTCGAGCACGACTAGCGGGCTGCTGCCCGGCTTCTCGGGAACGCTGACCGCGACGCTCTGCTCGGAGAGGGTCTCGGTCTTCTTGTCCGGCGAGGTCGTGCGGATCGTCAGGTCGTGCGAGCCGGGATCGAGCGGCGTATCGAGCGTCATCGCCCACTCGCCGCGATCATTGGCGGTGCCTTCGGCGATCGTCTTCGCTCCGTCCATGATCTGGACATTGGCGTTCGGCTCGGCGGTTCCGGCGACGACGGCCTCGCCGCTCGGCTCGACCCTGACGACGTCGAAGCTCGGCGCTACGGTGCCGGGAGCAGGGGTTTCCGATGCGGCCGCAGCGTTGGGGGCCGGTGCCGAGGCGGTCTGCTGGCTGCCAGGCGTCGCGGCTTCCGGCGTGGCGGGTGCGGGCTCTGCCGGCTGAGCGACCGCGGTGGCGTCGGGCGCCGGCGTTGCCGGGGCAGGGGCGGCAGGCGCAGCGGCAGTTTCAGACGGCGCAGAGGCGGCCGGCGCAGCCGGCTTGGCGGCGCCATCGGCGGCCGGCGGCACGACCGAGACCTCCACGGCCTCGCCCGCCTTCTGGTCCGGCCGGGAGGACAGAGCGTAGTAGCCGCCGATGATGAGGACCACGATGACGATGACCGCTGCGATGCGGCCCGCCCAGCTCTGACCCGCGCTACCCTGTTCAGCCATAGACGAAAGAACCTATTCTACCGGACGGAGACTCGGCTCCGCTGCCCCACGCGCCCGATCTCCTTCGCCGGCAGGCAATTTACTGCCTGCGGACCGGGCTTTTCATGGCCTTTTATACGCGCTTTCGCTCCCGTCACAAGCCGCCCCGGAAGCGGCATTTTCCCTTGGCGCGCCGCCATTCCGGAGCGCTTGACGCCCCGGGTTGCGGATGCGAGGAAGGTCGCATGACTGAGCTTCGTTCGATCTGCGTCTATTGCGGCTCCTCGGCGGGCGGCGATCCGGAATATGCCGCCTCCGCGCTGGCGCTCGGCCGCGCCATGGGGCAGGAGGGCATCGGCCTCGTCTATGGCGGCGGCTCGATCGGCCTCATGGGCATCGTCGCGCGTTCGGTCATGGAAGCCGGCGGCCATGTCACGGGCATCATTCCGCAGTTCCTGAAAGAGCGCGAAGTGATGCTGGAGACGGCGCATGAGCTGGTCGTGACCGCCGACATGCATGAGCGCAAGCGCACGATGTTCGACCGCGCCGACGCCTTCGTCGCACTGCCGGGCGGCATTGGCACGCTCGAGGAACTCGTCGAAATCCTGACCTGGGCACAGCTCGGTCAGCACAAGAAGCCGGTCCTCATCGCCAATATCAACGGCTTCTGGGACCCGCTGGTCGTGCTGCTGCGCCATATGGGCGACGAGGGCTTCATCCGCGACGGCTTCGAGGTCCGCTATCTCGTCGCTGACCGGGTCGAGGAGGTCGTGCCGAAGCTCCGCGCCGCCATCGCTGCCTCGCCGAGGGCGAAGCCGGCGACGGGCGCCGGCGACGCGATCCCGATCGGGGACATGTAGGCGGCGTCAGGCGCTGCGGATGCCCGAGCGCACCAGCTTGTAGATGATCGAGTCGATCAGCGCCTCGAACGAGGCGTCGACGACGTTTTCGGACACACCGATCGTCATCCAGCTCTCGCCGGTGTCGTCACGGCTCTCGATCAGAACCCGGGTGACCGCCTCGGTGCCGCCATTCAGGATGCGCACCTTGTAGTCGACCAGTTCGAGATCGGCGATCACGTCCTGATAGACGCCGAGATCCTTGCGCAAAGCCCGGTCGAGCGCGTTCACCGGGCCGTTGCCTTCGGCGACGGTCAGGAGGCGTTCGCCGCCGACGATGAGCTTGACCACCGCCTCGGAGACGGAGACCTGCTCGCCGAGCGCATTGTGTCGGCGCTCGACCGTGACGTGGAAGCTCTCGACGGTGAAATAGTCCGGCACGCCGCCGAGGGTGCGTCGCGCCAGCAGTTCGAATGACGCGTCGGCGCCTTCATAGGAATAGCCGATCGCCTCGCGTTCCTTGACCTCCGCGAGCAGCGTGTCGAGACGGCGGTCGCCCTTCTCGACGCTGATGCCGAGCCGCGCCAGTTCGGCGAGGAGATTGGAGCGGCCGGCCTGGTCGGAGACGAGCACGCGGCGATGATTGCCCACTTGCTCCGGCCGCACATGCTCGTAGGTGCTGGGATCCTTGACGATCGCCGAGGCGTGGATGCCGGCCTTGGTCGCGAAGGCCGAGGCGCCGACATAGGGCGCCTGCCGGTTCGGGGCGCGGTTCACGATCTCGTCGAAGCGATGCGAGAGCTGCGTCAGGCCGGTCAGCGCCGTCTCGCTGATGCCGGTCTCGAAGCGCCCGGCATAGAGCGGCTTCAGCATCAGCGTCGGGATGATCGAGGTGAGATTGGCATTGCCGCAGCGCTCGCCGATGCCGTTCAGCGTGCCCTGGATCTGGCGGGCGCCGCCGCGCACGGCTGCGAGCGAGTTGGCGACGGCCTGCTCGGTGTCGTTATGGGCATGGATGCCGAGATGGTCGCCCGGAACATGTTCGCCGACCGCGCGGACGATCGCCTCGACTTCCTCGGGCTGGCTGCCGCCATTGGTGTCGCAGAGCACGATCCAGCGCGCGCCGGCCTCGAAGGCGGCGCGGGCGCAGGCCAGCGCATAGGCCGGATTGGCCTTGTAGCCGTCGAAGAAATGCTCGCAATCGACGAGCGCTTCCTTGCCGGCGCCGATCGCCGCCTCGACCGACTGGCGGATGCCGTCGATATTCTCATCGAGCGTCGCGCCGAGCGCGAGCTTCACCTGGTGATCCCAGGTCTTGGCGACGAAGCAGATGGCGTCGGACTGCGAGCCGAGGAGCGCCGCGATGCCCGGATCGTTCGAGAGGCTCACGCCGGCGCGCTTGGTCATGCCGAAGGCGGTGAAGCGGGCGCGGGCCGTGCGCTTTTCGGCAAAGAAGCGGGTGTCGGTCGGATTGGCGCCCGGATAGCCGCCCTCGACATAGTCGACCCCGAGCTCGTCAAGGAGATCGGCGATCAGGATCTTGTCGGCGACGGAGAAGTCGACGCCGTTAGTCTGGGCGCCGTCGCGCAGCGTAGTGTCGAAAAGGGTGATGCGTTCGCGGCTCATTCTTTCGGCCCTGCCTCGTCGTCGGCTTCGGAGCGGACATCCCAGGTGGTCCACAGAGCACCCGTTTCCTCGTCCTTGCCGTCGATAATGACCAGACCCATGCCGTCGAGCGCCTTGCGAATGCTGTCGGCCTTCGCGAAATCGCGGGCGCGGCGGGCGTCGATACGGTCCTCGATCAGGCGTTCGATCAGCGCTTCATCGAGATGCGGGGTGGTCATGGCGAAGTCTTTCGATAGGGCCGGCGCAAGTTTGCGGCGACTTTCCGCACCGTGCGGAAGGTGGACGGTCATACTCTCGTGGCCGCGACAGGCCAACCGGAATTTGCTCGCGCGCCGCGACGGAAGCCGATCACGCGATCGTTGAAAGCGGAAAGCCTTGCTTCGTCGTAAGGCTCCATTACTTCCCAGCCGTATCACGACCCGCCCTGAGGCGAGTCCGGCCCCTTCCTTCCGCAGCGACGCCGCCCTCCGACGTCCTGCGACCGCCCGGACGCCACCGATGCCCGCCCGCCTGCTGCCAAACCGCATTCTGCTGCCGCTGATCGTCGCCTGCGCGCTTTTCATGGAGAACCTCGACTCGACGGTTCTCGCGACGGCGCTTCCGACCATCGCGCGCGACTTCGGCATCAGCCCGATCAACCTGAAGCTCGCGCTGACCTCGTACCTGCTCACGATCGCGGTCTTCATCCCGGCCTCCGGCTGGGTGGCCGACCGCTTCGGCGCGCGGACCGTGTTCCGCATCGCCATCGTCCTGTTCACGCTCGGCTCTATCTGCTGCGGCCTATCCTCTTCGATCGAGGAGATCGTCGCATCCCGAATCCTGCAGGGCCTCGGCGGCGCGATGATGGTTCCCGTCGGGCGACTGGTGATCCTGCGCTCGGTGCAGAAGTCGGAACTCGTCGGCGCGCTCGCCTGGCTGACGGTTCCCGCCCTGATCGGGCCGGTGGTCGGCCCGCCGCTCGGCGGCTTCATCACGACCTATTTCGACTGGCGCTGGATCTTCTGGATCAACGTGCCGATCGGCATCCTCGGGCTCATCCTCGCCACCCTGTTCATTCCCGACATCCGCGGCGAGGAGCGGGTGCCGTTCGACTATCCCGGCTTCGTCCTGTCGAGCCTCGGCATCGCCGGTTTTGTCACGGGCTCGACCTCGCTCGGCCTCAACCTGATGCCGTTCCCCTATGTGCTGGCGACGCTGCTCGGCGGAGGCGGGCTGCTGGTCGCTTATGTCATCTACAGCCGGCGCCTCGCCAATCCGATCCTGGACCTGTCGCTGTTCGCGATTCCGAGCTTCCGGGCCAGCGTCATCGGCGGTCTGCTCTTCCGCATCGGCATCGGCGCCATGCCCTTCCTGCTGCCTTTGATGCTGCAGCTCGGCTATGGCCTGACGCCGTTCCAGTCGGGTTCGGTCACCTTCGTCTCGGCGATCGGCGCCATCGCCATGAAGTTCGTGGCGCCGCCGCTCCTGCGCCGTTTCGGCTTCCGCAGCGTCCTCATTGCCAATTCCTTCATCGCGGCGATCTTCATCGGCATGCCGGCGGCCTTCGAGACCGGTACGCCGTTGCATCTCATCACAGCGCTGCTCTTCATCGGCGGCTTCTTCCGCTCGCTGCAGTTCACGAGCGCCAATGCGCTCTCTTACGCCGATGTCCCTCAGGCGCGCATGAGCCGCGCGACCAGCCTCACCAGCGTGTTCCAGCAGCTTGCGATGTCGATCGGCGTCTCGGTCGGCGCCATCGCGCTGGAGCTGTCGCTCGCCGGAACCGACGGCACGATCGAGGTGGCGACCTTCCACCCGGCCTTCATCGCGATCGGCCTGATATCAATGAGTTCGGCGATCTTCTTCATGCGCATGCCGCGCAATGCCGGCGAGGAGATGTCGGGCCGCAAGCTGAAGCCGAAGCCGCTCGCCCCCGATCCGGTGACGGCGATGCGAGAGCGCGCCTGATCAGGGATGCCAGCCCTCGTCCTCACCGGAACCATCGCCCTGGTTGTCCGGCTCGTCGGCCGCGTTTGCGCGGCGGCCCTTGAAGCCCTTGGCGAGGATGAAGAGCTCCACCGAGCCGGCGCGGCTTGCCGGCGGCTTCAGATGGTGGACGGTCGCGAAGTTCTGCTTGAGCGTCGTCAGAAGCGTGCCTTCGGCGCCGCCGCGGAAGACCTTCGACAGAAAGGACCCGCCCGGCTTCAGCACGTCGAGCGCGAAATCGGCGGCGACCTCGCAGAGATAGGTCGTGCGCAGATGGTCGGTCTGCTGGTGGCCGGTCGTGGGCGCCGCCATGTCGGAGAGCACGACATCGGCCGGGCCGCCCAACGCCGCCTTCAGCGCGGCCGGCGCGTCCTCATCGAGGAAGTCCTTCTGGAAGAGGATGACGCCCGGAAGCTGGTCCATCTCCAGATAATCGATGGCGACGACATGCGGATCGGTGTCCGACGAGCGAACGCGCTCGACCGCGACCTGCGACCAGCCGCCGGGCGCCGCGCCGAGGTCGACCACCTTCATGCCCGGCGCCAGGATGTGATGCTTGTCGTCGATCTCGGTCAGCTTGTAGGCGGCGCGCGAGCGGTAGCCCTCTCGCTTCGAGCGGGCGACATAGGGGTCGTTGAGCTGGCGCTCGAGCCAGCGCGTCGAGGACGCCGTCCGGCCGCGGGCCGTCTTGACGCGAACCGTCAGTTCGCGCCCGCCGGGTCCCTTGCCGGTGCCTTTTCCGCCGGGGGTCTTCATTGCGTCCGTCCGCTCTGTCGTGCCGCGCGGCGCCAGACGCCGTCCTCCGACATCATTTCAACGAGGATGCCCTCGCGCAGCCCGCGATCGGCGACGCGCAGCCGCTGGCAGGGCCAGCGACGGCGGATCGCCTCGAGGATCGCGCAGCCCGCGAGGACGAGATCGGCGCGCTCGCGGCCGATGCAGGGGTTCGCCACCCGCGCGGCATAGTCCATGCCGGTGATCACCGCCATCATGCGGTTGACCTCGTCGGCCGAGAGCCAGGTGCCGTCCACCTTGCGGCGATCATAGCGCGGGAGGCCGAGATGCACGCCGGCCAGCGTCGTGACGGTGCCGGATGTGCCGAGCATGTGGAGATTGCCGCCGGCGATCGCCTTGTCGAGCGCCGCCGCCTCGGGGAAGGCTGCGAGCATGGCCGCGACCTCGGCCACCATGGCTTCGAACACGCGCTCGTCGACCAGTTCGCCGCCATGGCGCTCGCTGAGCGTCACCACCCCGACCGGCAGCGACACCCAGGTGCGGATCCGGTCCGACATGCGCCGGCGGTTGCGGTCGGCCGGCCGCGTCAGGTCGATCCAGACGAGCTCCGACGAGCCGCCGCCGATATCGAAGAGCAGCGCGCCGCTGGTATTCGGATCGATCAGCGAGGCGCAGCCGGCGACGGCGAGGCGGGCCTCGGTCTCGCGGCTGACGATCTCGAGCGAAAGCCCGGTCTCGGACTGGACGCGGTCCAGAAAATGAGCGCCGTTCTCGGCGGCCCGGCAGGCTTCGGTCGCGATCAGGCGGCGGCGCGAGACGCCGCGGTCGCGCAGCTTGGATTCGCAGATGCGCAGCGCTTCCACGGCCCGGTCCATCGCCGCGTCGCCGAGCCGCCCGCTGCGCCCGACGCCTTCGCCGAGCCGGACGATGCGCGAGAATGCGTCGACGACATGGAAGCCGCGGTCGCGTGGCCGCGCGATGAGCAGCCGGCAATTGTTGGTGCCGAGATCGAGCGCCGCGTAGAGCCCGTCGCCCTGGCTGCGCTGGGCGGCAGGCGCCGCGACGGGGCGGGGAGGGGGCAGCTTGGCGGTCGGCTGCGGCGGAGGCGCAGCGCGCCGTTCGCCGGGGCGCGGCCCCGCCGGCTGTCCGGCGCGGGGCTCGGCACCCGCTGCATAGACCGGTCGCCGCTTCTTGCGGCGGCGGCCCTTCTTTTTCGACGGAGTCGGACCGCCAGCCGGTCCGTGTCCGTCACGGGACACCACAGGGTCGGCGCCGGAAGGCGCACCCCTTGCGGGCGCCCCGGAATCCGCGTGAAGCGGTTCCTCGCCCGAAATCGTCACTTCAAGATCCTCAGCCGCTGCGGCGCGGACATCGTCCGGCGCGCGGCTCATCGAGTGCGTAGTTGAGGAGGAGTGTAAGCAGCATGGCGCGCCGGTACAAGCGCGCGTCATGGGCCGTCGCTCCCGCGCGTCATGGTTCCGTCATCCCGCCATGGCAGGCAGGCCGCGGAATGCCGGCCCTTTCGAGGGCTTCCGCAGCCGCGAAGGCCGCGCTAGAAGCGGTCGAGATCTTCCGCCGCCTGCCACAAGGACACGACATGACCGCGATCATCGACATCACCGCCCGCCAGATCCTCGACAGCCGCGGCAATCCGACGGTCGAGGTCGATGTACTGCTGGAGGACGGCTCGCTCGGCCGCGCCGCCGTCCCCTCGGGCGCCTCGACCGGCGCGCATGAGGCCGTCGAACTGCGCGACGGCGACAAGTCGGTCTATCAGGGCAAGGGCGTCCTGAAGGCCGTCGAGGCGGTGAACACCGAGATCTTCGACGCCATCGGCGGCATGGAGGCCGAAGATCAGGCTCTCATCGACACGACGATGATCGAGCTCGACGGCACGCCCAACAAGTCGCGCCTCGGCGCCAACGCGATCCTCGGCGTCAGCCTCGCGCTCGCCAAGGCGGCGGCCCAGGCGGCCGGCCAGCCACTCTACCGCTATGTCGGCGGCGTCAATGCCAAGGTGCTGCCCGTGCCGATGATGAACATCATCAATGGCGGCGTGCATGCCGACAACCCGATCGACTTCCAGGAATTCATGATCCTGCCGGTCGGCGCGCCTTCTCTGGCCGAGGCGGTCCGCTGGGGTTCGGAGGTGTTCCACACGCTGAAGAAGGCGCTCAAGGACGCCGGCCACAACACCAATGTCGGCGACGAAGGCGGCTTCGCGCCCAACCTGCCGTCCGCCGTCGCCGCGCTCGACTTCGTCACCAAGGCGATCGAGAAGGCCGGCTACAAGCCCGGCGAGGACATCTATCTCGGCCTCGACTGCGCCGCGACCGAGTTCTTCAAGGACGGCAAGTATGTCTATGAAGGCGAGGGCGTGACCCGCTCGATCGACGAGCAGGTCGCCTATCTCGCCGATCTCGCCGCCAAGTTCCCGATCATCTCGATCGAGGACGGCATGAGCGAGGACGACTGGGCGGGCTGGAAGCAGCTGACTGATGCGATCGGCAGCAAGGTGCAGCTCGTCGGCGACGACCTCTTCGTGACCAACACGACGCGCCTGTCGCGCGGCATCAAGTCGGGCACGGCCAATTCCATCCTCGTCAAGGTCAACCAGATCGGCTCGCTGACCGAGACGCTCGACGCCGTCTCGATGGCGCACAAGGCGGCCTACACCGCCGTCATGTCGCATCGTTCGGGCGAGACCGAGGATTCGACCATCGCCGATCTCGCCGTCGCCACCAATTGCGGGCAGATCAAGACCGGCTCGCTGGCCCGCTCCGACCGGACCGCCAAGTACAACCAGCTGATCCGCATCGAGGAGCAGCTCGGCATCCAGGGCGAATATGCCGGCCGCAGCATCCTGAAGGGCTGAGGCTGCTGCCGCCGCGGTTTCATCCGCGGCGGTTGTGCCAAGAGGCTTTCCAGCCGACGAGCAAAGGCTTTAGACTCGCGTCTCATCTACCGGGACGCGAGTCGCTGCGGACACGTATCGCGCATTTCCGCGGCTAGATGACGGTGCGGCGATGGCCGTGCCGTCTGATCAACTTTGTCCGCCTGGACGGCACATGTCTGATGAGCGGATGATTGCCGAGTTTCCGGAGCCGGCGGACGGACGCGCCGTCGCATGACCCACGGCCCCGATATCGGCCAGCGTGTGCGCGACATGCGCCGCCAGCGGCGGCTGACCCTGCAGCGCGTCGCGCAGCTCTCCGGCCTTTCCGTCGGCTTCCTCAGCCAGGTCGAGCGCAACATCACCCGCCCATCGCTCGATTCTCTGACCGAAATCGCGAAGGCGCTCGACACGACCATCGGCTCGATCCTGCACCAGCCCGACCTGCCGATCGCCATCTCGCGCAGCGAAGGCCGGGTCGCCCATCAGGTGCGCGACAGCATCGCGGCCTATGAGCGGCTCTCCACCAGCTATCCAGGCCAGATGCTGACGGCGATCAAGCTCACGGTGCCGACGTCGTTCGCGTCGCGGGTCTTTGCCTTCCCCGGCGAGCAGATCGTTTATGACCTGACGGGCATCGCCCGTTACGTCATCGAGGACGTCATCTTCGAGTTGGAGCCGGGCGACTCGCTGCATTTCTCGACGGCGAGGCCCCACAGGCTGGTCAATGAAAGCGGAGCTGCCGCCGAGCTCCTCGTGGTCAGTACGCAGCAGCTCTTCGACGAATATCACCGCGTCATGCCGCAGGTCTTCCTGCGCGACGGCGCCGCGCGGAATGGCGCTCCGCCCTGATTGGGCGGGGAGCGGTGCCGGACGGTTCAGCTCTCGCGGCGGAAGGTGAGGCCGTGTTCGACCGCGGCGCGGCCGAAGCGGTCGCGCACCTTGTCGATCGCCGCCTCCGCCGCCGCGCGCTTGGCGGCGGCCGGGTCGAGCAGATCGTCCGGGTCGGCGAGGATGGGGTCGGCGAATTGCGACAGCGAGACGCCGATGAGGCGGTAGGCGGTGCCGTCGATCTCGCGCGCGAGAAGTTCCTCGGCCGAGCGGAAGATCCGGTCGGCGAGCCTCGTCGGGTCGGAGAGATGGCGCGCTCGCGTGCGCAGCCTGAAATCCGCGCTTTTCAGCTTCAGCGTTACGGTATGGGCGGCGAGATTGGCGCGCTTCAGGCGGCCGGCCGCCTTTTCGCACAGCCGGCGCAGGATCGGGCGGAGCGCTGCGAGGTCGGCGATGTCGTCGTTGAAGGTCGTCTCGGCGCCGATCGACTTGGCATCGTGGCGCGGATCGACGGCGCGGCGGTCGTCGGCGCGGGCGAGACGAGCGAGGCGGAGGCCCATGGAGCCATAGCGGCGGGCGAGTTCCGTCTCTTCCATCCGCTGCAATTGGCCGATCGTGCGGATTCCGTCCTCGCCGAGCCGCCGCTCGAGCGCTTTGCCGACGCCCCAGATCAACGACACCGGCTGCGGCGCCAGGAAGCCGACGGCCTCGGCACGGCCGATCACCGAGAAGCCGCGCGGCTTGTCCTGGTCCGACGCGATCTTGGCGAGAAACTTGTTGAAGGAGAGGCCGACCGAGACGGTGATGCCGATCTCTTTCTCGATGCTTCTGGCGAAGCGGGCGAGCATGACGGCCGGAGGGGCGCCATGCAGCTTCTCGGTGCCTGAAAGGTCGAGGAAGGCCTCGTCGATCGAGATCGGCTCGACGAGCGGCGTCATCTCCAGCATCCGCTCGCGGATCTCGCGCCCGACCGCGACATATTTCTCCATGTTCGGCCGGACGACGACAGCGTCCGGGCAGAGCTTCAGCGCCTGGAACATCGGCATGGCCGAGCGCACGCCCTTGATGCGGGCGATGTAGCAGGCGGTGGAAACGACGCCGCGCCGCGCGCCGCCGATGATCACCGGCTTGTCGGCAAGGCTTGGGTCGTCGCGCTTTTCGATCGAGGCGTAGAAGGCGTCGCAGTCGATATGCGCGACCGAAAGCGCGAAGAGTTCGTCATGGGCGAGGATGCGCGGCGAGCCGCAGGCGCGGCAACGACGACCCGTGCCGGCGGGGGTGAAGCAGTCGCGGCAGAAGGCTGGCTGGGGTGCGGACTGGATCATCGCGGTCGGGGCTTCGGCGCGGCCATGGCGTGGCCGCGAGCCTAGACGAGGGGCCGTGCGCCCACAATTGCCGCGCTTGGTTGCGGCGCGGCAAGCGGCGGTGATATAGCGGGTCCGGCCGCCCCGGGGCGGCCCCGTCCACCGCAGGGAAACGACCATGTCCGTCGACATCGCCACCGTGAAGCGCGTCGCCCGACTCGCCCGCATCGCCATCTCGGAGGAGGAGGCGGTGTCGTTCCAGTCGGAGCTGAATGCGATCCTCGGCTTTGTCGAACAATTGAACGAGGTCGATGTCGCGAATGTCGAGCCGCTCAGCTCGGTCGTCGCCCAGCGCATGAAGATGCGCGACGATGTCGTGACGGACGGCTTCTATCCCGACAAGGTCGTCGCCAATGCGCCGGCCGCCGACGACGGCTTCTTCATGGTGCCCAAGGTCATCGAATAGGCGTCACCGCCGCCCGCGACCCGAACCGATTCTACGCAAGGCGAACCCGATGACCCGTGCCGACGATCTGACCGCCCTTTCCATCGCCGAGATCCGCGACGGCCTCGCCGCCCGGTCCTTTTCCGCGGTCGAACTCACCAAGGCCTATGTCGCAGCCATCGAGGCCGCGCGCCCGCTCAACGCCTACATCGTCGAGACGCCGGAAAAGGCGCTGGCGATGGCCGAGGCCTCCGACGCGCGTCTCGCGGCCGGTGAGCAGCGCCCGCTCGAAGGCGTGCCGATCGGCGTCAAGGACCTGTTCGCGACCGAAGGCGTGCATACGCAGGCGGCGTCCAACGTACTCTCCGCCTTCAAGCCGACCTATGAGTCGACCGTCACGGCCAATCTCTGGGCCGACGGCGCCGTCATGCTCGGCAAGCTCAACATGGACGAGTTCGCGATGGGCTCGTCCAACGAGACCTCCTATTACGGCCCCGTCACCAACCCCTGGCGCAAGGAGGGCTCGAACCTCCCGCTCGTGCCCGGCGGCTCCTCGGGCGGCTCGGCGGCGGCGGTGGCCGCGCGGCTCTGCGCCGGCGCGACCGCGACCGATACCGGCGGCTCGATCCGCCAGCCCGCGGCCTTCACCGGTACGGTCGGCATCAAGCCGACCTATGGCCGCTGCTCGCGCTGGGGCATCGTCGCCTTCGCCTCGTCGCTCGACCAGGCCGGCCCGATCGCCCGCAATGTCCGCGACGCAGCAATCCTCCTGAAGTCGATGGCCTCCGTCGATCCCAAGGACACGACCTCGGTCGACCTGCCGGTCGGCGACTACGAGGCGTCCGTGGGCCAGTCGGTGAAGGGCCTCAGGATCGGCATCCCGCGCGAATACCGCATCGAGGGCATGCCGGCCGAGATCGAGGCGCTGTGGCAGCACGGCATCGACTGGCTGAAGGCCGCCGGCGCCGAGATCGTCGACATCTCGCTGCCGCACACGAAATATGCCCTTCCGGCCTACTACATCGTCGCGCCGGCCGAGGCGTCGTCCAATCTCGCCCGCTATGACGGCGTCCGCTACGGGCTCCGCGTTCCCGGCGATGACATCGTTTCGATGTATGAGAACAGCCGCGCCGCCGGCTTCGGCCGCGAGGTGAAGCGCCGCATCCTGATCGGCACCTATGTGCTCTCGGCCGGCTATTACGACGCTTACTATGTCCGCGCGCAGAAGATCCGCACGCTGATCAAGAACGATTTCGACATCGCCTTCGCGGCCGGCGTCGATGCGGTGCTGACGCCCGCGACGCCCTCGGCCGCCTTCGGGCTCGCCGAGATGGCGATGGCGTCCCCGGTCGAGATGTATCTGAACGACGTCTTCACGGTGACGGTCAACATGGCCGGCCTGCCGGGCATCGCGGTGCCGGGCGGGCTCGACAAGAACGGGCTGCCGCTCGGGCTGCAGCTCATCGGCCGCCCGTTCGAGGAGGAAACGCTGTTCCGCCTCGGCCATGTCATCGAGGACGCGGCCGGCACGTTCTCGCCGGCGCGCTGGTGGTGAGGGGACAATGGCGAAGTCTCCGGCCGAATGCCTGACCAAGGACGATATCCGCACCGAGATCGATCGCCTGGACACGGAACTGGTGATCCTGCTCGCGCGGCGCTTCGGCTATGTGCGGCGGATGGCCGAGCTGAAGACCTCGCCAGACGAGGCGCTGGTGCCGGCGCGGGTCGAAGAAGTCCTCGCACGCGTTGCCGAACGCGCGAATGATCTCGGGCTCGATCCCGGGCTCGCGCGCTCGCTGTGGACGACGCTGATCGACTGGAACATCGAATACGAGCGCGAGGCGATCGCGCAGAGGACCGGCGGCGCCTGAGCGCCGCCGGATTTTTCTCACGTCATCGGTTGTCGAGCTGCGCCCTGACGGCGAAGAGGCCCTGCCGCGTGATGCGATAGGGGCCGCCGCCGCTGGACGCGATGAAGCTGCGCCGCCGCAGCCTTTGGAACAGGTCGAGCGAGACGTCGGCGAGGCGCCAGCCGTCGCGCGTGATGCAGTCGACCTCGATGATGCGGCCGTCCTCGCCTTTCAAATGCTGAATGAGGCCGCCTTGAGCGAGCGCGTGCAGCACGCGCTGCTCGCGTTTGGAAATGTTCATGATGGAGATGTCGAAGTGCCGGTGATCGAAGCCGCGTGTCAGCGGGCCGGGAGCGCATCGCTCTCGGGCTTCTTTCCCTGCCGCACGGGCAGGGGATCAGCGGGACTCTGACGCGTTGAACATCCAAACTCCTGTCGGACCGCCGTGATCTAGCGAGCGCTGCCGCGCCGTGCAAGCCCCGTATGGCCGAGATGGAGTTTCGACCGGCCCGCGTTGCGCGCCGGCAACGCGGCTCAGTTCGCCGGCTTCTCCAGAACATAGATGCCGACATCGATCCCGCCGGCCCGGAAACCGCCCTCGCAATAGGCGAGGTAATAGTCCCAGAGGCGGCGGAAGCGCGTGTCGAACTTCATCTTCTCGATCTGCGGCCAGGCGGCATGGAAGCGCGTGCGCCATTCGGCGAGCGTCCAGGCATAGCTGTCGCCATGCAGCTCTTCATGGGCGAGGACGAGGCCGGCAGAACGGGCTTGTTCCTTGAGCATGGCCCGCGTCGGCAGCATGCCGCCCGGAAAGATATAGGTCTGGATGAAATCGGGATTGCGACGATAGGCATCGAAGCGCTTCTCATCGATCAGGATCGACTGGATCACCGCTTTGCCGCCGGGTGCCAGCCGCTGCCAGAGCGTTTCGAAATAGGACGGCCAGTATTCCTCGCCGACCGCTTCGATCATCTCGACCGACACGATGCGATCGAAAACGCCGTCAACGTCGCGATAGTCCTGGAGACGGAGATCGGCCGGAAGACCGGCGCCGGCGAGCCGCGCCCGCGCATAGGAAAGCTGCTCGGTCGAGAGGGTGACGCCCGTGACCGAGCAGGACTTCTCGGCCGCCAGCCGTTCGGCGACCGCGCCCCATCCGCAGCCGATCTCGAGCACCCGCTCGCCGCCGGAAAGGCCCAGGAGGTCGACGATCCGGTCGAGCTTGCGCTGCTGCGCGGTCTCCAGCGTGTCCCCCTCGGCGCGGATGGCCGAGGAATACTGCATGCCGCGGTCCAGCCAGCGCTCGTAGAAGTCGTTGCCGAGGTCGTAATGGAAGCTGATATTGCGCCGGCTTCCCTCCCGCGTGTTCCGCCGGCCGCGATGCTCGGCGCGCCTGAGGAGGCGCGACGCGAAAAAGCCCTGCGTGCGCGATCCGAGCGCGTCCTCGTTGAGCGCGAGCAGCTCGATCAGGGCCGGCAGGTTCGGCGACGACCAGTCGCCGGCCATGTAGCCTTCGGCAAAGCCGGTCGCGCCGCCCGTGAGCACGCGGCGCAGCGCGCGGATATTGGCGATCGCGATCGTCGCCTCGGGTCCATCCAGAGACCCCTTTCGCTCGACCCGGCTGCCGGCAGGCGTGACGACGACGAGACGGCCATGCTTCAGGCCCCGCGTCAGCAGGCGAACAAGCGGCCCGGCAAGGTCGGGCAGCAGTCGTGCGCCGATGCCTGGTCTCGATTCGATCATGCGCTCGCGTACCGACATGCGACCTCTCAGGCTTGTCTTTCGGGGATCAGGGTGACGGCGTCGGCCGGCGGGGCAGGGCGACTCGTCAGCGGCACGCCCTTCAGCCACAGCTTCAGCGCCTCGTAATGGATGCCGGCGATGACCTTCAGCGTGAGGAGGGGATGGCTCAGCAGGGCGCCGACGAGGCCGGCATCCGTCATCGGCCGGCGGAGGCCCGACATCGCGGTCGCGATCACGAGACCCTCGGCGTCGGAGCCGTTCACGCCGAGCGTCACCAGATCGTCCGGGACGCGCACCGTGAAGTCATAGGAGAGGTCCATGCCCATGAAGGGCGAGACATAGAACTCCTTGCGGCATCCATGACGAAGCATAGATCCGGCAGATGCGTCGTCGCCCGCCGGCGCGATATAGAAGTGCCTCTGTCCGAAGGTGTTGTTCACTTCGTAGACGACCGCCCCCAGCCTTCCATCCGCATGATGACAGAAAATGATGCTGATCGGGTTGAATACATAGCCGAGCACGCGCGGCATCGTCAGGATGCGCATCGGCCCCGCCAGCGGGTCGATGCCTGCCGAAACGAGCCGACGCTCGATCTGCTCACGCAGCGTGCCGCGCCCGTCGAAGCCGTGGTCGGCATCGTGGAAGGAGAGAAGGTTGAAGCGGTTTCGCGAGAAGACGCTGAGGCGTTCGTCGAGCGCGTCGATCTCGTCGAGGTCGAGCAGCAGCCAGAACACCCGATAGGTCAGCGCATGCCGGCGAGGCCGCAGGCGCCGGTGAGTGACCTTGCCGGTGAAGAGCGCCGAGGCGGCGCTCATTCGGCCGCCTCCGCGGGCATGATCGGCAGCGAAGCGGGTATCCGGCCGTTCTCGTTGGCGACACGCCAGGGACGCCGCACGCCGCCCAGCCGCTCGGCGACGGCAAGGCCGGACTGGAGCCCGTCCTCGTGAAAACCGGCGCCGAAATGCGCGCCGCAGAACCAGAGCCGCCGCCGACCCTGCATCGCCCAGAGCGGCGCCTGAGCCGCTGTCGCCGCCGCGTCGAGGATCGGATGCTCGTAGACCTCGCTGTGGACGAGCGTCCCGGAGCGCGGCGGACGCGGCGGATTGAGGGTCACGAAGAGGTTGCGTCCCGCGATGCCCTGAAGCTGGTTCATCCAGTAGGTCACCGTCAGCGCGTCGCCATGCTCGATATAGTTCCAGCTCGACCAGACGGCCTTGCGCTTCGGCATCAGGCTTTCGTCGAGATGCAGCGCCGCGAGGTTGCGGCTGTATTTGAACGCACCGAGCAGCGCGGCTTCCTCCCGGTCGGGGTTGTCGATGAGCGCCAGCGCCTGGTCGGCATGGGTCGCGAGCACGACGTGATCGAAGCTTTCGCTCCCTCCCCGCGAATCATGCACCGTCACGGAGTTGGCGGTTCGGATGATGCGGCGGGCGCCGCAGCCGAGGCGGAGCGAGCCGGCGAGCAGGGCGGCGAAGGCTTCGACATAGCGGCGGCTGCCGCCCTCCACCGTCCGCCATTCCGGGCGGCCCTTCACCAGCAGCAGCCCGTGATTGATGCAGAAGCGCACGAAGCCGGCGGCGGGATAATCGAGGATGCGATCGGCCGGCGCCGACCAGATGGCGGCCGCCATCGGCAGCAGATGATCGTCGCGGAAGGCGGCGCTGTAGCCCTTCATCGCAAGATATTGGCCGATGGTGGGGCCGTCGGCTACGCCTTGAAGATCGCGCGGGGCCTCGCGATAGAAACGCAGGATATCGCGCAGCATCGACCAGTAGGCCGGGCGGACGAGATTCGTCTTCTGCGCGAAGAGGCCGCCAAGCCCCGTGCCGGAATATTCGAGCCCGCCGCCGCGCAGCGAGACCGCGAAGGACATGTCCGAGGGCTTCGTCGCGATCTTGAGATGATCGAACAGCGCCGTGAGATTGGGATAGGCCGGCTCGTTATAGACGATGAAGCCGGTATCGACGGGCACGCAGGTTTCGCCGAGCTTCGCCGTCACCGTGTTTGAATGGCCACCGAGCCGGTCGCCGCGCTCATAGAGCGTGACCTCGTGACGGCTCGACAGCAGCCACGCGGCGGAAAGGCCGGAAATGCCCGAGCCGATCACCGCTATCCTGAGGCGCCGTCCTTCGTTCACGCTTGCTGCTCCATGGTCATCGTTGCTGGTGATGACACATACGGTCGCGAACGAGGATTGGATGCGTGATCCGAACGCGATATCCGTCCGTAAGAAGGGGCATGAGCCAGGATGTCGATCGACGCACGAGACGGCGGGCGGGGCAGGGGGCGTTGCTGATGCAGCAACCCGACTCGGCCGAGCTTGGCCGCCTCATCGAGGCGGTGGGATTGAACCGGGACCGGGCGGCCTTCGCCCGGTTGTTCCAGCATTTCGCGCCGCGGTTGAAGACCTATCTGATGCGGGCCGGCGCCGCGCCCTCGGCGGCCGAGGACTTCGCGCAGGAAGCGATGCTGACCGTCTGGCGCAAGGCGAGCCTTTTTGATCCGCGCCGCGCCGGCGCCTCCACCTGGGTCTTCACGATCGCCCGCAACCTGCGCATCGATGCGCTGCGCCGCGAGAAGCTCGACAGCCGCGAGCCGGATATCACCGAGCTGCCCGACGATCCGCTGACACCGGACGCGATTCTTTCCGGCGCCGACGACACGATCCGCGTCGGATCCGCGCTCTCGGCGCTCACCGACGATCAGGCCCGCCTGATCAAACTTTCCTATTTCCACGAAAAGGCCCATGCCGAGATCGCCCGCGAACTCGGTATTCCGCTTGGAACGGTCAAGTCGCGTCTGCGTCTGGCCGTCATCAAGCTCCGGAGCCTGTTGAGCGAGACGCAATGACGCGCATTGTCCATATTCCCGCAGAGGAAACCCTTCTCGCCTATGCCGCCGGGACGCTCCGCGCGCCGGAAGCGGCCGTGGTGGCCGCGCATCTGGCGCTGTGCCCCGAATCGGATCGCTTCGTCGCCGAACTTCAGGCTCTCGGAGGCGCGCTTATCGGCAGCCTGCCGCCGACCGCGCTCGCCGCCGACTCCCTTGGCCGCATGATGGCCCGCATCGACGCCGATGGCGGCGAAGCCGGCGCCGAGCTGCCGATGAACGACATGGCCGATCTTCCGGAGCCGCTCCGCCGCTACCCGCTCGGTCCGTGGCGCTGGCTCGGGCCGGGCACGCGAGTGCGCAGCGTCGGCGTGCCGAAGGATGGCGATTGCCGCGTGCTGATGTTCAGCATCGGTCCGGGCCGCAAGATGCCGCAGCACACGCATGACGGCGTCGAGATGACCCTTGTCCTCGAGGGCTCCTATCGCGACGAGAGCGGCCATTTCGGCCCCGGCGATTTCGAGGAGGCCGATACGGCGACGGACCATCAGCCCGTCGTCGATTCGGACGTTCCCTGCCTCTGCCTCGTCGCGCTCGACGGGCAGATCCGCCTGTCCGGCCTCGTCGGCCGCATGATCCAGCCCTTCGTCCGGCTCTAGCAGAGGGTCGGGCGGGGCTCCCACAGGAGCTTCCAGCCATGCCGGCCAATCTCGCGACGCTGCTTCTCGGTCTGATCGCGGCGGCGATCGTTCTCGTGCTTGCCATGACGGGCGCGTGGCTGGTCCAGCGTCGCACGGGCAATGCCGGATGGTCCGACGCCTTCTGGTCGTTCGGGACCGGTGCCGCTTGCCTGCTGGTGGCCCTGCTGCCGGTTGCGGAACGAGACTGGCCGACGACGCGCCAGCTGATCGTCGCTCTCGCCGCGGCGGTCTGGTCCATTCGCCTCGGCAGCCACATCGCCGCCCGTTCGTGGGCCGCGAAGGAGGAGGATGCGCGCTATGCCGCGCTCCGGCGCGAATGGGGCGCTGATTTCCAGCGACGCCTTTATGTTTTCCTGCTGATTCAGGCCGGTGCCGGCTGGCTGCTGACGCTGCCCGTTCTGGCCGCCGCGCAGAATCCGAGGCCGGTTCTCACCTGGCAGGACGTCCTGGCGATCGCCCTCTTCGCGGCCGCCGTCATCGGCGAGAGCGTCGCCGACCGCCAGATGGGCGCCTTTCGCGAGGCCCATGTCGGCGAACATGGCCGCATCTGCGACACCGGCCTCTGGGCATGGTCCCGCCATCCCAACTACTTTTTCGAATGGCTCGGCTGGTGCGCCTATCCGGTCATGGCGATCGGCCTCGGCTACCCGCTCGGCTGGCTGTCGCTGGTTGGACCGCTGCTCATGTACTGGCTGCTGGTCCATGTCTCCGGCATTCCGCTGCTGGAGCAGCACCTCGCGGCGAGCCGGCCGGACGCATTCCGACGCTATGCGGAACGCGTGCCGGCGTTCTTTCCCCGCCCGCCGCGGGACTGAGGCTAGAGCGCCATCCCGGTCCAGCGGCCGATCACCCGCATCGCGAAAACGGCGAGCAGCGCCGTGGTCCCGCTCAGCAGCGTTCCCCAGGCCATATCGATGACGGTGATCGTGGTGCCCCAGCCGCGCATCGTTGCGTAGTTGGTGAGATCGTAGGTGCCATAGGCGAAGAGGCCGAGCAGCGCGCCCGTGACGAAGACGCTCGTCGCCGTCTCGCCGCTCTTCAGAGCCGGCAGCACGGCGAACCAGACGAGGCCGGCCGCATAGAGAAGATAGAAGACGATGGCCGGTACCGGGCGGAAGCCGTCGATCAGCAGATCGCCGAGCAGCGGCCGGTAGATGCGCGATGCCATCGTTCCCAGCCAGACGCTGTCGATGGCGCCGAAGATCACGAGCGTGACGGCATAGGAAACGGGATAAAGCATGGGATCCTCTCTGGGGTTCCCACGAGAAACGAACGGCCGGCGGAACTGGATCGTTCCGCCGGCCGCAAAGTCGTGTCAGGTCCGCGCGAGGCGCGGGCGGAAGGCGCTTACCAGGAGCGCTTCATCCAGAAGTTGGCCGCCCAGGCGTCACCGTCGTTGTCGTCGGCGATGGCGCGGTCGATGTCGGCATGCGAGTACATGCCTTCGAACATCAGGTCGAGACCCGTGACCGGGGTCCAGCCGGTCGACGCGACGAAGCGGTAGGCGTCGATCGTGGTGTTGTCGAAGTAGCCGTCGCCGTCATAGGACGCGTAGCCGCCCGACACCGCCGACCAGACGGCCGGGGTCCAGACATGCTTGTAGGAAGCGAGGGCCGACCAGCTCGAGCCCGGAGCGACCGCCGCGTAGAAGTTCGAGTCGATCGAGTTCACGCCGTTGCCGACGAGACCGGCCACCGAGGTGCCGCCGGCGATGCCGGTGTAGGAGTTGGCATTGTCGCCATAGGCCGCCGTCACGAAGAACTTGTCGCCCTTCGAGAAGCTGTCGAGCGAGAATTCGGCGCTGCCGCCGACCGCCCAGCCGTCCTGCGCATCGTAGTAGTAGGGGTTGAGCGCCGTGCCGTTGCCGGTACGGTCGATCGCGTCGTTGACATAGGCAGCGGCGAGCTTCGTCGAGAAGATGCCCGAAGCGTAGGTCACGGCGCCGACGATGTCGGGGATGTTGTCCTGGCCGCCGAGAGTCTCGTCGCCCGGGGCAGCGCCACGGTCACGCTGATCCTCGATCGAGAGCGCGAGGCCGACGCCGTTCACGGCGTAGGTGAACTGGATGTGGTCGGTCTTGGTGTCCGAACCGAACGCGCCGGTGTCGGTGTAGCCACGGCCGAAGTCGAACAGCGAGGTGAAGCGGCCGGCCTTGACCGGACCGATCGAGAGCCAGGCGCTGTCGACATAGGCCGAGTTGGTGGCCGAGTTGATGATCTGCGTCGCCGACTGCGAGAAGTTGCCGGAGTTGCCGGTCTTGGCGCGGTAGTCGAGGAAGCCGGTGAGGTTGCCGTACTCGGTGACCGACGAAGCGGTCAGCTGGATCGAGGCTTCGGTGAAGAAGTTCGACCAGTTGCTGTTCGGGTAGATCGAATTGTAGATGCCGAAATCGGTGTCGCCGAACGACGTACCGAACTTCACGTAGCCGCCGACCTTGATGCAGGTGTCGGTGCCGGGCGAGTAGAAGAAGCCCTTTCCGAAGGCGTCGCAGACCTTCACATAGTCGACCGGCTCGGCGACCGTGAGATCCGCGGCCTGGGCGCTGCCGGCGGCGAAGATCGCCGCGGCCGAGCCGAGAAGCAGATGCTTGAAATTCATGTCTGACCTCTTCCTGAGGAAGACCCTCGGCATGAGCCGATCGAGGTCGGACAGCGGAAATCATCCGCCATCCAAGCTTATCGGCAGGCCGTGTGCCCCCATTTGCTATAGTCACCGGCCTTTTTAGCAGCCGTCGCCCGGAGCGACCCCTCGCATCGGGTTGAGCGGAGATTAGCCAGAGCGCTCATCACGGGCATGTGAAGACTTTGTCACAAAAGTGGCCCGCCTTTTACGACAGACCGCTGTTGCTCAAATGTCTCATGGCTGCCAGGCGGCCAGAATGACAGTAAAAAGACAAGCCGGTTAACAATACTGGACTGATGCAACTCGGTCCGGTGTAATGCTCGCGGCGCGCGAGTGAAGCCGCTGCGCTCGCCAAAGCCTCCTAATTGTGCTGTGTGACACCGCAGCCTCTTGCAAAATCTCGACAATGCTGAACAAATCACGCTGCGACGGGCAGGCGGATTTCGGGAGCAGGGATCTCCGCGGCCAGTCGGCGTGGGTTAACAGATTGGTCGGCTCGGCATGCGATCTCACGGTCGCGGGCGAGCAGATCTCCGGTTCGTCGTGGGAATGTCTGGAGCCTCGAGGGGTGGCTCCGGATTTGGTTGAGCAATGCTGCTCGCCGTGACTCGGGACGGAAGTCGGAATGCCAGCCGTTTTAAGGCCTTATCCAGCTTACAATCACGCCGCCCCGGCGGTGGTGTCTGCCTCGATAACGGGCATGGCTTCGGTTCGGACGCCGAAAAAAGGCGCTTGCCGGGTCGTGGGGCAGGGGTTACAAAACGTCCATGCTGCTCTGCACCGAAAATGGTGCGTTGCAAAAATCGGGCGATCCGCGGGGACTACCGATGTTTTTTGACGATTCCGCTCAGGCGCTTGCTCGGGACGTTCCGGCCGTTGGCCTTTTTCGCGGCGCGGAAAATGCTGCCGATCAGGAGGCCGTGCCCAGTGCTCGGTTGGCCAGGAAGGCCGCGGAGATCAACGCGTCGACTTTCAAGAGGTTGCTGGACGTCGTCGGGGCTGCCGGGCTTCTCCTGGTGCTGGCTCCGGTGCTCATCCTGATCGCGATCGCGGTCAAGCTTGAGAGCAAGGGTCCGGTTCTCTTCCGCCAGAAGCGCTATGGCGTCGGGCGGGAGATCTTCACGCTCATGAAATTCCGCTCGATGACTGTGATGGAGACGCATGGCGCCTTCAAGCAGGTCTCGGCGGGCGACAACCGCATCACGCGGGTCGGGGCCTTCCTGCGCCGGACGAGCCTCGATGAGCTGCCGCAGCTGTTCAACGTGTTGAAGGGCGACATGTCGCTGGTCGGGCCGCGCCCGCATGCGGTGCCGATGGACGATACCTTCGGGCGCATCCTGCCGAACTATGCCGACCGGCATCTCGTCCGCCCGGGCCTTACGGGCCTTGCGCAGATCGAGGGCCATCGCGGTCCCACGGATGCGATGAACAAGATCCAGATGCGGCTGCGCTGCGACCGCGCCTATATCCGCAAATGGACGCCGCTCTACGACGTCAAGATCCTTCTCTTGACGCCAACCTCGCTGCTGCACGCCAACGCCTTCTGAGGCGCGTGCTCCGGGGGAGCGCGTTTCTCCAAACAAGCGATATCGGGCCGCCGGTCTTTCCAGCCGGCGGCCTTTTTTGTGACGGCTGGCGATCAGAATCGGATCGGCATGCATGTTCCCTTCGTAATCCGGGCGATATAAACGGCTCGGCCACGATGTGCCGGGGAATCGCTCGCCGGGAGCGTGGAGTTCACGTATCGTGCCGGAATACCGGTTTGGCCGCGTGTCCGGGCAGTGAAGTGTGGGGGCGGAATGATCGTTGCGGATAAACATCAATCGGGTCGCGGCCGCGCTATGCTCGCCGGCGTTGCCCTCCTGGCGCTGGCCGGCTGCAACGACAAGAACGCCTATGTGCCGCCGCCGCCCATAAAGGTGACCGTGGCCAAGCCGGTGCAGCAGCCGGTGACGCTCTATATGGAGCTGACGGGCACGACCGACGCGATCAACCAGGTTGATCTCGAGGCGCGTGTTCAGGGCTTCCTGACGGGCATCAAATATACCGACGGCCAGGCCGTGAAGGCGGGCGACCTTCTGTTCACGATCCAGAAGGACACCTATCAGGCGCAGCTGGACCAGGCGCAGGGCGCGCTCGCCTCGGCCAAGGCGGCGCAGGAGAACAAGCAGCTCGAGTTCAACCGCCAGAACACGCTGGTTCAGCAGCAGGTCACCTCGGTCGCGAAGGCCGACGACGCCAAGGCGCAGCTCGATCAGGCGATCGCGGCGACGCAGCAGGCGCAGGCCGATGTCGAGGTGGCGCAGATCAATCTCGGCTACACCAGCGTCACGGCGCCCTTCGACGGCATCGTCACCAACCATCTGCAGGATGTGGGCGCGCTGGTCGGCTATACCGGCCCGACCAAGCTCGCGACCATCGTGCAGATGAATCCGATCTACACCTATTTCAGCGTCAACGAGCGACAGGTGCTGCTGATCAAGGAGGCGCTGACCAAGCAGGGGCGCACGCTCCGCGACGTGCACGACTTCCCGGTCGAGATCGGCCTCTCCGTCGATACCGACTATCCCTACAAAGGCGTGATCGACTACATCGCGCCGAATGTGGACCAGAACACCGGCACGCTGACGGCGCGCGGCGTCTTCGACAACAAGAACGCGGCGCTGCTGCCCGGTCTCTTCGCCAAGGTTCGCGTGCCGCTGCAGCAGCAGCCGGATGCGATCCTGGTCAACGACACGGCGATCGCGTCCAGCCAGGCCGGCAGCTATGTGCTCGTCGTGAATTCCGACAAGAAGGTCGAGCAGCGCCTCGTGAAGACGGGTCAGCTCGAAGGCCAGTTGCGCGTCATCACCGACGGCCTGACCAAGGATGACGAGGTGATCATCGGCGGCGGCATGCGCGCCGTGCCGGGCAATGTCGTCGATGTCGAGGACGGCCAGATGGCCGCCCCTCCGCCTCCGGGTCTGGCGCCGCCATCAGCGGCGGCTCCCGCCCCAGCGGATGCGAAGGCGCCGGCGGCTGCGGCGCCCGCGGAAACCAAGGCGCCCGACGCGGCTGCTGCCCCGGCTCAGCCGGCCGCGGCGCCCGCTGCGACTGCGAATCCCTGAGGCGAGGCCGGACAGCGACGTTCGGCGACCATTGGACGGACCGAGGGGGCGGCGCCCATGATTTCCAAGTTCTTCATCGAGCGGCCCGTTCTCTCGAACGTCCTCGCGCTCGTCATCGTGCTGATCGGCGCAGTGGCAGTCTTCACGCTGCCGATCTCGCAATATCCCAACGTCGTGCCGCCGACCGTCGTCGTGACGACGAGCTATCCCGGCGCCAGCGCCCGCACGATCATGGACACCGTCGCCCTCCCGATCGAGGAGCAGGTGAACGGCGTCCAGGGCATGATCTACATGCAGTCGACGAGCGCGAGCGACGGCACCTACAACCTGACCGTGACCTTCGACATTGGCACGGATCCCGACCAGGCGCAGGTTCTCGTGCAGAACCGTGTCGCGATCGCGCTCGCCTCGCTGCCTGAATCCGTCCAGGTCCAGGGCGTGAACGTGCAGAAGAAGTCGACCGCCGTCCTGCAGTTCATCACGCTCTTCTCGCCCGACAACACCTATGACGGGCTCTATCTTTCGAACTACGGCGTCATCAACATCCAGAACGAACTGGCGCGCATTCCCGGCGTCGGCAACGTCATCGTCAATGGCGCCGGCCCCTATGCGATGCGCATCTGGATGGACCCGGACAAGCTGCAGGCCTTCGGGCTGACGCCGACGGATGTCGTCGATGCGATCCGCAAGCAGAGCCAGGAAGTCACCGCCGGCATGACCGGCATGCCGCCGGCGCCCCAGGGGCTCAACTTCCAGTACACGGTGAACGTGAACGGCCGCTTCAACGACGCGCCGGACTTCGAGAACATCATCGTCAAGGTGAACAACACCAATGGCGGCCAGATCGTCCGCGTCCGCGATATCGGGCGCGTCGAGCTCGGCTCGCAGAGCTACAGCCACACCTCGCTGTTCAACAATGCGCCGACGGCGGCGATCGGTATCTTCCAGCTTCCTGAAGCCAACGCGCTCGGCGTCGCCGAAGCGGTCAAGGCGAAGATGGAAGAACTCTCCAAGGCCTTCCCGCCTGGCCTGCAATACGAGATCCCGTTCGACACCACGCGCTTCGTCTCGGCCTCGATCGACGAGGTCTACAAGACCCTGATCGAGGCGGCGATCCTCGTTCTCATCGTTATTCTCGTCTTCCTGCAGGATTGGCGCGCCGTTCTCGTGCCGGCAACGACCGTGCCGGTGACGATCATCGGCGCCTTCGCGGCCATGGCGGCGCTCGGATTCAGCGTCAACACGGCAACTTTGTTCGCCATCGTGCTGGCCATCGGCATCGTGGTCGACGACGCGATCGTCATCGTCGAGGGCGTGGCGCGCCATATCGAGGAAGGGAAGAGCGGACACGACGCGGCCATCAAGGCGATGGACGAGCTGTTCGGCCCGATCATCGGCATCACGCTGGTGCTGATGGCGGTGTTCCTGCCGTCGTCCTTCCTGCCGGGCCTGACGGGGCAGATGTACAAGCAGTTCGCGCTCGTCATCGCGGCCACGGCTTTCATCTCGGCCATCAACGCGGCGACGCTCAAGCCGACGCAGTGCGCGCTCTGGCTCCGCGCGCCGACGCCGCGCGACAAGCGCAACATTTTCTTCCGCGGCTTCAACCGCGTCTTCGACTGGTGCGAGAAGCGCTATGCCGGCCTGATCCGGCATATGGTGAAGGTCTCCTATCTGATGGTCCTCGCCGCGCTCATTCTCGTGGGCACGGCCTTCTGGGGCATGTCGCGCATCCCGACCGCCTTCCTGCCGATCGAGGACCAGGGCTATGTCGTGATCGCCGTGCAGCTGCCGGAAGGCGCCTCCCTGCAGCGCACCGACGCCGTCATGAAGCAGGTGTCGGCCGAGGCCAAGGCGACGGCGGGCGTCGAGAACGTCATCGCCATCAGCGGCGTTTCGGTGCTCGACAACAGCGCGACGCTGTTCAATTCGGCCGTGCTCTATGTCGTCCTCAAGGATTGGTCCGTGCGCGGGCCGGACGAGAGCCTCAAGGTCATCTACGAGAAGCTCACGGCGCAGCTGAACGAACTGCAGGATGCGACCGGCTATGTGCTGGTGCCGCCGCCGATCCAGGGCATCGGCAACACCGGCGGCTTCACGATGGAAGTCCTCGTCAAGAATGGCAGCTCGGATTTCCACCAGCTGCAGGCGGCGGTGACGGCACTCGAGCAGCGGGCTGCGACGCAGACCGGGCTGCAGCGCGTCAATTCGAGCTTCAGCGCGGCGACGCCGCAGCTGACGCTGAAGGTGAACCGCATCCTCGCCGAGACTCTCGGCGTCACGGTCGGCCAGGTGTTTTCGACCATCGAGGCCTATCTGGGTTCGACCTATGTCAACCAGTTCACCAAGTATAACAACGTCTTCCAGGTCTATGTGCAGGCGTCGCCCGAGAGCCGCGTCTCGCCGCAGGACGTGATGAACCTCAAGGTCCAGACCAAGACGGGCGAGATGGTGCCGCTCGGCACGCTCGTCTCTTTCGAGGATACCGAAGGTCCGCCGCTGATCACGCTCTACAATCTCTATCCGGCGGCGACGCTCGCCGGCGGCGCGGCGCCCGGCTTCTCCTCGGGACAGGCGATGAGCCTCATGGAGCAGATCGCCGACGAGACGCTGCCGCCGGGCTATGGCATCGACTGGACCGCGATGTCCTATCAGGAGAAGATTGTCGGCAACGACCTCTACTTCGCCTTCGGCCTCGCCATCGTGCTCGTCTATTTCGTGCTGGCGGGCCAGTATGAGAGCTGGCTACTGCCCTTCGCGGTGCTGCTCGCCGTGCCGCTGGCGCTGCTCGGGACGGTGATCGCGCTGACAGCGGTGGGAGCGGCCAACAATCTCTACACGCAGATCGGCATCATCTTGCTGATCGCTCTCGCCGCGAAGAACGCGATTCTCATCGTCGAATATGCCCGCGACAAGCGGAACGAGGGCATGGAGATCGTCGAGGCGGCGGTGGAGGCGGCAAGGCTGCGCTTCCGTCCGATCCTGATGACGTCCTTCGCCTTCATCCTCGGCGTGATGCCGCTCGTCTTCGCGACGGGCGCCGGCGCGGCGTCGCGGCGCTCGATCGGCATCTCGGTCGTCAGCGGCATGCTGGCCTCGACCTGCCTTGCGGTTCTGTTCGTGCCGTCCTTCTATGTCGTGATCCAGCGGCTGGCCGAGCGCGGCAAGAAGGGGAAGCCGGCGGCGTTGCCGCCGCAGGAGCCGATCGCGGCGGCCGAATGAGGCCGCCGTCGACGGAAGATCGACAAGGGGGAGGTTCGCATGTGGGGTCGTGACGAAATCGGTCTGGTTCGGCTGACGCTGCCGGCGAGGGGCTTCGTCGGCCCGGCCATGCTCGCGGTGGCGCTGCTGGCGGCGGCGCCGTCCTTCGCGCAGTCGACCAATCAGCAGATCGAGACCATGGAGCAGAAGCTCGATTCGAACGCGACGATCGATACGGCCGCGCTCGGCTTCCAGGATGATCTCGCCAAGCTCGAACAGTGCCAGTCCGCCTGCAAGCCGCTGATCGAGCAGATGATGGCGAAGTATCGCACCGATCCGAAATTCGGCGGCGATCCGAAGCTTGGTGCCTCCGATGCGACGCAACTCGCGGCGGCGCTCGCGAACGCCGCGGCGACGCTGCCCAAGGCCGAGGCAACCGCGATCGGCGAGCAGGTAACGACGTCGCTTGGCGCCGATGCCGGCGCGGCCTTCAGCTCCGCCTATGCCGCCACGACCGCGCCATACAATCCACAGTGAATTTGGCCGGCGGCATCGCGGCTGCGAACCGTCTGCCGGCGCTTGCAATGGCCACGATGTCCTGATCCGATAGGCGGGTCAGAGACATGCAGGGATTCCATGGCCTTCGATCTCATCGTCCGCAACGCGACGCTGCCCGACAGCCGGCCGGGCCTCGATATCGCGGTCGAGGGCGGCCGCATCGCCGCCATCGCGCCGTCGATCCAGGCCGAAGCGGGCCGGGTCATCGATGCTGAGGGCTATCTCGTCGCCCCGCCTTTCGTCGATTGCCATTTCCACATGGATGCGACGCTGTCGCTCGGCCTGCCGCGGATGAACCAGTCGGGCACGCTGCTCGAAGGCATCGCGCTCTGGGGCGAACTGAAGCCGCTCCTGACCCATGAGGCGGTGATCGAACGCGCGCTGCGCTATTGCGATCTTGCCGTCTCGCAGGGCCTCCTCGCGGTGCGCAGCCATGTCGATGTCTGCGACGACCGGCTGCTCGCCGTCGAGGCATTGATCGAGGTGCGCGAGAAGGTGAAGCCCTATCTCGACCTGCAGCTCGTCGCCTTCCCCCAGGATGGCTACTACCGCTCGCCCAATGCCGCGAAGAACCTCGAGCGGGCGCTCGACATGGGCGTCGACGTGGTCGGCGGCATTCCGCATTTCGAACGCACCATGGCCGATGGCGCCGCCTCGGTGCGGGCGCTGTGCGAGATCGCGGCGGAGCGCGGCCTGATGGTCGATCTCCACTGCGACGAGAGCGACGACCCGATGTCGCGCCATATCGAGACGTTGGCCGCGGAGACGCAGCGCCTCGGACTCCACGGGCGTGTCGCCGGCTCGCATCTCACCTCGATGCACTCGATGGACAACTACTATGTTTCGAAGCTGCTGCCGCTGATGCACGAGGCCGGCGTTTCGGCGATCGCCAACCCCCTCATCAACATCACCCTGCAGGGTCGCCACGACACCTATCCGCGCCGCCGCGGCCTGACGCGCATCCCAGAGATGCGCGCGCTCGGCATTCCGGTCGCGCTCGGCCAGGATTGCTGCATGGATCCGTGGTACGGGCTCGGCCAGGCCGACATGCTCGATGTCGCCAATATGGCGGTTCATGCGGTGCCGATGACGAGCCGCGAGGCGATCCGCTGGTCCTTCGACGCGGTGACCACCGTGCCGGCCAGGATTCTGGGGCTGGAACACTATGGTCTCGCGCCGGGCAAGAATGCCGATTTCGTCATCCTCCAGGCGCCCGATCCGATCGAGGCGGTGCGCATGCGTGCGCCCCGGCTGGCGGTCGTGCGCCGCGGCAAGGTCATCGCCGAGGCGCCGAAGCGCCTCACCCGGCTCGACCTCGCCGGGCGACCGTCCACGCTCGATCCCGCGTCCTATCGGCCTCATGTGTCGCACTGAGGGAACCCGCGGCGCCGGGCCAGGGTTGCCCGGTTGGGAAGGTGCTTGAACATGGGTCGATTCCGGATTCTGTCCTACAATGTCCATGCCTGCATCGGCATCGACAAGCTGCATGCGCCCGACCGCGTCGCGCATGTGATCGCCGCCTGCAAGCCGGACATCGTCGCCTTGCAGGAGATCGATGTCGGGCGTGCGCGCTCAGGCGGCATCGACCAGGCCCATACGCTCGCCCAGCTTCTCGGCATGAAGGCACACTTCAATCCGTCGACGCAGAACGGCGCCGAGCATTACGGCGACGCCATCCTGACCGCGCTGCCGATCCGCCGCATCCGGACCGGTCGCCTGCCAGGCTTCCATGACCGCATCAAGGTCGAGCCGCGCGGTGCGCTCTGGGCCTCGGTCGAAGTCGGCGGATCCGAAGTGCAGGTCGTGAACACCCATCTCGGCGTGTGGCCGCATGAGCAGATGCTGCAGCTGACGACGCTGCTCGGGCCGGAATGGCTCGGCCATCCCGAATGCCGCGATCCGGTCGTCTTCGTGGGTGATTTCAATGCGCCGCCCGGCCTGATGCCTTACCGGCGCCTGGCGTCGGAATTCACGGACGTGCAGAAGGAATGGGGAACCCGGAAGGCGAAGCCCACCTTTCCGGGTCGCATGCCGACGCTGCGCATCGATCATGTCTGGCTGCGCGGCCGCGCTCATATCGAGAATGTCGAAGTGGTGCGCACGCCGCTGTCGCGCGTCGCCTCGGATCATCTGCCGATCGTCGTCGATATCGACATTGCGTCGACCGAGGCGCGCCATCACGGTGGCCACACGCGACGCGCGCGCTGAAAAACGCAACAGCACTACGCATAAGAAGAGGCAGCCAATTCCTCGGCTGCCTTGGCCCGTCGGCTTAGCTGCCGCGGCTGAACCAGCCGAACAACCGGGTGCGGACCGGATGGACGCCCATCTTGCTTTCTGCGACGCGGCGGCGCTGCGGCTGCGGCAGCGGCGCACTGTTGAACCGGCTCAGATCCGTCATCAGCTGCTCGTAGCGGCCGAGGCCCGAACTGTTCATGTGGCAAAGCATCAGGGCGCCGGCGGCGAAACTCGACCCGAGGCCGAGATTGCGCGCGTCCTTGGGCAACCCGTTGGCGGCATTTCCAGTCGTGCGGTCCATGGTCTCCCTCCCGGCGTACGACGCTCGTCGTCCAACGCTCCAATGCAGGAGTCGTTCCAGTCGATGCGATGCGGGTGGCCAGCTAGAAATACGCCCGTTCCTGTCGAAAGTGAATGCTTTATTAACAGGAACCAGCTTCGCCTCTTTTTTACTCAAATCATGGCAAGATGACGACGCGGCATCGTGCCCCGGTCTCTTCGGCCTCCGCATGCGGCGGGCGGACGATGAGGCATCCGGCGCGGTGGAAGGCGGAGAGCATCGCGCTGTCCTGCCGCTCGATCGGCGTTGCGACGCGGCCGCCGTCATCGGCGATGCTGAGCCGGGCGCGGATATAATCCTGCCGGGCATCGTTGGCGCGGACAGGACCGCCGAGCGTGGCGCCCACGGTCGGATCCGCCTGCGGCAGCCCGAGAAGGGCTTCAACGAGGGGACGCAGGAAGAGTAAGGCGCAGACGAGGCTCGAGACCGGATTGCCGGGCAGGCCGAGCACGCGGGTTGCTCCGAGCCGTCCGAACAGCAACGGCTTGCCGGGCCGCATGGCGATGCGCCAGAAATCGAGCGCCATGCCGCGCTCCTGTAGGGCGTCGCGCACGAGATCGTGATCGCCGACCGAGGCGCCGCCGATCGTCACCAGCACATCGGCGCCCGTCGCGGCATCGATCGCGGCGGCCAGTGCCGCCCGATCGTCGCGAACGATGCCGAGGTCGCGGACCGTGCCGCCGAGGCTCTCGACCAGCGCTCCGAGGCCGTAGGAATTGGAGGCGACGATGCCCGACCCACCATCGCCGGAGCCGGGTGGCACCAGTTCATCGCCGGTGGCGAGGATGGCCACGACAGGTCTCCGGCGAACCGGCACAGTCGCGTGATCCAGCGCGGCGGCGAGCGCCAGCTGGCGCATGCCGAGCCGGATGCCGGGCTCGATCATTCGCTCGCCGGCGGAGAAATCGAGACCGCGCCGTCGGATATGCTGGCCCATTCGGACGGCTTCCCGCGCCTCGATCCGCCCATCGCCAATCACGGTCGCGTCTTCCTGCAGCAGGATGGCGTCGGCGCCCTCGGGGACGACTGCCCCGGTGAAGATGCGCACCGCTTCGCCGGCACCGACTGCGCCGGCAAAGGGATGCCCGGCGGGAGCAGCGCCGATAACACGCAGGGTCGCGGGAACGGTTGCGGCGTCGGCGGCGCGCAGTGCGTAGCCGTCCATCGCCGAGACATCCTGCGGCGGCTGCGTCCTCAGCGCATCGAGTGGTTCGGCGAGGACGCGGCCGGTCGCCTCGGCGAGCGGAACCCTTTCGATCGCAAGCGGCTCAACGCCGTCGAGGACGCGGCGGATCGCTTCCTCGACCGGGAGCAGGGGCTTCACGGCTCCGCCTTCCAATGGCCGGAGCGTCCGCCCTGCTTCTCGACGAGGCGGATCGGACCGATCGTCATGCCGCGATCGACCGCCTTCGCCATGTCGTAGATCGTGAGGCAGGCGACCGAGACGGCGGTGAGCGCCTCCATCTCGACGCCCGTCCGGTCGGCCACCTTGGTCGTCGCCCGCACGACGAGGCCCGGCAGGGCTTCGTCGGCCTCGATGTCGATCGTGACCTTGGCGAGCATGATCGGATGGCAGAGCGGCACCAGCTCATGCGTCTTCTTGGCCGCCATGATGCCGGCGATGCGGGCGGTGGCGAGGACATCGCCCTTGGCGGTCTGGCCACGCATGATGAGCCGCAGCGTCTCTTCCTCCATCCGCACCGCGCCTTCGGCAATCGCGGTGCGATGGGTCACGCCCTTGTCGGAGACATCGACCATCTGCGCGGCGCCGGTCTCGTCGAGATGGGTGAGGCGGGTCATCGGGCGATCTCCTTGCGCATGAAGACGCGCCGCTCGACCGGGATGCCGGCCGTCAGCTCGGCGCCATGCAGCAGATGAAAGGCCGGTCCCCAGTCACTCGGCTCGACGGGCACGAAGCCGCGCCGCGCATAGAATGGGCCGTTGAAGGGAACATCGGCGAAGGTCGAGAGCGTGACGGCGGGAAGGAGGCGGCGTTCCGCCTCGCTGTCCAGCGCCGCGAGCAGCGCGCCGCCGACGCCGCGGCCGTGATGAGCGGTCGCTACCGAAAGTTCGTAAAGATGCAGCGCGTCGTCCAGCACGCCGGCCAGCGCGAAACCGACCAAGGTCCCCTCGAACTCGGCCACGAGGGCGGCGCCCTTCGCCATGACGGCGCGGATGAACGCCTCCGACGAGACGCTGCCATCGGCGATAGCGTCCAGCCCCACCTCGCGGAAACGGGCGGCGGCGTCGCGCTCGATCGCCGGGATCAGCTCTACTTCGTCCGGCCGGAGGGCCCGGATCGTCGCGGTCATGGTCACGCGGCCGGGGTCAGCAAGGCGCGGGTCGCCTCCGCCACGTCCTGCTGGCGCATCAGGCTCTCGCCGACGAGATAGGTGTCGATGCCCGCCGCCCTGAGGCGGGCGATGTCGGCCGGCGTGAAGATCGCGCTCTCGCCGACGATGACACGGTCCTTGGGAATGCGCGGCGCCAGGCGCTCGGAAGTTTCAAGCGTCGTCTCGAAGGTGCGCAGATTACGGTTGTTGATGCCGATGAGCGGCGAGCGCAGCGCAAGCGCGCGGTCCAGTTCCTCGTCGTCATGCACCTCGATGAGCACGTCGAGGCCGTTCGCGATGGCCGCGTCCTCGATCTCGCGGGCCATGGCGTCGGGAACGGCGGCCATGATGATCAGGATGCAGTCGGCGCCCCAGACCTTCGATTCGAAGACCTGGTAAGGCTCGTAGATGAAATCCTTACGCAGCGCCGGCAGATCGACCGCCTCGCGCGCCGCCGCCAGATAGTCCGGTGCGCCCTGGAACCATGGACCATCGGTCAGCACGGAAAGACAGGCCGCGCCACCTTCGGAATAGGCCCGCGCGAGCGCCGGCGGGTCGAAATCCGGACGGATCAACCCCTTGGATGGGCTCGCCTTCTTGATCTCGGCGATCAGGGCCGGCCGGCTCTCGGCATGCTTGCGGCGGATGGCATCGGCGAAGCCGCGCGAGGGCGGTGCATCCTGCGCCCGCGCCTCCATCTCGGATGGGCGGATGCGCTCCTTGGCAAGCTCGATCTCGTCGCGCTTGGTCGCCTCGATCTTCTTCAGGATGTCGGTCATCGGTTCAGCCTGTTGTGACGGCGACGAGCTTGTCGAGGCGGGCGAGGGCGGCGCCGCTGTCGATCGACTGGGCCGCGCGCGCGACGCCGTCGGCGAGCGTGGCGGCCTTGCCGGCGACGACGAGCGTCGCGCCGGCATTGAGCAGCACCGTGTCGCGATAGGCGCCGGAGGCGCCGCCGAGCAGGGCACGCAGCGCCGCCGCGTTGTGGGCGGCATCGCCGCCGCGGATCGCCTCGGGTGGCGAGACGGGGAGGCCGACCTCTTCCGGCGTGATGACGAAGGTCTCGACAGCGCCCTTGTCGAGCGCCGCGACGTGCGTCGGCCCGGTCGAGGTGATTTCGTCGACGCCGCCGGCGCCGTGCACGATCCACGCCCGTTCCGAGCCGAGCGCCGCCAGCACCTCGGCAAGCGGCTCCAGCCATTCGGCGGCGAAGACGCCGACCAGCTGGCGGCGGACGCCGGCCGGATTGGACAGCGGCCCGAGCAGGTTGAAGATCGTGCGCGTGCCGAGTTCGACGCGGGCCGGGCCGACATGCTTCATGGCGGCATGATGTGCCGGCGCGAACATGAAGCCGATCCCGGCCTCGCGGATCGCGGCCGAGATCACGTCGGGCGGCACATCGACATTGACGCCGAGCGCCATCAGGACATCGGCGGCGCCCGACTTTGAGGAAAGCGCGCGGTTGCCATGCTTGGCGACGGGCACGCCGGCGCCGGCGACCACGAAGGCGGAAGCGGTCGAGATGTTGAGCGTGTGCGAGCCGTCGCCGCCGGTGCCGACGACATCGACCGCCTCCGCCGGTGCCTCGACCGTCAGCATCTTGGAGCGCATGGTCGCGACGGCGCCGGCGATCTCGTCGACCGTCTCGCCGCGAACACGCAATGCCATCAGGAAGCCGCCGATCTGCGCCGGCGTCGCGTTGCCCGACATGATGATGTCGAACGCCGCTTCCGCCTCGGCACGGGTGAGCGCCTGTCCGGCCGCGACCTTGGCGATATGAGCCTTGAACTCGCTCATGGCGTCAGGCCACCGATCGCGCCTGGCGGTGACGGGCGTTCCAGTCGCGCGCCAGATCGATGAAGTTCTTCAGCATCTGGTGGCCATGCTCCGAGGCGATGCTCTCGGGATGGAACTGCACGCCATGCATCGGCAGAGTCTTGTGCATGGCGCCCATCACGACGCCGTCGTCGGATTCTGCGGTGAGTTCCAGCACGTCCGGCATCGTCTCGCGGCGTACCTGCAGCGAGTGATAGCGCGTCGCCTGGAACGGGCCATTGATGCCGCGAAAGACGCTGCGGCCATTGTGGCGGATGGTCGAGATCTTGCCGTGCATCTGGCTCGGTGCCCTGACGACGTCGCCGCCCATCGCCTGGCCGATCGCCTGATGACCGAGGCAGACGCCGAAGATCGGGATGGTGTCGCCCGCCCGCTCGATCAGATCGAGGCAGATGCCCGCCTCGTTCGGGGTGCAGGGCCCGGGCGAGAGGACGATGCCCTCCGGATCGAGCGCGATCACTTCGTCGACCGTGATCTTGTCGTTGCGGCGAACCATCAGCTCGGCGCCGAGCTCGCCCAGATAATGGACGAGATTGTAGGTGAAGCTGTCGTAGTTATCGATGACGAGGAAGGACATGGCCGCTTCTCCCTACTGCCCGCGCCCGGCCTGGGAAGCGAACTTTACCGCTTCCTCGGCGGCGCGGAACAGGGCCCGCGCCTTGGCGATGCATTCCTGGTGCTCGCTCTCCGGCACCGAGTCGGCGACGATGCCGGCGCCGGCCTGCGCATACATGCGCCCATCCTTCACGATGGACGTGCGCAGCACGATACACGTGTCCATGGCGCCGTCGGCAGAGAAATAGCCGACGCAGCCGGCATAGATGCCGCGCTTTTCCAACTCCAGCTCGTCAATGATCTCCATGGCGCGCACCTTGGGCGCGCCCGAGACGGTGCCGGCGGGGAAGCCCGCGGCGAGCGCGTCCAGCATGTCGTTCGGTGCGGCCAGCCGCCCGACGACATTGGAGACGATGTGCATGACCTGGCTGTAATATTCCAGGAAGAACTTGTCGGTGACCTTGACCGAGCCGATCTGGGCGACGCGGCCGACATCGTTGCGGCCGAGATCGAGCAGCATCAGATGCTCGGCGAGTTCCTTCGGATCGGCGAGGAGTTCGGCGGCGAGCGCCTTGTCCTGCTCGCTCGTGGCGCCACGCCGCCGCGTGCCGGCGATCGGCCGGATCGTGACCTCGCCGTCGCGCACCCGCACCAGGATTTCCGGGCTCGATCCGGCGACGGCGAAGCTGCCGAAATCGAGGAAATAGAGGAAAGGCGAGGGGTTGGTGCGCCGCAGCGCCCGATAGAGCGAGAAGGGCGGCAGCGTGAACTCGGCCTCGAAGCGCTGCGACAGCACCACTTGGAAGATGTCGCCGGCCGCGATGTACTCCTTCGCCCGCGCCACCATCTCGAGGTAGCGCTCATGCGGCGTGTTCGAGACGACGTCGATGTCGAGATCGACCTCGGCCGGCTCGAAGGCGCGATGCAGCGGCCCCTCCAGCGTGTCGACGACGCCGGTCAGCCGTTCGACGGCGCGCGCATGCGCCTGCGCCGCGCTGATGCCGGGAACCGGGCGCACGGGTGTCACGACGGTGATCTCGTCCTTCACCGCGTCGAAGATCACCATCACCGTCGGGCGCATCATGATGGCGTCCGGCAGGCCGAGCGCGTCCGGATTGGGCGGCCCGAGATCCTCCATCTGGCGGACCATGTCATAGCCGAGATAGCCGAAGATGCCGGCCGACATCGGCGGCAGCCCTTCGGGGAGGTCGATATGCGACTCCGCGATCAGGCGGCGCAGCACGTCGAGCGATCCGCCCTCCACGGGTTCGAAGGCCTCGCGACCCGGCGTCACGTTGCGGTCGATCTCGGCCTTGTCGGCATGGGCGCGGAAGAGCAGGTCGGGCTCGATGCCGATCATCGAATAGCGGCCGCGCACGGCGCCGCCCTCGACCGATTCGAGCAGGAAGGTGTTGCTCCGCCCGGCGGAGAGCTTGAGCATGGCGGAGACAGGGGTCTCCAGGTCCGCGACAAGGCGGGTCCAGACGACCTGCGCCTTGCCCGATTCATAGTTGCGCGCGATCGTCTCTGGCGACGGCTCGATCAGCATGATGTCTGTCCGGTATCGGCGGGCGAAGCCCGCATCTGTGGCGGTATCGGCTCAGCCGCGCCGGCCCTTATGGGGGCCTTGATGCGCGGCGCAGTGCCCGGCTTCAGCCGGGCAAGGCGGTCAACGCCATCGCCACCCGGCATGCCAGCGGGCGTCGCCCTGCCAACGTGCATCGGCATCGCCCCGGCGCGCGGCCCGGTCGGCCGGCGCGATCGCAGCCGCCGCCATCCGCTGGTCGCGGACGGCTCGCTCGGCAATGCGGATGCGCTCGGTAGACATCGGTTCCTTCGTCAGCTTGCGCCGATCACGCGCTGCAGCGCCTGCTGATTGACCTTGGCGCCGAGCTCGTTCTGCAGCTCGCTGATATATTGCTGCAGGAGATCATTCTGCATCGCATCGGCAAGCTGCCGGGTCAAGGACACTTCCTTGGGGTCGTCCTTGACGAAGGGCGTCTCGGTCACGCTCTCGACCTGCAGCACGATCTGCTGGTCGGGCTCGACGCTGGCGACGGCGGCGGCATAGCCCTTGGGACCATCGAAGGCGGCCTTCAGCGCGTCGGTCGAGAAATCGGCCGGCGGCTTGCTGCCGCGCGTCTGATTCTCGTCCGTCTGGACGGTGAGGCCGAGCGACGCCGCGACGGCGTCCATGGTCTCGCCCTTCGAGAGGCGGGCGGCGGTCTCCTTCGCCTTCTCGGCGAGCTTGGTCGCGATCGTCGCCTTCTTCCAGGCGGCAGCGACCTGATCCTTGACGCTGTCGAGCGGACGGTCGGCGGCCGGGTCGATCGCCGAGACGGCGTACCAGACGGTCGTGTCGCCATCGGCGAGCGCCTGGTTGTCGATGCCGACATCGCTCTCGAACGCGGCCTTCAGCAATTGGTCCTTGGCAGGGAGGTCTGCGACCGGCTTGCCGTCGCCGTCATTGCCCGTCGCGTCGACATTCACGCTGCGCAGCGTCAGCTTGTTCTTGGTCGCGATCTCCTGGAGCGTGGCGCCGCCGGCCCGGGCATCCTCGATCGAATCGCGGACGCTGGAGAGGTCCTTGCGCGCCGCTTCGAGGGCGAGGTTCGACTTGATGTCGGCCTTGACCTCGTCGAACGGCTTCACCGTCGACGGATTGACCTCGGGGACCCAGAGCAGCACCGGCCCGAAGCTGCCGACGATCACGTCGCTGGTGCCGCCCGCGGGCAGCGAGAACGCCGCCTCGGCCACCTTCGGATCGATCAGCTTGTCGCGCGTCACCGTGCCGAGATCGGTGTCGGCGAGCTGGCGGCCCGTGCTCTGCACCACGCTTTCGAAGCTCGCACCGCCCTTGAGCTTGGCGGCCTGCTCGTCGGCTGTCGTCTGGTCGGAGAAGATCAGCTGGTAGACATGCCGCGTCTCGGGCGTCGTGTACTGCGCCTTGTCGGCGTCATAGGCCTTCTGCGCGGTGGCGTCGTCGATGTCCGACGGACGGGCGACGTCGTCCGGAGAGAGCGTCATGATCGCGATCTCGCGCAGTTCCGGACGTTTCCAGTCGGCCTTGTGGTCGTTGTAATAGGCCGTCAGCTGATCCGCCGTCGGCTCGCCGACATCGGTGATCAGCGAGGCCGGCATCACGATGTAGCGGATGGTGCGCGCCTCGGACTGGTACATATGGACCGCCTCGGCGAGCGTGACGGGAAGCGTGGCGCCGCCCGAGATGCTGTCGGCGAGCTGCTTGCGCCGCTCGACGGCGCGCCGCTCCAGCACATAGTCGTCCTCATTGAGGCCGTTGGCGCGCAGCAGCTGTACGAAATAGGCGCGATCGAAGGTGCCGGCGGCGCCCTTGAAGGCCGGGTCGGCGGCGATTTCCTTGACGAGCGTATCCTGCGAAACGCCGAGGCCGAGCGTCTCGGCTTGGTCGTCCAGCGCCGCCTCGGTGATGAGGCGCGCCAGCACGCGGTTCGGCAGGCCGAAAGCCTTGGCCTGGTCGGGAGTGATCTGCGTCCCGACCTGCTGGCTGAGATTCTGCAGTTCGCGGCGATAGGCGCGGTCGAAATCGACCACCGAGATCTCGGTATTGCCGACCTCGGCCACCGTATTGGTGCCGATACCGCTCAAGGCGCCCGCGACGCCCCAGACGCCGAAGGAGATGATCAGGATGCCGATCAGGATCTTCGCCACCGGACCGGAGGCGTGTTTACGCATGGAATCGAGCATCGGCATCCTCTGGTAGAGGCGGTTCGCCCTGGAGCCCGCCTTCGTCTTCGCCCCGATTTGGGGCGCGCGATCATAGAAAGGCGGTTTCGCCGGAGCAATAGCCGCAACAGCCGCCATCCGCGCTCTTTCCGCGGGGCGTGCCGCCTGCGCCGATCCTGCCCCTTGACTTGCCGCCGCCCGCTGACCGCATACAGGAGATAGCGAGCACACAGCGGAGGAAAAACGCGAAATGTCGAGGCTGAGGCCGATCGTCGTCGGCAACTGGAAGATGAATGGCCTGAAATCGTCGGTGGCCGAGTTCTCGCGCATCACCGAGGGCTACGACATCGGTCTCCGCGCCAAGACGGATCTCGCGATCTGCCCGCCCTTCACGCTGCTCTCGACCTTCGCGGTTGTGGCGCTCGGCTCGCGCGTCCTGATCGGCGGCCAGGACTGCCATCGCAGCCCGAGCGGCGCCCATACCGGCGACGTGTCGGCCGAGATGATCGCCGACACCGGCGCGACGCATGTGATCGTCGGCCATTCCGAACGCCGCGCCGACGACCTCGACACCAATGCCGTCGTGCATGCCAAGGCGCGCGCCGCGCGCCGCGCCGGCCTCGTCGCCATTCTCTGCATCGGCGAGAGCGAGGCGGAGCGGGACGGTGACAGGACGCTGGAAGTCCTGGAGGCGCAACTCGCGGCCTCGGTTCCCGACGGCGCGACCGCCGACAATCTCATCATCGCCTATGAGCCGATCTGGGCGATCGGCAGCGGCCGCACGCCGACGCTGGACGAGATCGCCGAGGCGCACGCCCATATCCGCCACCAGCTCGCGCTGCGCTTCGGCGACGAGGGCGAGGGCATGCGCATTCTCTATGGCGGCTCCGTGAAGCCCTCCAACGCCGCCGACATCCTGGCTGTCGAGAACGTCAACGGCGCCCTTGTCGGCGGCGCGAGCCTGCGCGCCGTGGACTTCCTCGGCATCGCGCACAGCTATCCCTGACGGAGACAGGAGGGGCTCCAGTGGGCCCCTCCGGCGGCCTCCTCTTGGTCCTTCGGCGGCGGCCACCCATATGAGGCGCGCCCGGGCACTGGCATCGCCCGGGTCGATCGTGTACAAGGCGCCGGTTTTCAGAAGCTTCCGATCAGAGTCATCGATGCAGACAGTCATCATCGTGATCCACCTGATGGTGGTCGTCGCGCTCGTCGCCGTTGTCCTCCTGCAGCGCTCCGAAGGCGGTGCGCTCGGCATCGGCGGCGGTGGCGGCTTCATGACCGCCCGTGGGTCCGCCAACGTCCTGACGCGCACCACGGCCATCCTGGCCGCCGCGTTCTTCGTGACGTCCATCGCCCTGACGCTGATCACGCGCTATGGCGACCGCCCGGCCTCGATCCTTGACCGGATCCAGAGCCAGTCGGCCCCGGCAACGACGCCGGCCTCGGGCAACGGCCAGGGTATCCTGAACCAGCTGCCGCCGATGAAATCGGACGGCACGGCTGCCCCGGCCGCTGGTGACGCGGCGACGCCTGCTCCCGCGACCGGCGCCGCTCCGGCGACGGGTCCGGCTCCGGCGACCGCGCCGGCGCCGACGGCTCCCGCCGCGCCGACGGTGCCCAGCACCAACTAGGCGCCTGAAAGACCAGGAATTCCGGGACGTCGCCGCCCCTTCGCGGCGACGTTTCGTTTGGGGCGGGGAAAACGCCGCCCGGAGCAATTCAGAGCCACAGCCGGCGCCTGCCGCGCTGTGGTTTGATCGAGCGAATCGTTCAATCGGAGGCTAAGGTAAGAGCCCATGGCGCGGTACGTATTCATCACCGGCGGCGTGGTTTCCTCGCTTGGCAAGGGCATTGCCTCGGCAGCGCTCGGCGCCATGCTGCAGGCGCGCGGCTACAAGGTCCGCCTGAGGAAGCTCGATCCCTATCTCAACGTCGATCCGGGCACGATGAGCCCGTATCAGCACGGCGAGGTCTTCGTCACCGATGACGGCGCCGAGACGGATCTCGATCTCGGGCATTACGAGCGCTTCACTGGCCGTCCGGCCTCGAAGGCCGACAGCGTCACCACCGGCAAGATCTATCAGGAGATCATCACGCGCGAGCGGCGCGGCGATTATCTCGGCGGCACGGTGCAGGTGATTCCCCATGTCACCGACGCCATCAAGGCCTTCGTCCTCTCCGGCAATGACGATGTCGATTTCGTGCTCTGCGAGATCGGCGGCACGGTCGGTGACATCGAGGCGATGCCCTTCCTCGAGGCGATCCGCCAGATCGGCAACGACCTGCCGCGCGACGACGTCGTCTATATCCACCTGACCCTGCTGCCCTATATCCCGTCGGCCGGCGAATTGAAGACCAAGCCGACGCAGCATTCGGTCAAGGAACTGCGCTCGATCGGCATTCAGCCCGACATCCTGCTGTGCCGCTCGGACCGCCCGATCCCGAAGGAGGAGCGGCGCAAGCTCTCGCTCTTCTGCAATGTCCGCGAATCGGCGGTCATCCAGGCGCTTGACGTCGCGCATATCTATGACGTGCCGACCGCCTATCACGCCGAGGGCCTCGACACCGAAGTGCTCGCTGCCTTCGGCATCAAGGATGCCCCGACGCCGGATCTGTCGCGCTGGAATGCGCTGACCAATACGATCCGCAATCCCGAGGGCGAGGTCACCATCGCCGTCGTCGGCAAATATACCGGCCTCAAGGACGCTTATAAGTCGCTCATAGAGGCGCTGCAGCATGGCGGCGTCGCCAACACCGTGAAGGTCAATATCGACTGGATCGAGAGCGAGGTCTTCGAGAAGGAGGACCCGGCGCCCTATCTCGAGCGCGTCAATGGCATCCTCGTTCCGGGTGGGTTTGGCGAGCGCGGCTCGGAAGGCAAGATCCTCGCCGCCGGCTTCGCGCGCCGCCGCAAGGTGCCCTATTTCGGCATCTGCTTCGGCATGCAGATGGCCGTCATCGAGGCGGCCCGCAACATGGCCGGCATCGAGAATGCGAGCTCGACCGAGTTCGGCCCGACCTCGGAGCCTGTCGTCGGCCTGATGACCGAATGGCTGCGCGGCAACATGCTGGAGAAGCGTCACGCCGCCGGCGATCTGGGCGGCACGATGCGGCTCGGCGCCTATGAGGCGAAGCTGGAGGCAGGCTCGAAGATCGCCGAGATCTACGGCTCGACCGACATCTTCGAACGCCACCGTCATCGCTACGAGGTCAATATCGACTACAAGCAGCGCCTCGAGCAGTGCGGCATGCATTTCGCCGGCATGTCGCCGGACGGCGTGCTGCCCGAGACGGTCGAACTGCTCGACCATCCCTGGTTCATCGGCGTGCAGTATCATCCCGAACTGAAGTCGCGGCCGCTGGCGCCGCATCCGCTCTTCGCCTCCTTCATCGCGGCGGCGAAGGAGCAGTCGCGGCTCGTCTGAGCGCGCGGCTTCGTCCCGCTCCCTGCATGACTCCCATGCAGGGCACGCTCTGGCGTTCCGCCTGCCGCCCCTCCATATTGGCGGCACAAGGGGAGAGGGAGAGACGCATGTCGGGTGTGGGCATCTTCATGACGATCGTGATCGGCATCCTGGCCGGTTGGATCGCATCGCGGACCATGGGCCGTCGCCATGGCCTGATCATCAATCTCATCGTCGGCCTCATAGGCTCGTGGATCGGCGCGATCCTCGCCTCGACTTTCAATCTCGTGCCGGAGCCGGGCTTCGTCGGCAGCCTCGTCGTGTCGACGATCGGCGCAATCGTCCTTCTCTTCCTGCTCGGCCTCTTCCGCCGCGGCTAACTCCGACCCGGAGCTTCCATGGTCGTCGTTCTCGATACGGTCACCGCGCCCGCAACCGCCAAGGATCAGGCAGCGAAAGACCGCCGTCCGCGTCATCCCGAGAAGGCGAACCGGCCGGACACGCCGCTCCTGCGCAAGCCCGACTGGATCCGCGTCCGCGCACCCGGCTCGCCCGTCTATCGCGAGACGCAGGACATCGTGAAGAAGAACGGCCTCGTCACCGTCTGCGAGGAGGCCGGCTGTCCGAATATCGGCGAGTGCTGGTCGAAGAAGCACGCCACCTTCATGATCATGGGCGACACCTGCACGCGGGCCTGCGCCTTCTGCAATGTGCGCACGGGCATGCCGGGGGCGCTCGACCGCGCCGAGCCGCAGAAGGTCGCCGAAGCGGTCGCCAAGCTCGGCCTCGAGCATGTCGTGATCACCTCGGTGGACCGCGATGATCTCGACGACGGCGGCGCGCGGCATTTCGCCGAGGTGATCCTTGCCATCCGCGCTGCGGCGCCCGGCACGACGATCGAGATCCTGACGCCGGACTTCCTCCGCAAGCCCGGCGCGCTCGAAACCGTCGTCGCCGCCAAGCCGGATGTCTTCAACCACAATCTCGAGACCGTGCCGTCGAAATATCTGAAGGTCCGGCCGGGTGCCCGCTATTTCCATTCGCTGCGGCTCCTGCAGCGGGTGAAGGAGCTCGATGGCGACATGTTCACCAAGTCCGGCATCATGGTCGGGCTCGGCGAGGAGCGGAACGAGGTCCTCCAGCTCATGGACGATCTGCGCGTCGCCGATGTCGATTTCCTCACGATCGGCCAGTATCTGCAGCCGAGCCGCAAGCATCACCCGGTCATCCGCTTCGTCGAGCCGGCGGAGTTCAAGTCCTTCGAGACGATCGGCTATGCCAAGGGCTTCCTGATGGTCTCGTCGAGCCCGCTGACCCGCTCGTCCCACCATGCCGGCGAGGATTTTGCGCGTCTGCGCGCCGCGCGCCAGGCGCAGCCGCGCGGCTGATCCGATGCCGAAATACGATACGGAGCGCCGCGTCTCGCATTCCGCCGAGGCGATGTTCGACCTCGTGGCGGACGTCTCCAAGTATCCGGAATTCGTGCCGCTCTGCGAGGCCTTGACCGTTCGCGGCCGCCAGACCTCCGGCACGCGCGAGGTGCTGATCGCCGACATGACGGTCGCCTACAAGATCGTCCGCGAGACCTTCACCACCAAGGTCGTGCTCGACAAGGCGGCCGGAACCATCAGCGCCGAATATCTCGACGGCCCGTTCAAGCATCTCGACAATCTCTGGACCTTCACCCCGGACGGCCCCGACCACTGCCGCGTCCGCTTCGCGATCGACTACGAATTCCGCTCGCGCGCCCTTTCGATGCTGATGGGCAGCGTCTTCGACAAGGCCTTCAGGAAGTTCGCCGAAGCCTTTGAGAAAAGGGCGGATGTCGTCTACGGGAAGTCACCGCCGAAGTCCTGATCTTTAGCTCTCGCTGAGCCGCCTCAGCATCGCCAGCGCGTTGGCGACCGTGTCGTGGCGGACGCCGGAGCGGTCGCGGCCGGCGAAGACGTGGGACTCATGCACCGCCTGGCCGCCGCGGCGCATCGCCGCGAAATGGACGAGGCCGACCGGCTTTTCCGCCGAGCCGCCGCCAGGACCCGCGATCCCGGTGACTGCGACGGCGAGATCGGCATCGGATTTCGCCAGCGCGCCGACCACCATCGCGAGCGCCACTTCCTTGCTGACGGCGCCGACACGGTCGATCAGCGCCGCCGGCACGCCGAGCATCGCCGTCTTGGCGGCGTTGGAATAGGTGACGAAGCCGCGGTCGACCACGGCCGACGAGCCGGCGATCTCGGTCAGCGCGCCGGCGATCAGCCCGCCGGTGCAGGATTCGGCCGTCGCGATCGTCAGCTTGCGCTCGGTGCAGAGGCGGATGAGGTCGGCTGCGGCCGGCATCAGGGGCGTGAGATCGGTCATGGCGCGCTCAGCTCTCGAAGGGGAGGCGGATGGTGGCGGTCGCGATCGCCGCGATGCCCTCGCGGCGGCCGACAAAGCCGAGCTTCTCGTTGGTCGTCGCCTTGACGGCGACGCGGCCTGGCGCGATGCCCGCGATCTCGGCGATCCTCTCGCGCATCGCGTCGCGGTGCGGGCCGATCTTCGGCGCCTCTGCGACGATGGCGAGGTCGAGATTGACGATCCGCCCGCCGCGCGCCGAGACGAGGTTGACGGCATGAGCGAGGAAACGGTCCGAGGAGGCGCCGCGCCACTGCGGATCGGAGGGCGGGAAGTGGCTGCCGATATCGCCCTCGGCGATCGCGCCGAGCAGCGCGTCGGTCAGCGCATGCAGCGCGACATCGGCATCGGAATGGCCGGCCAGCGTCTTCTCATGCGGGATTCGGATGCCGCCGAGCCACACGGCATCGCCATCGGTGAAGGGGTGCACGTCATAGCCGGTGCCGACGCGGGTCTCGCCAGCCTCGAGGAGTGCTTCGGCCTGCAATTGGCGGTCGGCCATCGCGATATCCTCCTGGCTGGTCAGCTTGATATTGCCGCGAGCGCCGGCGACGAGCCGGACCGGGATGCCGGCCCATTCGGCGAGCGCCGCATCGTCGGTGACTTCGATCCCGGCGGCGGCGGCGCGGCGATGGGCCTCGAGAATGACATCGAGATGGAAGCCCTGCGGCGTCTCGGCCGCGAAGAGCTGGTCACGCGACACCGTGCCGGCGACGAACCCCTCGGCATCGCCGCGCTTCAGCGTATCGGTGACCGGCGAGGACGGCCCGATTCGTGGCGAGGGCGTCGATCACCCGCGTCACGAGTTCCTCGGAGGCGAAAGGCCGGACCGCGTCATGGATGAGCACGGCGTCGGGCGCCTGCGCGGCCAAAGCCTCGAGCCCCGCGAGAACCGACGCCTGGCGCGTCGCGCCGCCCATGACCGGCGGCAGCAGGCCTTCGAGGCCTGCGACGGCCTCGCGATAGAGGGCTTCGTCGTCGGGATGGATGACGACCGCCACATGTTCGACACGCGGATGCGTGAGAAACAGCGCCGCCGAACGGGCGAGCACGGCGCGGCCGCCAATCATGCGGTATTGCTTCGGGAGCCCTCCGCCGGCGCGCACGCCGCGGCCGGCGGCGACGATCAGGGCGGCGATCCGGCGCGGCGGATGAGGGCTCGGCATGGCGTCAGGTCCGGTCTCGGCGGCGCCGTTGCGGCGCGCGGCGCGGCATGGATCGGAGATTTCGTTCAGCTTCGCAACAAGTCTCTTGCCGCCGCACAATCCCTGACTAATATGTGGGCAGAGACCTGCATGCCTATTCGGTAGTCAATTGATCGAAAACTCGACCTGCCTGCGCCGCCTGGCCGATCCGCTCGCGATCGGCGGGGTGACGATCGCCAATCGCGTGCTGCTGGCGCCGATGTCCGGCGTTTCCGACCGGGCGTTCCGCCGCGTCGCGGCCGCGCATGGCGCGGGGCTCGTCGTGTCCGAGATGGTGGCGAGCGAGGAGCTTGCCGGCGGCAATCCCGAATCGGCGATGCGTGCCGAGGCGACCGGCAATTCGCTGCATGTGGTCCAGCTCGCCGGCCGCGAGCCGCACTGGATGGCAGAGGGCGCTCGCGCCGCAGCCGATGCCGGCGCCCATATCATCGACATCAATATGGGCTGTCCGGCCAAGCGCGTCACCACGGGCTATTCCGGCTCGGCGCTGATGCGCGATCTCGACCATGCGCTGACGCTGGTCGAGGCGACGGTGACGGCGAGCCTGGTGCCGGTCACGCTCAAGATGCGGCTCGGCTGGGACGAGCGCAGCTTGAATGCGCCGGAGTTGGCGCGCCGCGCCGAGGCGGCGGGCGTCGCGATGGTGACGGTCCATGGCCGCACGCGCTGCCAGTTCTACAAGGGCTCGGCCGACTGGAAAGCGATCCGCGCCGTCAAGGAGGCGGTGTCGATCCCGCTCATCGCCAATGGCGACATCCGCTCGCCGGCCGAGGCCGAGGAGGCGCTGCGCCTTTCGGGCGCTGACGGCGTCATGGTCGGACGTGGCGCCTATGGCCGTCCGTGGCTGCCGGGGGCGATCGCCGCGTTCGCGGCTACCGGCGCGATGCCCGAGGCGCCGTCGGGCGAGGCGCTCGCCGCGCTGCTGCTCGGCCAGTATGAGGAAATGATCGCGCTCTACGGGCCGATCCTCGGCATGCGCAATGCGCGCAAGCATCTCGCCTGGACGCTGGAGACGCTGGAGGAGGGCGCTGTCGATCCCGCGCTTCGCCAGGCGATCATGACGGAGACGCGGCCGGCCAAGGTCATGCAGATGCTTGGCCGCCTCATCGCCGACGCTCCGGTCAGGAGGGCGGCATGAACGCGCGCGAACCCGGCCCGCGCAAGGCCTCCGACATGGCGGCCTCGCTGCTCCTCGACGCCTTGCCCCATCCCGTGCTGCTGGTCGACGAGAAGGGCCACGTCTCTGAAGCCAACAGCGCCGCGCAGGATTTCTTCCAGGTCTCGACGGCGATGCTGCGCCGGCAGCCGATCGCCAGCTTCGTGCCCTTCGGCAGCCCGCTGCTGGCGCTGATCGACCAGGTGCGCATGCGCGGCGCCGCGGTCAACGAATATCGCGTCGATGTCGGCACGCCGCGCAATGGCAGCGAGCGCATCGTCGACATCTACGCTTCGCCGATCCTGGAGCAGCCGCAGCATGTCGTGGTCATGCTGCAGGAGCGCACCATGGCGGAGAAGATCGACCGCCAGCTGACCCATCGCGGCGCCGCCCGCTCCGTGACGGGTCTCGCCGCCATGCTGGCGCATGAGATCAAGAACCCGCTCTCCGGCATCCGCGGCGCGGCGCAGCTGCTCGAATCCTCCGTCGACGACAATGACCGCGCCCTGACGCGTCTCATTACCGACGAAGCCGACCGCATCGTGAAGCTGGTCGACCGCATGGAGGTGTTCTCCGACGAGCGGCCGATCGAGCGCGACCCGGTCAATATCCATGTCGTGCTGGAACATGTGAAGCGGCTGGCCCAGTCGGGCTTCGCGCGGCACATCCGCATCGTCGAGGAATATGACCCCTCGCTGCCGCCGGTCTATGCCAATCGCGACCAACTCATCCAGGTCTTTCTCAACCTCGTCAAGAACGCCGCAGAGGCGATCGGCGACGATGCCGATGGCGAGATCCTGCTCACCACTGCCTTCCGCCCCGGCATCCGGCTGTCGGTGCCTGGCTCGGCCAACCGCGTGACGCTGCCGCTCGAATTCGCGGTGCGCGACAACGGTCCCGGTGTCCCGCCCGACATGCTCCCCCATCTCTTCGATCCCTTCGTCACGACCAAGACCAACGGCACGGGCCTCGGCCTTGCCCTGGTCGCCAAGATCATCGGCGACCATGGCGGCGTGATCGAATGCGAATCCCAGCAGAACCGGACGATCTTCCGCGTTCTGATGCCGGCTTTCCCCGGCGCCCTGCCTCCAGACAAGGATGAATGAGATGCCGATCGGCAACATTCTCGTCGCCGACGACGATGCGGCGATCCGCACGGTGCTTAACCAGGCGCTGTCGCGTGCCGGCTACGAGGTCCGCCTGACCTCCAACGCCGCCACTTTGTGGCGCTGGGTCAGCCAGGGCGAGGGCGACCTCGTGATCACCGACGTGATCATGCCGGATGAGAACGCCTTCGACCTCCTGCCGCGCATCAAGCGGGCGCGGCCGGAGCTGCCGGTCATCGTCATGAGCGCGCAGAACACCTTCATGACGGCCATCCGCGCCTCGGAGAAGGGCGCCTACGAATATCTGCCGAAGCCCTTCGACCTGAAGGAACTGATCTCCATCGTCGGCCGCGCGCTGGCCGAGCCGAAGCAGCGCCGGCAGGATACGCGCGCCGACGAGGCGGGCGAGAATATCCCGCTGGTCGGCCGCTCCCCGGCGATGCAGGATATCTACCGCGTCCTGGCCCGGCTGATGCAGACCGACCTCACCGTCATGATCGCCGGCGAATCCGGTACCGGCAAGGAGCTGGTCGCCCGCGCGCTGCATGACTATGGCAAGCGCCGCAGCGGTCCCTTCGTCGCGATCAACATGGCTGCGATCCCGCGGGATCTCATCGAGAGCGAGCTGTTCGGCCACGAGAAAGGCGCCTTCACGGGCGCGCAGGCCCGCTCGGCCGGCCGCTTCGAGCAGGCCGAGGGCGGAACGCTGTTCCTCGACGAGATCGGCGACATGCCGATGGAGGCGCAGACGCGCCTTCTGCGCGTGCTTCAGCAAGGCGAATACACGACGGTCGGCGGCCGCACGCCGATCAAGACCGATGTCCGCATCATCGCGGCGACCAACAAGGACCTGCGCGTCCTCATCAACCAAGGCCTCTTCCGCGAGGATCTCTTCTTCCGCCTGAACGTCGTACCGATCCGCCTGCCGCCGCTCCGCGAGCGCTCGGAGGACATTCCCGATCTGGTGCGCCACTTCTTCGCGCTGGTCGAGAAGGAGGGACTGCCGCACAAGCAGATCGAGACAGCAGCGATCGAGCGGCTGAAGCGCTATCGCTGGCCGGGCAATGTCCGCGAGCTCGAGAACCTGATCCGCCGTCTCGCGGCGCTCTATCCGCAGGACACGATCACCGAGAACATCATCGAGACCGAGCTCGACCAGCCGGCGATCAATCTGCAGCCGTCCGAGACGGCGACCGAGGACACGCTGTCGGGCTCGATGGAGCGGCACCTCGCCGCCTATTTCTCCGGCTTCGGCGACAATCTGCCGCCGCCCGGCCTCTATCACCGCATCCTGCGCGAGGTCGAATATCCGCTGATCTCGACCGCTCTGGCGGCCACCCGCGGCAACCAGATCAAGGCGGCCGAACTCCTCGGCGTCAATCGCAACACGCTCAGGAAGAAGATCCGCGACCTCGACGTCCAGGTGATCCGCTCGACGCGCTAGGAGGCTCGGCCGGGCTGGCTTGCGGCCAGCCCGCATCGCTCTCCTCGTCCGTCAGGCGGCGGTCATGCTGCCCTCGAGCACGAGGTCGACCGTCGCCATTCGGCCGGTCGTATAGGGCTGACTGCGAATGACGCGGGGAACCCTCACGCGCTCGTCACCCTCATAGAGCGCCCGCACCGCGGCGAAATTGCTGTGCTCGTCGCGAAGCAGCGTGGCGATTTCGTCGAGAAGAGCGGCATCGACAGGATCGGGCGATGCGTCGAAGGGCATCGTCGCGTTCAGGCCCCAGATGTCGAAGGTCAGCATCTCGTGCTTGTTGATGGCCGCGAAGTCGCGCACCAGTTCCCATCGCACGCACCAGCCGCCCCGGAAATCGGGCGCATAGCCGAACATCGCCGGATCGAGCGCACCCGCGCGAATCCCGCGCCAGGCAGCGTCGGCGCTGATGAAACGGGTCTCGTCACCGCAGCGCTGCAGCGTGTCCGGGTCGAAGCGTTCCCAGTGGCCGCCGGCCTCATCCCAGTACTCGCAGATCACATGCGACTGGCTGTGGCCTTCCTGCAGATAGGATGCGAAACCGTGCCGCGTGCGCGCTGGCACGGACCGGTGTCGCAGGATAGAGCAGAGCAGCGTTGCGAAGTGCCGGCAATCGACGACGAGCCGCTGCCCGATATCGCGCTCGACCTCCCAGCCGAGCGCGCCGGCCTCCTCGGTCCTCTGCAACAGCCGCGCGACGGGCCGCGTCTCGATGTCGGCGCGCCGCCGCTCGTCGAGAGTCAGTCCGGCCGCCGCGATCTTCCAGTTGTGGATGAGCACATTGTGCAGCAGCGGGCCGATCTCGGCGGGTGCGGAGGGAAGCTCGTCGAACACCGCCGCATGCTCACGCGGATCGGTGATGGCGCTTTGCTCTCGATAGAAGTCCAGCAAGTCGAGGCTCTCGGTCATGCGTCGCTCTTCCAGGATGTCGGCGCGTTACGCCAGCGTTGATGTCAGTGTGGCCCGAGCAGGAGCACGGCGCACCAGATATCGGAACCGATCGATGTGGTCGGCGGGACCGGACGTGTCGCTTTCGCCCCGATCGAGGCCGGCCGGCGAAGATGGAGCGCTCGGCAATGAGCGCCGATCTCGTGGCGACGCAGCCCGACATCGCCAAGCAGGTCATCGCTCAGTCCTGACAACTCCTTGACAGCGCAGTGGCACCGCCAGTGTGCCTTGGCGACGGCAGCGGCGGCGGCCAGCTGGACCCATAGCCATTTGGTGCAGTTTTCAAACGCCATGCTGTCGCCCTTGACTCGTTCGGTGCCTTGTTTCTCCTTTGGTTAGTGAGTAGCGGTCGCAGATGCGACGATCGGGCAAGCTACAGGTGTTGCGAAATGAAAACGCAAGAGCTTGGCTGGGATGATTTGCGGCTGTTCCTGGCAGTCGCGCGATCCGGCGGATTGCGGGCCGCGGCGAGCGCCGCGCGGCTGAGCCCGGCCGCCTTGGGCCGCCGGATGACGGCGCTCGAACGCGACTTCGGTCATGCGCTGTTTGATCGATCCGCTTCAGGCTACGAGCTTACGGCAGCGGGTCGCGACTTGCTGGAGCGGGCGCGCGAGGTCGAAGGCGCCGTCCGTGCATTGGAGCGGTGGCGGGAGGGGGTGAGCGGCGAGCGCATCGTCCGTGTCTCGGCCGGCCCGCTCCTCTCGGAATTCCTCGCCTCTGTCATCGGCAACATCTGGTCTGCCGGAAAGAGCATGCGGATCGAGTTCGTCACGACCTCGGCCAATCTCGACATCGAACGCCGGGCCGGCGACATCGATTTCCGTCGCGAGCAACCGCTTGAGCCGGGCGTCGCCCGGCGCCGTCTCTGTACGATGGCCTATGCCCTCTATTCCGGCCGCCGCCGTGTGAACGGAATCGCGGCTGGCTTGTTCGTCGGCATCGGCGGTGACGCCGCCCACCTGCCACATGCGCGCTGGCTCGAGGCGCATCATGGCGATCGGATCGGCGTCAGCGGCAATGATCTCATTGCCGTCCGCCGGCTCGTCGCTTCCGGCGCGGGCCTCAGCGTGCTGCCGTGCTTTGCCGGCGATCGCGATCCTGATCTGGTCAGAATTGGACCGCTGATCGCGGAACTCGCGCATCCGCTCTGGATGGTGACTCACCAGGAGGAGCGCCATCAGCCGAGCGTGCGCGCCGTCATCGAAAGGGTCAGCGGCGTCATCATCCGCCATCGGGCCCTGTTCGCAGGCGGGCCGCGAGCGTCTGATGGTGATGCCAGGCTGGGCATCGCCTGATGGCGGCCGCGCTGTTGCCGGTCCGCCACAATGCTGTTGCAATTCGGTCTCAGTGTGCCGGTCATGTCACGAATCGGACACAGAGGCCGCTGTTGCGGTCGTGAGATGGGCGGTCGCAGCATGGGCGGTCTTCGCGCTGGCGTGCCCTCATCGTGAGCGCAGCGGCCGAAAGTCCCATGCCTGCCGCCTCGCCGCGGCCGAGCCGACGCCGGCTGACCATTCGCGGCGCCGGCTATGTCACGGTGCTGTTCGCGCTGACCAGCGCCTGCGCCAGCTTCTTCGTCCTCATGGGCCTGACGCCCATCCAGCCGACGGATTCCGTCGTTTTCTGGGCGCTGGCGATCAACGGCTTCCTGACCTTCCTGCTCGTCGCCGAGACGGGCGTCGAGGTCTGGATGCTGATCCGGGCGCGGCGGCGCGGCCGGGCGGCGGCGCGGCTGCATATCCGCATCGTGCTCCTGTTCTCGATCGTCGCCGTCGTGCCGGCTGTGATCATGGCGATCATAGCCAGCATCACGCTCAATCGCGGCCTCGATCACTGGTTCTCCGAGCGTACGCGGGCGATCGTTGACACGTCGCTCTCGATCGCGCAGGCCTATGCCGAGGAACATGCGAAGACGCTGCGGGTCGACATCCTCGGCCTCAAGGGCGATTTCGAACGCGCGCAGACGCTGCTCGCTCGCGATCCGGACCAGTTCCAGAGTTTCATGAACTCGATCGCCGCGCTGCGGGGCATTCCGGGCGTCTATCTGCTGAAGCCCGACGGCTCGCCGATCGCGCAGGCCGAGTTCCAGTTCTCGGGCAATTTCCCCGGTCCGCCGCTCGACGCCATGCGGCGCGCGCAGCAGAGCGGCAACGAGCCGGTGCTGATCTCGCCCGGCGCGACCAATGTCGTCGGCGCGGTCGTCAAGCTCGAGAACTATAAGGACGTCTATCTTTACATCGCCCGCGAGATCGACCCCAAGGTCATCCGCTATATCGCGCAGACCAGCGCCAGCGTCGACGAATACAAGAACCTCGCCGCGACCCGGCTCGGGGTGCAGATTGCCTTCGCGGTCCTCTATCTCGGCCTCGCCCTGGTGCTGCTGCTTTCCGCCATCTGGCTCGGCATCGGCTTCGCCAATCGCCTCGTCGCGCCCATTCGCGTGCTTATCGACGCCGCCGACGAGATCGGGCAGGGCAATCTCGACGTCACCGTGCCATTCCGCTCCTCCGACGGCGATCTCGGCGCGCTCGGCGCGACCTTCAACACCATGACGGCCGAACTGCGCAGCCAGCGGGCCGAACTGATGACCGCGAGCGAGCAGATCGACGCCCGCCGCCGCTTCTCCGAGGCGGTGCTGGCCGGCGTCTCGGCCGGCGTCATCGGCGCCGATGCGCGCGGCTTCGTCACCATCGCCAATCGTGGAGCGCTGCGCATGCTGGGCTCGGGCATCGGCTCGGTGGTCGGCCGGCCGGTGGTCGAAGTGGCGCCGGAGCTTGCTTCGGTGATGGAGGCAGCGGTTGCCGATCCCGTGCGGCTCGAGCATCGCGACCAGATCTCGCTGCTCCGCGAAGGGCGCGACCGCACCATCAATGTCCGCGTCACGACCGAGGATGCCGGACGCGAGCAGCGCGGCTACGTCATCACGCTCGACGACATCACCGATCTCGTGACGGCGCAGCGCAGCTCCGCCTGGGCGGACATCGCCCGCCGCATCGCCCACGAGATCAAGAACCCGCTGACGCCGATCCAGCTTTCGGCCGAGCGGCTGAAGCGCCGCTTCGGCAAGAACATCACCGAAGGGCGCGACGTCTTCGACCAGTGCACGGACACGATCATCCGCCAGGTCGGCGATATCGGCCGCATGGTCGACGAGTTCTCGTCCTTCGCCCGCATGCCGAAGCCGACCTTCGAGGAGCGCGATATCGGCGAGGCCGCGCGCGAGGCGGTCTTCCTGCAGGAAGTGGCCCATCCCGAGATCGCCTTCGTGGTCGATCTGCCGGAGGCGCCGCTCACCGGCCGCTTCGATCCGCGCCTGATGTCGCAGGCGCTGACCAACATCGTGAAGAACGCGACCGAGGCGATCGCCGCCGTCCCCGACGAGGAAAAGGGCCGGCAGGAGATCATCGTCCGCGGCCGCATCGAGGGCGATAGCAACATCGTCGAGGTCATCGACACGGGCATCGGCCTTCCGGCTGAAAACCGTCACCGCCTGCTGGAGCCCTATATGACGACGCGCGAGAAGGGCACCGGCCTCGGCCTCGCGATCGTCAGCAAGATCATCGAGGAACATCACGGCCGCCTCGAACTGCTCGATTCCCCGGCCGTCGCCGAAGGCGGCCGCGGCGCGATGATCCGCCTGACTCTCCCACATGTGTCGGCGGCGCCTTCGCCCACCGCTCCCACGTCGGTGGCGGCGCAGCCCGAACCCGCATCTCCCGAAGCCTGAAGAAGACGGAACCCCATGCCTTCCGACATTCTCATCATCGACGACGAAGCCGATATCCGCGGCCTCGTTTCGGGAATCCTCGAAGACGAGGGTCACGGCACCCGCACGGCCGGCGACACCGACAAGGCGCTCGCCGAGATCGCGATGCGCCGGCCCAATCTCGTCTTTCTCGACATCTGGCTGACCGGCAGCCGCATCGACGGCCTGACGCTGCTCGACATGATCAAGGCCCAGCATCCTGACCTGCCGGTCGTGATGATCTCGGGCCACGGCAACATCGAGACGGCCGTCTCGGCCATCAAGCGCGGCGCCTATGACTATATCGAGAAGCCCTTCAAGGCTGACCGGCTGGTGCTGATCGCCGAGCGGGCGCTGGAGGCTTCCAAGCTCCGCCGCGAGGTCAAGGAACTGCGCGAGCGCGCCGGCTCGACGCATGCGCTGATCGGCGCCTCGGCGGCGATGAACCATCTTCGCCAGACGATCGAGCGCGTGGCGCCGACCAACAGCCGCATCATGATCTCGGGTCCCTCGGGCTCGGGCAAGGAGACGGTGGCGCGCACCATCCACGAATTGTCGCACCGCGCGTCCGGCCCCTTCGTGGTGCTCAACGCCGCGACGATCACGCCCGACCGCATGGAGCACGAGCTCTTCGGCACCGAGAGCGGCAGCGGCCCGCGCAAGATCGGCGCGCTGGAAGAGGCGCATGGCGGCACTCTGTATCTCGACGAGGTCGCCGACATGCCCCGCGAGACGCAGGGCAAGATCCTGCGCGTGCTGATCGACCAGAATTTCCTGCGCGTCGGCGGCACGACCCGCGTCAATGTCGATGTCCGGATCATCTCCTCGACGGCGCGCGATCTCGAGCGCGAGATCGGCGAGGGCAGCTTCCGCGAGGACCTTTTCCATCGCCTCTCGGTCGTGCCGCTGCGCGTTCCCGCGCTCGCCGAGCGTCGCGACGACGTGCCCTCGCTGGTGCAGCACTTCATCGAGCAGATCTCGCACACGACCGGCCTGCCGATCCGCCAGGTCGGCGACGACGCACTGGCCGTCCTGCAGGCGCATGACTGGCCCGGCAATATTCGCCAGCTGCGCAACAATATCGAGCGGCTGCTGATCCTCGCGCGCGGCGACGAGAACCAGATGATCACCGCCGACATGCTGCCGCCGGAAGTCGGCGAGATGCTGCCGACGACGCCCAATCGCGGCGGCGAGCATCTGATGAGCCTGCCGCTCCGCGATGCGCGCGAGATCTTCGAGCGCGAATATCTGACGGCGCAGGTCAACCGCTTCGGCGGCAATATCTCGCGCACGGCGGAATTCGTCGGGATGGAGCGCTCGGCGCTGCATCGCAAGCTGAAATCGCTCGGCGTCGGCTGAGCAGATCACCCTTCATCGCCACCGGAAGAAAGCCGAAATGTCGCGCATCGCCTATGTCAACGGCCGCTATGTCCGCCACGCCGAAGCCGCCGTCCATATCGAGGATCGCGGCTACCAGTTCGCGGACGGAGTCTACGAGGTCTGCGAGGTGCGCGGCGGCCGCCTGATCGACGAGACGCTGCATATCGATCGCCTGGAGCGCTCGCTCGGCGAGCTCAGGATCGCGATGCCGATGAGCCGGGCGGCGCTCGGCGCGGTTTTGCGCGAGACGGTGCGGCGGAACGGCGTCCGCGACGGCATGGTCTACCTCCAGGTGACGCGCGGCGTCGCCCCGCGCAACCATCCGTTCCCCGCGCCCGATACCGCGCCCGGCATCGTCGTGACCGCGAAGAGCGTCGCGCCGTCCTTGGGCGACAAGCGCGCCGAAGCGGGCATCGCGGTCATCAGCGTTCCCGACAATCGCTGGGAGCGGGTCGATATCAAGACCGTCGGGCTGCTGCCGAACGTCATGGCCAAGCAGGCGGCCAAGGAGGCCGGAGCCTATGAGGCCTGGTTCATCGACAAGGACGGCAATGTCACCGAGGGCTCGTCGACCAATGCCTGGATCGTGACGGCCGATGGCACGCTAGTCACCCGCCCGGCCAACGCCGGCATCCTGCGCGGCATCACCCGGACGGTCATCCTCGAACTCGCCGCGAAGCACGGGCTGAAGGTCGAGGAGCGCGCCTTTTCGCTCGACGAGGCGAAGCGCGCCCGCGAAGCCTTCATCACCGCGGCGACGACGCTGGTGATGCCGGTCGTGAAGATCGACGAGGCGGTGATCGGCAACGGTGCGCCGGGCTCGATCGCGGCCGATCTGCGTGCCCGCTTCCACCAGCATGCCGAGACCGCACCGCGCTGGTCGCGCGGGTGCTGATGCGGCATTGCGGCAAGGCTTTGCGATCGCCACATTTTGGGGCGTGACGGGCGGCGCTCCAGCATGCAGACTACCAGCGGCCCGCATCGCGGAGCCTTGGGAGCGATGCGCCGGTCCGGCGTGTCGATCCCCAACAACATCGAGACGTGAGACAAAAGATGGCGGATCGCGCGCAAAACCTTCAGGACACGTTCCTGAATCATGTCCGAAAGAGCAAGACTCCCCTGACGATTTTCCTCGTCAACGGTGTCAAACTGCAAGGTATTGTGACCTGGTTCGATAATTTCTGCGTGCTTCTGCGCCGGGATGGTCATTCGCAGCTTGTTTACAAGCATGCGATTTCCACCATCATGCCCGGAGCGCCTGTGCAGCTCTTCGAACCGGGCGACGATGCCTGAACGGGCGGTGGCCCGAAAGCGATATCATTGTGAGTGACGAGATCGAGTTTCCGGACGACGACGCCGACCACGAGGCCGGCGCCGTTACCGAATCAACCGAACGCGAACCGGATCGGACCGTGGTCCTCGTGCCGATCCGTTCGGCGCGCGGCAAGCGCGCGGCCGGCGAGGGCCCGTCCATCAAGCGCAGCCCGCAGGCACGACTGGAGGAGGCCGTAGGCCTCGCCAAGGCGATTTCGCTCGACGTCGTCGCGGCGGACAATGTCCCGCTGGCGCAGCCGCGGCCGGCGACCCTGTTCGGCAGCGGCAAGGTGGAGGAGATCGCCGCGCTGGTGAAGGAAGAGGGCGCGGGGCTTGTCTTCGTCGACCATGCTTTGTCGCCGGTGCAGCAGCGCAATCTCGAAAAGGCCTGGTCGGCCAAGGTCATCGACCGGACGGGCCTCATCCTCGAGATTTTCGGCGAGCGCGCGCAGACGAGAGAGGGCCGCCTGCAGGTCGAGCTGGCGCATCTCAACTACCAGAAAAGCCGCCTCGTCCGGTCCTGGACCCACCTCGAACGCCAGCGCGGCGGCTTCGGCTTCCTCGGCGGCCCCGGCGAAACCCAGATCGAAGCCGACCGGCGCGCCCTGCAGGAGCGCATCTCGCGCATCGAGCACGAGCTGGAAACCGTAGTGCGCACCCGCCGCCTGCAGCGCGAGAGCCGCCGCAAGGTGCCGCATCCGATCGTGGCGCTGGTCGGCTACACCAATGCCGGCAAGTCGACGCTGTTCAATACGCTGACCGATGCCGGCATCTTCGCCGAGAACCTCCTTTTCGCGACGCTCGACCCCACGCTGCGCCGGCTCAAGCTGCCGCATGGCACCGAGATCATCCTCTCCGACACGGTGGGCTTCATCTCCGACCTGCCGACCCATCTCGTCGCCGCCTTCCGCGCGACGCTGGAAGAGGTGATCGAGGCGACCCTTATCCTGCATGTCCGCGACATCGCGCATGAGGACAGCGAGGCGCAGGCGAGGGACGTCGAGCAGGTGCTCGGCCAGCTCGGCATCGAGATCGGCAAGAGCGAGCGCATCATCGAGGTCTGGAACAAGATCGACCTCATGCCGCCCGATGCCCGCCCGGCCGCCCATCCGACGGCGGAGCCGGGTCGACCGGCGATCGTGCCGATCTCGGCATTGACCGGGGAGGGCATCCCGGCCCTGCTGCAACTCGTCGAAGACCGCATCACGCAGGACCGGCCGGAATTCGTCGTCGCCCTCTCAGGCGCCGATCTCGGCAAGCTGCACCGTCTCTACGAACTCGGCGAGGTCCTCTCCCGCGAGGACGACGCCGAAGGCGTCACCCACGCCGTCCTCCGCGTACCGGACAAGCACGAACACGCCTTCCACGCAGAATTCCCGCAGGCGCGGCCGATGCGGTGAGTGGTCGGTCGAGTGCGGGGGTCAGGCCCCCTATTTCGAGAACTCGATCTGAAGAAAGGTCGAGTTCTGTGCTTCGATCCTGGCGAGCCCAACCTTGCCGTCTGTGCGGCTGATGCATCGCTCGCCTTCGAGATGCCCGATCGTCTTGTTTGGCAGGGTCAACACATGGACGACGCGGCTGCCGTCGTCGATGAAGGCCAGTCCGTTCCAGTTCTCATCGATCCATTCGTCCCTCGGGTCGTAACGGTAGCCTCGCAGGGGTTTGCCGAGATAGCGGGGAAGGACCCTCGAGGGAAACGAGTAGGGATCGAGTCGGCAAACGATGTCCCAGTCCTCTTGCGGCCGGAGCGTTGCGATGGGCACGGGGCTCGACGGCAGCGCGAGGAGGCGGGCTTCAATGGCGCGCGCATCCGCCGAGGGACGGCCATAGGCGGCCATCCAGGCGCCCGCCGCCACGTAGCCAACCATCCCGACGGTCGCGAGACCCAGGGCTGCAATTATCTTTACCAGCCAGCCTCCTGCCATCGCCGCACCTGTCAGCTCGGCAATGGCGGAGCGGCGGCCGTGTCGCGCGGGCGGATCTCGACGGTCATCGCTTTGATCCGCTCATAGAGCTTCATCTCGCGGGCGTAGGGCCACCAGTCATAGAGCAGCAGCTCCGCCGGTCGCCACAGGCTGACCCAGCCGGCGATGAGGAAGCCTTCGCCGAACAGGCGGCCCTGCAGCGTGTAATGCGAGAAGACCTGCTCCGACAGCGTCGAGAGCAGCAGGCAGACGGCCCAGGCGATGAAGCCGATGCGCAGCGCCCGCTGGCCCTCGATCCGCGTCTCCCGCACCTTCTGGCGCGACAGCCGCTTCTGGACGTCGCAATAGGTGGCGATCGCCACTTTGAGGCGTTGCGGCAGGTCAGGCGTGATCTGGTCGGCCGGCAGATGGAGCACGATCCGTTCCAGCGGCGGCGCGGCCCGCGGCCGCGCCTTCATCGTGTCCATCAGCTGGTCGATGCCCGACTCGTCGATGCTGTCGCCCCGGAACGGATCGAGGCTCGGCGCCTCGAAGAAGTTATGGATATCCGTCAGATAGAGCGCGGCGTCGCGGTCGGTGACCACGGTCATGATGCGTTTTGCGCCTCCACGGCAGCGAGCGTCGTCATGTTTGCGACGCCGCGCGAGGTCACCGACGGCGTCAGGATATGCGCCGGCTTGGCCGGGCCGAGCAGCAGCGGCCCGACATGCAGCGCGTCGGTCATGACCTTCACGACATTGAGGGTGATGTTGGCGGCGTCGAGATTGGGGAAGACGAGGAGGTTCGCCTCGCCCGAGAGCTTCCCGCCCGGCATCGCCTTCTCGCGCAGGAGTTCCGAGAGCGCGGCGTCGCCATGCATCTCGCCGTCGACCTCGAGCTCGGGCGCGCATTCCCACAGAAGCTCGACGGCGCGCCGCATCTTCTTGCTCGATTCGGTGTCGTGCGAACCGAAATTGGAATGCGAGAGCAGCGCGACCTTCGGCGTGATGCCGAAGCGGCGCACCTGCGCGGCCGCGAGCTGCGTCAGCTCGGCGATCTCCTCGGCGGTCGGGTCGACATTCACATAGGTGTCGGTGAGGAAGGTCGTCGATTCCGACGAGATGAGGAGGCTCATCGAGGAGAAGCGGTGGTTGCCGGGCTGAAGCCCGATCACGTCGCGGATGACGCCGAAATGGTTGCGGAACTGGCCTTCGAGGCCGCAGAGCAGCGCATCGGCCTCGCCGCGGGCCACCGCCAGCGCGGCGATGACGGTGTTGTTGGTGCGCACCAGCGTGCGCGCCGCCTCGGGCGTCACGCCCTTGCGCCCGGTCTTCTCCAGATAGAGATCGACATAGTCGCGATAGCGCGGGTCGTCCTCGGGATTGATGACCTCGCAATCCT
>Ga0209930_1000810_pt1 | contig 61341 bp, 56 predicted proteins | sample ThiBiot_500_biof_2_FD_183948 | JGI IMG/M metagenome (GOLD analysis project Ga0209930, IMG submission 183948) | Wastewater bioreactor microbial communities from Cape Town, South Africa - Thiocy_cont_500_biof (SPAdes) | ecosystem: Engineered > Bioreactor > Thiocyanate-remediating >...
GTCAGAAGTTCCGGCCGCCGGAGCGGCCGCCGAGCAGGCGGCGATTGCCGCCGCGCGCGAGGCGATCAACGCCAAGCTCACTTATGCCGTCGGCAAGAACGCGGTGACGGCGAGCGACCGCGACTGGTTCCTCGCCACGGCGCTCGCGGTGCGCGACCGCATGGTCGATCCGTGGATCGCCTCGTCCAAGGCCACCTACGCGACCGGTGCCAAGCGCGTCTATTACCTGTCGCTGGAATTCCTCATCGGCCGCCTGCTCTTCGACACGATGAACAATCTCGGCATCACCGAGACCTTCCGTGCCGCGCTCGGCGATCTCGGCGTCGACATCGAGAAGCTGAAATCGGTCGAGCCCGACGCCGCGCTCGGCAATGGCGGCCTCGGCCGTCTCGCCGCCTGCTTCGCCGATTCCATGGCCTCGCTGTCGATCCCGGCCTATGGCTACGGCATCCGCTATGACCACGGCCTGTTCCGTCAGGTGGTGAAGGGCGGATGGCAGCAGGAATATCCCGAGAACTGGCTGTCCTTCGGCAATCCCTGGCAGTTCGAGCGCCCCGAGGTTGTCTACGACATCCAGTTCGGCGGTTCCGTCGAGGCGATCATGCAGCCCTCGGGCCTGCCGCGCTATGTATGGCACCCCTCGGAGACCATCGAAGCCGTCGCCTATGACACGCCGATCACCGGCTGGCGCGGCCGCCATGTCAACACGCTGCGCCTCTGGTCGGCGCGCGCCGTCGATCCGCTGCGCCTCGACGCCTTCAATTCCGGCGATCACATCGGCGCGCTGGTCGAGCAGGTCCGCGCCGAGGCGATCTCGAAGATCCTCTATCCGAGCGACGAGACGCCGGCCGGCCAGGAACTGCGCCTGCGCCAGGAATATTTCTTCGTCTCGGCTTCGCTGCAGGATCTCGTCTACCGCCATATGCGCACCTATGGCGACATCCGCTCGCTCGCCGACAAGGTGGCGATCCAGCTCAACGACACCCATCCGGCGATCAGCGTCGCCGAACTGATGCGCATCCTCGTCGATCTCAGGGATATCCCCTGGGAAGAGGCGTGGGACATCACGACCCGCACCCTCGGCTACACCAACCACACCCTGCTGCCCGAGGCGCTGGAGACCTGGCCGGTGCCGCTCCTGGAGCGGCTTCTGCCGCGCCAGATGCAGATCATCTACCTCATCAACGCCATCCATCTCGAGAAGGCCAAGCATGTCGACGGCGCCGATGACGGCTTCCTGTCGTCGGTGTCGCTGATCGACGAGGCCGGCGGGCGGCGCGTGCGCATGGGCCATCTCGCCTTCATCGGCTCGCATTCGATCAATGGCGTGTCGGCGCTGCATTCGGATCTCGTCAAGGAGACGATCTTCCGCGATCTGGACCGCGTCTATCCCGGCCGGATCAACAACAAGACCAACGGCATCACCTTCCGCCGCTGGCTGCAGGGCGCCAATCCGGGCCTGACCCGCCTTCTCGTCGAGACCTGCGGGCCGGACATCCTCGACGACGCCACCGGCCTCGCGCGCCTCGTGCCCCATGCCGGCGACGCCGCCCTGCATGACAGCGTCGGCACCGTCCGCCGCGCCAACAAGGTGGCGCTCGCCCGCGTCATCCGCGACCGGCTCGACATCCGCGTCAACCCGAACGCGCTGTTCGACGTGCAGATCAAGCGCATCCACGAATACAAGCGCCAGCTGCTCAACATCGTCGAGACCATCGCGCTCTATCAGGCGATGCGGGCCCAGCCGCACAAGGAATGGGTGCCGCGGGTCAAGATCTTTGCCGGCAAAGCAGCGGCCAGCTACCACATGGCGAAGCTGATCATCAAGCTCGCCAACGACGTCGCGGCAATGGTGAACAGCGACCCGACGGTGCGCGACCTCCTGAAGGTCGTGTTCCTGCCGAACTACAATGTGAGCCTTGCCGAGATCATCATTCCGGCCGCCGATCTCTCCGAGCAGATCTCGACCGCCGGCATGGAGGCGTCCGGCACCGGCAACATGAAGCTGGCGCTGAACGGCGCGCTCACCATCGGCACGCTCGACGGCGCCAATGTCGAAATCAAGGAGCATGTCGGCGACGACAACATCTTCATCTTCGGCCTGACGACGCCCGAAGTCGCCGAGCGCCGGCGCCAGGGCATCGACGCCTCGGCGACCATCGCCGCCTCGCCGCGGCTCGCCCAGGCGATCGAGGCGATCGAGAGCGGCGTGTTCTCTCCGGGCGACCCCGGACGCTACGCGGCACTGACCACGGCGCTGCGCCATCACGACTACTTCCTGGTGACGGCAGATTTCGAATCCTACTATGCAGCCCAGAGAGACGTTGACGCGTTGTGGCTGGACAGAGCAGCATGGTGGAAAGCGAGCCTCACGAACACGGCTCGGGTCTCCTGGTTCTCCTCGGACCGCACGATCGCGGAATATGCCAAGGATATCTGGAACGTACCCGTGAAGCTGGCCGGATGAGGTTCGCAATGCGGGAGGCGTGATGGCTGGGTGGCGTGCCGATGAAGTCGATGTCGGAAATCTGATCGCGGCGCGCCACGGGGATCCATTCTCCCTGCTCGGCCTGCATGAGACGCGTGCGGGAATGACGGTGCGAGCCTTCGTTCCGCATGCGGAGAGCGTGGCGATCGAGACCCTCGAGGGCGAGCCGGTGGCGACCCTCGAGCGGCGCACCGGCACGGATTTCTTCGAGGCGCTGATCCCGGGCCGCGCCCGCCGCTTCCTCTATCGGCTGCGCGCGTCGAATGCCGGCGGCAGCTGGTCGCTGATCGACCCCTATGCCTTCGGCCCCGTCCTCGGCCCGCTCGACGATCATCTGCTCGTCGAGGGCACGCACCGGCAGCTCTACGAGAAGCTCGGGGCGCATGTGATGACGCATGGCGGCGTTCCGGGCGTGCATTTCGCTGTCTGGGCGCCCGAGGCGCGGCGCGTCTCCGTGGTCGGCGACTTCAACGACTGGGACGGCCGCCGCCACCAGATGCGCAAGCGCGTCGACAGCGGCATCTGGGAGATCTTCGCGCCCGAGATCGGCGAGGGCACGATCTACAAATACGAGATCGTCGGCCCCGACGACGTGGTGCTGCCGCTGAAGGCCGATCCCGTCGGCTTCGGCAGCGAACTCCGCCCCTCGACCGCCTCGGTGGTGGCCAGGACCGACGCCTTCGCCTTCGACGACGCCGACTTCATCGCCGGCCGCGGCCAGGGCGATCCTCGCCGCAAGCCGATGTCGATCTACGAGGTTCATCTCGCCTCATGGCAGAAGGCCGATGGCTGGCGCTTCATGAACTGGGACGAGATCGCCGACCGGCTGATCCCCTATGCCGCCGATCTCGGCTTCACCCATCTCGAACTCTTGCCGATCACCGAGCATCCGCTCGACGCGTCCTGGGGCTATCAGCCGATCGGACTCTTCTCGCCGACGGCGCGCCATGGCGATCCGGCCGGCTTCGCCCGCTTCGTCAATCGCGCCCATCAGGCCGGTCTCGGCATTATCCTCGACTGGGTGCCGGCGCATTTCCCGACCGACCAGCACGGCCTCTCCCATTTCGATGGCCGGCCGCTCTATGAATATGCCGATCCGCGCCGCGGCTTCCATCCCGACTGGAACACGGCCATCTATGATTTCGGCCGTCGTGAGGTGGCTAACTTCCTCGCCGCCAGCGCGCTCTACTGGCTCGACCGCTACCATGTCGACGGTCTGCGCGTCGATGCCGTCGCCTCGATGCTCTATCTCGATTATTCCCGCAAGGCGGGCGAGTGGCTGCCCAATCCCGATGGCAGCAACCAGAACCACCAGGCGGTCGGTTTCCTGCAGACCACCAACAAGCTGGCTTATGGCGAGCATCCCGGCACGATGACGATCGCCGAGGAGTCGACCTCCTGGCCGGGCGTCTCGCGCCCCGCGCATGAAGGCGGCCTCGGCTTCGGCTTCAAGTGGAACATGGGCTGGATGCACGACACGCTCGACTACATGTCGCTCGATCCCGTGTTCCGCCGCTTCCATCACGACAAGCTGACCTTCGGCCTGCTCTACGCCTTCTCCGAGAATTTCGTGCTGCCGCTCAGCCATGACGAGGTGGTGCACGGCAAGGGCTCGATGCTCGGCAAGATGTCGGGCGACGACTGGCAGCAATTCGCCAATCTCCGGTCCTTCTACGGCTTCATGTGGGCGCATCCCGGCAAGAAGCTCATCTTCATGGGCCAGGAATTTGCGCAGCGCCGCGAGTGGAATTTCGATGCCGAGCTCGACTGGCATCTCCTCGGCGCGCCGCTCCATGCCGGCGTGCGCGATCTCGTGCGGGACCTGAACGGCGTCTATCGCGGCCATGGCGCCCTGCATGCGCGCGATTGCGAAGGGGAGGGCTTCCGCTGGGTCGTCACCGACGACAAGGACCAGTCGGTGATCGTCTTCCTTCGCTTCGGCGGCGAGGGTGATCCGCCGGTCGTCGTCTGCTGCAATTTCACGCCGGTGGTGCGCTACGGCTATCGCATCGGCCTGCCGGCCGCCGGCCGGTGGAAGGAAATCCTCAACACCGACGCCGCCAACTATGGCGGTTCGGGCATCGGCAATCTGGGCGCCGTGCATGCTGCGGCCTTGTCGTCGCACGGACTGCCGGCGTCGGCGGACGTTATCCTGCCGCCGCTGTCGACGGTCTATTTCGAATATGACGGCGTCTGGCCGCCGGCCTGACGGAACGCACGAGCAAAAAAGCCATCGTGGGGAGAGCGAGTGATGCAGAAGACGGCAAGTGCACCCTTGGCGCGCCAGACCATGGCCTTCGTCCTGGCCGGTGGCCGCGGCAGCCGGCTGATGGAACTCACCGACCGGCGCGCCAAGCCGGCGGTCTATTTCGGCGGCAAGTCGCGGATCATCGATTTCGCGCTGTCCAACGCCATGAATTCCGGCATCCGTCGCATCGGCGTCGCGACGCAGTACAAGGCGCATTCGCTGATCCGCCATCTCGCCCGCGGCTGGAACTTCTTCCGCCCCGAGCGTAACGAGATCTTCGATATCTTCCCGGCCAGCCAGCGCGTTTCCGAAGAGCTCTGGTATCTCGGCACGGCCGACGCGGTCTATCAGAACCTCGACATCCTGAAGGACTACGACAGCGAGTATTTCGTCGTGCTCGCCGGCGATCATATCTACAAGATGGACTACGAGGAGATGCTGAAGCAGCATGTCGAGTCGAATGCCGACGTGACGATCGGCTGCCTCGAAGTGCCGCGCGAGGAGGCGTCCGGTTTCGGCGTCATGCATGTCGATACCGAGGACCGGGTCATTTCCTTCATCGAGAAGCCGAAGGATCCGCCGGCCATGCCCGGCAAGCCGGACCGCGCGCTCGCCTCGATGGGCATCTATGTCTTCTCGACGCGCTTCCTGATGGACGAGCTGCGCCGCGACGCCGAGGACCCGAATTCCAGCCACGATTTCGGCAAGGACATCATCCCGCACATCGTCAAGCACGGGAAGGCGATCGCCCATCATTTCGAGAATTCCTGCGTTCGCTCGCGCTCGGAATCGATCTCCTACTGGCGTGATGTCGGAACGGTCGACGCCTATTGGGAAGCCAATATCGACCTGACCAGCGTCGTGCCGGATCTCGATCTCTACGACCGCGACTGGCCGATCTGGACCTATAGCGAGGTCACGCCGCCGGCGAAATTCGTCCACAACGAGGAAAACCGGCGCGGCTATGCGCTGTCGTCGCTGGTCTCGGGCGGCTGCATCGTCTCCGGCGCCTCGCTCAACCGCGCGCTGCTCTTCACCGGCGTGCGCTGCAACTCGTTCTCGCATGTCGAGTCGAGCGTCGTGCTGCCCTATGTCGATATCGGCCGCTCGGCGCGGCTGCGCAATGTCGTGGTGGATTCGCGCGTGCAGATCCCCGAGGGCCTCGTCGTCGGCGAGGATCCGGAGCTCGACGCCAGGCGCTTCCGCCGCACGGCCAACGGCATCTGCCTGATCACGCAGCCGATGATCGACGCGCTGAAGTGATGGCCAGGCTCGAGGTCCTCTCTGTCGCGTCGGAGGTCTATCCGCTCGTCAAGACGGGCGGTCTCGCCGATGTGGTCGGCGCGCTGCCGGCCGCGCTCGCGGCGGAAGACATCCATGTCACGACGCTCGTCCCGGGCTATCCGGCCGTCATGGCGGCGCTGGAAGGCGGGGAGATGGTTCACATCTTCCACGGCCTTTTCGGCGGCGACGCGCGGCTGCTGCGCGGCCGCGCCGGAGGGCTCGACGTTCTGGTGATCGAGGCGCCCTGGCTCTACGACCGGCCGGGCAATCCCTATGTCGGCGGTGACGGCCGCGATTGGCACGACAACGCGCTGCGCTTCGCAGCCCTTTCACGCGTGGCCGCCGATCTCGGTGTCGGTTTCCTGCCTGATTTCCGTCCCGATATCGTGCATGCGCATGACTGGCAGACGGGCCTCGCGCCGGCCTATATGCGCTATTCTGGACGCCCGCATGCGCCGTCGGTGATGACGGTGCACAACATGGCCTTCCAGGGCCAGTATGGCCGCGACCTGATGCAGGTGCTCGGCCTGCCGCCGCATGCCTTCTCGGTCGACGGCGTCGAATATTACGGCACCATCGGCTTCCTGAAGGCCGGGTTGCAACTCGCCGACCGCGTGACGACGGTGTCGCCGACCTATGCGGTCGAGATCCGCACGCCGGAAGGCGGCATGGGCCTCGACGGGCTGCTCCGCGCCCGCGCCGGCGCCGTCTCGGGCATCCTCAACGGCATCGATACGACGGTGTGGGACCCGGCTACGGACAAGAGCATCGCCGCGCCCTTCAGCGGCGGCGATCTCGCCGCCCGGGCGGCCAACAAGGCGGCGCTGCAGGCGCGTCTCGGCCTCGATCCCGATCCGGACCGTCTCATCTTCGGCGTCATCAGCCGTCTCACCTGGCAGAAGGGGCTCGACCTCCTGCTCGAGCGGCTCGGCACGCTCATCGGCACCGGCGCGCAGCTCGCGATCCTCGGCTCCGGCGAGCCGGGCATCGCCGGCGGGCTGGAGCATGCGGCGCGCGTTCATGCCGGCCAGGTCGGCATGGTCAACGGCTACGACGAGAAGCTCGCGCATCTTATCCAGGCCGGCAGCGACGTGATCCTGGTCCCATCGCGCTTCGAGCCCTGCGGACTGACGCAGCTCTGCGCGCTGCGCTATGGCGCGATCCCGCTCGTCGCCCGCGTCGGCGGTCTGGCCGATTCCATCATCGACGCCAATGAGGTGGCGCGCGCCGCGGGCATCGGCACCGGCATCCAGTTCGGTCCCGTCTCGGGCGATCATCTGGAGGCGGCGATCCTGCGCGCCGCCGAGCTGTGGCGCGACCGCGGCTACTGGCGCCAGATGCAGCAGAACGCGATGGCGACCGACGTCTCCTGGCGCCGTCCCGCCGCCGCCTATGCGCGGCTCTTCCGCGCTCTTGCCGCCGCTGCCTGACGGCGATGCAGAAGCGCATTGTCAGCGAGGGCTTGCCCTCTCCGCTCGGCGTGACGCCGGAGAAATCCGGCGTCAATGTTGCCGTTCATTCCTCCGCCGACCGGGTCGAATTCTGCCTCTTCTCCGATGACGGCACGCGAGAAGTTGAGCGCATCGCGCTGCCCTCGCGCAGCGGCGATGTCCATTTCGGCCATATCGCCGGGATCGGCACCGGCGCGCGCTACGGCTTGCGCGCCCATGGGCCGTTTCGACCGGAGGAAGGGCTGCGCTTCAACTCGGCCAAGCTGCTCGTCGATCCTTACGCGAAATCCATCGACCGGCCCTTTCGCGAGGATCCGCTGATCTATGACGCGCGCCGTCTCGGCGCGGCGACCGACGAGAGCGACAGCGCCGCCGTCGTGCCGAAGGGCGTCGTCCGCCGGCCGCTCGCCCCCGCGCACCGGCTCGCTCCCGCACCGGCGCTCGCCGATCAGGTGATCTACGAGCTGCATGTCCGCGGCTTCTCCAAGCTCAATCCCGATATTCCGGAGGCGCAGCGCGGCACCTTCGCCGGCCTCGGCCATCCGGCCTCGATCCGCTACCTGACCGGCCTCGGCGTCACCATGGTCGAGCTTCTGCCCGTCGCGGCCTGGCTCGACGAGCGGCATCTCGCCCCGCTCGGCCTCTCCAATTACTGGGGTTACAACCCGGTCGCCTGGTTCGTGCCCGATCCACGCCTCGCCCCCGGCGGCATGGAGGAAGTCCGCGACGCCGTCGCCGCGCTGCACGAGGCCGGCATCGCCGTCATCCTTGATGTCGTCTACAACCATTCCGGCGAGAGCGACCATCTCGGACCGACGCTCTCGATGCGCGGTCTCGACAATGCCGGCTATTTCCGCCTGCTGCCCGAGGACAAGCGCCTCTATGTCAACGATGCCGGCTGCGGCAATGTTCTGGCGCTGGAACGGCCGGAGGGCGTCCGCCTTGCCATGGACGCGATGCGTCACTGGGTGACCGAGGCCGGTGTCGACGGCTTCCGCTTCGATCTCGCCACGACCCTGGCGCGGCGCGACAGCGGTTTCGATCCGGCGGCGCCGATCCTGACGGCCATCGGCCAGGACCCGCTGCTCTCCAGCCTCGTCCTCATCGCCGAGCCCTGGGACATCGGCTATGGCGGCTATCAGGTCGGGGGCTTTCCGCCCGGCTGGGGCGAGTGGAACGACCGCTATCGCGATACGCTGCGCCGCTTCATGAAAGGCGAGGGCGGCCTCGTCGGCGAACTCGCCACCCGCATCGCCGGCTCTGCCGATACCTTCGCCTGGCGTCACCGGTCATTGGCCGAGAGCGTCAATTTCGTCACCGCCCATGACGGCTTCACGCTCGCCGATCTCGTCTCCTATGAGCGGAAGCGCAACCACGCCAATGGCGAGAACAATCGCGACGGCAACGACAGCAACCATTCCTGGAACAACGGCGTCGAGGGCGAGACGCCTGTTCCCGCCATCCTGCGCCGCCGCGCCGCCGACATGCGCGCACTCCTCGCCGCGCTCCTCTTCTCGCATGGCACGCCGATGCTCGCGATGGGCGACGAGATCGCCCGCAGCCAAGGCGGCAACAACAACGCCTATGCGCAGGACAATCCGATCGCGTGGATGGACTGGGAGAAGGCGGACACCGAGCTGCTCGCCTTCACCAGCGCCGTCATCGCGCTGCGCGCTGCCCGCAGGACCTTGCGCGATCCGCGGCCGCTGACCGGCGCTCCGCGCGATGGAATTTCTCTTCCCGACGTCGCCTGGTTCGGCGCCGATGGTCGCCCCCTGGAGGGCGGCGCCTGGAACGACGCTGCTACGCGCGTGCTCATCGCCGTCTTCTCTGGCCTCGCGGAGAATGGCCGCCTCGAGCGGACCGCGCTCATCCTCTCCGGCGGCGAGGGTGACCGCATGATCTCGCTGCCGAAGAGCGCCGGTGGCGGTTGGCGCTTGCTCGTCGACAGCGTCGCGGGACTGACACCGGCGAACGATCCGGGCGACCCGGTGCTCGTCGAGGGACCGCTGCTGGTCAAGGGTCGCGCGACGCTGCTCCTCGCCGATACGGTGGCCTAGGCCGCCGTCGCCCGCTCGCCCTCGATCGGGAAGACGCGGTCATAGGCCAGATTGAAGAAAAATGTGTAGCCCATGTAGAAAAGTGTAAAGGCGATGTCCATCGTCAACGCTTCGAAGAGGCTGATGCCGAGATACCAGGCGATGCCCGGCAGGAGCATCAGCATCAGCCCGCCCTCGAACAGCACCGCATGCAGCACCCGGAGCGGGATGCCGCGGCTGGTGGTGCCGGTGAAGCGCTTGAGCGCGTGGTCGAAGCCGAGATTGTAGACATAGTTCCAGGCCGTCGCGACAAGGCTGGTCGCGATGCCGACCACGCCGATCTCAAACAACGGCAAGTGGAAAACCGCGGCCGCCAGCGGCGTCGCGATGATGAGCCCGATGATTTCGAAGCTGATCGTGTGGCGGATACGGTCGCGCGTCGTGCGCATATTATCACCCATCGGATGCCGGGTCGTCCCGGTCGCGGTTGATCCCCGATGGGGGAGAGGCCGTCCTCGTCTGCGCCGAAGATATAGTCGCAGCGGCGCGCGGAGGCAAGGCTCCCGCCTCAGCCGCCGAACCGTGCCACGTAGCGGCCATTGATCGCGCGGACTTCGCCTTCCGGCTCGTGGCCGTCATGAAGCGGGATGAGACGGACGATCCGCTCGCGGCCGGCCGGAAGGTCGAAACCATTGTCGCTACTGCGAAAATGCAGATCTTCGATCGTCACATGCGCCGCCATCCGCTCCGCCGAAAGCCTCACGAACCAGCCCTCGGCGTCCCGCCCCAGCACGGCGCGGAGCCCGAGGGAATGGCGCTCGGCCCGGCGTCCCGGCAGCCAATGAGTCGCCTCGGCAAGGAGAGCGCCGTCGGCCGTCCTGAGTTCGGCGAGGCTGACATCATGGCCCGCCGGCCCGAAGCGATAGGCATAGGTCGTGTCGAAAAAGGCGCCGAGGAGCGCCGTAGCGGTCACCGTGACGGCGCCATGGCCGGGGATCGTGACCGGACGAGATCCCTGCGCCACCGGCAGCTTTCCGTCCCTGAGACAGGCGAGCGAGAGATCGGCTTCCACCGCCTCCGGACCGTCATTCGCGATGTGGAGATGCAGCCCGTTCACGCCCTCATCGGTGATGGTAAGGGCGAGCGGCGCGAAGGCCCGCTTCAGCGCATGGAAGATCGCCTTCGGCCTCCCGAGCGCATCGACAACGCCCCAGCCGGCGCCCGGCACGAGGTCGCGGAAGAACCAGACAAGCCCGCCGGCGGTCGGCGAGCCGGGCCGCCGCCATTCGGCGAAGGTTGCCGCGGCGACATCGGCACTGGTGGCGCGGGCGAGATCGAGATGCCGCGCCGGGTCCTCGGTCCTGAGCCGCACCGCGTCGACGCCGTAAAGCGCCTCGGTGTAGTGCTCGCGCACATCCTCGAAATCCCAGGCGGCGCCGAGATCGCGCGGCACCGCGGCCTTCCAGCGCGGGTGGTGGACCGGCGCGACCGGCAGCGCCTCGGCCAGCGTCGCGGCATCCGGCACATTGGCGAAAGCGAGGCATTCAGAGGCGAAGCGGACATTCGCCCGCCTTGCGTCCTCGAGCGGCCGGCGATAGGCGCCGACGCCGTAATAATGTGTGACACCCTTGTCGGCGACGAAGGGCAGCTCTCCGCCGAAGGGCGAGGAGGGAACGAAGGGCAGGTCGGGCCGGAGACGCGCGGCGGCTTCCGGCAGCACGGTCTCGAAGACTCGGCTGGACCAGTTCTCGGGCGGCAGCCCCATCATCGCCGCCTGCTGCGCCACTTCGCTGCCGCCGCAGAGAACGGCGAGCGAGGGCGAGAGCGCCAGGCGCCCGAGCAGCGTTTCGGCCTCCGCTGAAACAGCGTCGGCGAAGGCATCATCGGCCGGATAATCGCAATTCGCGAACATGAAATCCTGCCAGACGAGGATTCCGAGTTCGTCGCAGAGATCGTGGAAGGCCCGGTCCTCATAGACCATGGTCCCGCCGACCCGAAGCATGCTGAAGCCCGCTTCGGCGGCGAGGCGGAGCAGCGGCTCCACGGCCTCGCGCTTGCCCGTAACCGAGACGATATCGGCCGGCGTCCATACGGCGCCGCGGCAGAAGACCGGCACGCCGTTGACGACGAGCGCGAAGCCGTTGCCGTCCGGACCGCGATCGACGGCGATGCTGCGAAAACCCGTCCTGCCGAGCGCAACGGTCCGCTGGCCGATCACGATCGAAACAGGATAAAGCGGCTGCGCGCCATAGCCGCGCGGCCACCAAAGTTCCGGATCTTTGAGTGTGAGCGTGCCCGTGGCGCGGCCATCCTGCCTCTGCATGACCGCTTCGTGGCTGCCCACGCAGAGTCGGATGGCCTCGTCGCCACCCGGATCGACGAAGGAAACGCTCACGCTCCCGACGCCATCGATGAGCGCGACCGAAGCTGAAACATCGGCCAGCGGCGGCGCATCGTCCTCGATCAGTGTGATGGCGCGATAGGGACCCACGATGTCGACGGCAGGGCACCAGCCCGGCATATGCCCGAGCAGGGTCGTGCGGACGAGACGCAGGCGCGGATCGTCGATCATGGTCGGCCGCCAGCGGGCGCGCTTGCCCTTTCGGCGGTCGAGTTCGGCCGAGAGCGAACGGAAGCAGAGCGCGAGTTCGCTCTGCTCCTGCCGCGTTACAGCGATCTCCAGCGGTACGAACATCGATTGCGAGGACGCGACAAGCACTCCGTCGATGAAGACATCGGCGATCGTCGCCAAGCCTTCGAGCGCCAACCGGCATGGCCCTTCGCCGGGAAGGCGGCAGAGATACCAGACATCCTTGTCGGCCAGCGCATCGGGGCGGTCCAGCGACCAGCGCCCGATCGCGGCAAGCGCCTGCGCGACCGTTCCCGGCACGACCGCCGGCAGCCATTCGGCATCGGCCGGCGGCGCCTCGAAAGCTCCTGGCGCCGTCAGCGCAAGCTGCCAGCCCTCGTCGAGTTCCGTGACGCGAGCTTCGGTGTCGGCGATCGGGAACATGGCTGTCGCGTCCGGTTGGCAGAAGGGGCCCCTCTCCAACTCTCCCCCGCTTCGCGGGAGAGAGGGGCCGGTTGCGCCCTTATCGGCGTCTTGCGGAACGCCGCAATCCTCCCTCTCCCGCGAAACGGAGGAGGGTCGGGGAGGGGGTCTTGCTCAGGCCGCCCGGCGTTCGACCCGGCCGACGAGGAAGCGGGCGTCGAGCTCCGACATGACGGTGTCCCAGGCCGCCGCCATCGGCGCGATGAATGCGTCGAGCCCGTCGAAGCGGCCGCGGGCCATGGCGCGGGCGAGCTTGAACTGCATGGTCTTGGCGCTCGTCGCGATCTCCAGCGCCGCCGCTTCGGCGCGGGCTAGGCCCGGCTCGCCCTTCCCCGAGAGCCAGGCGAGATGGCTCGCCAGCAGCTCGAAGTTGGCGCCGAGCTGGCGCAGCGTGTTGAAGGCATAGATGTGGAAATAATCCTGCGGCCGGCCCGCGAGATCGGCGAGATGGGCCGAGAGCGCCGCGCCGAAGGCTTCAATGGGATTGGCCGCCGGGCGCCGGGCGAGATGGCGCGCCATCAGCCGCTTGGCGACGGCGAGCGTATCGACCTTGACCGGCGCCGCCGGCAGCTTGACGAATTCTGTATAGGGCAGCAGCGCGTCGGCCTTGCGGTCGCGCCCCGTCTGGGAAAACAGCCCGTCGAAATCCGCGCCGGACAGCTGGAAGAAGCCGGCATTGTGGAAATAGGTCATCCGCCGCGCGGCGACATCGATCGACGTGATGCCGACGGTCGTCTTGGTGTGCTGGACCCGATAGGAAACGCCCCCCGTGTCGGGGAGGTAGAAGCCGTCCATCTCGACGAGCACGACGCGGTCGCGGGCGACCTGGCGTGCGACATGCGCGCCGAGGTCGTCGAAGATCGCGAGTTCCTGGACCCGGAGGCCATAAAGCGCTTCGAGGTCGTCGACCGGCACCTTGAAGAAGGTGAACTGGTCGTCCTCGAAATCCTGCGTGACCGTGAAGCCGAACATCGCATCGGCCTCGAGCCCGAGCGAACCGACGAGTTCGATGAACAGGTCGACATAGCAGTTGGTCTCGGGCCAGGCACGCGCACCGTCATGCAGGGCATGTGGGCGGTGGGCGGCCGGATCGAGGCTCGCGAGCGATGACATCGGCTTCCTCCGGCTCAGCCCCAGAGAACGTCGCGGACCGGCTTCGGCCAGTCTGCGACCTTCATCCCGTGATGGCGGAATAGCGCCAGCGCGACGCGCTCGAGGCCGAAGCCGACACAGGCCGAGTGGGCCGCCTCGCCATTCGCCTGCGCAATGCCCCACAGCGTGCCGAAATGGTCCTGGTGATAGTTGAACGAGAGGCAGGCCGTCGGCTTCTCGTTGGCGACCGGGATCAGCAGCTCGAATTTCAGCCCCTGGTCACGCTGGTTGTTGGCGAGCATCTTGCCGGCGCGGCCGAAGAACGGATCGTTGGCGAGGTCGATGTCGCAGGGGAGGCCGAGCGAGCGGATCATCTCCGGCCCCCGCTCCAGCCAGCTCTCGCGGAAGCTCCTGACCTGCTCGGGCGAGCCGATGCGCACGAATTCGCGCATGCGGAACAGCTGCATGCGGGCCGGATCCTGCGAAGGCTCGTGGCGGAAGCAGTAGGACTGCAGGTCGAACAGCACGCCGCCCTCCGGCAGCGGACCGCGCTTGGCGACGGTCGGATAAAGCGGATAGCAGGCCGCCGGCGTCAGCACGACATCGGTCGCCTTCTGCATCTCCGTCCAGTCCTCGCCATTGGCGAGCATCTGCAGGAGCTGGGCATGGTCGGCCTCGCCGCCCATGAAGGAGTGGACGCAGCCGGCGAGCTGCGGGAAGCTCTTGAGATAGCCGGACTTCTCCAGCATCGGCCGCGGCATGCCGGGCGGGAAATGAATGCGCTCGACGGCATCCGCCCCGGCGGTGCGCGTCACCAGCGCGAGGAAGCGTTCGATCACCTCCTCGAAATCGCCGGAGCGGCCATAGAGGCCGTCGACGCCGGTATCTGTGAGGACGCCGGCACCAAAGAGCTGATCGAGAAACTGCTTGGCGCCACTCTTGGCGGGCACGGTCTGCGGCAGAGCGTCCATGTCAGTTCACCAGGCTCGTGTCGAAGCGGCTGACGAGCAGCAGGTTCGACGTGTTGGAGAGGATGCGATCGTTGGAGATCATGATCGCGGCGGAGGTGATGTCGCGGAGGTGCCGGCCGACGCTGAAGGGCGTGTCGTTCTTGTAGCCGGAGAGGCCGGTGATCAGCATCGCATGCGTGACGATCTGCGCGCCGCGCTGCGAAGTGGTAACCTTGAGATTGTTCATCTCGACGGCGAAGCCGATCGAGGAGAGTTCGTCGGGGCTCTTGAGAGCCGCCTCGTAGCGGACGACGCCCGCGACGACGCTCGCCTTCATGTCCTGCAGCATGGCGACGACCTCGGCGAGGCGCAGCGCACCGGGCGGAACGCTGCCGGGCTGCTTGCGCGCCGCGGCGCGGACATAGGCCTGTGCGCGCGCCACCGCGTCGGCGGCGATGCCGAACCAGACGGCGCCCCAGAGGATATGCGAGGCCGAGAGCATCGACTGCGCCGCGATCTCCGAGAAAGGCTGCGGGAAGATCTGCGCCGCGTCGCCGGACGAGACGAGGCGGAAGCCCTCCGAGCAGGTGCCGCGCATGCCGAGCGTGTCCCAGCCCGTCGTCTTGGCGAGGCTGTAGTCGCCCTGCTTCACAACGACCATCGACTGGTCGGAACTCTGCGCGTCGGGCGCGCGGCGGCAGGTGACGAGGATCGCGTCGGCATAGAGGCCGTAGGAGATGACGGTCGCGTCCTTCTCCAGCGTGAAGCGGCCGTCCTTGACCTCGACGGCGCAGAGCGAGTTGCGCAGGTCGCCACCGATGCCGCCTTCGGTCGTGGCGGAGGCGAGCAGATACTGCTCGGCCACCATCTCGCGCATGAAGCCGGCATGCCACGGGCTCTCGCCGCCATGCGAGACGAGGCTCGAAGCCTTGATCTGGTGCATGGCATAGACCATGGCCGTGGACCCGCAGGCCTGTCCGAGAATGGTGCAGAGTTCCGCGACTTCGAGAAGACCGAGGCCCTCGCCGCCGAAGCGCGTGGGGATCATGACGGCCATCAGGCGCTCGGCCTTGAGCGCGTCGATGGCTTCGCGCGGGAAACGGCCCTCGCGGTCCACATCTGCGGAATGGCGCGCGGCGATTTCCGCCACGGCGCGCATGCGCTCCGCGGGTGCGCGGAGTTCTTCGATGGTACGGGACGGGAGGGCCATGATGCCTAGACCCTCTCGGTCAGGAGTTCGGAGAGGGAGCGGTCGATCGCCTCGATCGAGGCGAAGGTCTTGCGTGTCAGCATCCGCTCCGGAAACTCGACGTCGAAGGCGTCTTCGAGGGCGAGCATGAACTGGATGGAGGCGAAGGAACTCAGCCCCGCCTCGTAAAGATCGGCGCTGTCACTGAGGCTGTCGACATCGACAGCGATGACCTTGCGCTCGGCGATGAGCTTACGAATACGATCCCGCATGATTCTCCCCTCACAAATACGTCTCAAATTTGATGCGAATCCTTAGGGCTCGGTCTCCGAACGAATTATGAATCCGATCGCATAAACTCGGCCCTATTTGCCGTGCATTTTAACGGCTGCCGGAAGCTCCGATCTGTACTTAACGGATGCTGAAACCTGCTCTCGAAACTGGGGTCTATTGGCCTCCAGACCGAGGGCGCGGCGATAGACCTCGCCATAGCGGGCCGCGACGGCCGGCCAGGCATAGGCCCCCACCCAGTCCGGCACGTGGCGCAGTTCGGGCAGCGCGTCATGGGCGGCGCGGATCGCCGCTGCCGCGGCATCCGGATCGGCGAAATCGGTGAGGCGGATGCCCTGGTGCCGGCCGGCGAGTTCGCGGAAGGCGGTGTTGCCATTGACGACGATGCCGAGCCCGGCGCTCGCCGCCTCCACCAGCGCGATGCCGAAGCCCTCATACTCCGAGGCCGAAACGAACAGCGACGCGCCGCCGACCACGCGGGCGAGGCCGGCATCGTCGAGCCCGACATGGAGATCGACATGTGCGCCGAGCCCCAGCCGGTCGATTTCGGCGCCGAGGCGCTCCGCCGACCAGTCGGATTCCGCGCCGATGATCGAAAGATGCCAGTCGCGATCGGTCGCCACCAGCTTATGGAGCGCCGCAAGCAGGCGATCCGGCCGCTTGTTGGCGGCGAGGCGACCGATGCTGACGAGCCGCTTCGACTTCGTCGGCCGCGCCCGGCCGGCCAGCTTGCCGATATCGACGCCATTCTCGATCAGCACGACCTTGCTGCCGGCGACCGCGGCGAAGGTCGCCTCGTCCTGCGCGCTGCAGGCGACGATGGCGCGGTAGGCGAGGGCGGAGAGCCGCGTCGGGCCGGCGAACCAGAGCTTCTTGAGCCGCGAATGCGCGTCGGTATGGAAGAAGCCGCCATGCGTCGTCGCGACGAGCGGCTTGCCATGTAGGAGACGGGTCGCGGCCAGCGCGTCGTAGAAGAAATCGATCGCATGCACATGCACGAGATCGGAATCGCCGAGCGCTGCCAGGACAGAGGGCGCGAGCGGATAGCGGGTCGAGCCGCGGAACGGGATGCGCCGGATCGGGATCGGGCCGAGGGCATCTTCAGCGGGGAGGATGACGTCCGGCCGAGTGAACTGCCGGTCGAGCGTCAGCACACGCGCGTCGACGCCGGTCTCGATCTGGGTGCGGGCGAGATTGGCGACGAAGTCCTCCAGCCCGCCGCGGTTCGGATGGAACTGGCGCACCACATGGAGGACGCGAAGCGGCCGCTCATCGATCGAGATCGTCATGGCTTCGGCCCCTTCCCGGGAATGGTGCAGGAGGACGCGCTGTCATGGCCGAGGACGGGTTTCAGCGCCGCCACCTGCGGGCGGTCGCCATTGCCGTCCGGCTGCGCCGTGAAGATGTAGTCGGCCGGCCACCAGGCGCCGCCGGCCCAGTAGGTCCAGCCGATCCATTGCTCGGGCGCGCCATCCACTACCGCGACGAGGTCCTTCATCGCCGCTAAGCAGGCAGGATCCTTCGACGCCGCGAACTCGCCGAGAAAGCCGTGCTTGCCGTTCTTCCTGAGCCAGCCGGTCACCGACCGGACGTCCTCGACCGCCGCGGCGGCGCCGGAGCATTCGGCGCTGCGGCCTGAAAAATCGGCATCGATATACTGATGAAAGTCGTAGGCGTAGCGGTTGGCGGCATCGACGACGCCTGCCATCACCTCGGCATTGTTGCCGGTTGCGAGTGTCTTCGACCAGCTATGCGCGCCGGCATAGGCGGTGCCGGAGACGAGGATCAGATTGTCCGCCCCGATGACGCGGATCGCCGCGATGGCGGCATTGGTGATCTTGAGCCAGTCGGGCGCCGCGATGTCGTAGGGCTCGTTCATCAGCGAGAAGACGACGCCGTCCCGGCCTGCGTAATGCGAGGCGAGCCGCGCCCAGAACTGGGCGAAGGCATCGGTCGGGACCTCGGTCGAGCCGATCTGCTTTTCCGCGTAGTAGCCGTAGTTGTGCACGTCGATGACGACGGCCAGTCCGGCCGTGGTCGCCGCATCGACAGTGGCGTCGAGCGCGGCAAGCTCGGCCTCCGAGAGCGGCTCGCCGAGCGCTGGCTGCAGCCGCTCCCAGCGGACGGGCAGGCGGATGACCGAGGCGCCGGTGGCGACATAAGTGTCGATCGTCGCCGGCGCGGGATAGGTGTAGTCCTTCCCGAGCACGCCCGGCAGCTTGCCGAACTCCGCGCCGGCAAGGTTGAAGCCGCGGAGACAGGGTTCGGCCGCGGCGCTGCCAAGCATCGCCGCGAGTGCGGCGACGGCTCCGACGCTGCTGAGAAGCCCGCGCCTCACGATGCGCTCTCCAGGCTGGTGGCCGGCGCGATCGCCGCCCGGAGCGCGGCGAGCAGCCGCTCGCGCGCGCCTCGATGCGTGAAGTTGTGGTCGGCATCGGCGATGAGGTCCATCGTGACGAGGCGGTAGTTGCCGAGCCTCTGTCCGCGCTCGCCGAAATAGGCGCGGAACTCCTTGAGCCCGGCATCGTCGGCCGAGAACAGCATCGAGACCCCCGTCCCGCGCTGCTCGAGCATGCGGAACTGACGGTGAACGTCGCGATGCATCCGGGCATGCTTGGACAATCCGCCCATGAAGGGCGCGAGCCGGCGGCTTGCCTTGGTGGTGATCGAGCGAAGGATGTAGCGGCCGGCCTGGCCGACATTCAATTGACCGCGCACGAGCCGCAGCAGCGTGTCGCGCTTCAGCAGAGTCGCGCCGAAATTGCCGACGCTGCGATGGCCATAGCGGACCGCCGTGGCGACGTCCTCGTCCTTGTCCCAGACGAAGCGCTGCGTGTTGACGATCACGAGTTCCGCCACGCGCTCGCGCCTGACCGCCGCCTGCAGGGCGGCATAGCCGCCGCTGCAGCGGCCGACAAGGATCACCCGGCCCGCCGAAAGCTCGCCCGCGTGATCGACGGCCGCGATCGTGTCGGCGATATGCGCATCGGAATAGAGCACCTCGTCGGGGCTGCCCGGATGGGCGGGGCTGTCGCCGATGCCGTCCATGTCGAAGCGGAGGCTGGCATAGCCCGCCTTGGCCAGTTCGCGCGCCAGCATCACGGTCACCCGCGCCCAGCCGATGTGATAGTCGTGCCCGGCATTGGTGAAGACCAGAACCGGCGCATCGGCGATTTCGGCCGGACGGCAGAAGACGCCCATCAGCCGGTGGCCCGGCCCGAAGCGGCCTGCGATTTCCTCGAAATGCGCGCCGACGAGCGGCCGTGGTACCGGCGCCGGCAAGGCAGCCGAGGGGCGGGCATTGGCGAGCGCCGCGACATAGGTCGCGATCCGCTCCAGCGTCGGCATCGGCGGCCGCGCCTGCGTCGGGTCTGTCAGCAGGGTCTCGTAGCCCTCGAAAGGCTGGCGAGCGACGCGGGCGCCGAGCGCGGCGAGCCGGTCTGCGATGATATCGTCGCGATCCGTGCCGGCGCGGCCGACGACGAGCACGTCGGCGGCCGGGCACGCGGCGAGCGCATCGAGACGCATCGCCTTGATGGCGGCGGCGCGACCGGCCGGCAGCGCGAGCCCGGCGACGCCGAGTCCGTTCTCGTCGAGCGGATCGGGACCGATGCCGATCGAATCCGTGACGATGCGCGACCAGGCGGCGAGTTCGCGGAGATAGTGGCGACCATTCTCGACCGCCGCCATGGAGACGACGGCGCGGACGCCTTCCAGTTCGGGTGCCATGGTGAGCGCCAGGGTCGCGCCGAAGCCCTGTCCGACCAGCACGATCTCGTCGACACCGGCGGTCTCGCGCAGCCAGGCGGCGGCACGGCGCACCGCGTCCTTCCAGTCATCGATGCCTTCCGGCGCCTCGATGGGGTCGAGCGCATCGCCGGTGCCGGGATAGTCGAAGCGGAGGCAAGGCAGTCCGGCTTCGGCGAAGAGCGTCGCGAGGCTGCGCCAGGTCGAGCGGAGGCACATCTCCTCGAAACCGATCGGCGACAGCATGAGCACCGCCAGCGCTGCGCGCCCGGGATGATAGAACCCGCCGAAGCTGCCGAGCGACACCGGCTCGCCGAATTTGGCCGTGCGGCCGAGCGTCGGAGCGCTGCGGCCAGGATCGAGCCTCGCGTCGACTCGCGCCATCGGGCGCGGGCGAAGCAGCGAGCCGGCCGCGCCGTCGCGGCCGTCGTCGATGCCGAGACGGATCGTCATGCCGAGGCCTCCCCATTTCCTTCGAGTGCGATGCGGCCGGTCGCAGCCGGCCGATGGCCGGCTTCAGCGCGGTTATTCCGGCGGGCGTCGAACAGCAGGAACGGCCTGAGGACGGCGGTCGCCATGTTGTCGATGGTCCAGCGCCGCATGACCCAGACCGTCGCGATCAGGTTCGAGGCGACATTCATCGAGAGCCCGGCAACGGCGATGCCCATCAGCCCGTAGACGCGGGCGAGGCCGTAGAGCAGCGCGAGATAGAAGACGAAGAGGATGGAGCGACCGATCAGGAAATAGCGCTCGCCACCACCGATCATGAGCAGCCACGAGCCGGGGCCGAAGAAAGCGAGCGAAACGGCGGAGAGGCACAGCACGACGAGGACGTCGTGATGCTGCGCGAAATCGGCGTTGAACAGCACGAGCACATGATCGCCGATCACCACGAGGCAGAGCGCGCCCATCAATGAGATGATGAAGCTCGCCGCCGACAGCCGGCCAACCAGCCGCTGCGCGCCCGTTACGTCGCTGGCCTGGAATCGCGCGGCGATCATCGGGATGCCGACCGTATCGATGGCGGCGACGGGCAGCGTCAGGAACATCGCGATCCGGAGCGCCACGAAATAGAACGCCGCCTGGTCGAGCCCCAGCGCCGCGCCGATGACGATGGTCTCCAGATAGGCCGAGGCCGAGTTGAGGCAGTTGTTGGCGATGAAGTACCAGCTCTCCTTGCGCCACTGGCGCCGGGTAGCGGCGTCGGTGCGGCCGGCAGTGCCGAGCCAGTCAAGGCCCTCGTCGCGCACGAAATGGGCGAGCTGGAAGAGCGTCACCGCCCCCAGGAGGATTGTCACGGCCCAGAAAGCCGCGGCGCCGCCGACGAGAAGGCCGGCCGCGGCAAGCCCGCCGAGCGCCAGCGCCGAAGCGATGCGCCAGACGATCTCGCGCGGCGTCAGCGACAGGTTGATGCGGCCATGGATGCGGAAATAGTTCTGCAGATATTCGCTGAGCGCGAAGATCGCCGCGAAGATGAGCGCGACATGCAGTTCGTCATAGGGCGAGGGCAGGCGGTCGCGGATCAGGAAGCTGGCTGCGGCGCCGGCGATGAGCAGCCCGGTGCCGAGCAGCAGCCAGCGGGCATTGACGCGTAGCAGCGCGTTGTTGCCGTGGTGGTCGAGCCCGACACCGGAGCGGTAGTGCTTTACGACCAGGATCTGCTGCCCGAGCACGAAGACGAGGCCGAGCGCGCTGCCGAGCGAGAACAGGAAGACATAGAGGCCGTATTCCGTGGTCGGCAGCGCATGGCTCGCCACCAGCAGCACGACGAAGGAAAGGACCGCGCTCCCGAAGCGCGACGTGAAGGCCGAGGCGAAGCGGCCCGCGCCCGGCCGGCCGCGCAGATCGGCGATGATCCGGCGGAGGCTCATCGGGTCGCTTCCCGGGCGGCGAGGGTAGGGACGCAGCGCCCGCGCACGAGCCGATCAAAGAGATCGCCATAGGCGGCGGCGAGGACGGGCGGCAGATAGCGGCGCGCGGATGCGAGCGCGCCCGTCGAGAAGCGGGCCACCGCATCGCGATCGTCGGCGAGGCGCCCGATCGCAGCGGCGAGCGCCGGCGCGTCGCCAGGCGGAAGCGAAATGCCGTTGACGCCGTCGTCGATGGTTTCGGCGATGCCGCCCGAGCGCGCGCCGATGACCGGCACGCCATGCGCGAAAGCCTCGACGATCACGCGGCCGAACGGCTCCTGGAAGAGCGAGGGGACGACCAGGACGTCGATCTCGGGGAAGAAATCGTTCGGATCGGTCCATCCGAGGAAGCGCGTCGTCTCGGCCGGGAAGGCACCCGCGAGCGAGTCCGCATAATCGCCTTGGCCGCTGCCGGCGACGAGGAAGCGAAGATCCGCGCGACTCGAGAGCGCCCGGGCAGCCTCGGCCAGGATATGCGGCCCCTTCATCGGCGTGTGCACGCCGATGAAGCCGATCGTGAGCGGACGTCCGATGGGCGCCGGGCGCGGCCGGGGCGCCATCAGCTTCGGCACGACGCCGGGGATCCGCCGCCGTTCGGCATGCGGGAAATAGCCGGCATCGGTATGCCGCGCGATGATGAAGTCGGTTTCGCCGACGACGCCGTCGACGAAGCGGCTCATCGCCTTCTTGCCGATCGAGGTCGCCTTGCAGGAGGCGCAGGCGCCGGCGCAATTCCGGTCGCCCTTCATCATGCTGCCCTTCCAGCAGAGAAGGAACGTGCTGCGCAGGATGTGGCAGACGGGAACACCGGCGGCCCGCGCCGCGGCCCAGGTCGCGACATTGACGTTCTCGATGCTGTCGGTCAGCACCAGATCGGGCGAGAAATCGCGGATTTCGCGCCGCATGGCGGCATAGGCGCGTGGATTGAAATTCTCCAGCGCATGCCAGGCAGCCTTCTTCCAGGCCGGCCGCGGCACGCGGTAGTTCCAGTAGAGATTGAGCGTCTCCAGCCGGCGGACGGCAATGCCGTCGAAGACCTCGTCCTTCGCCTCGTCAGCGACATTGAGGACGCGCAATTCGTGGCCGGCGCCTGTGAGCAGCTTCGCAACCAGCATGGCCGAGACCGGGCCGCCGCCGTCCATGAAGGGCGGAAATGCGGCCGCCGCCATCAGGATCCGCATCGCGTCGCCCCCTTGCTGCTCATTTCAGACTTCAGGCCTGAGGCGCTTCGGCAGCGCTTCGATCTCGCGCGCCTGGTCGGCCGGTTTCACGGCAAGGCGGGCGATGCGCAGGCGCAGGATCTGCGCCAGGAAGATCGCGAGCCCGCCGGTGTAGCGCCAGCCGAGCCGCTTCGGCTCCTGCATCAGGCGGAACAGCCATTCGAGCCGCGCCGCACGCATCCAGCCGGGCGCGCGGGGCACCGTTCCGCTGATGAAATCGAACAGGGCGCCGACGCCGATCAGCACCGGGACCCTCAGCGCGGCGGCGTGGCGGGCTATGAAGATTTCCTGCAGCGGGTTGCCCATCGCGACGAGCAGCAGGTCGGCACCCGAGGCGTTGATCTCGGCGATCACTCCCGCCTCGTCGGCGGGGCGCAGATAGCCGTGATGGAAGCCGGCAACGCGGTGGCGCGGAAAACGCGCGCCGAGCTGCCGAGCCGCCTCGGCCACGACCGCGGGCTTTGCGCCGAGCAGGTAGATCGAAACCGGCTTCGAAGCGGCGGCGAGGATGTCGGGCACGAGATCGGTGCCGTTCAGATTGTCCTCGAAGCCGTGACCCATGAAGAGCGACGAGCAGATGTCGAGGCCGACGCCGTCATTGAGGACGAGAAAGCGCGACAGCGTCTCGACATAGGCCGGCGAACGCAGCGCCGAGACCATGGTATTCGCGTTGCAGAACGCGATCCGGATCTGGCTGCGGTCGTGGAACGACCTGTCGATCGTCTGAAGCACTTTTTCGCGGGAGGCATAGGGCACGTGGACTCCGCCGACGCGGAGAAACCGTGGCACCCAACGCCGATCTGGACCGTCGTAGGACATTTGATTCGAGTTTTATTTTTCCGTGACCTGACCGATAACGCATGCCGGCCCCGAAAACATCGAACATGATTTGACGTTTCATTTCACTGTTAAGACCTTTTCAACGTTTGCTCGGGAAAGCGGTTAATGATCGTTAATATTTACGGCTGATTGCGATTTATTAACCCTGTCTTGGCAGTCTCTCATGCGATGCAGCGTCGGCTTCGCCGCAGTGCGTGAGGATCTTGCCGAGCCCGGCGTGCCGCCCGGCATGGCCGGCGTCGGGACTTGACGAGGATGGAAATGCTCGCGCGGAGCGATGTCCGGCTCCAGGAGGCAGCGCCGCCGATGCGCCGGCCGCTGGCCTCCATCGACGTGATGGAGCTGGTCGCGGTCGTGCTGCGCCGCTACCCCATCGTGCTCGGCTTCGGGCTGCTCTTCCTCGTGCTCGCGGCCGCCTACATCCACCGCCAGACGCCCGTCTATCGCTCGACGGTCGAGATCCTCGTCGATCCGCAGGGCCTGCAGGTCGTGGGGCGCGACATCCTGCCGACCGACAGCTCGGCCTCGATGGATTTCGCCAATGTCGATACGCAGCCTCTGATCATCGCCTCCACCAATGTCCTCTCCGAGGTCATCCGGCGGCTCGATCTCGAGCATGACCCGTTCTTCGCCGGCAGCATGGCCAATTGGCCGGAGGATCGCGCGGCGACGGTAAGCCCGCGCTTCGTGCATGTGCTCGACATGCTGCGCGCCCGCGTTGTCGTGCACCGGGTCGATCCGTCGCTCGTCTTCCAGGTGACGGTCACGCATGACGACCCCGACAGGGCGGCCGAGATCGCCAACACCATCTCGTCGGTTTACCTCGAGCAGAGCCGCGAGGCGCGGCTCGCCGCGGCGCGGCAGGCCAATGACACGCTCTTGACCCAGGCGGCGTCGCTGCGCAGCCAGTTCGAGGCGGCGCAGCATCGCGTGGAGCAGTTCCGCGCCGAGAACGGGCTCGTGGCGACCGGCCAGGGCGGGCTCGTCGTGAACCAGCGCCTGCAGGACCTGACCAGCCGGCTCACCGCGGCGAGCGCCGAGGTTGCGCAGCTCGAAGCGAGGCGCAACCAGGTGCGCGGCCTCGATCTCGCGGTCGTCGAGGCCGGCGGCATTCCCGAAGCGGTGAGTTCGCCGACCATCACGGCGCTGAGGACGCAATATGGCCTCGTCATCCAGCGCCAGGCCGAGCTCGCGCGGACGCTCGGCCCCAACCATCCCGCGCTTCAACGCGCCGATTCCGAGCGCGATGCGCTGGCGCGGCTGATCGATGCCGAGGTCGCGCGCATCAAGCAGTCGATCGAGGCCGACTATGCCCGCGCCAAGGAGAATCTCGCCGCCCTGAAGGCGCAGGAGCTGGCGCTGACGCAGACGCAAGCCTCGAGCAACACTGCGGAAATCCGCGCCCGTGAACTGCAGGGCGACGCAGACGCCATCCAGAGCGTCTACAACGCGGTGCTCAACCGCACCAAGGAACTGGACCTCCAGCAGCAGATCCAGACCAGCAATTCCCGCGTCATCTCGCCGGCCGTTCCGCCGATCAAGGCCGCGGCGCCGCCGAAGTCGATCGTGCTCGCGGCCGGAACGCTGTTCGGCCTCATCGCCGGTGTCGGGGTCGCTTTCGCCATCGATTTCTTCGCCTCGGACCCCGTCTCGAAACTGCGCGGCATCAGCGGCAGTCTCGGCACCGAACTCGTCGGCCTGCTGCCCTCGCGCCGCCGCCGCTGGTTCAAGCGCAAGGGGCAGGCGGTCTTCGATCCGGCCGATCCGGAGGGCGCGGACAGGGAGGCGCTTCTTCCGGCGGCGCAGGCGCTTGCGATCCACCTGACGGACCAGCTGCCGGCGACGATCCTCATCATCGAGGCCGGGCCGGTCGCGAACGGACCCCGCGTCGCGCGGGGATTGGCGGGAGCGCTCGCCGATCTCGGCGAGGAGACGCTGCTCTGCTCCGCCGATGACATGTCGACGATGCTGCGCGTCGAGCGCTCGGCGCTGTCGATGCTAACCCGTTCGCATGAAACGCGTTTCGCCGGCGAGGGCACGGCGCTGGCCGAGCTTCGCCGGCACCGGACCGATCGCGACGGGCAGGAATTCATCCTGATCGACGGCGGCTCCTCGCGCGATACGAGGACGCTGGCGGCCAGTTTCGGCTATGTCGACGCGGTGATCGTGGTCGCCACCACGGGTGTGAGCAGCAGCGAGGATGTGCGCGATCTCATCGCCTCGCTCGGCCCGCTCGCCTCGGTCGCGATCGGCGTCGTCGGCGTCGTCGACCGCTGACGATGCGCTCCTTCGCTACCGGCAGCGTCGATCCCGCCTATGGCCGCTTCGATGCCGACGCGCTCAGGGGGCGGGTGCACGAGCCGGTGATCACGGCGATCCTGGTCGGGGCGCTGACGTTCAACCTCTTGCTCTGCCTCGTGAATACGGTGGCTTTCCGCATCTCCGACACGTTGGTGATGGGATCGGAAATGCTGCTCGTCAGCGCTGCCTTCGTGATGGCCGTCAATCGCGGCGTCTCGCTGTGGCTGATCCTCGGCATCTTCATGAGCTACATGCTGCTCTTGATGGCGATGCGGCCGGCGGTCGATCTCAAATCGGTGCGCGACTTCCTGATCCCGATCACCTTCTACGCGCTCGGCCGCCGCTATGCCGATATCCGCCTCGCCGATCGCGCGGCGCTCATTTCCGGCTTCGTCGTGCTCGGATTCGGTCTGTTCGAGTACTTCTTTCTCGACATTTATATCAAGTATTTCAACATAATCGCATATTATGTGGCACGTGGAACGGTGGCGGCGAGCGACGTCACCGGCGAGTCCGGGCTCTTCGCCAGCGGGCTCCGTCCCGACGCGCGAACCATCCTTCCCTTCCTCGGCCAGCACCGCGTGTCGTCGGTGTTCCTCGAGCCGGTCTCGGCCGGCAATTTCGGCGCGATCCTCTATGTCTGGGCGCTGGTGCGGAAAGACATGCCTTGGCGCAAGGTGCTGTTCGCACTCGCCGCCATGCCGATCATCCTGGCCGATGCCAGGTTCGGCCTCTATGTCTGCGTCGCCGCGACGGCGATCCACCTGTCGCCGATCCGGCCGCCGCGCCTCGTCTGGTATGTGCTGCCGATGGCGATCATGCTGGCGCTGGCCATCTATGGCTTCACCAGCGCGCAGGTGACCTGGCAGAACGACCTCTCGGGCCGGCTGCTCTGGACGGCGCGGCTCCTGACCTCGCTCGATATCCGCGCCGCCTTCGGCATCTCGCCTGAGAAGCCGTTCCTGTCGGACTCGGGCTATGCGCTGACGCTGAGCGAGATCGGCATTTTCGGCGCGGTCGGCTTCTGGACGCTGTTCATCTTCGCGCGCGAGGACAATCCGGATGCCTGGCGCTTCAAGGTGCTGATCGCGACCTATCTCTGCCTGCTGCTGCTGATCTCGGACTCGCCCTATTCGATCAAGACCGCCGCGCTGGTCTGGTTCATGGTCGGCACCTACGATGCCTTCATTCCGGAGCGCGCCGGAATCAGCGCGCCTCGGCGCGGGTCAGGCGCTCGCTGAGCCAGTCCGGCAGGACGGCGGCGATGCGGTCGACTGCCCCCGTCACCTTGCCGCGGAGGGCGTGACGACAATCGAGCGCCGGCTTCTCGACGAGATGCCAGGACAGCATGGCGAGGAAGACGGTCGGCACCAGGCTGACGGCGAAGAAGAGCCAGTAGTCGTGGAAGCCGGGCATCAGATGCAGCAGCGTCTGCTGCACCGTGTAGCCGTAGAGATAGATGCCATAGGAGTAGTCGGCGCCGACCAGGAGCGGGATCGTGAACCAGCCCGCGAGGCCCAGATAGATCGCGAGATAGGCGAACATCGGCGCCGTCAGCACCCAGACCGGCGGCAGCTCGGCCCAGCTCTGGTTTCCCGCCATGGCGACCGCGACCAGCCCGGCCGCCGAGAGGAGGGCGGGCAGCCAGTGCAGCGGGATCGCGGCCCGGTATTGCCAGGCGAGCACGCCGACGAGGAAGAGCGGCACCAGCCGCGCGGCGCCGCGCGTCTCGAAGACGTAGACCAGCGACGGCATCATCGGGAAGTCGAGCCCGAGCTGGTGGACCAGCCACAGAAGATTGGCGGCGCCATACAGTCCGATCGTCAAGGCGAGGACCAGCGAGCGGCGCTGGAACACGCCGAGCACTGCCAAAATGGAGAGGAGAATGTAGCAGCTCGCCTCATGCGACAGCGTCCATAGCGAGCCGTTGACGAGATGCTCGGGATTGCCGTCGAAGACGCCCGGCAGCGTGTCCTGGTGGCGGCCGAGGATATTGAGGAAATAGCTCGGGAAGCTGCGATCGCCGAAATAGGCCGCGAGCGGCAGCGAGGTGACGAGCGGCCCGACGACGAAGCCCGTCAGAAGGACGACGACGGCGAGCGCCGGCACGAGTCGCAGCAGCCGGTTGGCCATGAACACGTCGACGCGCGTCCGCGCCAGGCTGCCGGCAAGCAGGAAGCCGCTGAGGACGAAGAAGACCGGCACCGCGAGATTGGCGACACCCCAGCGCGCGCCATAGGGCCACCAGGTCTCGGCCGAGGCGCCGGCATCGACGAGGTCGCAATGGACGAAGATCACCGAGACGGCGAGGAGGAGACGGAGCAGGCCGAAACCGGGGCCTGTACCCTTGTTCGCGTCGAGGACGCTGCCGACACTCTTCATCTTGGCGGGGATCCTGCCTTGGGGGAGGCCCCGTTGTCGCTTCCAGATCCTTGCCGAAACCTTGCGCCGATTCCTGCAAATTAAGGGGTATTTGCGAATAAACTTCGCCTCAGCCGCCGTGGCGGTCGAGGAAGGCGTCGATCGGCAAGCTGCGGAAATCGCCGAGGGCCGCATGCAGCCGCTCATGCGGCCAGTCCCACCAGGCGAGGGCGAGGAGCCGTTCCGCGACGGCTTCCGGGAAGCGGCGCCTGACGCTGCGCGAGGGGACGCCGACCGCGATCTCGTAAGGCCCGACATCCTTCCGCACCACGGCGCCGGCGCCGACGATCGCGCCGGTGCCGATCGTGACGCCCGGCAGGATGACGACGCCATGGCCGATCCAGACATCGTGGCCGATGGTGACAGGCTGGCTGCGGCGCCAGTCGAAGAACGCCGTCTCGTCCTCTTCGCCGTCGAAATAATAGGAGGCGCGATAGGTGAAGTGCGACTGCGACGCCCGCCAGTGCGGATGGTTGCCGGGATTGATGCGGACATCGGCGGCGATGGAGCAGAACTTGCCGATCGTCGTGTAGATCGCCTCGCTGGAGCGCGAGATATAGGAGTAGTCGCCGAGCTCGACCTCCGAGAGGTCGCAGGCGGCACCGACCTCGGTGTAGCGGCCGAGGACGCAATGGGCGACGCGCGCCGTCGGATCGATGGTGGGGGTCTCGCGAAGGCGCATGGCTCTATCCGGCGGCTGGAGGGCGCGGGAAGGCTGCCGATCACCCATGACGCAGCGATGACATAGCCGGCAAAGTCTCCTGACGTAAGCAGCGTGGACACTTGGCGGGACGGCGGTGGCGGTGAGCGCCTGTCACACCAGGTTCGCAGCGATCCAGCACTCTCCCGGGAACCAGGAGATCACCGATGCTCGTGCTGGACGATGTCACGCGCCGTTTCAACGAGAAGACCGCGGTCGCGGGCGTAAGTCTCTCCATTCCATCCGGTTCCTTCGTCGGTGTGATCGGCCGGTCGGGCGCCGGCAAGTCGACGCTGCTGCGCATGGTGAACCGGCTGGTCGACCCGACCTCGGGCGCGATCCGCTTCGGCGACGTCGACGTGACGAAGCTCCAGGGCAAGGCGCTGCGCGACTGGCGCGCCCGCTGCGCCATGATCTTCCAGCAGTTCAACCTCGTCGGGCGGTTGGACGTGCTGACCAATGTCATGCTCGGGCGGCTCAACCATCGGCCCACCGCCTACAGCCTCGTCAAGAGCTTCACGGACCGCGAGCGCGCCATGGCGATTTCGGCTCTGGAGCGCCTCGGCATCGCCGAGGTGGCTTTGCAGCGGGCCGGAACGCTGTCCGGGGGCCAGCAGCAGCGCGTCGCCATCGCCCGCGCCATTCTTCAGGAGCCGGAGATCATTCTGGCCGATGAACCGATCGCCTCGCTCGACCCGCGCAACGCGCAGGTCGTGATGCGTTCGCTGCAGGCGCTCAACCGCAATGACGGCATCACCGTCGTCACCAATCTGCATACGCTCGATACGGCCCGTGAATATTGCTCGCGGGTCATCGCGATGGCGAATGGGCGGGTCGTCTTCGACGGGGCACCGGAAGCTCTGACCGAACCCGTGGTCCGCGAGATCTATGGCGTCGAAGCGGACGACGCGTCCTTCTCCGAACGCGCGACCTCCACGAGCCTCGGCTTCGGCCTCAATCCCTCACCCGCCTTCGCTGTTTCCTGACCATCGACGCCCGCGTGCCGGGCCGAGTGTCCACCCCAGCCAGTTCCCTTTCGGGACAGGAGAGACGACGATGCTGAACAAGATGATCCTTGGCGCCGCAGTGGTGGCGACCCTTGCCGGAGCCGCTCCGCTCACCCCGGCTTTCGCCGCTGACGGAAAGGTTTTCCGGATCGGCATTCTGGGCGGCGAGAACGAGGCCGACCGCCTCCGCAACTACCAGTGCCTGTCCGACCATGTCAGCAAGACGCTCGGCGCCGAGGTGAAGCTCTTCCCGGCGGCCGACTATGATGGCGTCATCCAGGGTCTGCTCGGCGGCACGCTCGACGCCGCGGAACTCGGCGCTTCCGGCTATGCCAAGGTCTATCTCACCGACGCCAAGGCGGTCGACCCGGTCCTGACCACCGAGCAGACGGACGGCTCGACCGGCTATCATTCGATCATGATCGCCCGCAAGGATTCCGGCATCGCGACTCTCGCCGAGTCCAAGGGCAAGACCCTTGCCTTCGCCGATCCGGATTCGACCTCGGGCTACCTGATCCCGACCGTCACGCTGCCGAAGGATCTCGGCATGCCGGTCGCCGAATTCTACTCGAAGACCGACTTCGCCGGCGGCCACGAGCAGGTCGTGCTGGCGGTGCTGGACAAGAAGTTCGATGTCGGCGTGACCTGGACGTCGGGCGTCGGCGATTTCAAGGACGGCTATACCTCGGGCAATCTGCGCAAGATGGTCGACAAGGGCGCCCTCGACATGAAGGACGTCGTGGAGCTCTGGCAGTCGCCGCTGATCCCGAACGGCCCCTGGGTTGTCACCAACACGGTCCCGGCCGAGGAGAAGGCCAAGTTCGTCGAACTCCTGACCGGCCTGCCGAAGAGCGATCCGGCCTGCTTCGAGGCCGTCGAGGGCGGTGAGTACAAGGGCTTCGTCAAGGTGACGCCCGAGTTCTACGAGCCCATCTTCGCCGCCCGCAAGGCCCAGATCGGCGGCTGATCCATTTCCAGCCCCTGAACGGCCGCGCCGCGAGGCGCGGCCGTTTGCACATGGCAACCGGGAGCGCCCCATGAGCAGAACCACCGAGCCGGCGCTCAGCCCGAAGGGACTCGAACTCGACCGACGCTGGCGCGCGCTCGCCGCGCAGCGACGCCTCTATACGATCCTCATCCTTCTGGGTGTAGGCGGCGCGCTCGTCGCCTCGCTTCGCTATGCCAACGAAACCAATGCCGGCGACTTCTTCGAGCGGCTGCCGCATTTCTTCGACTTCACGTCCTGGCTCATTCCACGCGACTGGAACGATGTCTGGCGCGCGCTTTTCGATGTTGCGACGCCCTCGGCCGACGGCACCGAGGCGACGAACTATCCGCTCGGACGCGTCTATCTGTTCGGCGATGTCTACCTTCCCGAATATTTCGAGCTGATGCTGGTCACGCTCAACATCGCCCTCGTCTCGACGCTGGTCGGCGTGCTGGGCGGCGTGTCGCTGTGCTTCCTCGCCGCGCGCAACACCATGACCAATGCCTGGATGCGAGGCTTCGCGCGGCGCGTCGCCGAGATCATGCGGGCCTTCCCGGAAATCGTGATCGCCGGCTTTTTCGCGGCGATCCTGTCGATCGGTCCGATCGCCGCCATCTTCGCCGTCGGCATCCACACCATCGGGGCGCTCGGAAAGCTGTTCTACGAAGTGGTGGAGAACATCGACATGGGGGCGAACGAGGGCCTATCGGCCGTCGGCGCGAACTGGTTCGAGAAGGTCCGCTTCGGCACGCTGCCGCTCATCCTGCCCAATCTGGTCTCCTATTCGTTGCTCCGGCTGGAGATCAATGTCCGCGCCTCGACCATCATCGGCGCGGTCGGCGGGGGCGGCATCGGCCAGGAACTGAAGCTGGCGATCTCGCGCGGCTTCGGCGCCAAGACGCTGGCGCTCGTGCTCATCCTCTTCGTCACCATCGTCATCGTCGACAACCTCTCCGCCCATCTGCGTCGGCGGCTGGTCGGCGAGCAGGCCTTCGGCCTCTAGGGAGAGCCAGGATGAGCGCCGTGGATACCATCGACATCGACGCCGTCCGGGCCCGCTATCCGGACGTGTTCGCGCCGCAAGCGCGCCGCCGTCTCATCCCGCTCGCGGTGGTCGTCGCCATCATCGGCTACGTCGCCTATGCGATGTGGTTCTTCGCCATCCCGCAGACCCTCTACACAGCGAACTGGCAGCGGGCCGGCCTCTATCTCGCGCAGTGGATCAGCTATGACATCCAGGTCGAGCTCAGGCTGCGCGACGGCGCCGTCCGGGTCGTCTGGCCACGCTATTCGCAGCTCGGCAGCAATCCCGATCCGTCCTGGGTCACGAAAGCCGCCGACGGGAGCGTCGCCGTCGATGTCACCGGATCGGGCCGGCTGGAGGCGAGCGCGACAACGGTGACGCTCCGGCGCGGATCGGAAACCGCCGTCTTCGACATTTCCGGCGAGACGCCGGTCGCGATCGGGCCGGTCCCGGACTGGGTCAGCGTCAGCGAAGGCGATGTCGAGATCGACTGGGGGTTCTGGGGGCGCGGCGAGTTCGACACCGACCGCATCAAGCTCGCGAAGCGGGAACCCGGCTGGGCGAACTTCCTGTTCGACACGCGCTCGCCGTTCTTCGGAAAATCGCCGGCCGAGGTTGTGTCGCTGATCGTCGCGGGGCCGCGCCTCGACCCGGACCGCTCCAATCTTTCGCTGGCGCTCGACGACATCTGGAACAATGCGGAATGGCAGCATGGCGATGTCTGGACCAAGCTTCTCCAGACGATCGTCATGGCGTTCGCCGGTACGCTGCTGGCGGCCTTGGTCGCCTTTCCGCTGTCCTTCCTGGCGGCCCGCAACATCACCCATAGCTGGCCGCTCAATCAGCTCCTGAAGCGGTTCTTCGACTTCCAGCGCTCGATCGACATGCTCATCTGGGCCCTGTTCTTCACGCGCGCCTTCGGTCCCGGACCCCTTGCCGGAACGGCGGCGATCTTCTTCACCGACACCGGCACGCTCGGAAAGCTCTATGCCGAGGCGCTGGAGAACATCGACGACAAGCCGCGCGAAGGCCTGCATTCGGTCGGCGCGCCGGCCATCGCCGTGCAGCGCTTCGGCGTCGTTCCGCAGATCCTGCCGGTCTTTGCCAGCCAGGCGCTGTATTTCTGGGAATCGAACGCCCGCTCCGCCACCATCATCGGCGCCGTCGGTGCCGGCGGCATCGGCCTGAAGCTGTGGGAGGCGATGCGCACCAACACCAACTGGGCCAACGTCTTCTACATGGTCATCCTGATCCTGATCATGGTCTATGTCTTCGACGCCATTTCCAACGCGCTTCGCCAGAGGCTGATCGGATCGCGCATCTGATCATCAGCTCTCGACGACGAGCTCCGTCCGGTCGGCGGAGAACTGCGCATGGGTGTACTGGATGCGCCGGCCCTCGTCGTCGACATTGACGCTGTCGACGACGAGCAGCAGGCGGCCGGGCGCGAGATCGAGCAGCGTCGCCTCCTCGGCTGAGGCGGGGCGGGCGGAGATGCGCGTCTCGAGGCGGTGATAATCGGCGACGCCGCAGGCTGCGAGCGCCGGCGTGATGGCGCCATGCGTGCGATAGGCGTCGGCCAGTTCATTGAAGCGGGGCAGCGGGAAATAGCCGCTGCCGAAGGAGATCGGCGTCGCGTCGGCGAAGCGCAGCGTCTCGAGCCGCACGACGCTCGCGCCCTCTGCGATGCCGAGGCTGGCGGCGATGCGGGCATCGGCGGCGAGGATGGCGGTGGCGAGCAGCTTGCCGCCGGCTTCGCGGCCGGCGCGCGAGACGATCTCGGAGAAGCGCGTGCGCGGGCCGATCGGATAGCGGATCGGCTGCGCCTCGACAAAGGTGCCGCGGCCCTGCGTCGCCCGCACGAGGCCGCGTTGCGCGAGTTCGGCGAGGCCGCGCCGGACCGTGTGGCGGTTGACACCGAAGCGCGTCGCCAGCTGGCTTTCGGTCGGGAGCTGCGCGCCCGAGGCGAGGCGGCCGGCGCCGATCTCGGCGGCGAGCTCGTCGGCGATCTGCCGCCAGGCCGCGATGCCGCCGCCGCGCGAGAGGCCGCCGGATGAAGAACCGCCAACCGCGGCATCGGACTCGACGAAGCGAGGCTCGCTTTCGATCGGGACCGTCGTCATGAAATCGTCACTGGACTGGTTCATGGAGTTGTCTATACCATTAGACAAATCGAAGCGGAAGCGGCGAGTGTGATCATGACCCAGCGGGACAGCATCCGGTCCGTCGGAGCGGCGAACGCAGCGGGCGCGAGCGCCGCCCCGGCCGATGCGCGGCCCGATCCGGCCGCGGCGGGCGCAGGCATTGCCGCGCGGCAGGCGCTGATGGCCGCGACCGCCATGGCGCGTCGCGACGAACTCGAAGCCGCGCTCGCGAGCCTCGGGCCCGTGCCGGCGGCAAGCGACATCCGCGCGCCGGAAAGCGGCCTCGTGATGCTGCGCGGCCGGGCCGGCGGCGACGGGCGGCCGTTCAATCTCGGCGAGGCGACGGTGACGCGGGCGGCGATCCGCCTGGCCGACGGCCGCACCGGCTTCGCCTACCAGCTCGGCCGCGACGCCGCGAAGGCACGGCTCGCCGCCATTCTCGACGGGCTCGCGCAGGGCGCAGAGCGCGCGGCGGTCGAGGCGGCGCTCGCCCCGATCCGCGCACGCATCGCGGCGGAGGCCGAGACGAAGGCCCGCCGCGTCGCCGCGACGCGCGTCGACTTCTTCACCATGGTCCGCGGGGAGGACTGAGCATGCTTGCCGCCGACAGCACCGGCTTCGCCGATCCCGTCCTCGATGCGCAGTCGACTTTCCGCACGCTGATGGACGCCTTTGCGCGGCCGGGCAGCGTGCAGCGGCTTGCCCCGCGCCTCGTGCCGCCCGCCGGGCTCGCGATCGGCCTCGCCGCCGTTGCCCTGGCGCTCTGCGACCATGAGACGGCGGTCTGGCTCGATCCGCCGCTCGCCGCCGACCGCGAGGTCGCCGCCTATCTCGCCTTCCATACCGGTGCGGGGCTCACGACAGATCCGCGCGAGGCGGCCTTCGCGCTCGTCTCCGACCTCGCCGCGCTGCCGCCGTTCGGCAGCTTCTCCGTCGGCGACGATGCCTATCCCGACCGCTCGACGACGATCGTCGCCGCGGTGTCGGGGCTTGCGGAAGCCGGCGCGCTTCGCCTGGCCGGGCCCGGCATCGACGGCGAGCGGCAGCTCGGCGTCGCGCCATGGCCGGCGCACCTTACGGGTGAACTCGCGGAGAACCGGGCGCTGTTCCCGCGCGGCGTCGATCTCGTCCTGGTCGCGCCACAGGCGGTGGCGGCGCTGCCCCGCACCACCCGCATCGTGGAGGCCCGCTGATGTATGTCGCGGTGAAGGGCGGCGAGGCCGCCATCGACAATGCCCATGCGCTCCTCGCCCATGAGCGGCGCGGCCCGGAAGAGATCGCCGAGATCGCGCCGGAGCAGATCGAGCATCAGCTGGCGCTCGCCGTCGACCGCGTGATGGCCGAGGGCTCGCTCTATGATCCGGCGCTGGCGGCGCTCGCCATCAAGCAGGCGCGAGGCGACCTGATCGAGGCGATCTTCCTCGTCCGCGCCTTCCGCACGACGCTGCCGCGCTTCGGCGCCTCCAAGCCGCTGGACACGGCGGCGATGGCGATCGAGCGGCGTATTTCCGCGACCTTCAAGGATCTGCCCGGCGGGCAGGTGCTCGGCCCGACCTTCGATTATACGCACCGGCTGATCGACTTCATGCTCGCAGCCGGCGTCGCGCCACCGGCCCCGGCCGAGGCGCCGGCCGAGACTTCCGCCGTGCCGCGCGTCACCGACCTTCTCGGCGGCGAGGATCTGATCGAGCGCGAGGCGGCGGAGGCGGGGGAGCCGGTCGGCGACCTGACGCGCGAGCCGCTCGACTTCCCGGCCGATCGCGACCTGCGCCTGCAGGCGCTGGCGCGCGGCGACGAGGGCTTCCTGCTGGCGCTCGGCTATTCGACGCAGCGCGGCTTCGGCCGCACGCATCCCTTCGTCGGCGAGATCCGCTTCGGCGAGGTGATGGCGGAATTCGTGCCGGAGGAGCTCGGCTTCGCCGTGCCGCTCGGCCCGGTGGCGCTCACCGAATGCCAGATGGTCAACCAGTTCCACGGCTCGGCCGAGCGGCCGCCGCAGTTCACGCGCGGCTATGGCCTCGTCTTCGGCCAGAGCGAACGCAAGTCGATGTCGATGTCGCTGGTCGACCGCGCGCTCCGGACGCGGGAATTCGGCGAGGACGTGGTGGCGCCGGCGCAGGACGAGGAATTCGTGCTCTCGCATTGCGACAACGTCCAGGCGACCGGCTTCGTCGAGCATCTGAAGCTGCCGCATTACGTGGATTTCCAGGCCGAGCTCGGCCTCGTCCGGATGATGCGCGCCGAGCATGCGGCCACACGGGCGGAGATGAAGGAGGCGGCGGAATGAGCGCTTCGGATGCTGAAACGAAGGCCCCCACCCCGACCCTCCCCCGCAAGGGGGGAGGGAGTGGCGCCGCGACTGATGGCGATGACTGGATCTCTCCGGTACTGAAGGACAATCGAGCCGGCACGGCGGAAGAACCCTCCCCCCTTGCGGGGGAGGGCAGGGTGGGGGACTTGCGTTCACGCGGAGCCACTGCCACCGGCTACAATTTCGCTTATCTCGACGAGCAGACGAAGCGGATGATCCGGCGAGCGATCCTGAAGGCGATCGCCATTCCGGGCTATCAGGTGCCGTTCGCCAGCCGAGAGATGCCGATGCCCTATGGCTGGGGTACGGGCGGCGTGCAGGTGACGGCGGCGGTGATCGGGCCGGACGACGTGCTGAAGGTCATCGACCAGGGCTCGGACGATACGACCAATGCGGTCTCGATCCGCAAGTTCTTCGCCAAGACGGCCGGCGTCGCGACGACGACGAAGACGGCCGAGGCGTCGATCATCCAGACGCGCCACCGCATTCCCGAGACGCCGCTTACCGAGGGGCAGGTGCTCGTCTTCCAGGTGCCGATCCCCGAGCCGCTGCGCTACCTCGAGCCGCGCGAGACGGAGACGCGGCGGCTGCATGCGCTCGCCGATTACGGCCTCATGCATGTGAAGCTCTACGAGGACATCGCGCGGCATGGCCATATCGCGACCACCTATGACTATCCGGTCGAGGTAGCGGGCCGCTATGTGATGAACCCCTCGCCGACGCCGAAATTCGACAATCCCAAGATGCACCGCTCGCCGGCGCTGCAGCTCTTCGGCGCCGGGCGCGAGAAGCGCATCTATGCCGTGCCGCCGCACACCGATGTGGTGAGCCTCGACTTCGAGGATCATCCCTTCGAGGTGCAGCGCTTCGACAAGCCCTGCGCGCTCTGCGGCGCGAACAATGTCTATCTCGACGAGGTGGTGCTCGACGATCGCGGCGGCCGCATGTTCGTCTGTTCGGACAGCGATTTCTGCACCTCGCGGCGCGAGGCCGGCCATCGCGGCGAGATGGCGGCCGATCCGGCGGGGGCGGGGCGGCCATGACCGGTCTGACGCTTCGAAAGGCGGTCGAGGCCGACCTGCCGGCGCTGCTGGAACTCTACGGCCAGCCGAGCTTCAACAATGGCCACGTCGTCTCGCTCGAGGAAGCACAGGCGATCTTCGCCCGTTTCGCGGCCTATCCGGATTACGCCACCTATCTCGCCGAGCGCGACGGGCGCGTGGTCGGGACCTTCGCGCTGATGGTCATCGACAATATCGCCCATTGGGGGACGCCGACGGCGCTCGTCGAGAATGTAGTGGTTGCCGAAGGCGAGCAGGGCGGCGGCATCGGCCGCTGGATGATGCGGCGCGCTTTTGTGCTCGCGGCCGGGAAGGGCGCCTACAAGGTAGCGCTCTCCTCGAACATCCGCTCCGAAAAGGCGCATCGTTTCTACGAGAGCCTCGGCTTCGAGAAATATGGCTACAGCTTCCGCCTCGATCCGCTGCCGGATCTCGGCGAGGACGAGGAGGACGCGGCATGAACGACGCCCCGCTGCTCACGGCCCGCGGTCTTTCCAAGCATTACGGCCCGCGCATCGGCTGCGAAGCCGTGTCCTTCGATCTCTACGAGGGCGAGGTGCTGGCCGTGGTCGGCGAATCCGGCTCCGGCAAGTCGACGCTCCTCAAGCTGCTCGCGACCGAGACGCCGCCCACCGCTGGAAGCGTGCACTACCGGATGCGCGACGGCGCGGTGCGCGATCTCTTCGCGCTCACCGAGGCCGAGCGGCGCTTCCTGCTGCGCACCGACTGGGGCTTCGTGCGCCAGGACGCCCGCGAGGGGCTGCGCATGAGCGTCTCGGCCGGCGGCAATGTCGGCGAGCGGCTGATGGCGGTCGGCGAGCGGCATTATGGCCGTATCCGCGGCACGGCGATCGACTGGCTGGGCCGCGTGGAGATCGACGGCGACCGCATCGACGACCTGCCGCGCGACTTCTCCGGCGGCATGCGCCAGCGCCTGCAGATCGCGCGCAATCTTGTGACGCATCCGCGCCTCGTCTTCATGGACGAGCCGACCTCGGGCCTCGACGTCTCGGTGCAGGCGCGGCTGCTCGATCTCCTGCGCGGGCTGGTCGCCGAACTCGGCCTCGCGGTCATCATCGTCACGCATGACCTCGCGGTGGCGCGGCTGCTGTCGCACCGGATCATGGTCATGCGCCATGGCCGCGTGATCGAGACCGGGCTCACCGACCAGGTGCTCGACGATCCCAGCGAGGCCTATACCCAGCTTCTCGTCTCATCGGTGCTCGCAGCATGACCGAACCTCTCGTCAGCCTTTCCGGCGTCGCCAAGTCCTTCACGCTGCATCTGCGCGACGGCATGCGCATCCGCGTCGTCGACAATGTCTCCTTCGCGGCGCGGCCGGGCGAATGCGTTGTGCTCGGCGGACCGTCGGGCGCCGGCAAGTCGTCCATCCTCAAGATGATCTACGGCAACTACCGCTGCGACACAGGCACGATCGCCGTGCGCGACGGCGCGGAGATCGTCGATGTCGCGAAGGCGGAGCCGCGCCGCATCCTGGCGCTGCGCGCCCATGTCATGGGCTATGTCAGCCAGTTCCTGCGCGTCATCCCGCGCGTCTCGGCGCTCGATATCGTCGCCGCCTCGGCGGCGGAGAGCGGCCTTGGCCGGCAGGACGCCTGGTGCCGCGCCGAGCGGCTGCTGACGCTGCTCAATGTTCCCGAGCGGCTGTGGAGCCTGCCGCCCGGCACCTTTTCCGGTGGCGAACAGCAGCGGGTGAACATTGCCCGTGGCCTTGCGCCCGATCGGCCGCTATTGCTGCTCGACGAGCCGACAGCCTCGCTCGACGCCGCGAATCGGGCCGTCGTCGTCCGCCTGATCGAGGAAAAGAAGAAGGCCGGCGTCGCGATCGTCGGCATCTTCCATGACGAGGATGTGCGCGACAAGGTCGCCGACCGCGTCATCGACATGGCCGCCTTCGCCACCGAAAAGGCGGCTTGAACGCATTGAGTTAAGACCCGCCGCGCCCCGATTCCCCCTTGGCGCGGCTGCCAGCATCGGACCGAAGAGCGCCGCGATGACCGACCCGAAGAGCTATGTGATCGAGAATGCCCGGCTGGTGCTCCCCGACCGCGTCGTCGAGGAGGGCTGGCTGGCCGTGGATGACGGCCGCATCGCCGAGATCGGCGAGGGCAAGGCGCCGGAGCGCGGCATCGACCTTTCGGGCGACCATCTGATCCCCGGCCTCGTCGAACTGCACACCGATCACCTCGAAAGCCATTTCTCGCCGCGCCCGCATGTGCGCTGGCATGCGCTCGCCTCGGTGATGGCCTATGACGCGCAGATCGCCGCAGCCGGCATCACCACGGTGTTCGATTCGCTCCGGGCCGGTTCCGACATCGACATCAAGTCGATCGGCGCCGACCTGCAGGCGCTGGCCGATGCCGTCGACCAGGCGCGTCGGACGGGCCATCTTCGCGCCGATCACCGCACCCATATCCGCTGCGAGATCGCGACGCCGGACGTCATCGAGCATCTGGAAACGCTCATGGAGCGCCATCCGGTGCATCTCATGTCGCTGATGGACCACACGCCCGGCCAGCGCCAGTTCCGCGACCTCGAAACGTGGCGGCGCTTCTATATCCGCCGCAAGGATGTCTCCGAGGCACATGTCGACCAGCTGATCGGCCAGCGGCTGGAACTGCACACTCTCTATGCCAAGGAACACCGGGCGAAGCTGATCGAGATCGCCGGCCGCGCCGGCGCGGTGCTTGCCAGCCATGACGACGCCACCGCCGAGCATGCCGCCGAGGCGGCGCGCGAGGGCGTCGCCGTCGCCGAATTCCCGACCACGGTGGAGGCGGCCGAGGCGCTGCACGAGGCCGGCATCGTCGTGATGATGGGCGGGCCGAACATCGTCCGCGGCGGCTCGCATTCCGGCAATGTCGCGGCCGAGGAACTGGCCCGCGCCGGGCTGCTCGACATCCTCTCCTCGGACTATGTGCCGGCGAGCCTCCTGATGTCCGCCTTCGAGCTGCCGCGCCGGGCGGCGAATATCGACCTTCCGACCGCAATCCGCGCCGTCACCAAGGCGCCGGCCGAGGCGACGGGGCTCGGTGACCGCGGCGCGCTGGAGGCCGGCAAGCGCGCCGATCTCGTGCGCGTCCATCTCGTCGAGACGACGCCGATCGTGCGCCAGGTCTGGCGCGAAGGCAGCCGCGTGTCGTGAGGGCGACATGACTGGTGCCCTCGTCGCCATCGTCGGCCCGAGCGGCGCCGGCAAGGACACGCTGATCGCCCATGCCAGGGCGGCGCTTTCGGCGCGCGCGGAGTTCCACTTCGCACGCCGGCTCGTCACCCGGGCGGCCAATGCCTTCGAGGATCACGACACGATCGACGTTGCCGCCTTCGACGCCGCCGCGGCATCGGGCGCCTATGCGCTCTGCTGGCGGGCGCACGGCCTCGGCTATGCGCTCGGTGGCGACGTCTCGGAGGCGATCCGGGCCGGGCGCGTCGTCATTTGCAATCTCTCGCGCGGGGCGCTGCCCGAGGCGCGGTCCCGCTTCCAGCGGATGAGCGTCGTCGAGATCACGGCGCCCTCGGAGGTCCTCGCCGCCCGCCTTGCCGCGCGCGGCCGCGAAACGCCGCAGTCGATCGCCGAGCGGCTCCGGCGCGAGAGCGCCTTTTCAGGCCTCAGGGCCGACTGCGTGATCGTCAACGACCGCCCGGTCGCGGAGACCGGCGCTGCGCTCGTCGCACATCTCGAAAGTGTGGCGCGTGAGGCGGCGCTCAGCGCAGCCGCTTCGCCATGATGACGCCGCCCGGGTCCATGTCGGGCGTCTCAAGCTGGACGAGGCCGAGCTTGCGGTAGAAGGCGAGCGCCGGGAGATTGTCGCGCGCGACGCCGAGATGGAGGCCGGGCGAGCCGTCGGCCGCGAGCTTTTCCATCAGTGCTTCCAGCAGCCGCCGCCCCCAGCCATGCCCCTGCGCCTCGGGCAGCAGGTCGATATGGCCATGCGAGGGATAGTCGGCTTCGAGCCAGGACGGCAGGTAGGGGCTAAAGTCGTGCACCATCCGCCGCTTGCCGTCGCTCATGCGCCAGGTCGTCTCGTCCGGGCCGGGATCCTTGATGCGCCGGCGCAGCTGCGGCAGCCACTCCTTTTCCATCCGCGCATAGAACCGCCGGCTGTCGCGGGCGCCGCAGACATAGCCGGCGACGCCGTTCGGCCCGTCGATCACGAAGGCGAGCTCGGGCTCCAGAACGATGTAGTTGCCGATATAGAGATGGCCGAGAATGTCGGGATCATCGTTCTGCGGCGTCGCGTCATTGCCGAGATCGCCGGTCAGCATGCAGATGCGGTAGCAGGCCGGCAGGTCGGCGAGATCGGCCTGGCGCATGGTGAAATCGTCGCGGCCGAAAGCGGGCATCGGGCAGCTCCATGGCGAGAGGGGAAACCCCTTCTCGCCTTCGTCCGCCGCCGCGGTCAACCCTTTCAGGCGAGGGTCCGCCCGCCATTCACCGCGAAAGTCTGGCCGGTGATGAAGGCCGCGCCCGGCGAGGCGAGGAACACCACCATCGCCGCGATGTCGTCCGGAACGCCCTGGCGGCCGAGCGGCACGAGGCGGCGATAGGCCTCCAGCGTCTCGGCGGTCGTATCGGAATGGCGCTCGACGGGGATGAAGCCGGGCGCGACGAGATTGACGCAGATGCCGTGGCTGCCGAGCTCGTTGGCCCAGGAGCGGGTCAGCCCGACCATCGCCGCCTTGGCGGCGACATAGTGGCCGAAGGCGGGGTTGCCCATGTCGACCACCTCGCTGCCGATATTGATCACCCGGCCTCCGCGCTTGGCCTTCCACTCGGCGATCACCTCCTGCAGGATCAGGAGCGGCGCCTTCACGAAGAAGCGCAGCTGGTCGAGATGGGTGTCCCAAGTCTGCTCCTCGATCGGCATGGTCGGCTGCGGGCCGGTGGCGTTGTTGACGATCACCGTCAGGGGGCCGAGTTCATGCGCGATCTCCGCCATGCCGTGGCGGACGCTCGCCTTGTCGGTGACGTCGAAGCGGAAGGCCTTGGCCCTGCCGCCCGCCGCCGCGATGGCCGCCACCGTCTCCGCCGCGCCGACATCGTCATGGGCATAGTTCACGGCGACGGAAAACCCCGCCGCGCCGAGGCCCTTGGCAATGGCGGCGCCGAGCCCGCGCGAGGCTCCGGTGACGAGAGCGGTTCCGTTCGTGGCGGGCATGGCGCGTTCCTCCTGATGTTTTCGCCAGCGAAGCACAAAGGACGGCGCGTGTCTCGCGTCGCGAGAGGGGGCCCCTCACCAGCAGTCCTTCATCACGCGGATGGCGCCGAGATAGACGTCCTCGGGCTTGTCGAAGAGCGGGCGCCAGACGCGGGTGGCGGCGGCGATGTCGGGGAGGGCGGAGCCGAAGGCCTCGACGGTCATCCAGCCGTCATAGCCGGATGCCTTGAGCGCCTTGATGATGGTCGGGAAGTCGATCTGGCCCGAGCCGGGCGTGCCGCGGTCGTTCTCGGAGATATGGACGTGGTTGAACCGTCCCGCCGTCGCGGCGATGGCGGCGACCTGGCTCTTCTCCTCGATGTGGAAATGGAAGGTGTCGTAGAGATAGCCGTAATTCGGCGCGCCGACCGCATCGACCAGCGCCTTCGCCGCCGCGGCCGTATTGAGGAAATAGCATTCGAAGCGGTTGAGCGGTTCGATCGAATAGGCGACGCCGGCCTTCGCGGCATAGGCGGCCGCCTCGCGGTGCACCTCGACGCACCACTTCTGCTCGTCGGCGGTGGGGCCGCGTCCCGAGAAGCGGCCGAGCGTCTGGTGCAGCGGGCCGCAGACGAGATCGGCGCCGAGCGCCGCCGTGCAGTCGGCCAGCCATTTGAGGTGATCGAGCGCCCCGGCACGCTCGGCGGGATCCGGCGAGATGGCATCCTTGCCATTGCCGGGCATGACGCCGACGCCGGTCGCGGCGAGGCCGGCTTCGGAAAGCCAGCCGCGCACCTTCTCGAAATGCGTCGGATCGCCGGCGAAGATCGGGATCTCGGCGCCGTCATAGCCGGCGGATTTCAGCGCATCGAGGATCGGGCGGTGCTCCTCCTCGACATGCGCCGTCCAGAGCAGCAGGTTGAAGCCGAAGCGCATGGCGTCACCCGGCCGCGCCGAGTTCGACCCAGGCCCCGCTCTTGCCCGAGGCGATGATCGCGTCGCAGACGCGGGTCGTCTCCAGCGCATCGCGGAAGGTCGGCGCCGCCGGCTTGCCGGAGGAGAGGCCGTCGAGGAAGTCGGCGACCTGGTGCACGAAGGAATGTTCGTAGCCGATGATCAGCCCCGGCACCCACCACTTGCCGAGATAGGGATGCTCGCCGTCGGTGACGAGGATCGAGGTCCAGCCGCGGAGCTGCCCCGGCGTCCTGTGATCGAACCAGGAGACGCGGTTGAGATCGTGCAGGTCCCAGGCGAGCGAACCGTTCTCGCCGTTGATCTCCAGCGTATAGGCCGCCTTGTGGCCGCGCGCGTAGCGGGTCGATTCGAAGGTGCCGAGCGAGCCGTTGGCGAAGCGGGTCAGCACCGCCGAAGCGTCGTCGATGCCGACCGGACGCATGGCGCCGGTCACCGCGTCCTTGCGCTCCTTGACGAAGGTCTCGGTCATCGCGGTGAGGCTGGCGATGGAGCCGTTCAGCCAGATGGCGGTGTCGAGGCAGTGGGCGAGGAGATCGCCGGTGACGCCGGAGCCGGCGGCGTCGACATCGAGCCGCCAGGTGGCGGCGCCGCCCTGCGGCACGTCGGGCGAGATCGTCCAGTCCTGCAGGAACTTGGCGCGGTAGTGATAGATATGGCCGAGCAGGCCCTGCTCGATCATGCGCTTGACGAGCGTGACGGCCGGAACGCGGCGGTAATTGTACCAGACCATGTTCGGGACGCCGGCGGCCTCGACGGCCTCGACCATCGGCAGCGCCTCGGCCTCGGTCCGCGCCAGCGGCTTCTCGCAGAGCACCATCTTGCCCGCCTTGGCGGCGGCGATGGCGATCTCGGCATGGAGGTCGTTCGGCACGCAGATGTCGATGGCATCGATATCCGGCCGCTCGACGAGCCGCCGCCAGTCGCTCTCGACGGCCTCGTAGCCCCATTTCTGCGCGAAGGCCGTCGCCTTCTCGGTGTTGCGGGCGGCGACCGCCTTCAGCACCGGCTTGTAGCCGGTGTCGAAGAAATGCGGCGCCTTCACCCAGGCATTGGAATGGGCGCGGGCCATGAAGCCATAGCCGACCATGCCGACATTCAGAGTCTTCGTCATAAAATCCTCCCGATCGAATGAGTTCGGCCTGTGCTTCACCTCTCCCATAGGGAGAGGTCGACGTGCCGCAGGCGCGGCGGGTGAGGGGTTACGACCCCTCCGGAGAGGGCGCGCCCCTCACCCGGACCTTCGGTCCGACCTCTCCCCATGGGAGAGGTGAAGGTGTGCCCCTGTCCCCGCTGTCGCGCCTACTCCGTCCACCCATGCGCCTCGCGCACCTTGATCATGGCGCCGAGCACCTTGTTCCAGGTGTCCTGGCTCTCCATGACGCTGTTCGGGAACATGCAGCCGTCCCAGGAGATGTGGCGCATGCGCTTGGTGAGGTTGCCCTCGCGGTCGCGCAGCCAGTAGCCGGCATGCTTGGTGATATCGAGGCGCCCGTTCGGATCGTCCACCTGGCAATGGCGGCCGGTCTTCTCGTGATCGCCGGAGCCGAACACGGTGCCGTCGTTCTGCGCGACGTGGAAATCCATCGTCCAGGGTCTGAGCGCATCGGCGACCTTGCGATAGGCGGCGTCGAGCGTCGCCTTGTCCGTCCAGTCATAGTCCTTGGGCAGGATGCGGTCCTGCTCGGCATTGTAGCCGAGCGTGTAGAGCATCGAATGCGCCATGTCGGCCTGGTAGCCGACGACGCCGGGGCGGTCGACCATCTCGAGAAGCTTCACCATCTCGCGCCAGGAGTGCATGCCGCCCCAGCAGATCTCGCCCTCGGCGACGAGGAACTCGTCATAGTCCTCGGCGATGTCGGCGGCCTCGGAGAAGGTCTTTGCGATCAGCCTGGTATTGGCCTCCGGGTCCTTGTCCCAGGCCTCGACGCCGACGGAGGAATCGATGCGGATGCCGCCGGTCGGCCGGATGCCGAGCTCGCGCATCTGCTGCCCGATCGCGCAGGCCTTGCGAACCTGTTCCACGAAGCGCTTGCGATCATCCGCCGTGCCCATCGCCGAGCCGCCGCCGGCGCCGCCCCAAATCGGCGCCACGAAGGAGCCGACCTTCAGCCCGTAGGAGGCGATATGGTCGGTCATCCGCTTGACCGCATCCTTGTCGCTGTCGATGTCGAAATGCGGCGCGGTGATGAAGAGGTCGATGCCGTCGAACTTGACGCCGTCGACTTCGGCATTGGCCGTGAGGCGCAAGAGCGTATCGAGCGGAATGATCGGCTCGCTGTCGCCGCCCTTGCCGACGACGCCCGGCCAGGCGGCATTGTGCAGCTTCGGATAGGTGTTGGGCATCGGATCCTCCCGAGATCGCGGTTCAACTGGAAGCGCCGCGGGATCTTGCCGCCCCGTCGGCGAAGGGTCTCAAGCCTCAGCGAAGGTCCTTCCATGGCGCCTCGCTGGCGACTTCGACCGAAACATAGCCGTTCTGGCCGATGCAGGGGCCGAGAATGGCGACGACATGCGCATCCTCGGTTCCGGCATTGAACGAGGCATGCACGAGGCCGGCGGGGATGAAGGCCGAGTCGCCGGCGGTCAGGATACGCTTCTCCATGCCAAGCCACTGCTCGACCCGGCCGCCGGTGACATAGATCACCTCTTCCTGGTCGGGATGCTTGTGGAAATTGTGCCCCTTGCCGGGCGACAGCGTCACGTCGATCACGGTCAGCTGGTCGGCGCCCGTCTTCGGCGGGTGGCTCATCCATTTGAGCCGGCCCCAGTCGAGCACCTCCGGCTCGGTCTCGGCGGCGATGACGAACTGTCCCTCGGACATGGCATCCTCCCTGGTCTTGTTCTCGCTAGAACGTCAGCGCCTTGAAGCGCCGCGTCTGGTCGGTGAGCGCCACCTCGACGGGCAGCCGCTCCATGCTCGAAGCGCCGTAGAAGCCGTGGCAATGGGCGGTGCGCTGCAGGATCCAGCCGGCATCCTCGGGCTGGGCGATCGGGCCGCCGTGACAGAGGATGATGACATCCTTCCGGACCGCCATGGCCGCCTCGGCGATGGCGTCGATCTCGCCGACGCAGTCCGCCAGCGTCTTCGCCGACGTGGCGCCGATCGCTCCGCCGACGGTGACGCCCATATGGGCGACGATGATGTCGGCGCCGGCCTCGGCCATCGCGCGCGATTCCTCGGCATTGAAGACATAGGGCGTCGTCAGGAGGTCGAGCTCATGCGCGGCGCGGATCATGTCGACCTCGAGGGAGAAGCCCATGCCGGTCTCCTCGAAGCTTGCGCGCATCACGCCGTCGAAGAGGCCGATGGTCGGGAAGTTCTGCACGCCCGAGAAGCCCATCGCCTTCAGCTCGGCGAGGAAATGCGGCATCAGCACGAAGGGATCGGTGCCGTTGACGCCGGCGAGGACCGGCGTGTGGCGGACGACCGGCAGCACCTCATGCGCCATGTCCTTCACGATCTCGTTGGCATTGCCATAAGCGAGCAGGCCCGCGGCCGAGCCGCGCCCGGCCATGCGGTAACGACCGGAATTGTAGATGATGATGAGGTCGATGCCGCCCGCCTCCTCGCATTTGGCCGACAGGCCCGTGCCGGCGCCGCCGCCGATGATCGGCACGCGGCGGGCGACCATGTCGTTGAACTTCTCGAGGATCTCACGGCGCGGAATGAACGGCATCCGCCTTCCTTTCATGCTTGTGCGCGGATCGCGCGGAATTCCCGTGCCAGCGCATCAGCGAAGGCAGGGTCATTGATGTGGAGCGGCAGGCGCAGGATGCGCCGCCGCGGGGTCTCTTCGATGAGCGCCTCGAGCGTCTCGAACAGAGCCGCGTCGGCTTCGGGATCGAAGAAGGCGCCGCCCTCGATATCGAGCGCTGAAACGCCCTTTTCGGGGATCAGCAGCCGCACCTCGCCCTCGCAGGCATTGAGCTTTTCCGCGATGAAGGCGGCGATGGCGCGGTTCTCCTCCGGCGTGGTGCGCATCAGCGTGATGTTCGGATTGTGGCGGTAGAGAGTCCGGTGGCGGAACCGCTCCGGCACCGTGTCCATGGCCCAGAAATTCACCATGTCGAGCGCGCCGAGCGAGCCGACATAGGGAATGCCGCTGCGCGCCACCGCGCCGAGCCGGTCGGCGCCGGCCGAAAGCACGCCGCCGACGAGATGATCGGCGATCTCCGTCGTCGTGACGTCGAGAAGGCCGACCAGGAGGCCGCTGTCGACGAGCTTCTCCATGCTGCGGCCGCCGGTGCCCGTCGCGTGGAACACCATGCAGTCATGCTCGGCGCGCAGGAGATCGGCGACGCGCGTGACGCAGGGCGTCGTCACGCCGAACATCGTGAGGCCGATCGGCGGCAGGCCGGAGGTCTCGACGACCGGGTACCGCACCATGCCGATGATGGCGTGGGCGGCGTTCTGCAGCACGGTGCGGCTGATGCGGTTGAGGCCGGCGAGATCGGTGACCGATGGCATCATGACGATGTCGGAGACGCCGACATAGGCCCCGACATCGCCGGCGGCGAGCGTCGAGAGCATGAGCTTCGGAAGGCCGATGGCGAGCCGCCGCATGCCGGCGGTGACGATCGACGTGCCGCCGCCGCCGCCGATGCCGATCACGCCGCCGATATCGTCACGGCCTGTGATGAAGCGCGCGAAGGCCTCGCCCATGGCCGTGACGGCGGTGCCGCGATCGGAGAGGCCGAGCACGGCCGCCGCGCCGTCCGGATGATGTGCCGCCACCTGATCGGCCGGGATGTCGGCGGCGATCGCGGCGGGGCGGGTCGAGACGTCGACGAGGACGCTCGCCATGCCGGCGGCGTCGATGACGCCCTTCAGGAAGACGAGTTCCTCGCCCTTCGTGTCGGCCGTGCCGACAATGTAGATGCGCGACATTCCTGCCCCCGGGATCGCCGCCGCGCGCGTTTGCCGGGCGAGCGATAGGCATCGCGGACTCTGGCGAGCCCGCGTCGTAAACTTCTGAAACTGCTGAACTTTCGCGCCTACCGACATCCTCCCCGACAATCGGGGCGCGAACAGATCGATTGCTTTTATTCTGAGACACGCGTATCGTATTGGCATGTCAGTCTCAGGTCAAGGCCAGCTCCGGGGGGAGGTCGAGAAGGGACCGCGCGGTCGCATGAAGCGGCTGATGCTGGATACCGCCATCCGCCTGATGCAGGACGGCGGCAGTCCTTCGGTCTCGGACGTGGCGGAGGCGGCGGGCGTGTCGCGCGCGACCGCCTATCGCTATTTCCCCAGCCAGGCGGCGATGATCCAGGCCGCCGTGGACGAGGCGCTGGGTCCGGTGCTGGGCTGGACGGCGGAGAGCGGCGATGCCGAGGCCAATGTCGCGGCGCTGTTCGGCTTCGCCTTCCACCGGATGGAGGCGTTCGAGGCGACGCATCGGGCGGCGCTCCTGCTGGCGCTCGACCAGTGGCAGCGGCGCCGTGCCGGCACCCTCGGCACCGAGGCGCGGGTGGTGCGCGGCAATCGCCGCGGCCTGTTGAAGGCGGCGGTCGAGCCGCTGGCGGCGGAGATCGGCCGCGAAAGGACGGAGAGGGTCACGCAGGCGCTCTCGCTGCTGTTCGGCATCGAGGCGATCGTGATCCTCAAGGATCTGTGGGGTTTGGACGTCGACGCGGCCGAGGACGTGGCCAGCTGGGCGGCGAGGGCATTGATCCGGACGGCGAAGGCGGAGGCAGCGGAGGGAGAGACCGCGGCCACCGGACCGGCGCTTTCCGAGGGAAGGACAGGGAGACCGCGCAAGAAGGGGGCCTGACCGGAATACCGGAAGGCGGGCTGTCGCCCCTGCGGCAATGCGACAGCGCAAAAGGGAGGGAATGCTGCAATGCTGAGGAAGACCTTTACGGGCTTGCTGGCCGGCGTCGGCTTCACGCTGGTCGGCGTCGCGAGCGCGGCCGCGGAAGATCTGACGATCTTCTGGGCCGAATGGGATCCGGCAAATTATCTGCAGGAACTCGTCAACGAATATTCCAAGGTGTCAGGCGACACGGTCACGGTCGAGACGACGCCGTGGTCGGATTTCCAGACCAAGGCCTTCACCGAGTTCAACGCCAAGGGCGACGCCTATGACCTCGTCGTCGGCGACAGCCAGTGGCTCGGTGCCGGCGCGACCGGCGGCCACTATGTCGACCTGACCGACTTCTTCAACAAGCACAAGCTCAGCGAAGTCATGGCGCCGGCGACGGTGAAATACTACGCCGAGTACCCGTCCAACAGCGGCAAATACTGGGCTATCCCGCTCGAGGGCGACGCCGTCGGCTGGGCCTATCGCAAGGACTGGTTCGAGGATCCGAAGGAGAAGGAGGCGTTCAAGGCCAAATATGGCTACGACCTCGACGTCCCCAAGACCTTCAAGGAACTGCGGGATATCGCCGAGTTCTTCTATCGCCCGGACGAGAAGCGCTACGGCATCGCCATCTACACGCAGACGACCTACGACGCGCTCGCCATGGGCTTCGAGAACGCGCTGTTCTCCTATGGCGGCGACCTCGGCGACTATTCGACCTACAAGGTCGAGGGCATCGTGAATGCGCCGGTCGCTGTCGAGGCGCTGGAGATGTACAAGGAACTGTACAAGTTCACGCCGCCGAACTGGGGCAACACCTTCTTCCAGGAAGACAACCAGGCCATCACCGAAGGTCTGGCGGCGATGAGCATGAACTACTTCGCCTTCTTCCCCTCGCTGCTCAACGAGGCGACCAACCCGAACGCCAAGGTCACCGGCTTCTTCGCCAATCCGGCCGGCCCGACAGGCGTGCAGTCCGCCGCGCTCGGCGGCCAGGGTATCTCGATCGTTTCCTATTCCAAGAAGCAGGAAGCGGCGATGAAGTTCCTGGAGTGGTTCATCAAGGACGAGACCCAGAAGAAATGGGCCGAGCTCGGCGGCTATACCTGCTCGCAGGCGGTGCTGAAGTCGGCCGAATTCCAGAACGCCACGCCCTATAACAAGGCCTTCTACGAGACCATGTTCAAGGTGAAGGACTTCTGGGCGGTGCCGGAATATGCCGAGCTGCTGTCGCAGCTCAACAACCGCCTCGGCCCCTATGTCGTCGGCGACAAGGGCACGGCCAAGGAAGCGCTGGACGGCCTCGCCAAGGACTGGACCGAGACCTTCACGAAATACGGCCGCTACTCGAACTGAGCGGAGCGGCCCCGCGCGCCGAGCGCGGGGCCCGACACGACGACCCCGCCGGCCGCAACCCGCCGGCGGGCCCGTCTTTCAGGAAGAGCCGAGGCGCGCGCCGCCGGCCCGCCACAGACGGCGCGGACCGACGGAGATGCGCCGATCCGTAGCCGCCGCCCGACCCCCGGCGGCGCGATCAATGCGCAAGCCGTGACTGGCGGAACGGCCGGTCCCCCATTCGTCAAGGAGCCTGCCCGTGGCCATGGCCGCAATGACCAGACTCGATCCGGGATCGCGCGCCGCGTCGCGCGGCTGGAGCGATCTCGCGATCCGCAACATGTTCATCATCCCGACGATCGCCTTCCTGATCGTCTTCAACATCTTCCCGCTGATCTATTCGCTCGGCTATTCCTTCACCGACTACCGCGCCTCGACGAACCAGGCGGCGAATTTCGTCGGCCTGCAGAACTATCGCGAGCTGCTCGGCGACGAGTTCATCTGGAACAATTTCGTCGTGACGGCGAAATACGTCATCGTCTCGGTGACGGGCCAGGTTGTCGTCGGCTTCGGCATCGCGCTGCTGCTCAACCGCGCCATCCCTTTCAAGGGCCTCATCACGACGCTGCTGCTCTTGCCGATGATGATGTCGATGGCGGTGGTCGGGCTCTTCTGGAAGCTGCTCTACGACCCGTCCTGGGGCGTCATCAACTATGTCTTCCATCTCGGCGATTTCGCCTGGCTGTCGAACCGTGACGCCGCGCTCTACGCCGTCGCCATTACCGATATCTGGATGTGGTCGCCCTTCGTGATGCTCCTGTCGCTCGCCGGGCTCTCGGCGGTGCCGAAGCATCTCTACGAGGCGGCGGCGATCGACCGGGCCGGCAAGTTCTACACCTTCCGCCGGATCACGTTGCCGCTGGTGGCGCCGATCCTGCTGATCGCGATCATCTTCCGCACCATGGAGGCCTTCAAGACCTTCGACCTCGCCTATGTCATGTCCAGCCAGGACACGACCGAGCTGATCTCGATCCGCCTCTACAAGATGGCCTTCCAGGAATGGCAGACCGGCCGCTCCAGCGCGCTCGCCTATATCGTGCTGATCATGGTGCTCGCCATCACCAACATCTACGTCAAATATCTCAACCGGGTGAAGGAGCGCTAGGATGGCCGCCGTCCGTTCCCGCGGCCAGCTGGTCGCCAATCGCGCGGCCATCGCCGCCGTGCTCGTCATCACGCTGGTCTTCCTCGCCCCGATCTACTGGATCGGCTCCACGGCCTTCAAGCCGCGCGCGCTGGCGACCACCGTGCCACCGACCGTGTTCTTCGCGCCGGAGATCACGCCCTTCATCAAGCTCTTCACCAAGCGCGTCCAGTTGACCAAGCCAGTCGACGAGGCGACCTACAATGCGGCGCCCTGGTGGGAGCAGCGCATCCTCGACAATGGCGAGCGCGTTCTGCGGACCGGCGAGAATGTGCAGCTCTCGGCCTATCCGAGCCGCTTCATGAACTCGCTGATCATCGCCATCACCTCGACGGTGCTGGCGGTCGGCATGGGGACCTTCACCGCCTATGGCTTCTCGCGCTTTCGCGTGAAGGGCGAGCAGGACCTGCTCTTCTTCATTCTCTCGACGCGCATGTTGCCGCCGGTGGTGGTCGCGATCCCGATGTTCCTGATGTACCGCGCGGTCGGCATGACCGACACGCATATCGGCCTCATCATCCTCTACACCGCCTTCAACCTCTCCTTCTCCGTCTGGCTCATGAAGGGCTTCATGGACGAGATCCCGAAGGAATATGAGGAAGCGGCGCTGGTCGACGGCTATACGCGCATGCAGGCCTTCTTCAAGATCGTGCTGCCCGAGGCGGCGACGGGCATCGCGGCGACGGCGGTGTTCTGCTTCATCACCGCCTGGAACGAATATGCCTTCGCACTGATCATGACCAACAGGCGCGCCCAGACGGCGCCGCCCTTCATCCCCTCGCAGCTCGGCTCCGGCGTGATCGACTGGACCGTGATCGCCGCTGGAACCTTCCTGTTCCTGCTGCCGGTCGCGATCTTCACCTTCGCGCTCCGCGGCCATCTCCTGCGCGGCGTCACCTTCGGCGCCATCCGCAAGTGACGGGGAGGACAGTCATGAGCTTTCGCGAGATCAGCGCCCGCTATCTGGAACCGGCCTCGATCACCTTCATGATCGGCGGCATCGTCGCGCTCTGCCAGCCCTGGCATCTCGGGCTGCACAGCTGGGGCGTCACCATCATCCTCGTCGGCCTCGTCGGCTTCAACATCGCCGCCCACGTGCCGAAGCCGGCGGCCACGGTCGCAAAGGACCACTGACCCATGGCCGAGATCGTCCTTTCCAACGTGCAGAAGTATTTCGGCGCGGTTCAGGTCATCCGCGACCTGAACCTCACCATCGCCGACCGCGAATTCGTCGTGCTGCTGGGGCCGTCCGGCTGCGGCAAGACGACGACGCTGCGGGCCATCGCCGGCCTCGAGGACATCTCCTCCGGCGAGATCCGCATCGACGGCAAGCCGGTGCAGGATCTGGAAGCCTCCGAGCGCGACATCGCCTTCGTCTTCCAGCTCTATGCACTCTATCCGCATCTGACGGTGTTCGAGAACATCGCTTTCCCGCTTCGGGCGGCGGGCGAGGGCAAGGCGGATGTGGACCGCCAGGTGCGCGTCGTCGCCTCGGCGCTCGACATCACCCATCTCCTGCAGAAGCGGCCCTCGGCGCTCTCGGGCGGCGACATGCAGCGCGTCGCCATCGGCCGCGCGCTGGTCCGCCGGCCAAAGGCGATCCTGATGGACGAGCCGATCGGCGCGCTCGACGCGAAACTGCGCGAGGACATGCGCTCGGAACTGAAGCGGCTCCATATCGAGAACAAGGCGACCTCCGTCTATGTGACGCATGACCAGGTCGAGGCCATGTCGCTGGCCGACCGCATCGTCGTCATGAGCGAGGGCGTGCTGCAGCAGGTCGGCACGCCGATCGAGGTCTACCAGAACCCGGCCAATCTCTTCGTCGCGCAGTTCATCGGCAGCCCGGTCATGAACATCGCCGCCGCGAAGGTCGAGACAGAGGGCGGCGCGGCGCGTCTCCGGGTCGGCGATGCCGGCGAGGCCTTCGCCCGCCGATCTTCCGGCCCGCATCGCGGCCAGCGGACGGGGCGGCGAGGGAATCTCGCTCGGCATCCGTCCGGAAGGCGTCGTCGTGGCGCGCCAGCCGATGGAAGGAACCGTGCCGCTCGAAGCGCATATCATTGAGCCCCTCGGCGCCTATGACATCGTCGACCTGAAGGTCGGATCGGGCGTGCTGCGGGCGCGGACCGCCTCCGGCTTCGTCCAGAAGGCGGGCGACACGGTCTTCGCCCGGCTCGACGCGGCGCAGACGCATTTCTTCGACACGAAGTCCGGGCAGTCGCTCGCGATCAGGCTGGGGGGCTGACCATGGCGCATGTCCGCTTGCGAAACATCACCAAGACCTTCGGCTCGCATACCGCGCTGGAGGACCTCGATCTCGAGATCGCCGACGGCGAGTTCTTCGTGCTGCTCGGGCCGACCGGCGCCGGCAAGACGACGACGCTGCGGCTCGTCGCCGGGCTGGAGAAGCCGACCGCGGGCACGGTCGAGATTGGCGGCATCGATGTCGGCGGCTGGAGCGCCGCCGAGCGCGACGTGGCGCTCGTGCTGCAGCAGTATTCGCTTTATCCGCGCTATACGGTGCGGCAGAACCTCGAATTCCCGCTGAAATCGAATATACGCCGCCTGCCGCAGGCGGAGATCGACCAGCGCGTCGCCAAGGCGGCCAAGACGCTGCGCATCGAGCATCTGCTCGACCGCAAGGTCGACCGCCTCTCGGGCGGCGAGATGCAGCGCGTCTCGATCGGCCGCGCCATCGTGCGCTCGCCGCGCATATTCCTGATGGACGAGCCGCTCTCCAATCTCGACGCGAAGCTGCGCGAGGCGCTCCGGTCCGAGCTCAAGGACCTGCAGATGCAGCTCGGTGCCACCTTCCTGTTCGTGACGCATGACCAGATCGAGGCCATGTCGATGGGCGACAAGGTCGGCGTCCTCAACAATGGCCGCCTTGCGCAGGTCGGGACGCCGCACGAAATCTATCACCATCCGCGCGACACCTATGTCGCGTCGTTCGTCGGCTCGCCGGCCATGAACCTCCTCGCCGCCGATCTCCTCGGCGACCGGCTGCGCATCCCCTCCGGCGCGATCGAGTTCCCGATCGGCGCGGCGCTGCGTGCCCGCTTTGGCCGAACCAGCGGCCCGCTGACGCTCGGCATCCGCGCCGAGGACGTCCATCTCGATCCGGACGGGATGATCGATGCGCGGGTCTGGGGCGTCGAGAACCACGGTGTCGAGAAGATCGTGACGCTGAAGGCGGGCGACTGCCTGTTCAAGGCCACCATGCCGGCGACGACACCGACCGACATCGACGCGCCCATGCGGCTCAGTTTCGACCAGTCGAAGCTGCACCTTTTCGACGCGGAGACGGGGCTCAACCTCTCGCAGGAGGGGCGGGAGCTTCAGGCGGCGGAGTAGGGGGGGCGCCCCGGACCTAGCGGAGGATAGCCAAGAGCTTTTGCCGCCGGTCGGGCGGCATGAAGCCGAGCAACAGGCTCGCCGCTGCTTTCACGGCGTCATGCCCAAGCGCGTCATCCGCGATCTCGCCCGCTGTCCAGAACGAGAGGACGCCGCGAAAGGCCAGCGCCAGTTGGCCCGGAAGTGTCGCGGCCGCGAGGTCCGCGAGATCAGGATCGAAGCCGTCTCCGCTTCCGATCGCTCGGGTCCATAAGGCGCGAGACTGGGCGAGAGCTTGGCCGACCTCGACGCCAGGCGCACCAAGGGAGCCGATGACGGCCCGGTTGACCGCCGGCGACGCGAGCATGACGCCGGCCGCAATCTCGACCGCGGCGAGAACGCGATCAGCCGCATCGCCCCCCGGCGCCACGAGATCGAACTGCGTCGTCATGGCGGCGATCCGTTCGGCCGACAGGGCCTGCATGATCCTCGTCTTGCTTCCGAAATGATTGAAGGGCGTGGCGAAGCTCACTCCGGCTTCGGCTGCCAGATCGCGCATGGAGAACTCCGCGCGCCCCTGATGCAGAAGCCGCTCCGCGGCGTCCAGCACGCGCCGACGCGTGGCGTCGGCACGCGCGGCGCTGCGCTGTGCGCGATTGGGCTTGTCGTCATCCATGGGGTTACTTATATCATGATATAAGTTTTTGACGAGGAGTGCCGCCATGACCAAAACGAAAACGCCGAGAACCGTTCTTATCACCGGGGTCAGCTCTGGTCTCGGCAAGGCTTTCGCCGCCGCGGCGCTGACGGCCGGCCACAAGGTCATCGGGACGGTCAGGCGCGCCGAGGACGCCGCGGCGTTCGCGGCCCTCCATCCTCAAGGCGCCATTCCGCTCGTGCTCGACGTCACCGACTTTGCGGCCATTGACGCGGCGGTGCGGCAGGCCGAGCGCACGGCCGGCCCGGTCGAGGTGCTCATCAACAATGCCGGCTACGGCCACGAAGGCGCGCTCGAAGAATCCTCGATGGACGACCTCCAGCGCCAGTTCGCGGCGAACGTCTTCGGCCCGGTGGCGATGATCAAGGCTGTGCTCCCCGGCATGCGGGAGCGCCGGTGGGGCCACATCATCAACGTCACTTCCATGGGCGGCTTCATCACGATGCCAGGCATCAGCTTCTACTGTGGCAGCAAGTTCGCGCTCGAGGGGATCTCGGAATCGCTGGGGAAGGAAGTCGCCCCGTTCGGCATCCGCGTCACCGCGCTGGCGCCTGGACAGTTCCGCACCGATTGGGCGGGCCGTTCGATGGACCGAACGCCGCGGAGCCTGGGTGACTACGACGCGATCATGGACCCCATTCGTGAAGCCCGGCAGGCCAAGAGTGGGCGTCAGCCCGGCGATCCCGACAAGGCAGCGCTGGCGGTGCTTGAGCTGATCGAGTCCGAAAAGCCGCCGGTCAGGCTGTTCCTCGGCGAAGATGCGTTGGCGCTGGTCGATCAGAAGCTCGTCTCGATGCGAGCCGAACTGGCGGCCTGGGAGAGACTGTCACGCTCCACGAGTTTCGACGCCTAGGCGGATATCCCGCCCCTCAATCGAGGTGGAATACCTCTTCCATCATCGCCCACCATTCGCCCTCTTTCGCCGAGGCGAGGGGCTGCTGGCAGGGGTCGGTCATGCCGAGCCAGGCCTGGACCGCCGGCTCGCGGCCGAGGCGCTCGGCGTCGGCGGGCCAGTCGGCGCCGTGATATTCCCAATATCCGAAGAGCAGGTTCTCCGGCTCGCGCAGATAGATCGAATAGTTGCGCACGCCGCATTCCGAGAGCAGCCGATTGACCTCGGCCGAGCCCTCGGCATGCAGGCGCTTGTAGTCGGCGATCCGCTCCGGGCGGATGCCGATGACCATGCCCATCCGCTGCATCAGAAGATCCCCATGGTGCGCTGGAGCGCCTGCGTGAAATGCGCCTGCAGCGAGGCTTCGGCTCGGTCGGCATCGCGTGCGAGGCAGGCGTCGAGGAGGTCGAGATGCTCGCGCAGCGTCCGGAGCACGATCGGCGCCGAGAGCGTCCGGTCGAGCCGGATCAGCTGCAGGTAGTTATGGACGCGGCGGTAGGTCGATTCGATCAGCGGATTGCCAAGCGCGGCGATGATCTCGAAATGCAGCAGCGCGTCGAGCGCCACCGCTTCGGCTGCGACCTCGGGCGTGAAGCCGGTCGCTTCGAGCAGCGCGATCGCGGCCTCGTGACGGGCCCGGATCGACTGCATGCGCTCGGTCGTCGCCAACTCGGCGAAGAGGCGCACCGCCGGCCGTTCCAGCACCTGGCGGAACTGATAGGTGTGGCGCGCGAACTCGAAATCCGGCTTCAGGAAGCGGATGCCCGAGCGCGGATGGATGGTGAGCAGGCCCTCGGTCTGCAGAACGCGCAACGCATCGCGGAGCGGCGCGACCGGCACGCCGACAATGGCGACGAGATCGTTCTGCGAGACGAAGGCGCCCGCCGGCAGGCGGCGCTCGAACAGCATTTCCAGGATGCGCTGATAGGCGATCTCCGACAGCGACAGCGTCGCCGCCTCGCGCTCGGGGCGCTCCGTCGCCTCGGCGGGCGCTTGCGCCGCACTCTCTTCTGATCTATCAGATTGCCTACGTGGCATATCAAATCCCGCGATTGATGGATCAGCGACTCATATCATGCGCATCGTCGATTATCGACTGACCCGTTTCCAGTTTGCGCGCGACCGCGTCATCGGCGACAGCCAGGTGAAGATCGCCCATGCCAATGTGGCGACGCTGGAGCTCATTTCGGACACGGGGCTCAGCGGTCTCGGCTTCGTCTTCTCGCTGTTCAACCCGCTGCCGGCGCTGGGCGAGATCGAGCGCATCTTCCGCGCCGAGATCTGGCCGAGCCTCGAGGGCGAGGACCCGGCGGCGCTGGCGCACCGGGTGCGCCGGCCGCGCGGCGGCAATATCCGCGGCGCCTCGCTGCCCTTCGGCGAGGGCATCGACCAGGCGGTGTGGGACCTGACGGCGAAGCAGCTCGGGCTGCCGCTGTGGAAGCTGCTCGGCGGCACCAAATCGCGCGTGAAGGCCTATGCCAGCGGCCTCGACTACCATCTTTCGGACGAGGATTACTGCGCGCTGTTCGCGCATGCCGCCTCGCTCGGCTATACGGCCTTCAAGATCAAGGTCGGCCACCCCGATATCGAGCGCGACCTGCACCGGCTCGATCTCCTGGTGAAGACGGTCGGCAAGCCGCAGGCGATCATGATCGACGCCAATGAGGGCTGGTCGCCGCAGGAGGCCGTGCGCCGCCTCAACATCATCAACAAGGCCGGCTTCGACATCCTGTGGATCGAGGACCCGTGCCTGCGCTTCGATTTCGAAGGGCTGAAGATGATCCGCGCCGGCTGCCCGTTCACGCTGGTGAATTCGGGCGAATATTTCGACGCGTCCGGCAAGCGGGCGCTGATGGAGGCGCGCGGCACGGACATGATCAATGTCCATGGCCATGTCTCGGAAGTGATGCGCATCGGCTGGCTCGCCGCCGAATACGGCATTCCGGTCAGCCTCGGCAATTCGATGCTGGAGATCGGCATCAACATGGCCATCGCGCTGCCCGAGGTCGAGTGGCTGGAATACTCGTTCCAGAATTTCGACCATCTCGTCGAGCAGCCGATCGAGATCCGCGACGGCTATGCCTATGCGCCGGAGCGGCCCGGCCATGGGCTGGTGCTCTCGGAAGAGGCGCGCCGCGTCCATGCCGTTCCGGACGTGATGGATATCGCCGCTCTGCCGCCGGCGCCGTTCAATCCGCGCCTGCCGCGCTGATTTCCGCGCGCCGCGGGAGGCGGCGCGCGCCATGCCGTTTTCGTGAGGGAGGACAGGATCATGACATCGCTTTCGAGGGCGCTCCGCGCCGGAACCATGCTCGCCGCCATCGCCGTCACGCTCGGTTCGGCCCATGCCGACACGACGCTGACGGTCTGGGACTGGAAGTCGGGCGACCCGACGACGCAGCCTTATTACGAGGCCGTGAAGAAGGACTTCGAGGCCGCGCATCCGGGCGTCACCGTGAAATATGTCATGCAGCCGCATGACCAGTATTACACGCTGCTCGGCACCGCGATCTCGGCCGGGCAGGGTCCGGACGTCGTGCTCGTGCATGGCGGCTCGCAGACCAAGGAGCGCACCGCCGCGCTCCTGAAGCTTGACGACAAGATCGCCGACATTAAGGGCCGCATCGCCGGCTGGGACGAGTTCACCGGCGCCGATGGCGGCGCCTATGCCGTGCCGATCTCGATCCAGGGCTTCGCCGTCTATTACAACAAGGACCTCTGGCAGAAGGCCGGCCTCGACCCGGCCAAGGCGCCGCAGAACTGGGCCGAGCTCAAGGACATCTGCGCCAAGCTGAAGGCCTCCGGGACGACCTGCTTCGCGCTCGGCAACAAGGAAGGCTTCGGCGCCGACTTCTTCCTCTCGGCGGTGGCGGCCAATGGCTGGACCAAGGCCCAGCAGGACGCCTGGACCAAGGGCGATCTCAAATGGTCGAGCCCCGAGGTCAAGGCGATCGTCGAGGCCTGGGTCGAGACCAACAAGGACGGCTGGTACGCCGAGGGCGCCAACTCGACCGCGAAGTTCATGGATGAATATGAGAGCTTCGAGCGCGGCGAGAACGCCAACACGATCGGCCTCATCTCCGACGTCGCGCACTGGAAGGAGTTCGACGAATTCCTCGGCGCCGACAAGGTGGGCGTCTATGTCATGCCCCCGGTCGCGGGCGGCGACGGATCGCTGAAGCTGCCGCTCGCCGGGGGCATCGGCTACGGCGTCACCGCCTTCTCGCCGAACAAGGACCTCGCCGTCGAGCTCGCCAAGAGCTTCGCTGACACGCCGCATATGCAGATCTTCTTCGAGTCGGCCGGCGCCATCCCCGCCGACACCAAGGTCGATACGTCCAAGGTCGAGAGCCCCTCGGCCAAGATGATCCTCGGCTGGCTCGCCGATGGCGTGCCGCTCGCCCACAACAACATGGCGACCGCCGAGACCGAGGAGTGGCACCGCCAGAGCCAGCTGCTCTTCACCGGCGAGACCACGGTCGACAAGGCGCTCGCACGCATGGACGAAGTCCAGGCGCAGGCGAAGAAGAAGTAGGCGGCGACGATCGGGTCGAAGCGGCCCTCACCCCGACCCTCTCCCGCATGCGGGAGAGGGGGACTGGACCGTCTCGGCGCTTTTCCGATGATGAGAGCAGCGAGCCCCCTCTCCCGCTTGCGGGAGAGGGCAGGGGTGAGGGCTCTCTTGAGCAGGCCGGCAAGGAATGACCGCATGAGCGCCAGCACGAGCCCCGTCCTTCCGCGTGCCCCCCGCCGCCGCCTCCTCGGCGATGATCCCGGGCGGCTCGGGCTTCTCTTCGTCGTGCCGGCGCTGGCGCTGGTCATCGTCTTCCGCATCGTGCCGCTGATCTGGGGCTTCGGCACCTCGCTCACCGATTATGACGGCATGTCGGCGGCGCGCTTCGTCGGCATCGCCAACTATGCCGCGCTCACCCGCGATCCGGTGTTCCTCGACAGCATCGTCAACATGCTGATCCTGCTGGCGACGCTGCCGGTGTGGATCGGGCTGCCGATGCTGCTCGCGATCCTGATCCACCAGGGCGTGCCGGGCGGCAAGCTGTTCCGCGCCGTCTATTTCTTCCCGGCCGTGCTGTCCTCGGTCATCGTCGGCGCGATCTTCAACATGCTGCTGCGCTATGACGGCTCGTTCAACGCCATGCTGA
>Ga0209930_1000813_pt1 | contig 61047 bp, 53 predicted proteins | sample ThiBiot_500_biof_2_FD_183948 | JGI IMG/M metagenome (GOLD analysis project Ga0209930, IMG submission 183948) | Wastewater bioreactor microbial communities from Cape Town, South Africa - Thiocy_cont_500_biof (SPAdes) | ecosystem: Engineered > Bioreactor > Thiocyanate-remediating >...
AACGGTGGAGCTGCTCAACGCCTTCTTTGCCGACATGATCGAGGTCGTCGACCGGCACAACGGCATCATCAACAAGTTCCTGGGCGACGGCTTCCTCGCGCTGTTCGGCGCGCCGCTCGCCGATCCGTCGGCGGCGAAGAACGCCCTGGCGGCCGCGCGGGCGATGATCGAGGCCGTCGAGGCCTGGAACAAGGAGAGGCCGGCACAGGCCTTGCGCGTCGGCATCGGCATTCACATGGGCGAGGCGGTGACGGGTACTGTGGGCTCGCCGCGGCGCAAGGAGTACACGGTGATCGGCGAGACGGTGAACCTTGCCGCTCGGCTCGAGCAGCTCACCAAGGAAACCGGCGCGCAGGTGCTGGTGTCCGGCTCGGTGCATGCCGCCGTCGCGGGCGACGGTGCAATCGATCTCGGGCCGCTGCCGATCCGCGGCTACGACGACAAGGTCCATGTATGGAAGGTGCTGTGAACTGGTACTTCGCCTATGGCTCCAACATGGACGCCGACAGACTGTTCGCGAAAAGGCTGCAGCCCGACGGCGTCGCCGCGGGCGAACGCATTGCCGGACGGCTCGACGGCTGGCGGCTGGTCTTCAACAAGGTCGCGCGGACGCCCGAGGGAGCAGGCGTCGGTAACATCGTCCTTGTGGCCGGCGGTGCGGTGCACGGCACCCTGAACGCCCTGCCGGCCGAGGGCCTGGCGATCCTGGACCGCTTCGAGGGCGTCGCGACCGGCCATTACGAGCGCCGTACGGTGCAGGTCGTGCGGGCCGACACCAATGTCCCGGTCGAAGCCGTGACCTACGTGGCGCTGAAGGTCGCCGACGGGCTGCGGCCCACCCGGGAGTATCTCGGCTATCTCCTGGCCGGCCGCGACCTCCTGCCGGCACGCTACGTCGACTGGCTGGCTGCCACACCCACGCTCGACTGACGCGAGGTCCCTGGATCCTGGCGTCGGGGCGCAATGTTCCCTCAATCCAGCCGTCGCACCTTGTCGCCGAGATCTTCTGTTTTCGGTGTAGGTGTCCATGGTCAAGGTTTTCCGCTCGTTTTCGATAGGGCTCGCGTCAATTCTCGCGACCGCCGGCACCGACTTTCCCGCGTGGGCCGGACCCTCGTCTCTTGACCTCGCTTCGCCTCCTGTCGCGTTCGTCCTGCCGGTCAGGGAGAGCACCAATCCCTGCACCGATGGGCGCTATAGCGACGGCCGGCCGCGGACCTGCGCAGAACTCCTGGACGAACTCGATCGTCGTTGGGCGCCGCGCTGGGAACGCGCGGACCGTCCTCATCCCTGCACCGACGGGCGCTACAGCGACGGCCGGCCGCGCAGCTGCGCCGAGCTGCTCGACTATCTCGACCGTCGCTACGACAGGCGCCGTTGACCTTGAATTGGCGCCTCAGGGCCGAAAGAGCGCGCGCACGCCGGCGGCCGTGAAAGGCTGCAGCAACTGCCGCAGGAAGCCACGGGCGACGTGCCCGCGGATGCCGATGTCGGCGGGCGGCCGCCGCGGCGGATTGAAGTAGGTGCCGAGCAGTAGATCCCACAGCACCAGGTTCTCGCCGTAATTGCTGTTGCCTTCGCGCAGCACTTTCGAATGGTGCCAACGATGTAGGCCCGGCGTGTTGAAGATGCGATCGATCGGGCCGGTGCGCAGGTCGATGTTGCAATGGGTCAACAAGCCGATGAAAGCCGTCACGGCGCTGATCCACAGGAAGACCGGCAACGGCGCGCCCAGCAGGTAGAGCGGCGTCTGGCTGAACGCGATTTTCAGCACCGAATCGACGATGTGAAAGCGCCCGGTGTTGACGACCCAGAGCCGCCGTACGCTGTGGTGCAGAGCATGGAAGCGCCAGAAGGTGCGCGTTTCATGTGCCAGGCGGTGTGCGATATAGAGGCCGAATTCGGCGATCACCAGACCGAGGACGATCTGCAGGGCGAGCGGCGCCTCGACCGGCCAGGGAGCCCCACTCAGGACGAACGTGCCTTCCGCGGCGGCCGCCGCAAGCATGGCTAGGCTTGTGACGAACACGGCGCCAGCCTGTGCGAGCCCTTTGCTCAGCAGCGTATGGGCGAGGTTGTCGAGCGTTTCGTGGTCGGCCAGCAGCCAGCGCGGCTCATGCGGCATCAGGCGCTCGAGCAGGCCGATCGCCAGCGCGATGCCGAGATACACCAGGTTGAACCACAGCAGAGGATGAGGGCTGGCCAGGGCCAGGTCGGTGCCGAGCAATCCGGCGCCGAACAGCACCGGCCAGAGAGTCCAGGACAACATCGTCCGCAGACGGCGTGATACGACGCACCATGTCATTGTCGTCTCGTTGTTTCGGAGAGGGGGATCACAGGCGTCGGTGTCGCACGGTATCATTGAGCCAACCTTGCGTCCCGAGCGAGGCGGGCCGCCATGCTGCCGCAATGTCCGCCTGTTATCGCGCCGCCACGCCGAGGTGAAAGTGATGCGTCTGCTGTTGGTGGAGGACGAGCCGGAGATGGCGATCGCCTTGCGGTCGGCCCTGCAGCGTCACGATATCCTGGTCGATCATGTTACGACTTTGGCGGACGCCATGGCTGTGACCGTTGACGATCTTTATGACGCGGTGCTTCTCGACCGCCGCCTGCCGGACGGCGACGGCCTGTCGTTGATCGCGCGACTGCGGGATCGAGGTTGTGCCGTGCCGGTGATCGTCCTGACGGCGCGGGGCGCCGTCGCCGATCGCATCTATGGCCTCGATATCGGTGCCGACGACTATCTCGCCAAGCCGTTCGTCGTCGAGGAACTGCTGGCACGCCTGCGCGCCGTATTGCGCCGCCCACCGCAGACCAGGGCCACTGTCGTGCGCGCCGGTCGTCTTGCCTTCGACGTCACGCATCGCGAGGCTCGCGTCGAAGGCGTGGCGGTCGAGCTTCCGCGCCGCGAATTGCTGGTCCTGGAAGCCCTGGCGCTGCGCGTGGGGCGCATGGTGCAGCGGCCGGCGCTGATGGAGGCCGTCTTCGGGCTCGACGACGAGATCCAATCCAATGCGCTCGACACCCATGTCTCGCGCCTGCGCCGCAAGCTCGCCGATCTCGATGCCGGCGTGACCATCAATGGCATTCGCGGCGTGGGTTATCTGCTGCGCGAGGGGACGTGACAGCCCAGCGGCTGCCCTCGCTGCGGCGTCAGCTCGTCGTCCGGCTGGTGGCCTTCCAGGCCGCAGCCCTGCTGCTGGTCGCGGGGCTCCTTGTCGCAGGCGGCGTCCTCCTCAACTTTCGTTCGAGCGACGCGACCATCGAGACCTTGCGCGAGGCGGTCGTGCGCAACGACGATGGCAGCCTCCGGCTGCGCCCGACACCCGAAGTCGCGGCACTGCGCCGGGCCGTCCCGGATCTGTGGTTCGTCGTGCGCGACCGTCAGGGGCAACGCCTGTCGGAAGGCGTCGTTCCGCCGGAGTTCGCCACGCTCGACACTGCCCTCGATCGCATTGGCCAGGCGCGACTGGGCTGGAATATCGGCGATCCACCGCGTCCGACGGCCCGCATGCGATGGGTCGCCAGTCCCGCCGGCGAGATCCAGATCGTCACAGGCTCTGACGGTCCGCTGTCGGCATGGCTGATCGGCCTGTCGTTCGGCTTGTTGTTGTTGAAGGACATTCTGCCGATCCTGCTGGCGATGGCACTGGCTACCCTCGTGGCGACTCCCCTGGTTGTCCGCGGGGCTCTCGCCGGTCTGGACCGGGCTGCCGCACAAGCCCGGCGCATCGATGTCGGCCGGCACGGCGTGCAACTGCCACTTGACGGCATTCCGCGCGAGGCGGCGCCGTTGGTGACCGCCGTCAACGATGCGTTGGGACGGCTCGACGAGGGCTACGAACGTCATCGCCGGTTCCTGACGGACGCCGCGCACGAATTGCGCACGCCGATCGCCATCCTCGGAACCCGGGTCGCGTCATTGCCCACCGGCACCGACAAGATTCGCCTGCAGGAGGATACGGCGCGACTGTCCATTCTGGCGGAGCAGTTGCTGGACCTGCAGCGGCTCGATCGCGGCCAGGCAACGATGACGACGGTCGATCTCGTTGCCTTGGCTCGGCAGGTCGTCAGTGACATGGCGCCTCTGGCCTTCGCCGCCGGCTACGAAATGGCGTTCGACGCCGACTCGGTGGTGACGGTGTCGGGCGATGGACCGGCACTGGAGCGTGCCCTGACCAACCTGATCCAGAACGCGATCGACCATGGCGGTCGACGCGGCTCGATCGCCGTATCGGTGACGACGCCGGCAACGATCTCGGTGATCGACGACGGACCGGGCATTCCTGTCGAAGAACGTGAGCGCGTCTTCGACCCTTTCCATCGCCTGCATCCGAAGGGGCATGGCGCCGGCCTCGGCCTCCATCTGGTCCAGGAGATCATGGGCCTGCACGGCGGACGGGCCGTGATTGCGGAGCGGCCCCATGGCGGCACCTGCATGCGGCTCGTCTTCTCGCGATAGGTCTCCGGCCGGTGAGGCCGTCCGAGGACGCCGGTCGCGACCGGCCGAAAGATTTGTGCTCCCCGGCAAAATCGGAGACAAACGGGCGTCGCCAGGTCACAGGATCCTTCTGCAAGAATGACAGTCGAGTCGATTGCTCCGGCGGCGAGCGCAATTCTTTGGGGCGCCTCGCTGATCTGGCTGCTGGGAACGGTGATCTGTGCGCTTCTGCAGCCCGGCAAGCGGCGGATTGCACCGTCCGGTGACGCGTTGGCGCCAGTTTCGGTCGTCGTCCCGACCAGTGCGGTCGACACGCCGGAGACGGCACAGGACCGGGCTGACACGCTGCAGTCCTTCCTGGGCGTCGACTATCCCGACGTCGATCTCGTGGTCAGCGTCGATCGTGCCGAGGAAGGCAAGGCCCTGACGGCCGACCTGATGTGGACCTATGCGGCCGAGCCGGTGCGGATCGTGGCGGCCCGTCACCAGGCCCATCCCAATGCCAAGGTCGATGCGATGGAGGCCGGCATGGAAGCGGCGAGGCACGATCTCGTGCTGTTCGCCGACGACGATGCCCTGGTCGATCGGGAGCACATCGCCAACATGGTCCGCCGATACCAGGCCGATGGTGGGCTGGTCTCGGCCGCCGCCGTCGGCATCCTGCCGCAGAACCTCGCGGCCTGGTTCGAGCTTGCCTTCATGAACGGCCAGTTCGCGCGCCTTCATCTGGCCGGCGACGTCCTCGGCTTCTCAGGGGCGCTCGGCAAGGCCGTCCTGGTGACGCGCCAGGACCTCGCCCGTTCGGGCGGCCTGCCCGGCATCGGCGGCGACTGCTGCGAGGACGCGGCGCTCACCCGCAACTTCAAGGCCCAGGGTCTTCGCGTCGCGCTCAGCGAGAGCCCGGTCCGCCAGCCGCTCCGCCGGCAGCGCTTCCTCGACGTGCTGCGGCGTCACCGGCGCTGGCTGAGCTGCCGGCGCAAATACCTGCCCGTGGTGTTCGTCTGCGAGGCGCTATTCTCCGCGCCCGTCGCCATCGCCGCGGCCTATGTTGCAGCCGGAGCGTTCCTGGGCCAGGCCACGGCCGGCGCCGTCGCCACGGCGCTGCTCTGGTGCGCCACAGATTCGCTCTTCTTCCTGCTGAAGGGCTGGCCGTGGAGCGGCTGGACGCCGGTGGCCTGGCTGCTGCGCGAAACGGTCTTCCTGCCGGTCTGGCTGTCGGCGCTGTTTGCGCGAACCGTCACCTGGTACGGCCGCCGCGTGCCGGTCTCGGTGGAAGGCGCCTGAGTCTTGAGCCGTCGTACCTGCCCATCTTCTCCTCCCCATTCAAATGCTAGGGAGTGGACACTTCTTTTCTTCGCCCGTTACAGCGGCTTGGTTACAAGCCGCGATGCGCTAGCGGCACCCTCTCTCATTCTCCTCTCCCCCTTGGGGGAGAGGCCGGGTGAGGGGGCTTTCTCTACCCGCACACCTTTTCCGTCTCGCATACCCTCACCTCCCCGTTGCTCCGCGGCTTGTAACCAAGCCGCTTACGCAACAGGTCCCTTCCTCTCCCACTGCGTGGGAGAGGACAGATGAGCGATCTGTCCACTCCCTAGCATTCAAATGGGGAGGAGGAGATATGACGGCGAGCGCGGCAGTCCCCTATTGCGCCGGGACGGCCTTTTCCTTCTGGCCGCCGGCGCGGTTGGTCATCGGGTCGAAGCCGTCGAGCTCCTTGACGTCGGCTTCGTGCCAGAAGTTGAGCTCGATCATCACGCCGTCGGGGTCGTGCACGAAGACCTGCTGCAGCGGGCGCGCCGGCACTTTCCTGACCTCGAAGCGCAGGCCGTCCTTCTGGATCTGGTCGAGCGTGCCGCGGATGTCCGAGCAGTTGATGGCGATGTGGTCGATCGCGCCGCTGCCCTGGTCGTCGCGTCCGGTCTCGGACACGATGTGGAGGATCGCCTTCTCCCCGGCGTACATCCAGGCGCCGGGGAAGGGGAAGGGCGGCCGGTCGCCGTTGGTCAGGCCGACGTAGCGCTCGTAGAAGCGCACCGTGGCGTCGAGGTCCTTGCAGAAGATGTTGTAATGGTCGAGCGAGAGTGCGGGCATAAGCTTCTCCCAAGTCTTTCTGGGCGAAAGCTTACACCGGTCCGGCTCAGCCGTGGCAGCAGGATTTCTCGGCCTTTTCCTCATATTTGTCGTGGTGCTTGACCCAGTCGGACAGGTTCCCGCCCGGCGGCTCGTTGCGGCCCTTGGGCGTGATGTCGAGGAAGCCGTAGACGGTGCCGGTATGTTCGGTACCGCGCGCGAACACCGAATAGGTGTGGAAGACCTGGCCGGCCTCGTCCTTGAAGAAGACGCTGTAGCCCGGCAGTTCGTCGATCGCGTAGTCCTGCTCGACGAAATTGTAGAAGACCTTGCCGCGGGCGCGGTCGGCTTCGCTGAAGGAAACGTTGTAGTCGAAGTTGAAGTCGGTGCCGGCCGAGGACACCCACTTGAACCGCCAGCCCATGCGCTGGTGGAAGGGCGCGATCCTGGCGTAGGGCGCGCGCGAGACCGCTACCAGCATCACGTCGTGATTGACGAGATGGACCAGCGAGCCGTCGACCTGGTCGGCACCGAAGGAGCAGCCGACGCAACCCTGCTCCCAGTCGGGGCCGAACATGAAATGCTGGACGATCAGCTGGCTGCGGCCGGCGAAGAGATCGGCCAGGGTTTCGCGGCCGTCGGGCCCCTCGAAGAGGTAGTTCTTCTCGACCTTGACCCAGGGCAGCTCGCGGCGCTGGCGGGCGATTTCGTCCTGGGCGCGCAGATGCGCCTTCTCCTTCTCGAGCAGGGCGCGGCGGGCGGCGATCCATTCCTCGCGGGAGACGATCTTGTGCGTTTGCATGACGATTCCTCCACTAGAGCTGTTCGGGACGAAAACGAACATGGTTGAAGACGGTGCCGGGAACGGCGACGCGCTTGTCGGCGTAGATCGCGCTCAGCGCCTCGACATGCGCGTCGGGCTCCAGGGTCAGCGCGGCAAGTTCGTCGATGAAGGCGTGGTCGACCTCGTCTTCCTTAGTCGTCATGCCGCCCCACATATCCCAGGGCAGCATCTCGCGGTTGTTGAGGGCGGCGACGTCGCGGATGACGTTGCCGGCGATGAACCAGTAGCCGAACATGTCGAGGATGCCGAAGGCGCCCGGATCGGCCTCGCCGCGGCGGCAGCGCCGCCAGGCCTCGCCCGCCACCAGAAACTGGTCGCGCGGCACGTCGACGGGATCGAAGGCGACCTGGAAGAGATCGCGCTGACGCTGGTCGAGCTGGGAATCGACCAGGACCCAGCGGCTCTCCGGGCCGTTCCAGTACTCCGTCACCCAGTGGTCGAGGAACTTGGTCTTCTCGAAATAGGCGGCGAAGCCGCAGCGCGCCCGCGCCGGCATGCCCTGGTCGCGCAGCATGGCGACATGCATCAGGGTGAAGTGCCGGCAGACCCCGACCTGGCGTTCGCCCGGTGCCCGGGCGGCGGTCAGCGGCCGCGGATCGTGGCCGACGATGCCGTCGAGCATGCCTTCGACCGATCGAACATGCGCCTGGGCGTGCTGGTCGGCACTGAGCGCCAGGCCGTAGGCGGGAGAGATGTGCTCGTGCATCAAAAGGCCCTGCACGACGCCGGCCAGCGCTTGCGGGCCTTGCGGCAAGTTCTCGAACAGGGCGGCGCGGCTGCCAGGCAGGCTGTAGCCGGCCGGTTCGCGCCAGCGCTCGAGGCTCATGCGAACATCCTTTCCAGCTTGTCGAGGGAGGCGTTCCAGCCTCGGCTGTGATCGTCGCGTGCCTTGTCGTCGAAGAACTGCTCGTGGGTCAGTGTCAGGATCGTGCCGTCGCTGTCCGGCTTCAGGTCGACGGTGACCTGCGATTCGCGTTCCGGGGTGCTCTGCCAGGCCCAGGAGAAGACCAGCTTCTGGTCGGGCACGATCTCGCGATAGACACCGCCGACGCTGTGATGCTGGCCGTCGGGCGTCCAGAACTGGACGCGAAAGCGGCCGCCGATCCTGACGTCGGTTTCGCAGATGGGGGGCTTCTTGTCGTCGTAGACGCCCCACCAATGGATCATTTTTTCCGGCTGCGTCCAGGCTTCGTAGACTTTTTGCGGCGGGGCCTTGAGGCGTCGCTTGAGGGCGAGGCTGGGCTTGCTGGCCATGAATCTTCCTCCAGATAGGCGGCGAGGCGATCGAGTTGCTGCGTCCAGTAGCGTTCGTAGTGGGCGAGCCAGTTCATCGCTTGCTCCATCGGCTCTGCCTTGATCTGGCAGGTGACGGTGCGGCCGCTCTTGCTGCGCACGATCAGGCCGGCATCGGACAGCACGTCGAGGTGCTTCATGATGGCGGGCAGAGACACCGGGAAGGGACGGGCAAGCTCGCTGACGCTGACCCCGTCTTCTGCATCGAGCCGGGCGAGCAGGGCGCGCCGCGTCGGATCGGCCAGCGCCGCGAAGGTGCGATCGAGAGCCGTGGACTGATAGTTAACCATAGAGTTAAGCGTTAGTCCGGCTTTGGACGCCTGTCAAGGGTTGGCGGCCGTCAGGCGAGCAGGCGTGCTGTGGCACTCATGTTCCTCTCCCCCATTTGGGGGAGAGGCTAGGTGAGGGGGCCGCCATGTTGAGGCGGTCGTGTGATCTCGGCGTCCTTCGCTTCCCCCTCACCCAGCCTCTCCCCCGATGCGGGGGAGAGGAGAAAGAGGGACGGCAGGAAATGGGCATGCCCGGGACAATACGGCACCCACCGAACTGCGGGCGCGTCGCCGGGACTTAAGCTGGCGGCCTTGTCCTACGGGAGGTCGCCATGACCGTTACGGTTTTCATTCGCTATGTACTGGATCCCTTCAAGCTCGCCAGCTTCGAGCGCTATGCCCGGAACTGGCTCGAGATCATCCCGCGCTGCGGCGGCGGGCTGCAGGGATACTTCATGCCGCACGAGGGCACGAACAACATCGCCTGGGCCCTCATCACCTTCGACAGCCTGGCCGCCTACGAGGCCTATCGCGCCCGCCTCAAGAGCGACAGCGAAGGCGCGGCCAATTTCGAGTTTGCCCAGCGCGAGCGCTTCATCCTGTCCGAGGAGCGCACCTTCCTGCGACAGGTCACGCCAGCTTCTTGATCAACTCCTGGGCGGCCGCCGGATTGCGGACCTTGGCGCCGGAGATGAAATAGACGAAGGCGTCGCCCTTCTTGGCCCAGTCCTTGGCGCGCTTGGCCCACTTGTCGAGGTCGGCGGGCTTGTAGCCGGTCTTCACCTTCTCTTCGGAGCCCATCAGGCGGGCATAGGTGAAGTCGGCGGTCGGCTCGTCGATCTCCGGGAAGTCCTTGTCGTGGGCATAGATGATGGCGGCATTGTATTTGCGCGCCAGGTCGTAGAAGCGCGGATCCTTGAAGCTGTCGTGCCGGACCTCGAGGGCGTGGCGCAGCGGCAGCTTGCCGATCTCGCGCGGCAGCAGCTTGAGGAAGGCTTCGAAGTCTTCGGGATCGAACTTCTTGGTGCCCATGAACTGCCAGTTGATGGGCCCCAGCCGGTCCTTCAGCTCGACCAGCCCCTGGGTGACGAAGCGCTGCACCGATTCGCCCGCCTCGCCGAGGGCGCGGCGGTTGGTGCAGAAGCGCGACGCCTTGACGGCAAAGACGAAACCGTCCGGCGTTTCCTCGCGCCACTTGGCCCAGCTCGCCGGCTTGAAGCTCGAATAATAGGTGCCGTTGATCTCGATCGAGGTGAGCTTGCGGCTAGCATACTCCAGTTCCCGCTTCTGCGTCAGCCCTTCGGGGTAGAAGGGGCCGCGCCAGGGTTCGAAGGTCCAGCCGCCGATGCCGACGTAGGTTTTGCCGTTCGTGGGGGTCTTGCCGCTCTTGGGGGTTTTTCCACTCATTTGGCGACTATATCGCAAAAGAAGCGGGAGGGGCGGGAGTTGACAGGATCGGGGCCCGCGAACATGGTTTCGGGGTCGTGGCTTAAAGAGGAAGACTCCCCATGACTTGGAAAACTCCGAAGATCGTCGAGATCGCCCTCGGCGCCGAAATCAACAGCTACGCCTGCGCCGATTTGAAGGCCTAACACGGCCCAATGCGGATCGCGGTGCTCGGGGCGGCCGCGGGCGGGGGATTTCCCCAGTGGAATTCCAACGGCCGAGGATGCAACCGAGCCCGAGCCGGCGATCCGCAGGTCCGCCCTCGGACACAGGCCGGCCTGGCGGTCAGCGGCGACGGTGACGCCTGGATTCTGATCAATGCTTCGCCCGACCTGCGCCAGCAGATCGGGCAATCGGCGTTCCTGCATCCTCGTGACGGGCTGCGCTCGACGCCGATCGCGGCCGTCGTCCTCACAGGCGGCGATGTCGATGCGATTGCCGGCCTGCTGACCTTGCGCGAACGGCAGGCCTTCGACCTCTTCGCCACCAAAGCCGTCCACGACATCCTGGCCGCCAACCCGGTCTTCGAGGTGTTGAACCGCCAGTTCGTGCAGCGTCGCCACGCCGAGCTCGACCGGCCGATGGCCCTCCCCGGCGGCCTCGCGATCGAGCTTTTTGCCGTGCCGGGCAAGACGCCGCTCTACATGGAGACCGATGACGCCCCGCCGATCGTTGTCGACGGCACGACCGTCGGGGCCGCGATCGTCGCAGCAGGCCGGCGCGCCTACTTCATTCCGGGCTGTGCGGCGATGACGCCGGCGCTCGCCCGGCGCCTCAGAGGGGCGGACGTCGTGCTGTTCGACGGCACCCTCTATGCCGACGACGAGATGGTGGCCGGCGGGCTCAGTCCCAAGACCGGCCGCCGCATGGGGCACATGAGCATGAGCGGACCGGACGGATCGATGGCGGCGTTCGAGGGGCTGGACGTCCGTCGCAGGATCTTCGTCCATATCAACAATTCCAACCCGGTCCTGATGGAAGACAGCGCCGAACATGCGAGAGTCGTGGCGGCCGGCTGGGAAGTGGCCCACGACGGCATGGAGATCATCCTGTGAGCACGGCGAGCACGCGTTTGACGAAGCTCCTGGCGCCCGACGAACTCGAGGCGGCGCTGCGCCAGATCGGCGCGACGCGCTACCACAACCTGCATCCCTTCCATAAACGGCTGCATGGCGGGAAGCTGACGCGCGGCCAGGTGCAGGCCTGGGCGCTCAACCGCTACTACTATCAAAGCCGCATCCCGGCGAAGGATGCGAGCTTGGTGGCCCGCCTGCCAACGGCGGAGCTGCGCCGCGAATGGCGGCGCCGGCTGATCGATCACGATGGCGACGGCATCAATCCCGGCGGTGTCGAACGCTGGCTGAAGCTCGCCGAAGGTGTCGGCCTCGGCCGCGACTATGTCGCCAGCACCGACGGCCTGCTGCCGGCGACGCGCTTTGCCGTCGACGCCTATGTCCACTTCGTGCGCGATCGCTCCATCCTGGAGGCGGTCGCCTCGTCGCTCACCGAGCTGTTCTCGCCCAACATCATCGCCGAGCGCGTCTCGGGCATGCTGGCGGGCTACAACTGGATCACGGCCGAGACGCTGGCCTATTTTACGCCGCGTCTCACCCAGGCGCCGCAGGACAGCACCTTCGCCCTCAACTACGTGAAGGCACATGCCCGTACTGTCGAGGAGCAGCAGCAGGTGCTGGAGGCGCTGATCTTCAAATGCGGCGTGCTGTGGAGCCAGCTCGACGCGCTGTACCTCGCCTATGTCGAGCCTGGCATGATTCCGCCGGGCGCCTTCGTGCCGGAGCGCTAGACATGGGCTCGAATGGCGACACTGGCGGCGACACCGAACGCGCGATCGTGCGCTTCCGTCCCGGTGTGAAGTTCCGCTTCGACGAAACACGCCAGGCCTGGATCGTGCTGGCGCCCGAGCGGCTGCTGCTGCCCGACGAGATCGCGGTCGAGGTCCTGAAGCGCATCGACGGCCAGCGCACGGTGGGCCAGGTGATCGACGACCTCGCCGCCACCTTCAAGGCGCCGCGTGAGACCATTGCCACGGACGTGCGGGCGATGCTGGGCGATCTCGCGGCCAAGGGAATCGTCACCTCATGACGGCGTCCATGCCCGGCTTGGCCCCGCCGATGGGGCTGATCGCCGAGCTGACGCACCGTTGCCCGCTTGCTTGCGCCTACTGCTCGAACCCCATGGAGCTGGCGCGCGCCAGTGCGGAGCTCGACACGGCGGCGTGGCTCAGGGTCTTCGAGGAGGCCGCAAAGCTCGGCGTGCTGCACCTACATCTGACTGGCGGCGAGCCGATGGCACGCAAGGATCTGCCGCAGCTCGTGAAGGGCGCGGCTTCGCTGCAGCTCTACACCAACCTCATCACATCCGGCGTTCTGCTCGACGACGTGGCGATGGCCGCTCTCCTCGACGCCGGCATCGATCACATCCAGCTCAGCTTCCAGGACATCGCCGAGAGGGAGGCCGACAGGTCAGCGGGCCTGGATGGCGCGCATGCACGCAAGCTGGCGGCGGCCCGGCGCATCCGGGAGGCCGGCCTGCCCTTGACGCTGAACTTCGTCGTTCATCGCGGCAATGTCGATCGGACGGCGGACATGTTGGCCCTGGGCGAGGCCCTCGGCGCGGCGCGGATCGAGATCGCGCACGTCCAGTATTACGGCTGGGGCCTGCTGAACCGGTCCGCCCTCCTGCCCACGGTTGCCCAGCTCGAGGCCGCGACTGCGGCAGTCGAGGTGGCGCGCGTGCGCTTCAAGGGCCGTATCGTCGTCGACTATGTGGTCCCCGATTACTACGCCACCCGGCCCAAGGCCTGCATGGGCGGCTGGGCGCAGCGTTTCATCAACATCTCGCCGGCCGGCAAGGCGATGCCCTGCCATGCCGCCGAGACCCTGCCGGGCTTCGTCTTCCCCTCGGTGCGCGAGCAGAGCCTGGCTGAGATCTGGTCGGACTCCGACGCCTTCCAGCGTTTCCGCGGGACAGGCTGGGCGCCCGAGCCCTGCCGATCCTGCGACCGGCTGGAGATCGACTGGGGGGGCTGTCGCTGTCAGGCCTTCGCCCTGACGGGTGACGCAACACGCACCGATCCCGCCTGTGCCCTGTCACCCGACCATGCGCTGATGCAGGAGGCCGCACGACAGGCCTCGACCGCGCCGCTCAAGCCGCGCAGATTCGCCGGCGCGGCCTAGGGTCAGTGGCTGGGAGCGCGCCATTCATAGGTGCTAATTTGCAAAGATTCCTCACCCTGAGGAGCGGCCCGCAGGGCCGCGTCTCGAAGGGTCGGCAACAGAAACGGTGCTCGTTCCCATCCTTCGAGACGGCCGCTGCGCGGCCTCCTCAGGATGAGGTAATTGTTGTGTCGCCTACAAAATGGCGCACTTTCAGCGCGCGCCAATCGTTCGAACTTGCTGTGCAAGGTTACGAAGCAATCTCGAGGATCGTTTTGCCGAGGCCTTTGCCCGACAGGGCAAACTCGAGGGCCGGGGCGAAGTCTTCGAAGGCGAACGAACGGCCGATGGCGGGAGACAGGCGGCCATCGGCAACCCAGGCCAGCAGCTCGGCGACATGCGCTTCGGCTTTTTTGGCCTCGAAGAGGGCGAACTGACGGACATCGACGCCGACCAGCGCCGCGCCCTTCATCAAGGTGAGATTGGCGCGCAGCGCCGGGATGGGCCCGCCGACGAAGCCGACGACGAGATGGCGGCCGCGCCAGGCGAGCGAGCGAAAGGCCGGCTCGAAGAGAGGACCGCAGACCGGATCGAATACGATGTCGGGTCCCGTGCCGCCGCAGGCCGCCTTCAGGCGATCGCGCCAGCCGTCGGGCGTGGTGTCGATCACCTGGTCGGCGCCCTGGGCGAGGGCGAAGGCGCGCTTCTCCTCGCTCGAGGCGGCGGCGATCACCTGGGCGCCCATCGCCTTGCCGACCTGAATCGCGGCCATGCCGACGCCGCCCGCCGCGCCGAGCACGAGCAGGCGCTCGCCGGGAGCAAGTGCGCCGCGATCGGCGAGGCCGTGCAGCGCCGTCAGATAGTTGACGCGAAATCCGGCAGCTTGCGCGAAGGTCATGCGGGCCGGGATCTTGATCGCTTCGGTGGCCGCAGCGAGAGCGTACTGGGCGAAGCCGCCTTGGACGGTGGCCATGACCCTGTCGCCGGCTTTTAGGTTGTCGACGCCACTGCCGACGGCCTCGACCACGCCGCCGACTTCCTTGCCGGGTGTGTGGGGGAGCGGCGGCTTGACCTGATAGCGGCCGAGCGCCACCAGCGCATCGACGTAGCCCACGCCGCAGGCGGCGACCTTGATCAGGACATGGCCAGGCCCCGGACGCGGCGCATCGCCTTCCAACAGGCGATAATCGGCGATCGAGTCGAGGGTCGCGGCCTGGACGAACTTCATTCTGCGGCTCCGAAGCGTTGCTTGCCGGTGTTGTCGGTCCGTCTTCTATAGCTGGAGAAAGGCCTCGGCGGCGCGTGCCGCTATCGCCGCCTTCCGCGGATCGGTTCCGCGTCGATCATGGCGGTGGCGGCGGTTGTGACCGTGGTCGTGTCTCGGGCATCAGCAAGGTGACTGCGGTGAAGCCGAGGGCGGCGACGGCCGCCAGGCTGAGAAAGGCCGCGGAGCTGTCGTAGGTGTCGGTGACATAGCCCGCCAGGGTCGGGCTGAGCGAGGCGCCGATGCCGGTCATCGTTCCCACCATTCCCTGGGCGAGGTTGAAGCGGCCGGTGCCGCGCGTCAGATCGGCGATCGTGAGCGGCACCAGCACGCTGAAGACCGACGCCGTCAGGCCGTCGAACAGCTGCACCGCCACGAGCAGATAGGGGTCATGCACCGTGGCGAAAAGGATGGCGCGGATCGGGACCACAGCGAAGGCGGCGATCAGCAGCGGGCGGCGGCCCCATTGCTGCGCCCGACGACCGACCCAGGGGGAGAAGACGGCGACGACGAGCTGCGGGCCGACCATGCAGGCGGCGATCAGGACCGTCGCCCAGTCGCTCAGCCGCGTCGTCAGCACGCTGCCCATCAGTGGCAGCATCGCGGCGTTGGAGAGATGGAAGAGCAGGATGCAGCCGCCGAAGATCAGCAGCGGCGAGCGGGTCAGGAGGCTGCGCAGCGTGGTCGGTGTGCCGGGTAGGACCGCTTCCTGGTCACGCTGCGGCCGCGCGCGGAGATTGCCGTGGGCCTGCTCCGGATCGATCTCGCGCGGCGCGATCATGCTGAGCGCCAGCCAGGTCGGGACGAGAAGCGCCGCCGTCACGAAGAACACGGCGCTGGTCGAGACCAGGTAACCGACCAGGCCCATCACCGCGGCGGTGAGCCCGGCGCCGATCGAGGCGAACCGGGCGTTGCGTCCAAGACGTTCGCCGATCGCCGAGGGACCGACCAGGCCGAGGCTGATGGCCGCCAGCGCCGGCCCCAGCACGCAACTTGCCGCAGCGTGCAGACACGCGGCAGCGAGCACCACCGGAAAGATCGGCCAGAGCGCATAAGCCAGCGCACTGGTGCCGATCAGGGCGACGGCGATGGCGGCGACGAACCGTTCGGAGCGTGCCCAGTCGAGCAGGGCGCCGCCCGGGATCTGGCCGACCAGCCCGACCAGGCCTGCCGCGGTGAGCACCAGGCCGATATCGACCTGCGTCCATTTCTCGGCCGTCAGATAGACCGCCACGAAGGGGCCGAAGCCCGTCTGCACATCGGCGACGAAGAAGACGAACCAGTCGAGGCCGCGCAGGCTGCGCTTCGATGGCGAATGTGTGGTGCAGGGACTTTCGGCCACGATCACCCCATGGCCGGCTAGGGCAGAGGCTCCAGGTTCCCCGACGCGCCGAGGACGATGATGGGCTTGCCCTCCTTGACCTCCGGCGCGAGCTTGACCTGGTCCTTCGTCAGTTCGAGCACGATGCCGTAGCGCTTGCCGGCGGCGGGGACGAAATGAAGCGCCTTCCAGTCGACGGCGATCCTGCGGCTGCCGACTCCCAGGAAGCCGCCGAAATCGATGATCGCTGCGCGCGTCCGGCCTTCACCGTCGACGATGACGTCGACGATGCGGCCCATGTCCTCGTTGGCGGAGCTGCGAACGTCGTTGCCCAGAATGCCGCGCGCCTCCTGCGCACCGATGACGGTGACCGACGGTGCACTCGCGGGCAACGAGGCGGGAGGCGGCGGCGGAACGGGCGTGGGCACCGGTGTTGGGGTCGGCTCCGATGTGGCTGGCGGTGATGTCGGTTGTGATTGCTGGGTCTGACCGGCCTCGCCCTGGTTGCTCTCGCCCTGACCTGCAGGCTGGCCTGCCTCACCACCGGGGCTGGGTTGAGCAGGATTGGGTTGCGCCGGAGTCGGCTGAGACGTGGGTTCATTCTGGGCGACCAGCGTCGTCGACAGTGTGACGAGCACAAGCAACGCCATTGTCGGCACGATCAATCGAAACCTGCCGCCCATTGGCCTTCTCCCGCGCTGCAGTCGCTAGAGCGACAACACGGGAAAAGCCATGCGGTTCCGCGATTTCCTACGATGCGACGATCGATACCTGCACGCGGCCCTCGGACTTCAGAACCTCGAGCGAAACCTCGTCACCGTGCCGGCGGACCCTGAGGTCGACGCTGGCCGCGCCGAGCTGGAGATTTTGCAGGGTCACCTCGTCGAGAAACGACGGGATCCGCGGCTGGCGCAGGCGGATTTCACTGCGCCGCGGTTCGAGTTCGAGGCCGAGCAAGGCCTGGATCAACGAGAACGGCGCCGCACTCGCCCAGGCCTGCGGCGAGCAGGCCACCGGGTAGAGCGTCGGTCCGCGGCCGCGCTGGCGCTGGAAGCCGCAGAAGAGTTCGGGCAGGCGCCGCAGATCCATATAGGCGGCGGCATCGAACAGCCCCTTGAACACCTGCTCGACGGCATCCCTGAAGCCGTAGCGCGCGAGGCCGAGCGCGATCAGGGCATTGTCGTGCGGCCAGATCGAGCCGTTGTGATACGACATCGGATTGTAGCGGGCCTCGCCCTTGGCGACGGTGCGGATGCCCCAGCCCGAGAAGAATTGCGGGCCGCTCAAGCCGGCTGCCACCAGGGCGGCGCGATCGGGGCGCACGATCCCGGTGAAGAGCAGATGACCGGCATTCGAGGTTCGAACGCGGCAGGCCGTCTTGTCGCCGTCAAGGGCGAGGGCATAAGTGCCGATCTCGGGACACCAGAAGGCCGCTTCGAAGCGCTTGGCGAGCTCCTTGGCCTCGGTCTCGAGGCGGCGCGCCATGCCGATGCGGCGCAGTCGTCGCGCGCAATGGGCCAGGGCGGCTTTTGCGGCATAGACGTAGCCCTGAACCTCGGCGAGGGCGATGTTGCCTTCGGCCAGCCGGCCATCGGCATGGAAGATCGCGTCGTACGAATCTTTCCAGCCTTGATTGGCAAGGCCAAGTTCGCTGGCGCGGCGATATTCGACGAAGCCGTCCTGATCCGGGTCGCCCAGCCCGTCGATCCAGCCGAGCGCGGCCTCGATCGCCGGCCACAGTGCTTCGACGGTGTCGAAGTCGCCGGTCCGCTCACCATAGAGTCCCGCCAGCAGGACGAAGAGCGGCGTGGCATCGACGCTGCCGTAATAGAGGCCGAACGGCACCTCGCGCAGGGCGGCCATTTCACCACTGCGCATTTCGTGCAGGATCTTGCCGGGCTGGGCATCGGCGAGAGGATCGACCGTCTTTGCCTGGTAGGCGGCGAGACGGTGCAGCACGCCGCGGGCCACGCGGGGATCGCACCACAGCATCTGCAGCGCGGTGATGAGACCATCGCGTCCGAAGGTGGTCGAGTACCAGGGGGTGCCGGCGTAGGGATAACGGCCTTCCGGCGTGTCCGTCATCAGCATCTGCAGGTCGGCCGCCGAACGGTGGAGGATCTCGTTGAAGATCTCGTTGGACGTGACGACGGTGGTCGCGCCGCGTGTGGCGGTCTGCTGCTCGCGGCGTGCGGTTCGCAGACCGATGAAGAAGGGCGTCACCTGGCGTTCTCGCGGCGTGTCGCAGCCGATCGCAACGAACAGCGATTGCGCTTCGCCGGCGGCGATCACGAGGCGGTAGATCGCGACCTCGGCGCGAAGCTCGCTGGGCGCCGGTTCGAACGCCACCGTGGTGCTGCGTAGCTTCTCGTCGAGTCCCAGGTAGGAGAGCAGCACACGGTCCGGGCCGATCACTTCCTGTCGCGTGCTGCCGCGACGGGCACGGTGCATGCCCCTTACTTCGAACAGATCGGCGAAGTCGTTGCGGAAATGGATCGACAGCAGCAGCTCGATCGGACGGTCGCCGTGATTGCGCACGGCCAGGCGCTGATACGCCGTGCCGCGCCAGAGAAACATCGTGCGCCCGATATGCAGCAGGTCTTTCTGCAGCAGGACGCGGCCTTCCGCGAGGAAATCGGGATTGGTGAGATCGACCGACAGAAGCGTGTTGTCGTCGCGCAGATTGGAGCCGAGCAGCAGCAGCTCCTGGCCGTTCACGCGCAACTCGAGATGCGACAGGAAGCGCGTATCCTTGTGGAACAGCCCGTCGGATCCGCCCGGCGAGGCGCCGATATCGCCGTGGCTGTCGACGACGACGAACGAATCGCCGTGCTTCAGCGTGCGACGGGGCCGCGTCGCAGTGCCCGTAGCCGGAATATAGAAGGGGGTTTCGGTAGAGCTGGGCTCCTGGATCGTCGTCGTGATCGAAGTCGTGTCAGCCGCCATGACGCCCCCGTCTATTTGCCTGTCCACTCACCCATAGAGGGCCGTAAACGACTCTACGCGGCTGGCGGCGGATTGTTGCATTACCGCCTGGCGTTATTGCGCTTTCCGGTTTGCGGCGGCCGCGGGCTTCGCTTGGAAGGCGCAGGCGCGCCCTGTTGCACCAGGACGATGAGCGTGAAGTCGGGGCGGTTGGCGAGAGTGAAGGCGATCTGCTCGTAGCGCAGCACGCCGTCACGCGGGTGATCGAAAGTCCGTTCGCCCCCCGTGCGATCGACCACGGCATGCTCCGTCCAGCTCTGGGCGAAGAGCGGACTTCGCTGCCTGAGATCGTCGGTGAGGGAGCGCAACGCCGGACTCTCCAGGTGGCGACTGGAGTCGGCGCGGAACTCGGCCAGAACGCGCCGCGCCCGTGCCTGCCAGTTGGGGATCACGGTGCGGGCGGTCGGGCTGAGAAAGACATAGCGCAGCAGGTTGCGGTCGTGCGTCCCATCGAGCCACCCGACGAACAGCCGGGCGGCCCGCTCGTTCCAGGCCCGCGCCGTCCAGGCCTGATCGAGAAGATAGGCCGGGCTTGCGATGGCCGCGATCGCCTGCGCAAGGGCCGCCGGCACGTCCATGCCGCTGTCGTCCACCGGTGCCGGCGCGCTGGGATCGCGCTTGCCGGCGAGCTCGAAGAGATAGGCGCGCTCGGCCGGCGTGAGCTGCAGGGTGCGCGCCAGCGCCGACAGCGCCGGCGGCGAGGCCGAGATGTCGCGGCCCTGTTCGAGCCAGGTGTACCAGGTGGAGCTCATGCCGCAGGACTGGGCGACCTCTTCGCGGCGCAGGCCCGGCGTGCGGCGGCGTCCCGCGGCCGGAAGGCCGAGGCTGACGGGCGACAGGCGGGTGCGATGGGCGCGCAGGAAATCGCCCAGCTCGCGCCGCTTGGCATCGGCGCGCGACGCAGATGGCTTGGAGGGGGCTGGTCTGGATGAAGGCGGGCGGGACGATGATGGACCTGGCATGGGAAGTTTTTATACCAGGATAATTATGCAACTGTTACCAGTCTAAACAGACCGATAGAGCATGCCTTCGACCGCAACCCGAAGGGGCCGCCATGACCGCGCCGCGTACGCTCTACGACAAGATCTGGGACAGTCACCTCGTCGAGGAGCAGGCGGACGGCACGGTGCTGCTCTATGTCGATTGCCACCTCGTCCACGAGGTGACGAGCCCGCAGGCTTTCGAGGGGCTGCGCGCTGCCGGGCGCAAGGTGCGCCGGCCGCTGGCGACGGTCGCCGTGGCCGATCACAATGTGCCGACGACCGACCGCAGCGCCGGCATCGCCGATCCCGAATCGCGCCATCAGGTCGAGACGCTGGAGCGCAACGTCCGCGAGTTCGGCGTGCCGTACTACCCGATGACCGACATCCGACAGGGCATCATCCATGTCGTCGGAACGGAACAGGGTTTCACCCAGCCCGGCATGACGGTGGTCTGCGGCGACAGCCACACCGCCACGCACGGCGCTTTCGGCGCGCTGGCCTTCGGCATCGGCACTTCGGAAGTCGAGCATGTGCTGGCGACGCAGACGCTGATCGCCAAGCGCTCCAGGAACATGCGCATCACCGTCGACGGCGCGCTGCCGTTCGGCACCACGGCCAAGGACCTGATCCTGGCGATCATCGGCGAAGTCGGCACGGCCGGCGGCACCGGCCACGTCATCGAATATGCCGGCTCGGCGGTCCGGACATTGTCGATGGAAGGCCGCATGACGGTCTCCAACATGTCGATCGAAGCCGGTGCGCGCGCCGGCCTGATCGCGCCGGACGAGACGACCTTCGCCTATCTGAAGGGCCGTCCCCAGGCGCCGTCGGGCGAGGCCTGGGCGCGGGCCGTCGCGATGTGGCGGGACCTGCCGTCGGACAGCGGTGCGGCTTACGACCGCGAGGTCGCGATCGATGCCGCCTCGATCGTGCCGCAGGTGACCTGGGGCACCAGCCCGCAGGACGTCGTGCCGATCCTGGGCCGCGTGCCCGACCCGGCGGACGAAGCCGACGCCGATCGCCGCGCCGCGATGATGCGCAGCCTCGCCTATATGGGGCTGAGCCCCGGTACGCCGATGACCGAGGTCGCGATCGACCGGGTGTTCATCGGCTCCTGCACCAACAGTTCGATCGAGGATCTGCGGGCCGCCGCGGCAGTCGTCCGCGGACGCCGGGCGGCGGGAAACGTCAACGTCCTGGTCGTTCCGGGATCGGGCCTGATCAAGCGGCAGGCCGAAGAGGAGGGGCTGGACCGCGTCTTCCGCGAGGCCGGCTTCGAATGGCGCGAGGCGGGCTGCTCGATGTGCCTTGCCATGAACGACGATCGTCTGAAGCCCGGCGAGCGCTGTGCCTCGACCTCGAACCGCAATTTCGAAGGACGCCAGGGCTATGGCGGCCGCACGCACCTGGTGAGCCCGGCCATGGCCGCGGCCGCGGCGATCAGCGGTCGCCTGGCCGATGTCCGCGACCTGATGAAGTAGGAAGCAGGAGAGGGATATGGAAAAGTTCACCAGCCTCACGGGCGTCGCCGCGCCGCTGCCGATGGTCAATATCGACACCGACATGGTGATCCCGAAGGACTACCTGAAGACGACGGCGCGCACCGGACTGGGGCGCCATCTCTTCGCCGAGATGCGCTACCGCGAGGACGGCAGCGAACGCGCCGAATTCGTCCTCAACCGGCCGGCCTATCGGCAGGCCAGCATCCTGATCGCTTTCGAGAATTTCGGCTGCGGGTCGAGTCGCGAGCACGCACCGTGGGCGTTGCGCGACTTCGGCATCCGCTGCGTCATCGCGCCGTCCTTCGCCGACATCTTCTTCAACAACTGCTTCAAGAACGGCATCCTGCCGCTCGTTCTGCCGAAAGCGATCTGCGAGCAGCTCGTCGACGAGGCGGAGCGCGGCGCCAACGCCACCTTGACCATCGATCTCGAGGCACAGGAGCTCGTTCGCTCCGATGGCGGGCGCATCGCCTTCGAGGTCGAACCGTTTCGCCGGCAGCGACTCCTGCAGGGGCTCGACGAGGTTGGAGCGACAATGGCCAAAGCAGGGGGCATCGACGCTTTCGAAAGCCGGCTGGCGAAACAGCAATTCTGGAGGATGGATGCGCTGGGCCAGTGAGCCGGCCGACCAGTTCTCGACCCCCAACCTTCGACCCCCAACCTTGTGTGTGCACGCCGAACAGCCACAAGACGCGAGGGAACGTCCCTGTAACTATTCTGTGAACTAGCCATAACTGCCAAGTTATTGCGCTGGTGGAGATGTATTGGTCGCCCGGTTTTTGCAGCTTGGGCCGCGCGGCCATCCTTTGGTTGAGTGATCGCGCGGCATTGGTCGGAAGGAGAAACGACCTTGCATTCTGCGCTCCCCATGGGGGTCGAAGCCGCCGCGCGAACGAGGCGGCGCACCTTTCTTGCTCTCGTCGGCGGGACCGCGACATGGGCGGCGATGGCCGCTGCACAGGTCCGCGCCCAGACACACACACAGGCCCATGCCCAAACCATGCCGACCATCGGGTATCTCGGGTCGGAAACGCCGGAACGCTACAGCAGTCGCCTGATGGCCTTCCGTGAAGGCCTGGCCGAAGCGGGCTATGTCGAGGGGCGCTCCGTTGCGGTCGATTTTCGATGGGCGGAGGGCCAGTACAATCGGTTGCCGGCTCTGGCAAAGGAGCTGGCCAACCGTCAGGTCGCGGTGATCGTGGCAGCCGGCGGTGCCGAGGTGGCGCTGGCGGCGAAGTCGGCAACGACGACGATCCCGATCGTCTTCGAGATGGGCGGCGATCCCATCCGGCTGGGCGTGGTGGACAGCCTGTCCCGGCCGGGCGGCAATCTCACCGGCGTATCGAGCCTCAGCGTGGAAGTCTCGCGCAAGCGCCTGGAGTTCCTCCGCGAGGTGCGCCCCGCCACCAAGGTGTTCGCCGTCGCCATCAATCCGACCAGCCCGACCTCGGGGTCGCAGCTCAAGAACCTGCAGGTTGCGGCGGACGCCCTGGGGCTCGAGCTCGTCGTCCTGAAAGCCAGCGCCGAACAGGAGTTCGATGCCATGTTCATCGCCGTGCGCGAGGCGAAGGTGGGCGGGCTCGTCTTCAGCTCCGATCCCTATTTTGCCTATCGCAGTCCGCAGCTGGCGGCGCTTGCGATGCACCATGGCGTGCCGGCGATGATGCAATCCCGCGACTTTCCGCTGGCCGGCGGCCTGATGAGCTACGGAGGCGACTTCCATCAGTCGCACCGCCATTCGGGCGTCTATGCCGGCCGCATCCTCAAGGGTGAGAAGCCTTCCGATCTGCCCGTGCAGCGGGTCACCAAGGTCGAGCTGTTCATCAATCTGAAAGCCGCCCGCGCGCTCGGCCTGTCCTTTCCGGCGTCGCTCCTGACGACTGCCGACCGAGTGATCGAATGACGGTGGTTGGATGATCTGCCCGGTTGGTCGCCGCGCAGGCTAGTTCCGTGGCATGGAGTTCTTGACGGGTTGGCCTTCTTTGCTGGGAGCGCGCCACTCCAGTGGCGCTCTTGTCTTCTTCCTCTCGATCTCATGAGCGGCACTGGAGTGCCGCGCTCCCAGCAAGCGAGCAAGACCTCGGTGCAACGGTACTAAGACGATGTCAGATCCGATCGCCGCCCCCCGCACATCGCTGTTCAAGAAGTATTTCCGCGCCTTGTTTGCTGCGGTCGCGCTGCCGCTTCTGATCGCAGGGGCGAGCGAAGCCTGGTTCAGCTATCACGCCCAGCGCGCCAGGCTGAATGACCTGCTGGACGCCGAAGCCCGGTTGGCCGCGGTGAAGATTCTGGATTTCATCGACAACATCCGAGATCAGCTCGGCTGGACGGTGCAGTTGCCGTGGACCGAGGAGATCGGCGACAGGCGCCGGCTCGACGCCTTGCGCCTGCTGCACCAGTCACCGGCCGTCAACAGCCTCACTCTGGTCGATGCCGACGGACGGGAACGCCTGTTCGTGTCGCGCATCGGCTTGAACAGAACGGAGAGCGGTGACGACCTCTCCGCGGAACCCGCCGTGATGGGGGCTCGCTCGGACCGGGTCTGGTACGGTCCGGTCACCTTTCAAGACGGCTCGGAACCTGTGATGACCATTGCCGTGGCGGGCAACCGCTCGGCCGTCGGGCTGGCGGTCGCCGAGATCAATCTCAAATTCATCTGGGAAGTGATCTCGAGGATTCAGATCGGACTGACCGGCGACGCATTCGTGCTCGACCGGCCGGGACGCCTGGTCGCCGATCCTGACATCAGCCTCGTGTTGCGGGCTGACGAGGCCACCCAGCAACCGCTGCAAGTTCTGCGTGACGCCATCCTCGCCCATCCCGGCAAGGCGGCGCTCGGACAGGATATAGGCGGGCAGACGGTGCTGGCCGCCATGTCGCAGATCCCTGGTGTGGAATGGAGCGTCGTCGTCAAGCAGCCCTTCGCCGAAGCCTTCGGTCCGATCTTCGCGTCGCTGTGGCGCACCGGAGCCTCCCTCATTGTCGGCACGGCGCTCGCTGCGGCGCTTGCCTATTGGCTGGCCCAGCGCATGGTCGGGCCGATCCACCTGCTGGAGGATGGCGTCACTCGGATCGGTGCGGGGCAGTTCGACCATCGGATCCATCTCGCGACGGGCGACGAGTTCGAACGACTGGCGAGCCGGTTCAACGAGATGGCGCACGAGCTGTCGGTGTCGCAGGAACGCTCGGAGCGCATCAGCCGACTCAAGCGCTTTCTTGCCCCGCAAGTGGCCGAGCTGGTCGACCGCATCGGCGACGATCGCGTTCTCGACGGGCGGCGCGTGGAGGTGGCCGTGATGTTCTGCGACCTGCGGGGCTTCACGGCCTTCTCGGCGCGGGCGGAGCCGGAAACCGTCATTCGCGTCCTGCGCCAGTACTACGATGCCCTCGAAAGAGTGGTCACCAGTCACGGGGCGACGCTGCTGAACTTCTTCGGCGATGGGGCGATGGTGCTGGTCAATGCGCCGGTCTCCTTGCCGGATCCGGCCTTGCGCGCCGTCAGCATGGCCAAGGACATGCAGATGAGCGTGCAGAAGCTTCTCGCGGACTGGCGCGCGCTCGATCACCATCTCGGCTTCGGCATCGGGCTGGCCCTGGGACCGGCCACGGTCGGGCGGATCGGTTCGGAGGGCCGCCTCGACTACACGGCAATCGGCAATGTCGTGAACCTCGCATCGCGCCTGTGTGCGAGTGCCGAGGATTCCGAAATCCTGATCGATCGCGCAGTCGCGTCTGCGGTCGGCCCGGGCGTGCCTCTGGTCGAGCTCGAAGCGAGAGCCTTGAAGGGCTTCGACGAGCCAGTACCCGTCTTTGCCGTGACCGTCGGCGCTGAACGATAGACGCCGCAGGGCTTTCGCACCCTCGGCCTATCCCATTCTATCGAGTCCCGCCGGATGGGATATGCTTCGGCTCCAGTTCGGGTCGGGTCCCCTTGAAGAGGTCGGTAGTGGTCAAATCGATAGCGGCGCCTAAGGGTCGCAAACCCTCGGCGGAGCAGACGACGGGCGAGTGTCTTTGCGGCGCCGTCGAGATCGAGATCGGTATTCCGGCGCGATGGGCCTGGCACGATCATTCCAAGGCGAGCCGACGAGCACAGGGGGCCGCCTATGCGACCTATGTCGGCTGCTGGCGCAGCCGGGTGCGGATCACCCGCGGCGAGACGGAAATCACCCGCTTTCGACATGACGCCACCGGCACGACGCGAAGCTTCTGCGGCCGATGCGGAACGCCGCTGCTCTACGAGCGGGCGCGCTCGGCGCAGATGGTCAATATACCTCGCGCCCTGTTCGACGGCCGCACGGGCCGCGAGCCGCGCTACCACATCGCCATCCACGAACTGCAGGACTGGACCTATCTCGGCGAGACGCTGGTCCCCTTGAAGGGCTTTCCGGGCGTGGTGTGGGAGCGCCCGTCGAGAAAGAAGCGCCGCCGGCCGGTCGGCCCACCGTAGTCGTCGCCGTGATCGTCGTGTTGTGTAACCTGCGTAACAGTCGCCTGCGCACCTCGTCCTTACAACGCCGCGGGTGGATATCGTCCTTGGGGTGCAAGTCGGATCGCGCAGTCGCCTGGCGGCTGTGCTTCCGCATGTGCCGGGGCCATGACCGGCGCAGAGGAGCTCGTCGAGAAGGGCAACACATCGTTGCGGCAAGGCCGCCACGAGGAGGCGCGCCGGCACTATGAGCAGGCGCTTGCCCTGGCGCCCGGCCATCCCGGCATATTGAACAACTACGCCGCCGTCCTCGAGAAGCTCGACCAGCTGGACGAGGCGCTCGCGGCCTATGCGCAGGTGCAGGCGCAAATTCCGCCGCATGCCGGTGTGCTGACCAACTGGAGCGTGGTGCTGATGAAGCTGCATCGGCTCGACGAAGCTCTGGCGAAGATCGAGCAGGCCATCAGGCTCGCCCCGCACTATGCCGAGGCCTTCAACTGTCGCGGCAGTATTCTGTTCGGGCTTGGGCGTCGTCAGGAAGCTCTCGAAAGTTACGACCGTGCGACGGCACTGCGTCCGGGGCATTCGACCTCGCTTCTCAATCGCGCCGCCGTTCTTCAGGAGTTGAAGCGGTTCAAGGACGCCGATCTGGCGCTCACCGAACTGCTGCAGCGGGATCCGACCTTCCCAAGAGTACGTCAGCTCGTGCTGAACAATCGCCTGCGAGGCTGCGACTGGACGGACTACGCAGCACTTGCGGCAGACGTCGTGCAGCGCGTCGAAGGCGGAGAGGTGTCGGTTGATCCGTTCTACTTTCTCGGCATTGCCGACCGGGCATCGTCTCAACTGGCGGCGGCGCGGACATTCGGTGCGCAATACGGCCGGATGGCGCCGGAGGTGCTGCCGTCGACAGGCCGGGGTGGTCGTATCCATGTAGCCTATGTCTGCGCCGACTTCGGGAATCATGCGATCTGGTATCTTACGAGGGGACTGTTCAAGAGCCACGATCGAACGCGCTTCAAGGTTTCAGGGGTCTCGATGGGTCCGATGCGGGCCGGGGTGTCTCAGCATTTCGACGAATTGATCGACGCCTCGAAGGACACCGACCTGGATGTCGCCCGACTGCTGCAGCGCAGACAAGTCGACATAGCCGTCGACTTGAATGGCTTCACCGGGGGCGGCAGGCCAGGCATCTTCATCCATCGTGCCGCGCCCATCCAAATCAATTGGATTGCTTATCCAGGTACGATGGGCATGCGTGCGATGGACTACATCGTCGCCGATCGCCAGGTGGTCCCCAGTGGCTACGAGCGCTTCTACTCCGAGAGCATCATTCGTCTGCCGGACACGTATCTGATGAACAACCATCGGGAACATCCGATCGACCGGCCAAGCGGCCGCGCGGAGAACGGCCTTCCCGAGAAAGCCTTCGTCTTCTGCTGCTTCAACAACAACTACAAAATCAGGCCGGACATATTCGACATCTGGATGCGGCTGTTGCGCGCCGTTGACGGCAGTGTCCTCTGGCTGCTGGGGGACAATGCCGACGCAATCGCCAATCTGCAGCGCGAAGCCGAACGGCGCGGTGTCGCCGCGTCACGCCTGATCTTCGCCGTCCGCACCGGCGGCAGTGCGCATCTGGCCCGCCAAGCCTGCGCCGACCTGTTCCTCGATACCTTCCCGTACACCGCCCATACGACGGCGACGGATGCGCTCTGGGCAGGCCTGCCCGTTCTGACCTGTTCAGGCGAAACCTTTGCGTCACGCGTGGCGGGCAGCGTTCTGAAGGCCGCCGGGCTGCCCGAGCTCGTCACCACGAACTTTGCCGATTACGAACGGATGGCACGCACGCTGGCGATGGAACCTGACACCCTGATGCAGCTCAAGGACCGGCTGCGCGCCGGAAGGTCGACCTGTCGGCTGTTCGATCTCGACCGCTTCAGGGGGCATATCGAGACGGCATACGCGATGGCCTGCGAGCGCCATTGGCAGGGCCTGCCGCCTGCCAGCTTCGACATCTAGCTGGGCTCGTCGAAACGCCGACACGCCGCCGGCCGCCAGGGCCGGCGACGTTCGGTTCGCCGATCGGGTCAGGCGGCGATGGCCTGGCTTTCGTAGCCGGCCGAGCGGAGGGCGCCCGCGACCAGGCGTTCCTCCGCCGCGGTCTGGATTGCGACCTCCTGGCGGACGAGGTCGATCGACACCGCGGCCCGCGGGTCGACGCTCTTCACGGCTCTTTCGACCGATGCGGCGCAATGTCCGCACGTCATCTTGGCGATCTTGAAACGAAGCATTCCGTTCTCCTCGTAAAACAACGCACGGAACGTGGTCGTTCCAACGATGGGAGGGTCAAGGGGGCTCAGGGGCGTGAGGGGGCGCGACAGGAAGGTGCAGAACTTTTCCTGTCCCTGCCTTGACCTTCCCATTATTGGAAGCCCCACCTTGCGACAGATGACAAGGCAAGGAGTAGGGTCTGTGGTTTCGGTGAGTACCCCCGTCGGCATCCGGATCGAGGGCATGACCTGCGCTTCCTGCGTGGGCCGTGTCGAGAAGGCGCTGCGCGCCGTCGAAGGCGTCGCGTCGGCGTCGGTCAATCTGGCGACCGAGCGCGCCGAGGTGGCCTTCACGGACGAGGCGGCGGCCGGCGCGGTGGTACGGGCCCTGAAGGATGCCGGATATCAGGCCGCGACCGGCACGGCGGACTTCGCCATCGAGGGTATGAGCTGTGCCTCCTGCGTCGGGCGCATCGAAGCTGCCCTGAAGGCTGTTCCCGGCGTGGTCGATGCCACCGTCAATCTCGCGACCGAGAAGGCCTCGGTGCGCTACTTCCCGGGCGCGCTCCAGCCCTCGGATCTCGAGGCGGCGGTACGCCGGGCGGGCTATCAGGCACGGCGCCTCGAGGCCGCCGGCGCGGCTGGCGCCGTGGACCACGAGGCGGAAGCCCGCGAGCGGGAGATGGGCAAGCTGCGGCGTGCGCTGTTGCTGGCCGCGGTGTTGACCTTGCCGATCTTCGTGATCGAAATGGGATCGCATCTCGTGCCGGCACTTCATCATTTCGTGGCGGGCACGATCGGCATCCAGACGAGCTGGTACCTGCAGTTCGTCTTGGCAAGCCTCGTCCTGTTCGGCCCCGGCCTGCGCTTCTTCCAGAAGGGTGTTCCGGCGCTGCTGCGCGGGGCGCCCGACATGAACGCGCTGGTGGCGATCGGCACGGCGGCAGCCTGGGGCTACTCGGTGGTTGCGACCTTCGCGGCCGATCTGCTGCCGGCCGGAACGGCGAACGTCTATTACGAGGCGGCGGCGGTGATCGTCACCCTGATCCTGCTCGGCCGCTTCCTCGAAGCGCGCGCCAAGGGGCGCACCAGCGAGGCGATCAAGCGGCTGATGGGCCTGCAGGCCAAGACCGCGCGCGTCTTGCGCGACGGCCAGGCTGTCGAGATACCCCACGATCAGGTGCAGAGCGGCGACCTCGTGCTGGTGAGGCCGGGCGACAGGATCCCGGTCGACGGCGAGGTGACGGAAGGTTCGTCCTTCGTGGACGAATCAATGATCACCGGTGAGCCGGTGCCGGTCGCCAAGGGTGTGGGTGCCGAGGTGGTGGGCGGGACCATCAACAAGAGCGGGTCCTTCACCTTCCGGGCCACCAAGGTGGGCGCCGACACGGTGCTGGCGCAGATCATCCGCCTGGTCGAGCAGGCACAGGGCTCGAAGCTGCCGATCCAGGCGCTGGTCGACAAGGTGACGGCCTGGTTCGTGCCGGCCGTCATCGCCGCCGCCGCGGCGACCTTCCTGGTCTGGCTGCTGTTCGGGCCCGACCCGGCCATGACCTTCGCCCTGGTCAATGCCGTGGCGGTGCTGATCATCGCCTGCCCTTGCGCCATGGGCCTGGCGACGCCGACCTCGATCATGGTCGGCACCGGTCGGGCGGCCGAGATGGGGATCCTGTTCCGCAAGGGCGAGGCGCTCCAGACCTTGCGCAACGCCCGAGTGATCGCCCTCGACAAGACCGGCACGCTGACCAGCGGCCGGCCCGAACTGACCGACCTCACGGTGGCCCACGGCTTCGAGCGCAACGACGTGCTGGCGCTGGTCGCGGCGGTGGAGCAGCGGTCCGAACATCCGATCGCCGCGGCGATCGTCGATGCGGCGCGGCAGGCCGGCCTGGTGCTGGCCGACGCGACGGCGTTCCAGGCGACGCCGGGCTACGGCGTGCTGGCCGACGTCGGCGGCCGCCGGGTCGAGATCGGCGCCGACCGCCTGATGAGCAGGATCGGCCTCGACGTGTCGGGCTTTGCCGCCGAGGCGGCGCGGCTGGGCGACGAGGGCAAGAGCCCGCTCTATGCGGCAATCGATGGCCGGCTGGCCGCCATCATCGCCGTCGCCGACCCGGTGAAGGAAACGACCCCGGAAGCAATCGCGGCCCTGCACGGGCTCGGCCTCGAGGTCGTGATGATCACCGGCGACAATCGGCGCACGGCCGAAGCCATCGCCCGGCAGCTCGGCATCGACCGGGTCGTGGCCGAGGTGCTGCCGGAAGGCAAGGTCGAGGCGCTGAAGCGCCTGAAGGAAGGCGGCCAGAAGGAGGGGAGGCGGGCCATCGCCTTTGTCGGCGACGGCATCAACGATGCGCCGGCGCTCGCCGAGGCCGATGTCGGCCTGGCGATCGGCACGGGGACGGACGTCGCGATCGAGAGCGCCGACGTGGTGCTGATGTCGGGCGATCTGCGCGGCGTGTCGAACGCTATTGCGCTCAGCCAGGCGACGATGCGCAACATCCGGCAGAACCTGTTCTGGGCCTTCGCCTATAATGCGAGCCTGGTGCCGATCGCCGCCGGCGCGCTCTACCCGATCCAGGGCATCCTGCTGTCGCCGATCCTGGCGGCAGGGGCGATGGCGCTGTCGAGTGTCTTCGTGCTGGGCAATGCGCTCCGCCTGCGGACCTTCCAGGCGCCGGCCGGCCGTACTGCCAGTGTCACGGCGAGTGTCGCGGCCGATCGGCAGGCGGCACCGGTGGCGGCAGAGTGAGCCGGGACGAGAGGAGACGATCATGAACATCGGCAAGGCATCGGCCGACTCGGGCATTTCGGCCAAGATGATCCGCTACTACGAATCGATCGGCCTGGTTCCGCAGGCGTCGCGGTCGGACGGCGGCTATCGCGAGTACACGGAGAACGACGTCCATACGCTCCGCTTCATCCGGCGGGCCCGCGATCTCGGCTTCACCGTCGAGCAGATGATCGAGCTGCTGGCGCTGTGGCGCGACCGAAAGCGGGCCAGCGCCGACGTCAAGCGGGTGGCGCTGAAGCATGTCGAGGAACTGGAGCGCAAGGCCCGCGAGCTGCAGGAGATGAGCCGGACGCTCAAGCATCTGGCCGCCCACTGCAAGGGCAACGAGCGGCCGGATTGCCCGATCATTGACGAGTTGGCGGAGGACGCCGGCCGGCCGGTCCCGTCATCCCCGGGCACGGCGGGACGTCGGCGCTTCGGCCCGATGGCGGCAGGATCGACGGCCAGCCGTTCCGCCGCTGAGCGCCGCGTCAGAAGCTGAGGCAGGGCGGCGCTCGAACGGTCGCCTGTTCAAGGCTTCGTTGCCCTCCCCGAAGGACACATGGCTTCGACGAGGTGTGCGAAGATCAGATCGTAGTCCCGTTTCTCGCCTGTCGAGAACTCAATCGCGAACCGCATGGACCTGGTGTTTCTTGCTGGTCACTCGGGCCGAACGCCTATCCATGCTTGTCGCCGACAAGAACGGATTTGAACGCCGCTTGCCGAGAAGCTCTGCCAAGGCTGCGCGGCGGCTTTGACGCCGCCAACGCCGGTCGCGGGAAGGTCGGAACTCAGCCGCGTCGCGCCGCGGCGATGGCGGCGACGTCGATCTTCGTCATGCCCATCATCGCGTCGAAGGCGCGCTTGGCTTCGGCGCCGCCGGCCGCCATCGCCTCGGTCAGTACGCGCGGCGTGATCTGCCAGGAGATGCCCCATTTGTCCTTGCACCAGCCGCAGGCGCTCTCCTGGCCGCCATTGCCGACGATGGCGTTCCAGTAGCGGTCGGTTTCCGCCTGATCGTCGGTGGCGATCTGGAACGAAAAGGCTTCGTTGTGCTTGAACGCCGGTCCGCCATTGAGGCCGAGGCAGGGCACACCGGCGACGGTGAACTCGACCGTGAGCACGTCGCCCTGCTTGCCCGACGGGTAATCGCTGGGCGCGCGATGGACGGCCCCCACGGTGCTGTCGGGAAAGGTCGCCGCGTAAAAACGCGCAGCGGCCTCGGCATCCCGGTCGTACCAAAGGCAGATCGTGTTCTTGGCCATTGCCTGTCCTTTCGCTCCGTTGTTGCACATGCGTTTTTCGAAGATTGAGCCCAACCGGTTATCGCACCTCGCGCCGATCGGTTGCATGGCGATCTCTATGAGATCCCTATTTTCATCGAGGCGAGCTCATCTGGAATACCTATATCCGGCAGGCCCATATGGTGCCCCAAGAAGGTGCGCCATGAATATCCTGTATGCCGGTGATTCGCGCCGTCGCAGCAACGCCGCCAGGATCTGGCGGATGGCTGTGCAGCTCCTCGGCGCGCTGGACACGCGAATGACGGCCAATCTCGATTGCCGAGCGCGTTTGATGCTGTACGGGAAGGGCGGCCCGAGGGCGCCGGGCGACGCGCGGCCTACCGATCGACCCGGTAAAGGCGCCACCGCTTCGGCACGCCTTTGAGCTGATGAACGCCGCGATCCTTGAACAAGATCTCCGACGGCGCCATCAGGTCCCTGACCGCGCTCGAGACCAGGACTTCGCCGGGGCGCGCCTTCGCGGCCACGCGCGCACCGATGTGGAAAGCGAGGCCGGCGACATCGGGCCCGCTCACCTTGTACTCGCCGGCATGCAGCCCCACCCTGATCTCCAGCCCCAAGGTGCGCACGGCTTCGCGGATCGCCGTCGCGCACTGGACCGCCGATGCCGGCGCCCGGAATGTGGCGAGCAGGCCGTCCCCCGTCGTCACGACTTCCTTGCCGCGCAGCGTCTTCAGCTCCCGGCGGACGGTCGCGTAGTAGTGATTGATCACCTGCGTCCAACGCGAATCGCCGAGCCGTGCGGCTTTTTCGGTGGACCGGACGATGTCGACGAACAGGATCGTGGCCAGCACCTGTTCGAGCTCGACACCGCGATTGGCGGGCCGACGCTTGAGGACGATGCTGCCGGCCAGCGGTTCATAGCGATGGCTGCGCCGCCGGGTGATCGCATTTTTCACATAGTCTTCGGCGGCTTTCACTGCGCCGCAACGAACGGTTTTCTCGCGCGGTGGAACCGTCCAGTAGACCTTTCGCCTGTCTCCCACGCCATCGACCTCGACGGCTCCCCACTTCAGGAAGACCGTCGAGCCGACCCGGCGAATCCACCAAGCCTTAGACGTGTATCCGGACACGTTCGACTGGTGGACGCCGATGCGAAGGAACTTGGGCATATGCGTGCGGCGCAACTGTTCCGGATGGCCCTTGAAAGGGGAAATGTGATCGTGCGTTCCAGCCTTGGCAACAATCTTCCTGGTCCCACCCGCGCCGGTCAAATCTTGATCTTTTCTTGACGGTCGAGCGCACGGGCTGCCGTGTACCGCTTGCAGTGCATGCATAGCGGTCTCACCGGCTGCCATCGCCTCGCGAGGGGGCTCCGCTGCGGCTGCGGCGCGCATTCCGGGTGGATGTGATCTATACTTGCCTGGGGAGCAGGGAGCCTTGGGGTCGGGGGTATCATGAATTTCAAGCGTCTTTCGCGCCGCCGTCTGCTCGACGGTGGCGTTGCCACGGGTGCGGCCCTGCTGATGGGCGGCAAGGTGGCAGCACAAGGCCACGATCACCATGGCATGAGCGGTACCCTGGGCCTGGTGGCGCGGCCCAAGCTGCCGGCCATGGATCAACCGCTCGTCGAGCCGGAGGTGCGGCGCTCGGCCAACGGCGTGCTGCAAACGTCGCTGCGCTGCGCCTATACCTACCGCGATGTCGGCGGCACCCGGCTCTACGTTCGCTCCTACGAGGGCGGCTCGCCTGGTCCGACCTTGCGCATGAAGCCGGGTGAGACGCTCAAGATCCGCCTGACCAACGACCTTCCGCCCAACCGCGACGGCGCCCCGGCGGACATGTCGCATCCGCACCAGTTCAACAACACCAACTTCCATTTCCACGGCGCCCATGCCAGCCCGAGCGGCATTGCCGACAATGTCATGCGCTCGATGGTGCCGGGCGAGGCCTACGACATCGAGATCGAGCTCCCCAAGGACCACACCAGAGGCACCTACTGGTATCATCCGCATCATCACGGCAGCGCCGACGTGCAGATGGCGAGCGGCATGTTCGGGGCCATCGTCGTCGAGGGTGATTTTGCCGACGTGCCCGAGATCGCCAACGCCAAGGAGCGCCTGCTGGTGCTGACCCAGGTCGTCCACGACGCGCGCGGCATGATCGAGGACTTCGGCACTCTGTTCCCGGAAACCGCCACGCGCTTCCTGACGGTCAACGGCCAGCGCCGCCCGACCATCACCATGCGGCCGGGCGAGGTGCAGCGCTGGCGCCTGCTCCATACCGGATATCAGGACAACCTGCTGCTCGAGCTGGAGAAGCACGAGCTGCATGCCATTGCCTATGATGGGATTCAGCTCGGCGCCGTCGAGACCATGGGCAAGCACCTGATCCTGCCCGGCCAGCGTGCCGACATGCTCATCCAGGCCGGCGCCCCCGGCACCTACGAGCTGCGCGCGCTGCCCTACGACCAGGGCCATCCGTCGCCGGTCGGGCCGCTGGCGCGGGTGGTGGTGGCGGGCGAGCCGATGACCATGAAGCTTCCGGCCTCGCTTCCCAAGCCGCCGCTCGAGACGATCAAGGACTCGGAAATCACTGGCCGGCGCAAGCTGGTGTTCTCGGCGACGGTGCCCGAGTCCGACGCGGCGGGCCACTGGCAGGAATTCGGCTTCTTCATCGACGGCAAGAAGTTCAATCCCAACCGGATCGACCACCGCGTCAAGCTGGGCTCGGTCGAGGAATGGACGATCGAGAACACGCACACGCACGACGACCACGTGTTCCATATTCATACCAACCCGTTCCAGGTCACTCACCTCAACGGCAAGCCACTGGCCACGCCGCAATGGCGCGACACCGCGGTCGTCGAGCGCCAGGGCGGCACGCTCACCTTCCGCACCCGCTTTCTCGACTACACCGGCATCTACATGCTGCATTGCCACATGATGAACCACGAGGAGATGGGCATGATGCAGACGGTCGAGGTCTACGAGTAGCGGCGTGCACGAGCCGCCCGGCTAAGCCGATATCCGCTCGACGATCTCGAAGGTCCATTCGAGATTGCGGCTGGGAAGCTCGAGGCCGCCGGGCTTCAGCCTTTCGATCAGCGCTTTTGCCGCCCAGGCGCCCAGCTCGAAGTCGGGCTGACGGACCGTGGTGAGGCCGAGCAGGCCGGCCGTCGGCACATCGTCGAAGCCGGCGATCGCCATGTCCGAAGGGATCGACAGGCCGGCGTCGCGGGCGGCCCGCATGGCGCCGATTGCCAGGACGTCGTTGGCACCGAACACTGCCGTCGGCCTGGCGTCGCCCTCGGCGAGCAGGGACTCCATGGCGCGAACGCCAGCCTCCGGGGAGGATGTCTGGTCGATGACCAGCCGCGGCTCCAGCCCCGCGTCGCGCATCACGGCCTGGTAGCCGATCGCGCGCCGCCGGCCGGGGCCGAACTCCGTCAGGATCATCGCAATACGGCGATGGCCCTTGCCGATCAGCAGCCTGGTCATCGCCGCGGCCGCTTCGACGTTGTCCATGAACATGTAGTCGACCGGCAGGACGGTGCGCTTGCCCGAGGGCTGGCCGAACAGCACCATCGGAAGCTTGTAGCGCGCCAGGGTCCCGAAGTCCGACGGTCGCAAATGGTAGAACATGCCGACCACACCGTCGGCGCGTCCCTGCTGCAGCCATTTCAGAGCCCGCTGCTCGCCCTCGGGCCTGCCGTCCGTATTGTAGATCAGGACGTCGTAGCCAGCAGGGGCGGCCGTCGTCTGCAGGCCGCGCACCACGCCGGCATAGAACGGGTTGGTGATGTCCGGCACGACGCTGGCCAGGGTCAGCGTGCGCGCGCTGCGCAGCGTCCGGGCGGCATGGTGGGGCTGATAGCCGAGTTCGCCGGCGACTTTCAGGATGCGCTTGCGCGTCTCGCTGGGGACCGACGGCGTCTCCGCCTTGTTGAGCACCATCGACACCGCGGCCTGCGAGACGCCGACGGCGGCCGCGATGTCCTTTTGCGTCGGCCGGACGGAATGGCGCGGCCTGCCCGTCGCATCATGATCGCTCATTAGCGCTGGAATCTCATGATTGACTCGGCGGTGCAAGCGTAGTTATACGTATAACTAACAAAGAATTACTATGGCGATGGGTAGGAACGCCGATGTTCAAGACGGACCAGCTCGAATTGGGAGCGTTCGCAAGTCTCGCTTTCGGTGTCGTGGGCGATGCCATGGGCACGCCGACGGAGAACCTCGAGCCGGCCGAGATCGACGCCAGGTTCGGCTGGGTCGAGACGTTCGAAGGCGACGGCACCGACGACTCCATCATGCGCAACCTGATCGCCGACGCGTTGATCGCGACCGGCGGTTATGCCGACGCTGACGATTGGGCGGCGCAATGGATGCACCAGCACAAGGAGATATTCGGCCAGAAGGTCGGCCGCTTCTTCCCCTCGGTGCTGCACGCGGCGGCCAAGCTGCGCTTCGGCGACCTGCCGCGCACGATCGCCACCGGCAACATGCCGAGCTCGAGCTCGGCAATGGCGATTGCGCCCGTGGGCATCGTCAATGCCGGCCATCCCAGGGCCGCGGCCGCCCAGGCGATGGAGCTCGCCAGCCTCATTCACGTGACCGACGCGGCGTTCTGCCAGGACGGCGCGGCGGCGATCGCCGCTGCCGTCGCGCGGGCGCTCGACGGACGCTCGACGGTCGACCAGGCGATCGAAAGCGCGCTTTCCGCCATCAAGCCGTGGAGCGGCCGCGACATGCGCCAGCTGATCGAGCAGGCGCTCGAGCTGGCGCGCACCGCCAACGACTATCAAGGCTTCCGGGCCGCCTATCACCAGCGCTTCCGCCGCGCCATCGCCTGCGACAGCCGCGAGACCGTGCCCGCCACCCTGGCGATCTGCCGGCTGGCCGGCGGGGATCCCTGGAAGGCCGTGACCTATGGGGCGAATTTCGGCCGCGACGCCGACACCATCGCCTGCATGGCCGGCTATGTGTGCGGCGCCCTCAGTCGCGACGCGACGGCGGTCGACGCAGCTCTCGCGTCGCTCCCCCAGAACATTGCCGATCGGGAGAGGTCGCTGGCGCACAAGCTGGTGTCCGTTGCCCGGGAGAAGGCGCGCAACGAGGTGCAGAACTGGCAGCCGCTGGCCGGCTGACCGCCATCAAGAAGATGAAGCGACGGGAGGGAAACCATGCAGACACCCCGGCTCACGTCAAAGTACACACGCCGCACACTGGTCGCCGGCGCAGCGGCCAGCGCGGTCTTCGGCTCGTCAATCCGCCCCAGCCTGGCGGCGCCCAAGGTCATCAACTGGTGGTATGAAGGCGCGACGCCGGCGCAGCAGGCCGCGCTGGAGCGCTACCTGACGCAGCCCTTCAACGCATCGCAGTCGGACTACAAGCTGGTGATCGAGTATCGCGGGTCGGGGCTGCCCGATCAGCTGCTGGTCGCGCTGGCGGGTGGCCAGGGCCCGGATATCGTGCTGACCAACGGCCCTGCCTGGACCCAGCGCTTCGTCACCAGCAACAAGCTGCTCGACCTCAATGCCTTCGCACAGAAGTTCGGCTGGAAGGAGAAGCTGGCGCCGATCGCGCTGCAGCTCGGCACCTACGACGGCAAGCTGATCGCGCTGGCCAAGACCATCGAGACCCAGGCGCTGTTCTACAATCAGACGCTGTTCAAGCAGAAGTCGTGGACCGCACCCAAGACCCTGCAGGAAACCGAGGCGCTTGCCGACACGATGCTGAAGGCCGGCATCCAGCCCTTCGTCGCCGGCAACTCCGGGCAGCGCTTCGCCAACCGGCATCTGCTGGGCATCGTCTACAACAACTACTGCTCGCCCGATGCCGTCTACAAGGCGCTGTGCGGCGAGCTGCCGTGGAACGCCCCGGTCTTCGTCGAGGCCGTCGAGCTGCTCAACCGCTGGTGGGATAAGGGCTATTTCGGCGGCAAACGCTACTTCTCGCTCAACATGAACCAGTCGTTCGCCGTGCTGGCCACCGGCAAGGCAGGCATGGCGATGCAGGGTACGTGGGCGTTCCAGTGGGTGCCCGACACGTTCGACAAGACCAAGCAGGAGCTGGGGATCACGGCGCTGCCTCAGCTCGCGCCCAACGTACCGTACCCGGTCTTCGTGCTCGGCATCGGCGCCGACCTCGCCATCAACGCCGCCACCCAGGTCGCCGAAGGCTGTGCCATGGTCTTCGACCGGCTGATGGATTACGGCTTCGTCGAGAAGATGTCGCAGGTCTGGGAAGGCGAATGGAACATTCCCTTCGCCAAGGCGCCGCCGTCGGTCGCCACGCCGGACAGGATCCAGGCCGAGGCCGCGCGGCTTCGCGCCGGCGTCACCGAAGCCCATGGACGTTCTGGCCGGCCAAGACCGACGACTACATGAAGGGCGGCATCGAGGAGGTCTGGCTGAAGCAGATCACGCCCAAGCAGTTCAGCGACCGGCTGAACGACACGTTCCAGCAGGAGATGAAGGAAGGCCTCGTCAAGACGCCGCCGCCGAGAAGCTGAGCATGGCCCAGTCGACGGCCGACGCCGTGGCGCTGCCGGCTCCGGCGGGACTTCCGGGCAGCCGGGCAGGCCGGCGCCGCAGGAAGCCCGCCAGCCGCAAGTGGCTGTTCGTGCTGCCCGCGCTCGCGGTGAGCCTGTGCGTCGTGCTGATCCCGGTGGTCACCACGACGCTGCTCGCCTTCACCGACTGGAACGGCTTCAGCCTGCCGCGCTGGGTGGGGCTGTCGAACTTCATCGCGCTCGTGCAGGAGCCGCGCTTCTGGCAGGCATTTCGCAACAACTGCGTCTACACGTTCCTGTTCGCGACCCTGCCGATGATCGGCTCGCTGGTCTTCGCCGTGCTGCTGATGACCGTGCGTACGGGACGGACATTCTTCCAGGTCCTCTACTTCCTGCCCGTGACCATCGCCACGGTCATCCTCGCACTGATCTGGCGCAGCATGATGTTCAGCCCGACCAGCGGGGTCGTCGGCTGGCTGCAATCCGTCGGCATCCCGGCCGACAACCCGCTGGCCCATCCCGACACCTCGCTGCTCGGCGTGCTGTTCGTCGACATGTGGAGCTGGTGGGGCTACCTCACGGTCATCTACTTCGCCGCGCTGCGCCAGGTCGACCGCTCGCTGATCGAGGCGGCCGTGGTCGACGGCGCCTCCCGCTGGCAGACATTCCGGCACATCCTGCTGCCGACCATCCTGCCGACAGTGATGTTCATGCTGCTGATGAGCATCATCTGGTCGTTCAGGGTGTTCGACTGGATCTACGTGCTGACCGAGGGCGGCCCGGGCTTCTCCAGCGAGGTGCTGGCGACGCTCGCCTACAAGACGGCCTTCCAGTCCTTCGAGGTCGGCCGCGCGTCGGCCTATTCGCTGTCGATGAGCCTGCTCGGCCTCGTCGCCATCGTCGTCTATCTGCGCCTGCAGGCGCGGCGCGAGAGGGCCTGACATGGAACTCGGCAAGAGTCTCACCGCCCGCCTGTTCGTCTACGCCCTGCTCGGGGCGGCTGCGTTCTCCGTGGCTTTTCCGCTGGCGCTGATGGTGCTGAACAGCCTGCGCAGCAACTTCGACATCCTGATCACCCCGCTGGGCTGGCCGTCGGAGCCCGACTGGGGCGTCTTCGCCCGCGTCTGGAACGAGGCTGGGCTCGGAAGGGCGATCGTCAACAGCCTGGTCATCGCCGCCGGGACGGTGCTGGTCGTCTGCACCGTCTCGTCGATGGCGGCGTGGGCGATTGCCCGCAAGGACGTGCCGGGCTGGATGCTGATCAGCCTCTACTTCCTGGCGACGACGACCATTCCGGTCCAGATGTTCATGTTCCCGCTGTACTTCGTGATGGCGCAGCTTTCGCTCATCAACAGCCCGGTCGCGGTGATCCTCATCTACTCGGCGATCTTCACGCCGTTCTCGCTCTTCCTGCTGCGCACCTACGTACTGGACGTGCCGATGGAGCTGGAGGAGGCGGCTCGCATCGACGGCGCGTCCGATTTCCGCGTCTTCACCAGCGTCATCCTGCCGCTCATCTCGCCCGGCCTGCTGACCGTGGCGCTGATCGTCTGCCTGAACGTCTGGAACGAGTTCCTGATCGCGATCACGTTCCTGCAGAATGCCGAGGCGGCGACCGCGACCGCGCGCTTCTACCAGCTCACCGGCCGATACGGAAACAACCTCGCCGACCTGATGGCCGTGGCGACCATCATCGCGCTGCCGACGGTGATCTTCTTTGTGGCCGTGCAGCGGCGCTTCATCGAAGGCATATCGGCCGGTGCCGTGAAGGGCTGAGGCCGCCGGCGACCTGCAGGTTCAGGTGGCGGCCGCGACGGCCGGCACGGGGGCGCCGGCGGGAGGTGGCGACGACGCCGGGACGGGAGCGGGGGCGCTCTCGGCCTGCGGTCGCACCCAGTCGCCTTGCGCGCCGGTCTGCAGCACGACCGCCGCGCCTTCCTTGGCGAACTCGATGCCGAGGGCAGGCAGCGCGCTGAACATGCGCTTGACGGCCTCTCGCTGGATGGCCGCGGGATTGCCCGGCCGGGCGGTGAACTTGAAGCGGATCAGCAGCGCATTCTCCACGATGTCGGCGACGCCCTGCATCTTGAAAGGCGCCAGGATCTCGTCCTTGAACTGCGGCAGCTCGGCGATCTCCGCGCCGATCTTCTTGGCCGCCTTGCGCAGCTTCTCGATGTCGGTGTCGCGGGCGAAACGCAGGTTGAACTTCACCGTGATCCAGTCGCGGCTGAAGTTGGTGATCTGGCCGAGCTGGCCGAACGGGATGGTGTGAACCTGCCCGTTCTGATGGCGCAGCTTGATCGAGCGCAGGGTGAAGCCCTCGACGGTGCCCTTGGCCCGGCCGGCATCGATATACTCGCCGACGCGGAAGGCGTCGTCCGAGAGGTAGAAGAGGCCGGAGACGATGTCGCGCACCAGGGTCTGGCTGCCGAACGAGATGGCGATGCCGAATACCGAGGCGCCGGCGATCAGCGGCGTGATGTCGACGCCGAAATCGCCGAGGGCGATCATCACGGCGATCAGGATGATCAGCACTGCCATGGCGCGTCGCAACAACGGCATCATGGTGCTGATTCGCGAAGCCGGTCCGGCGGCGGCGTCACCGTCGGCGATCGCCTCGGCGGCGCTCTTGCTCTTGCGCTCCATGTGCGGTTCGGTTGCGAACTTGAAGAGCTCCCACGCCACGAAGGCGACGAACAACGTGATTGCCGCGGTGCGCGACGACCTGGTGAGCTCGCTCCAGCCGCTCTCGTCGACCAGGCCGAGCACGTCGACCACCCAGGTTTCGGCGATCACCACCAGCACGCCGATCAGCACGGCGACGCGCACGCAGCGCGCCACCACGTCGGGCAGCTTGGGTGAATCGCTGGCCGGCGTGCGGCCGAGGAGCTGCGAATCGAGGCGGCGCACGAAGGCCTGCATGAAGGTCTCGAACAGCAGCACGGCGACGACCAGCCCGAGGGTCAGCCCCATCGCCTCGCCGACATGTGTGCGACCGGAGATCGCGCCATAGGCCAATGTCCCCGAGAGGGCGGCAAAGAACAGCGGCGCCACCGGGATCCAGTGACGACCGACCAGGCCGATCGCCGGCGCAAGAGTGCCGAGGCCGCCGAACCATTGCCGTGCCGCTTCGCGAGCGCCGAAACTCAGCCAGAGGAAGGCGAGGAGATAGATAACGGCCGCCATCACCTGGTAACTCGCCAACGCTTCCGGGGGAGTGTCGATGGCGCGCAGGACCCCGACCAGCAGCCGGCCTGCCGCCATCAGCAGCAGTACTGCCGATATCCGCCGGTAGAGCCGGCGCGCCTCGTCGTCGCCGGCAGCGCACAGCCGGGCGGCCGGCATGTCGGGTTGCAGCACGATCCGGAACACCAGGACGAACAGACGCCATTGCCAGATCGTTGTCAGCACGGCGATCGCGAACCTGTCCTGCGGGATGCCGCCGGTGAACCACGCGCCGGCCGCGGCATGGCAGACCAGCCAGACGACCAGCACGCCGAGTCCGTCGAGCGCCGCTACTGCGGCCAGACTGCCGAGCGACTGCCAGCCGAACGCAGGGGCGACCTTGGCGGCCAGCCGGCGGCGCGGAACGACCAGCACCTGACGCAGCATCGCCTCGGTCGCCAATGCCACGACGGCGATGGCGCCCAGGAGGAGGAGAAAACGACCGACGCCACGTCCGCCTTCAGCGGCGCGGTCAATACGGCCGGGAATCGACTCGAGCTCGCCCAGCATGACGGGCGTGGCCGTCACCACCGCACCGGCCCGCTCGAAGAACACGGTGAAAGCGTCGGGTCCCTCTTTCGGTGGCATCTTCACGATCTTGGGGCCGGGTGGCGGCTTGCCGGCCTTGCCGCCCTTGCTGTCGGAAGCAGCCGGCTTGGCGGGAGCGGGGGCCGGAGCGGCGTCAGCGGGCGCGGCCGGCACGCCTTGAGCCTTGAGCTTCTCCGTCACCGAAGTGCTGATCGCTTCGACCAGGGCATCGAACTGCTGCTGGGTCAGGTTCGCCGGCGGGGTCGTTTGAGCCGCGAGCGGCGCGACGAGGGCGCTCTGGAACAGGAGCCCAGCCGCGATCGCCACGGCGACGATGAATGTCCTCATGTCTCCACCCTCTCGACTCAGAGGTCCGGCTTGTCGCAACCGGTATTGGTCTTTCAGTATACGCGAACGCCGCTTACTTCGGCGGAACAACTAAAGAGAGAAGTACCGACAGGTGTAGGACATTTGGGGGCACTTCCTTGGACAAGTCGGGCCACCGCATTTGCTCCGGGGGCACTAGCCGATTCATACGAACTGAACGCCGAGCGGCAGGAGGAATGGGGCGGGCTTCAAGCCGGTCCCGCTACCCTCCGCCCGCTTCCAGACTGCGACGCCACTCCGATGGCCGCTTGCCGAAGGAGCCAAGAAACCAGCGCGAGAAGGCGCTGCCGCTGGAGAAGCCGAGCAGGTCGGCGGCGGAAGCGAGGCCAGCCTCGCGATTCTGCAGCAGGCGCACGGCAAGCTCGGTGCGCACCGAGCCGAGAATGGCGTCGAAAGTGGCTTTCTCGGCGTTGAGCCTGCGGTGCAGCGTGCGGCGGTCGCAGCCCATCTGCAGCGCCAGTCGATCGGCGGTGCAGCGGCCGGATGACAGTTGTACGCGCACCAGCTCCTCCACCTTCGCCTTGAAGCTGGTGCCGGTCGATTGCATCAGTGACTCCAGATAGCGTCGGGCCTGGTCGGCGAAAGCGGGGTCGGCTCCCGGCACCGGCCGTTCAAGGTCGTCTGCCGAGAATATCAGGCCGTTGTAGGTGCTGCGGAAATCGACCCGCGGCCCGAACAGGCGGTGGTGAACGTCGCGCCGGGCCGGCGGCTCGTGCGTGAAGCAGACGATCGGTCGCCAGTGTCGCCCGATGAGGGGTTGCAGCACCCGGAACAGAACGCCGATGGTAAGCTCGACGCCCTGCCGGAACGGCCGTTGCCTTGCCAGATGAAACTCGGTGCTGACGACGGCCTGGCTGCCGAATTGATCGAAACGCAACACGATCGCCTCGTTGTGAAGGCACACGTACTTGGCCAGCGACCGGATGGCATGGCGCACGGTCGGCTCTTCGCGCAGCAGGAGGCCGATCGGTCCCAATATCGAGAGGCTGCGCGTCTCGGCCAGGCGCAGCCCGAATGTATCGATCTTGGATTGCTGGGCCGCCAGCTCGAGCAACTGGCCCATCGCCTGGACGGAAATCCGCATTTCCGGATCGGCGAGGGCGCGCGCATCGATGCCGACCGATGACAGCAGCGCCTCAGGGCGAAGGCCGACCGAGCGTGCGAGTTCCGGAAAAGCGGTCAGGCAGGCGCTGCGGATCAATTCAGTCATTAAAAGCGACGGGGAAACTTCAGATCTCGTGTCCCCAAATGTCCAGAGTCCGGCGCTGGCTTGTCAAATCACCATAGTGTTTTTGCATCAGTCTGCTGCCGCGAATACAGGCAGTCGTCGAACCGCGCCGCGACGATGCCGCAAGCGGGTGTCGGGCTAAGGTCGCGACGGGCAGTCGCTCAATATCGCGCGGTGCCCGGGTCGAGCCCGAGGGCGAGCCGTCCGCCGACCACGTAATTGGCGGGCCCGAAGGCGACGTGCCGGGCGGCGGCGCGCGCATCGCGCACCGCGCGCTCGAGCCGGCAGGTTTCGAAGATCGAGACGGAGCCTGCGGCGTTGGCCAGCATGTCGACGATGCCGACGGCCGTCTCGGCGGCATGGCTGGCGGCCATCCGGAAAGCCGCGCGCGCCTGCATCAGTCGCTCGCCGCCCAGGTCGGTTGCCGCCATCAACTCCGTCATGGCGTCGACGAGAAAGGCGCGGCTGGCCTGGTGCGTCGCTTCTGCACGTCCGACGATGGCCTGCACCGGCTCGCGATCGCGCAGCAGAGCGGTAGTACCGGCATTGCTCGGTCGGCCGGCAAGTTCGACGAACGCCTGAAGGGCGCCGCGGGCGAGGCCCAGCGGCACGCCCGAGATGCTCGAAGCGAATATGGAGACGGGCGGCATCCGGTAGAGCAGTCCGGGGTCGCTCGGCTTCAGGTCGAGGAAGGGATGCACGTGCGCGGCCGGAACGAACACGTCGCTCAGCTCGAAGTCGCAACTGCCGGTGCCGCGCAGCCCGGACACATGCCAGTTGTCGAGGATCTTTACCTCGTCGCGGCCGACATAGCAGCAGAGTCGCGGCCTTTCCGGGGCCTCCGCCGCCAGCACCATGAACTGCGAGGCGTGAGGGGCGCCGCTGCCGAACGGCCAGCGTCCGGCAACGCGATAGCCGCCGCTGACGGGCCTGGCCGTTCCGACACTGCCCGTGGCGGCCGCAATGAAGGCGCGTGGACTGGCGAACCATTCGGTCGCGACCTGCTGGGGGAGGTAGCCGCCGGCCCGGCTCATGCCGCCGCCATTGCCGACCAACCAGCCGACCGACCCGTCGAGTGCCGAGGCGGCCTCGACGACCTGCATGAACTCCGGAGGAGACAGCTCGGGGCCGCCGAGGGCTCGGGGCAGCCACAGCCGGAACAGGCCGGCATCGGCCAGGGCCTCGAAGACCTCGTCCGGCAGCCGCCGCAGCGTCTCGAACTCGGCGCGCCGTTCGTCGATCAGCGGCGCCAGCCGCCGAAGGGCGTCCAGCAGGTCCTGGACGCCCGTCGGCTTCCCCTCTGTGACGATCGGGTGACGCTCGGCCACTGCGAGTTGGGTCATGGTCGCGTCTCCTGGTTTCTCGGGGACGCCGACGATGATCGAGCGGCCGATGGGGCGTCCTGAAGCCAGGCCGAAAAGATTGCAAATCCTGGCCGAATGGGTCTCACTCGGTGGATGGCCAGGGCCGGGCAGATCAGCCCATTCCGCCTCGATGCGAAGGCAGAAATCCTCTTTCGTGGAACCGAGCCCGTCGCGCTGGGTCGACGCGCGGTCGCATTGCTGCGGCTGCTGGTCGAGCGCGCGGGGACGCCGGTTTCGAAGGAGACGCTGATCGAGGCGGCCTGGCCAGGACTTGCGATCGAGGAAAGCAACCTGACCGTCCAGATCGCGGCGCTGCGCCGGGCCCTGGATGAGCAGCCGGACGGCGCGACCTGGATCGAGACCTTGCGCGGCCGTGGCTACCGCTATGTCGGCCCGCCGATCCCGCTCCTGAATGCGCTGGAGCCGGCCGCGCGAGTGTCCTCAGCCTCGGTGCGGCCCGACAGGACGTCCGTCGCAGTCCTTCCGTTCTCGAATCCAGGGAGTGACGTCGACCACGAGTACTTCGCCGACGGCATGGTCGAAGACATCATCACGGCACTGTCGCGCTTCCGCTCGCTGCTGGTGATTGCGCGCAATTCGAGCTTTGCCTACCGGGGCAAGGCGGTCGACATCAAGCAGGCCGGACGCGAGCTCGGCGTTCGCTACGTCGTCGAAGGCAGCGTCCGCAGGACCAATCGGGAGCTCAGGGTCGCCGTTCAACTCGTCGATGCGGAAAGCGGCTATCAGCTCTGGAGCGAGCGCTACGATCGCGCGCTTGCAGACATCTTTACGGTGCAGGACGAGATCGCGCGCGCGGTCGTGTCGACCCTGCCGGGTCGAATGGAAGATGCCGGCCGCGACATCGCGCTCCGAAAGCAGACATCGAGCATGACCGCGTACGACCTCGTGCTGCTCGGCAACGAACAGTGGCGGCGCCTGAACCGGAGCGGCCTGGCCGAGGCGCAGGAGCGCTTTCGCGCCGCGGTCGCCCTCGACCCGAACTACGCGCGGGCACACGCCAACATCGCCTGGACGGTCGTCTGTGCGGCGTTTCTCGAAACGCCGGCCGGTCTCGCCCTCGACGAGGCGCTGCAGGAGATCGAGACGGCGCTGGACCTCGATGACGACGACGCCTGGTCGCACGGTGTCTTTGCCCAACTTCTTTTTCTCCGCAACGAGGACAGCCGGGCCGAAAGGCACTTCGAACGTGCGCTGACGCTCAATCCGAACGACGCCGATGTCGCCGCCATGTTCGCCAATATACTGGTCTATTGGGGCCGATGGCGCGAGGCGCTCGACTGGATGGCGACCGCCAAACGACTGAATCCGTTCCCGCCCAATCTCTATCATTGGTACCACGCGCTCGCCCTCTATTCGGGGCGGCAATATCAGGCGGCAATAGAGGCCCTGCAGGGGGCCCGCTCTCTTCATAGCTGGTCCCTGGGGCTTCGGGCGGCCTGCCATGCGCGGCTGGGAATGCGCGCCGCCGCGCGCTCCGACATCGACCAGTTCGTGCGGGAGCGCCATCGCGAGCTGCGCGAGAACGACGAGCCGGTGCCGGCCGACGATCTCGACCTCGCCGCGACGAGGGCCGAACGCTACCGGCACGCCGCCGATCGAAAGCACTTTTTGGACGGTTTGCGCAAGGCAGGGCTGGGAACGACACGCATCGCATCATAGGTCGCTCGAGAGGCAAGCTGTTCTGGCATTCAATAGGCGACCGGCGTTGGGGCGGTGAAGAGTGTCTGGCCAAAGTTCCGCTCGAGAAAGGCCTGGCCAAAGGAAACGATATCCTGCGCGTCGAATAGATGGCAGCGCGCGTCGCCCACTCGGCCCTCCCGGTGCCGGCCCAGAGTGACATAGGCGTTTGCGATCGTCTCGACCGCGTCCGGCTTCCCGTCGACCGCAAAGCAATCGAGGATGCCGTTCGAGTCGAAGTCCTCGGCGAGTTTCCAGACGGTTCGACCCTCTGGATCAAGGAGCGGCATCTCGTAGGTCACCCGGCGCTTGCCTGGGATATCGGCAATGGACTCGGCGTAGTGCAGTGCGGTGACGGTGTTGAGCGGCGCTCCCAGCAGCAGCACTTTTCCGCCAGAGCGGACAAACCGTTCCAGAGGCGAATCCCGACCGAACGCCTCACCAAGCCGATGAGGTTCGATCAGCGCTTGGGCGAGCGCCCCGATTGCAACCATTGACGCATCCGGATGTGCACTGCGCAACGCACCGGGCGTTTCGACGAGGAACTGATTCAGCAGGCCGAAGCCACGATAGGTTCCGGCGGTCGCGGGATCGAATGGCGGCCACGCACGGCGCGCTTCTTCATCCATCCGGGCGCCATTCAGCGTTTCCTCATAGGGTGATCGGTCCCATGAGGCATATCCCATCAAGGTGCCGCCCGGTGCGACCGCATCGAGAAGCGATCGGACAAGTGTGACCGCGCCACCATCGATGGTGCCGATCGCCTTCAGCGACGCGTGGATCATGACAAGGTCGCCTGGTTGAACGCCAAGCCGTCGAAGGTCCGCTGTGAGGGCGGCTCTGGTTTTCATTCCGGTACCTCCATTCCTGCGGAGCACCTGCTTCAAGCCCGGTCGATCGAAAGGCTGGTGCGTGTGGGCTTGGACCGGGTACATTGGCAGCAACGATCTTCACGATTTCATCGGCTATGGCATTGGTCAGTGGGAGGAGGGCACCCGCGCCGCATGTTCCCGATGCTTTCGGAGCGAAGCATCTTCCGGGCATGCATCCAGCGGGACAGTCGTCGTTGGCCTGTCAAGTCTAACGCAAGCCAGGTCCGCCTATCCAGATGACGAGCCAGAGTCGGCCGATGGGACAATTCCGGCGTCTCGGTCGTGTGTGCATTGATGGCCCCGCTCCTGTGAAGCGGCCAGCAAGAGGTGATCACATGAAGATTGTCGTCATCGGCGGAACCGGCCTGATCGGGTCGAAGGTTGTCGAGAAATTGAAAGGCAAAGGCCACGAAGCGACCGCGGCCTCGCCCAACAGCGGCGTCAACACCATCACCGGCGAGGGTCTCAAGGAGGCCATGGCCGGCGCGCAGGTGGTGATCGACCTCGCCAATTCACCCTCATTCGAGGACAAGGCGGTGCTGGAATTCTTCGAGACCTCCGGCCGCAATCTTCTCACCGCCGAGGCCGCAGCGGGCGTCCGGCACCATGTCGCGCTGTCCATCGTCGGAACCGACCGGACGCCTGACAATGGTTATTTCCGGGCCAAGGTCGCCCAGGAGAAACTGGTCGAGACCTCGGGCATCCCTTACACCATCATCCGATCGACCCAGTTCCTGGAATTCCTCCGCGGCATCGCCGCTTCAAGTGCGGACGGAAACGAAGTCCGGCTTTCGCCCGGCCTGTTCCAGCCCATTGCGGCGGAAGACGTTGCTGCCTTCGTCGCCGACCTGGCGCTGGCGGCACCGCAAGGCGGCATCGTCGAGATCGCCGGTCCGGAACGAGCACCGTTCAACGAGATCGTCGCCCGTTATCTGAAGGCGGTCGGCGATCCGCGACAGGTCGTGAGCGACCCCGAGGCCCGATACTTCGGCGGCCGGGTCGAGGAACGCTCGCTCGTGCCATTGGGCGAAGCGCGCCTCGGCCGCATCGGTCTCGACGAATGGCTCCGCCGCTCACAGGCAGGCGCCTGATCCGCATCCGCCAACCAAAGGAGGGCTCCATGAAACGTATCTTGTGCTCGCTGCTCGTCGCCACCCTGCCGTTCGGCAGCGCCTTCGCGGACGAGCTGAAGTTCAAGGACGCCAAGGTAACGCTCGTCTACGAGCATGAGCTGCCGAATGTGCCCGGCAAGAGCTTGCGTGCGGTGCTTGTCGAGTACGGGCCGGGCGGCGGATCGCCCTCCCATCGGCATCCTCCGTCGGCCTTCATCTATGCACGCGTGCTGGAGGGCGCGATCCGCAGCAAGGTGAATGACGCGCCCGAGCGCACCTATCAAGCCGGCGAGAGCTGGAGCGAGCAGCCGGGCGATCATCACCAGGTCAGCCAGAATGCCAGTGCGACGGCGCCCGCGAAGCTGCTTGCCATCTTCGTGGTCGACACGAACGATCGTGAGATCGTGTTTCCGGACAAGTAGTCGGCTCGAGGCGCAGGTCGAGGCCTCCATCGAAGGCGCCAAGACAGCAGTCCCAGACGCCTGGAGCGCGCGAGGACGAACGATCCGCAGCCGTGCCGGACTAGACGGTTTCAAGTGTTTCGGCTGGTCCTCGCTCGTTCGCTGCCGCGTTCCACCGCAGCGTCGCGACGGCGCCCGCCCCCAGTTCCAAGGTCGCGTATGCGTCCTTGTGCCGAATGCAAAAGCGCGTCGCCCGGTCGGAGTCGTTCATGACCAGCGTAACCAGCCGCGCGTCAGGCGTCAGACATGTCACGTTGGGGAACTGCATCACCTCGCTCGAATGAACCCGGACCGATCCCGGCCGGATGAACCGCGCCGAGTGCGCCATCAGGTAGTATCCGGGATTTCGCCTGATCGTGGCCCCGATGGTAATGCCGCCGAGGGCGCCCACGGCGCCGTTGGGCGTGTGCAGGGCGTACTCGGGATCGGAGGCAAGGTTCCACTCGAGGACGGTCCGGCTCCAGTTTCTCAAGGAGCCGACGACGACATTCTTCGTATGCCAGCGCAGCGCGCCCATGAAGTCGTCATGTGCCGAGACCCATTGCTCGGTGAAGTACACTTTCTGCGCTGGATAGTGCGCCCGCACTTTCGACATCGCGTCGGGCGTCCCGTTGTACAAGTGCCAAGCGACGCCGCCGATATAGGCGCGCGCCTCGGCGTCCCCCAGCACCGTGAGCGGATACTCCGGTTCGTCGCAATTGTGGTCCCAGCACAGTATTTCTGTTCCGGGGGCGCCGTTGCGCAGTTCCGGTCCGAGATATCCTTTGATGAAGGCGGCCTGTTGCGCCGCGGTCATCACCATGCTCGGCTCGTTCTTGGCATTGTGCGGCTCGTTCTGGGGCGTCACGGCGCTGATGTGAATGCCATTGCCGCGCATCGCTTCCACGTATTTCACGAAGTATCGTGCGTATGCCGAATAGCATTCCGGCTTCAGCGAGCCGGCCACGAAGCTGTCGTTGGTCTTCATCCAGGGCGGCGCCGTCCACGGAGACGCGATGATCTTCACGGTCGGGTTGATGCTCAATATCTGCTGAAGGGTGGGAACGACTTCCGGGTCGCAGGCGGTCAGATTGAAGCGCGCGAGGTCAGGGTCCTCCGTTCCGGGAGGCAGGTCCCAATAGGTGTAATCTCTCCAGCCGAGATCGGACGCCCCGATACTCAGTCGCAGACAGCTCAGCCCGACCGAGTCGGCCGTCAACCCGAACAGCTCCTGCAGCAGGTATGCGCGATCTTCCGCCCCAAGTGTGCCCAGCAGGTACGCACTGCCGCCCGTCAGCGAAAACCCGAAGCCTTCGATCGGCTGGAAGATCTGGCTGTCGTCGACGTCGATCGTGGGGAGTCCTTCCGGCGGCAACGATCTGGAAAATGCTGCCGGTTGCAGGGGCTGCAGCAACGCCTTGGCGCTGCTCGTGACCCAGCCTTCGATCGTTCCGTGATCGTCCCGTCGGCTGGCCCCGTCAGGCATGCCGGCCCTGCTGCTGCGCCCGGATCAACTCTGCAAACCAATCGAACGACGCCTTGGGAACGCGCCTCTGGGTCGCGTAGTCGACATAGACGATTCCAAAGCGGTTGGCGTAGCCGGAGCCCCATTCGAAATTATCCAGCAGCGACCAGAGATAATACCCTTGGACGTCCGTACCGGTAGCAACGGCCTCCTCGAGCGCCTTGGTATAGGCATGAAGGTAGGAGATCCGCCCGCCGTCATTTACCCCGCCCGATGCATCCAGCGTCTCGTTGGCGCCGTAGCCGTTTTCCGTCACGTAGATCGGAAGCTTGTAGCGCCGATACGCCGTGATCAGCTCGTCGCGGAACGCGGCCGGATCGATGCGCCAGCCCACGCCGGTCAGAGGGCCATCATGCGGCGCGTCGGCCCAGGCAAAGCCCAGCGGGTTCTGGTCGGCGCGGGCATAGATCGGGCAATAGTGGTTCAGGCCGAACCAGTCGATCGGCTGGGCGATACGCGCCATGTCGCCGGCCTGCACGAACTCCTGCAGGCCGTCGATCAGTTCCGGCGGATAGTCGGCCAGGCACTGCGGATCCGCATAGAGGCGGTTCCAGCAGGCATCCAGGATACCGGCCGCCACCGCGTCCTGCGGCGCGGCGCTCACCGGCACACACTTCTGTCGATTGTAGATGGCGCCAAGCAGAGCGCCCGGGGCGGTCGCCCTGAGGGTGCGGACCGCTTCACCATGCGCGAGATTCACATGGTGGGCCGCCTGCAGGAAGCTCCGGCGGTCGGCGATGCCGGGGGCGTTCCAGCCCATGCCGTAGCCGAACAGCGTGGCCACATTTGGCTCGTTGAACGTGGCGAAGTGCCGGACCCGATCGCCATAGCGGCGCGCCACCAGGGCGGCATAGTCGGCGAACCAGAGGGCGATGTCGCGATTCTGCCATCCACCGAGGTCGTCGAGCGCCTGCGGCAGATCCCAATGATAGAGGCACAGCCAGGGCTCTATGCCGTTGCGCAGCAGTTCGTCGATCAGGCGGTCGTAGAAGTCGAGGCCCAGGCTGTTGGTCCGGCCGCGTCCTTGCGGCAACACGCGCGGCCACGCCACGGAAAACCGGTAGACCTGCGCGCCGAGGCGGCGCATCAGCGCCACGTCCTCCCGATAGCGATGGTAGTGGTCGCACGCCACGTCGCCGGTATCGCCATTGGCGATACGGCCCTTCTGTCGGCCGTAAAGGTCCCAGATGCTGGGGCCGCGCCCGTCTTCGGCGGCGGCCCCCTCGATCTGATAGGCCGCGGTGGAAATGCCCCACTTGAACGATGCAGGCAGCGCCAGGGCGGAAGGTACGGGGCGCCCTGGTGCCGCCTCGATGTCTTTTTCAGTCGATCCCATGGACTCCTCCCTCGAATCCGCGTCGCAACAGGACGATTACGTGGACGCGGTCTCTTCCTCCACATGCAGCACGCGTTGGAAGAAACCGTCGAACAATCCGACCCGACCAACCGCCACAACCGTTGCCGACGGAAATTCCTTGATCAGCAACTCGGCCATTTCGCGCTGGGCTGTTGCATCGAGCGAGTTCGTTGCCTCCGACAGGAGAATCCAATCGGGCCGATGGAGCAGCATGCGGGCAAAACTGAGCCTTTGCTGTTGCGCCACGGAGAACACCGACTCCCAGCTCTCCACCACGCCAAGACGCCCGGCCCAATCGCCCAGGCCCACGCGCTTCAACGCCGAATTGATGTCGTCCGGCGTGCACACGCCAAGTGTCATCGGGTAGCAGACGGCTTCGCCCAAAGCACCGACGGGCATATAGGGCCGTTCAGTGGCAATGAAGACGTTCGCGCCCTCCGGCAGCGTCACTCTGCCGGCGCCCCAGGGCCAGAGCCCCGCAACGGCCAGAATGAGCTTGTGGCAGATCGGCGTCTTGCCTTCGATCAGCACATGTTCACCGGGGCCGATCGTGGCCGTCAGCTCCTTCATCACCGGCGTCGCATCGTGCTCCGTCACGCGCACGCCGGCGAGCTGCAGCGCATTGCCCTCATGCCTCACTTCGATGCGGTTCTCGCCGAGTTTCTGCTGGAGCCCGCCCAATGCATCCTGCAGCGCCATCACGCGTTCGACCGAGGCACGCCACAGGGCGATGCCGGAAAGATTGTCGACCGGAAACGCCAGCGCGGCGGTGACTTGTGAAAACGCCTGGGCCATCTGCATCAGCGTGCCGAGCGAGATCAGCCCCATGATGTAGCGCGGCGCCGCGACGAGAAGCGGAAACGGGTTTGCCAGCACGCCGTACGCCGTAGTGAACACGATGATGCGGACCAAGCCATAGGTCTGGCGCTCCCAGCCCCGTCTCACGCCACGCAGCAGCTCCTGAAGGTGCGTTCGTTCGTCCGTATCGCCGCCGATCAGGGCGATGCTTTCCGAATATTCCCGGGCACGCGCCAGGCCGAACCGGAAATTGGCTTCCACCGTCTGCCGCAGATTGGAGGCGCCGACCAATGGGAAGCCCGCCCATAGCGCCAGGCTGGTGCCGATCGCCGAATAGACAAGGGCGACGAAGACCATGAAGCCGGGGATGGGAATGACCGTTCCGCCGATATCCACGTGGATGACGCCGGAGAGCGTCCACAGCACGGTGACGAATGTCCCGAACAGCAGGATGCAATAGAACAAGGCCTGGCCCAGCTCGACGGCCGATTCGGTCGTGACACGAATGTCTTCGGCGATTCGTCCGTCCGGATTGTCATGGTCACCCGTGATCAGGCCGAGCTGGTAGTGCCTTCCTTGCGCCATCCAGACCGATAGCGTGTTCTTGGTGATCCAGACTCGCCAGGCAAATTCCAGGCGTCGCTTGGTATAGAGCGTTATCGAGAAGACGAGGATGCTGGCCAGAAGCAGAAGCACGAAGTCCGTGATCAGGGCCAGGAAGGCTTCGAGATGGCGGCCTTCGATCGCGTTGTAAAGCCGGGCCGACCAGGAATTCAGGCCGACCTGAACTGCAACCTGCGCAACCGTCAGGGCCGCGATCAGCGCCAGACGGCCCCGGTTCATCCATTTGTGCTCCGCCGAAAAGAAGGGCAGGGCAAATTTAATGAACCGCCACAGGAAGCGCCCCTGATGGAGCATTCCTGTTTTGGGAGGGCTAGTGCCTGCTGCCGCCTGGCTCATAGGCTCAACCCGCCCTGTCCAGTGCAGGTGCCAGGGCGACCGACAGACGGGCGAACACGCGCGTCATGTTCGCCACTGTGCCGAAAACCGGACCACAGTCGTGGGAACCGGAACAACATCGAGCCGGACGTCGATTTCAGGCAGCCCCCGCCCCCCTTGGCGCTCGTGCAAGCAATAGGGATTGCTCCACGGCCGCCAAATCTCCATCAGAGGCATACTATATCAGAAATGGCGGCACGCCCGGTCCCAGTTATGTGAACGGACTGCTGCGATGCAGCAAGTCTTTGCTCGCGTCCGGCCATCGATTGCCGAGAAGAGGTGGCTCGGGATAAGCTGGTAGTTCACGCATAAGTCGGCTCCTGCCGGAGGAACTCGCACGCCGCTACACGACGGCGGCCTCGACAATGCTTTGTGCGGCGGCCGTCGGCACCACGCGCACGAGCCGCAGTCCGGCGGCCGTCAACAGGTCCGCGAACTCGGTCTCGGTCCGTTCGCGGCCGCCAGTTACCGTCAGCATGACGAGATCCAGCAGCTTGCCCGGATGTGGCGCATCGCCGGCCGGCAGGACGGACTCCACGATCAAGAGGCGGGCGTCGCGATGCATGGCCTCGCGGCATCGGCGCAGGATCGACAGGCACTGCGCGTCGTCCCAGTCGTGCAGCACATGCGCCAGGACATAGGCGTCATGGCCCGACGGCACCGCGGCGAAAAAGTCGCCGGCAACGATCTCGCAACGCCGCGAGAGCCCCCGCTGCTCCATCACCTCTCGTGCCTTCGCGACCGTCGCGGCCTGCTCGAGCAGCAGGCCGCGCAGGTGCGGATGGGCGGAGAGGATCGCGGCCAGCATCAGCCCCACGCCGCCCCCGATGTCCGCCACCGACCGGAGCGGCGCGAAATCCCAGGCCGCGACGATGGATGGCCACAGGCCGCCGTAGAGGCCGACCATGGCTTCGTCGAAGCGGACACTGTCCTGGGGATGCGCCGCGAGATAGGCGAACAGCTCCTGGCCGGTCGCCGTGGCCAATCCTGTCCTGCCGGTGGTCAGGCTCGCGAGGAAGTGCGACCAGGCCTGCCATTGCCAGTCGCCTGCGAGCGTCAACACGGTGGACCGCGCCGCACCCGCAGCGTCGCGTCGCAACGCGGCGCCGAGCGGCGTCAGGGCGAAGCGCTGTGGCCCGGCTTCGGTGAGTACGCCGAAACTCGCCAATGCCCGCAGCAGACGATGCAGCGAGGGCGCGTGGGTGCCGGTCTGGGCGGCGAGTGCGGCGACGTCCCGCGGTTCGCTCGCCAGGAGATCGGCGAGCCCAAGATGGGCCGCCGCATAGAGGGCGCGGGCCTTCCAGATTGCTGTCGCCATCCCGATCAACTCGAGAGGCGGCGGCGTGCCTTCCGCGGCCGGCGCCCGCGCGATCGCCATCGTCATTGCGTTCGCGCCCGGGTGAAAGGATGGATCAGATCGCCGGTCTTGAGCGCCGGCGGATACAGAATCACTGCCTTGCCCGGTTGGCGGAACTGGCCGACGTCGTCGCCCCGGATGTCGCGGTATTGAACGAACAGGATGCGCGATTTCTCCCATTCGCCGTCTGGCCCGAATTTCACGTCGCCGACGATCGTCCTGAACGACGTCCGGTGCATGTAGTCGGCGATCCGGGCTTGGTCGATCGCGCCCACTGCAGTGACGGCCTGGCCCAGAATCTGCAACTCGGCGTAGGCGAACGGCGACCAGAACCCCAGCGGGTCGGTGCCAGCGGCTTTGGCGCGCGACTGGTACTGTTCCAGGAAGACATCGATGCCTGGGAACTTCATGGACGGCTCGGGGACGTAGTTCTCGTTGATCACAATGCCGTTCAGCAGCGGGCCGAGCTGGGCCTTGATGGCCGTGAAGCTGAGCCCGATCATCGCGCCGCCGAATATCTGTGGCGTGAACCCGGTCTCGTTGATGGCGCGCACCATGCCGACCGAGCCCACCGGATAGGAGGCGACGAAGACCAGGTCGGGCCTGGCGCTCTGGATGGCGCGCACGACCGGCGTATGGTCGACCGTGCTGGCCGGGAAGTTACGGTCGTAGACGACCTGCAGGCCCAGCCGCGCGACATTGGCGCGTGCGCCCGCGAGGACGTTCTGCCCGAATTCGGTATCCTCGCCGGCAAGCGCCACGGTGCGCGGCACCGGGTTGATCGTGCGCGCTGCCTCGAAGAAGCCCAGCGAGAGGCTGCGATTGCCCTCCGGCCCGTTGGGCAGGATCTGGAAGTAGCGGTCGTAGCGGAAGGTGTCATTCACGCCGGTGCCGAACAGACCCATGTAGACCATGTTCTTGGCCATGACGATCGGCATGGCAGGTGCGATCTGATTGGTGCCGAAGGAGGAGCACAAGAGATCGACGCGGTCGAGGTCGATCAGCTTGGCGTAGAGGCCGGGTACGTTTCCCGGATTGCTCTGGTCGTCGTAGTAGACGAACTGTACCGGCCGGCCGAGCAGGCCACCCTTGGCGTTGATTTCGTCCTTCCAGATCTCCCTGCCCACCAGCATCATCTTGCCGGCGCCCGCGCCGGGGCCGGTCAGCGACATGGCGAAGCCGATCCGGATCGGCTCGGCTGCCCGAGCTGGCGACTGAGCCGATCCAGCGGCGGCGATGCCGGCGGTAGCCGCAGTCCCCAGGAGTTGCCGGCGCGTCAGGCCGGCTGCCTTCTTGTCCATGGTCGCCCCCTTGCCGCTTGCAAAATCGACTCTCGTGATAGCCGCTCTCTATACAACCTCCGTATCTGCCCCAGCGCCTCGGCACGGATCGACTGATCGGAGGCGGGAACCATGCCGTGACTTCTCGGTGCTGGCTTGGGGAACGGTTGGCGGCAGTATTGTCTTTTCTTTGGGATTCTCTCAGCATCGCCTGGTCGCCCGGACTTGGGCGTGGTCGAGAGGCGGGCTTGGTCTTCTTGTTCGAAGAATATCGGCTCGACCTGGACAGGCGCGAGCTCAGCCGGGATGGCCATCCGGTCGCCGTCGAACCCCGTGTGTTCGATCTGCTGGTTTACCTGGTCCGCAACCGCGACAGGGTCGCAAGTAAGGACGAGCTGATTGCCGCCGTCTGGAACGGCCGCATCGTCTCGGATTCCGCCCTGGCCTCCAGCATCAATGCCGCGCGCGCGGTACTTGGCGACGACGGTGAACGACAACGCCTGATCAAAACCCTGCTGCGCAAGGGCGTGCGCTTCATCGGCACCGTTCGCGATGAGCCGGCTGGCGATGCGCCGCCGTCGGTCCCGGCGGTCGCGAACAGCGTGGCCCTGGCATTGCCCGACCGGCCCTCGATCGCCGTGCTGCCTTTCCAGAACATGAGCAGCGACCCCGAGCAGGAGTATTTCGCCGACGGTGTGGTCGAGGACATCATCGCGGGCCTCGCCCGTATCAAATGGCTGTTCGTCATCGCCCGCAATTCGAGCTTCGTCTACAAGGGCCGAGCCATCGACGTCCGGCAGATCGGGCGTGAGCTTGGTGTGCGTTATCTGTTGCAGGGCGGCGTGCGCAAAGCGGGCGACCGCGTTCGCATCTCCACGCAGCTCATTGACGCCGAGACGGGCGCGCATGTCTGGGTCGAACGTTTCGACCGTACCCTGCAGGACATCTTCGCGCTGCAGGACGAGATCGCGCTGAACGTCGTGGGCGCGATCGAGCCCACGCTGCGTTACGCTGAAACCATGCGCGCGGGCCGCCAGCGGCCGCATAGTCTCGACGCCTACGATCTCGTGCTGCGCGCTTCTCCCTTCGCCTACAGCCATCTCGCCGACGAGGCCGCCATTGCCATCCCGCTGCTACAGAAGGCGCTCGAGCTGGAACCGGGTTATGCCGGCACCCATGCGCCGCTCGCCCTCTGCTACCACGCGCGCTACAGCCGGGCGGGGCTGCGCCAGGAGGATCGGGCGGCCGCCATTCATCATGCGCAATCGGCCGCCAAGAATGGCGGCGACGACCCCTCGGCGCTCGGTATTGCCGGCTTCGTCATGTCGCTCGACGCCCACGACCATGACACGGCGCGCGCCCTGTTCGACCGCGCGCTCCGGCTGAGCGACTCCAACTTCTTTGCGCTGAGCTCGAGCGCGCTGGTGCTGTCGTGGCTGGGTGATGCGGCGACGGCGTTGGAGCGCAGCGAGCGCGCCCTGCGACTGAGCCCCTTCGACCGCTTGAACTACCTCTCGCTGAATGCCCGGGCGATTTCCTACTTTCATCTCCGCCAGTTCGACCGCGCCCACGACGCAGCGATGCGCTCGGTCGAGCTCAACCCGCGTTTCAGCGTCTCACGCGCTTTCCTGGCAGCCGTGCTGGCGGAACTCGGCCGCGACGCCGAAGCGAAGGCCGAAGCCGAGCGCGTGCTGACCCTTGATCCGACCTTTTCCGTGACCCGCTTCCTGGTGACGGTCGGCATCGAAGCGCGGGTGTTCCAGCCGTTGGCAAGCGCCTGGCGAGCGGCAGGGTTGCCGCAGTCCTGAGAGGGAGAGTGGTGCGCATTGCCTCATGCTGCCGAGCATACGCACTTCCATGGGCTTCTATGGGCTCATGAGCCGAAGATCTCGCGCCAGGCACATTTCTTCCGCAAGTCGCTCGACGGCGGACGCCTGCTGGAAGTCCGCATACGGGGCTACGATAGCAACCCCAGGCTCCGGAAGCTCACGTGGCCCTTGCGGCCGATCACCAGGTGGTCGTGGATCGAAATGCCGAGCAGCTGCACGGCGAAGCGGTCGAGGCGGCGGTCCGGGCGAGTATGTCTCCGGTCTGCCGAAGCCGCCCGCCGGCGCCGCCATCCGCCGCATCGGCGTGATCATCCGAGTTGGCCGGGACCCGGCCCCGGCCGCAGACTAGAAAACTTCTAGACTGTGTTGATTCCCGGCTCCAGCGGGCGCACAGTCCTCGCCATCATCGGCTTCTCCGACCGAGCTGAGGAGGCAACATGCCTTCGCTCAAGGGAACCCGGACCGAGCAAAATCTGAACGACGCGTTTGCCGGCGAGAGCCAGGCGAACCGCCGCTATTTGTGTCTCGCCCGGAAGGCCGACGTTGAGGGCTTCAACGATCTCGCCGCTGTGTTGCGCTCGACTGCCGAGGGCAAGACCAGGCACGCGCACGGCCATCTCGACTATCTCGAGAACGTGGGCGACCCGGCGACCGGCAAGCCGATCGGTCCGGCCGGCGACAGCCTCGAGGCCGCGATCGCCAGCGAGACCCGCGAATACATCGACATGTATGCGGGCATGGCCCGCCTTGCCCGCCAGGAAGGCGTCGACGAGCTCGCCGACTGGTTCGAGACGCTCGCCAAGGCCGGGAAGTGGCCTGTAGGCCGCTTCCGAAAGGTGCTCGACGCGCTTTGACTGCAACTCGAAGAAAACTGCAACACGATCGGAGGGAAACATGGACGTAAGGACTGACGACACCGCGGGCAAGTGCCCGGTCGTGCATGGCACCACCAATGTCGGCATGAGGTCGAACAAAGACTGGTGGCCGACTCAACTGAACCTCAGGATTCTTCGCGCGAACTCGCCCCAGTCCGATCCCATGGGCAAGGCTTTCAACTACGCTGAAGAGTTCAAGAAGCTCGACTACGCCGCCCTGAAGAGAGACCTCGCCGCGCTGATGACGGACAGCCAAGACTGGTGGCCGGCGGATTTCGGCCACTACGGCGGGTTCATGATTCGCATGGCGTGGCACGCCGCCGGCACGTACCGCGTCGGCGACGGTCGCGGCGGCGCCGGCGCCGGCCAGCAGCGCTTCGCACCTCTCGGTTCCTGGCCGGACAATGCGAACCTCGACAAGGCGCGTCGGCTGTTGTGGCCTATCAAGCGGAAATACGGCTCGAAAATCTCGTGGGCCGACCTCATGGTCCTTGCCGGCAATGTCGCGCTCGAAACCATGGGCTTCAAGACATTCGGCTTCGGCGGCGGGCGCCCCGATGTGTGGGAGCCCGACGAGATCGTCTACTGGGGCAAGGAGAAAGCCTGGTTCCCCGATCCTCGCGGCGACGAGCGCTACAGCGGCGTCCGCGATCTCGAGACTCCGCTGGCTGCCGTGCATATGGGCCTCATCTACGTGAATCCGAACGGGCCGAACTTCAAGCCGGATCCGGTTGCCGCCGCCGTCGACATTCGCGAGACCTTCAAGCGCATGGCGATGAACGACGAGGAGACGGTGGCGCTCATTGCCGGCGGACACAGCTTCGGCAAGACCCATGGCGCCGGCGATGGCGCGCTTGTGGGTCCCGAGCCGGAAGGTGCGCCCATCGAGGAGATGGGCCTCGGCTGGAAGAGCCGCTACGGCACAGGGATGGGAAAAGACACGATCACCGGCGGCCCGGAAGTCACCTGGAGCACGACGCCGACGAAGTGGAGCAACAGCTTTTTCGAGAACCTGTTCAACCATGAATGGGAGCTGGAGAAGAGCCCGGCCGGGGCCAATCAATTCAGGGCGAAGAACGCTGCCGCCACGATTCCGGATGCCTTCGACCCGTCGAAGCGTCACGTGCCGACCATGCTGGTCACGGACCTCTCGCTGCGGATGGATCCGGTCTACGAGAAGATTTCCCGGCGCTTCCTGGAGCATCCGGATGAATTCGCGGACGCGTTTGCCCGCGCGTGGTTCAAGCTCACCCACCGGGACATGGGCCCGCGCGTACGCTATCTCGGCCCGGAGGTGCCGGCCGAGGAGCTGATCTGGCAGGACCCCGTTCCGGCGGTCGATCA